>Ga0126381_100003593_pt1 | contig 16820 bp, 21 predicted proteins | sample PanSoiMetPlot_28_FD_96465 | JGI IMG/M metagenome (GOLD analysis project Ga0126381, IMG submission 96465) | Tropical forest soil microbial communities from Panama - MetaG Plot_28 | ecosystem: Environmental > Terrestrial > Soil > Tropical forest > Bulk soil | place: Panama | collected 2016-02-17 | reverse complement strand
GGACGTGCGCTGACAGCGGCGGCGGTGTCGTTGGTTATGGCGGCTTTGCTTGCCTCCATCGGCTGGTTCGGCTACAGCGCGCATATCCCTGCCGGGCACATCGCCGCGTTCGCTGTCACCGTGCTAGCCGGCGCGATCACCTTCGGCTGCCTCGGCTTCGCGCTCACCACGCTGATCCGCGGATCGGACTCGGCCCAGCCTGTCATCGCCGCGATCACGCTGCCGCTCTATTTCATCTCGGGGATCTTCTTGCCGTCCACCTTGCTGCCGCACTGGCTGCTGCGGGTGGCGGGGTTCTTCCCCGTCCGTCATTTTGAGCACGCCCTGCTCACCGCCTACAACCCGTTCTCGGCCGGATCCGGGTTCGCCGGAAGTGACCTGATCGTCATGGCCGCCTGGGCGACCGCCGGCCTGCTCATCGCCATCAGCCGATTCCGCTGGACACCGCATTCCCAATGACAGCCGACTACCGACAAGGAGACGCCATGACAAGCAGCAACAGATCCAACGTGCAGACCAGGCCAGCCAGGTGCGAGAACCACGGTGCTGTCGAAGGCACGAGGAAGATGCCCAGGCTTCTGTTTCCGTTCATCGTCACCGGGATCCTGCGCCTCATCGCGATGACGAGACCATTCCGCTGCCCGCACTGCGGTGCGACCACAACGAAGGCATGACGTCATTTCGCTGCTACGACCGCTGAGGCCGGAAGGCTCAGGCCGGCTTGATACGCGCCAAAGCGGCCGGGTCACCTTCGACGGACAGGCCGCCTTTGCATGCCTCGTCGAGGTCGATCCGGCCGCTCAGGGCAGCGATGACCAGCTGAGGCGGCCCCGACATGACCGCGTCCGGGCGATCCGCGGTACCCGGTCTGGCGTGCACCTTTCCCGCGTTAGTCGTGATGACCATCGGCTCGTCGCCGGTGCGGACCTCGATGGTGACCGGCGGCAGGGCGGGGGAGGCGTCGATGTAATACAGGTCAAGCGGCAGTGTCATCCAGCGGCTGTGGAACACGTCGTCGCCGTCGGCCTCAGCCAGCAACGGGCCACCCCACCTGCCGAGCTCGCTGATCACGTTGCGTAGCGCTGCGCCGCGGTCGGTCAGGCTGAACAGCGTCGTCGCGACCGGAGGCGGCGCGTGCCCGCGGCGGATGACTCCTCCGTCCTCGAGCTGGCGCAGCCGGGTGGCCAGCAGGTTGGTCGCGATGCCCGGCAGGCCGGCGAGCAGGTCGGTGTACCGACACGGGCCGCCAAGCATGAGCTCGCGCACAATGAGCAACGACCACCGGTCGCCGATGACGTCAAGCGCCTTAGCCAGCGCGCACAGCTGTCCGTACGACTTCACGTCAGACAGCCTAGACCGGGTAGTGGAAAATTTCAACTTTGTACTTGATTTTTTAAAGTAACTCTGTGATGATCGAGTCAACGAGAGATGGGACGAGATCATGGCTCTGTACGCAGCGTTGCTGTACTACCCGCAGGAGCGTTACTGGCTCAACCCGGCTGAGGCCGACACCGCCCCCGGCTACGCCCGTTTCTTCGAGGCCGCTATGGCCGCCGACGTGCTACGCGGCGGCGAGGCGCTGCATCCGGCCGACGCCGCTTGCACCGTCACTGTGGCGGGCGGCGAAGGCGGCGATATCACGATCGCCGATGGTCCGCGCACGCGGGCTGCTGACGTTCTCGGCGGGTTTTACCTGATCGAGGCGAGCGACGACAAAGAAGCCGCCAGCTGGGCGGCCCGCATCCCGGCCGCGTGGCGTGGGCAGGTAGAACTGCGCCCAGTCGTGCCCATGCAGAACAAGCCAGGCCGATAAGGACGCCTGCGGAAGGGCGCGGACGCGTCCAAGAGCGGCAGCCTGAACGGCGGGGTTCCGTGATCACGATTGACCGCGTGATCACGGAGCCCCGCCGTCATATCGCGCGGTCGCCGTTCCGTCCTCACGTCGCGCACCATGATCGCGGAACACCGCCGTTGCCTCGCACCCGCGTCTAACCACAGGTTGCGGCCGCTCCGTAGACGTAGGAGTCGGGTTATCAACAGACGCCCCCAGGAGTGTTGGGCGATCTGTGCGGTCAGGTGAAGCTGACATCGTGCCTTTCAAGATGGCCGCTGATTGCGAGAGTCTGGTGCGACTTCAAGACGGAGTCATCTCCCGTCCGCAGGCGGTGGGCTTCGGGTTATCGCCAGATGTGCTTGACCGGTTGGTGAGGAGTGGGCGCTGGCAGCCGCTGCGCCGGGGCGTCTACCTGACCCACACGGGCGACCCATCGAGAGCCGCGGTGCTATGGGCAGCGGTGCGCTATGCCGGGCCCGGTGCGGCGCTGAGCCATGGGACCGCGGCGGAGTTGTTCAAGATCGACGACCGACGTGACTCGCGTGTGCACGTGACGATTCCGACTGAGCGCAGGGTTCACTCTGCTGGCGATCTGATAGTCCATCGCTCAAGCTGGGTCGCGGAGGCAATTCATCCCAGCTTGCAACCACCCAGGACTCGAGTTGAGTACACGGTGCTTGACCTGGTCGAGGCGGCCGCGACGTTCGATGAGGCCGTCGGTATCGTCTGCGCGGCCTGCCAGCGCAGGCTGACCACGGCTGACCGCGCAAGAGGATGCGGTGGCGGGCAGAAGTGGCGAAGGTACTCGGCGACGTCGACGCCGGCGCGCACTCGCTGCTCGAATATCGGTACCTCCATCTGGTCGAGCGGCCACATGGCCTGCCCAGGGCAACCCGCCAGGCAAAGGTTAGCGACGCCAACGGAAGCCGCTACCTGGACAATCTCTACGGTGACTTCGGCTTGTGCGTCGAGCTCGATGGGCTGCAGGCCCACCCCGATGATCAGCGCTGGCAGGACGTGCGCCGGATCAACAAGATCGCCGAACACGGACTGATTACGTTGCGATATGGCTGGTCTGATATTGACCTTCGGCCTTGCGAAACGGCGGTGCAAGTTGGTGCGGTCCTGCGTGGCCGGGGCTGGCCGGGACAAGTGCGCCCGTGCGCGCCCGCATCCGCGGCAAGGCAGCCTGGCCGCCGTAGGTGATGACGTCGCTCCGTGCTGCTGAGTCCGGTGAGCAGACAGTAGAATTCTGGGCGGGGCGGGTGCGAGGAATGGTCGTTGCTCACACACGGGAGGCAGGCCGGTGCAGCCGGTCATCGACACTACGAAAGCACACTCGGCTCGGGTCTACGACTATTACCTTGGCGGCAAGGACCACTACGCGGCCGACCGGGAGACCGCCGAGAAGGCCATGCAGAGCTGGCGTGCCGTGCGCACTGCGGTGCGCGAGAACCGCGCCTTCCTCGGCCGGGCAGTCAAGTACCTGGTCAGCGACGCGGGGATCCGGCAGTTCCTGGACATCGGCACCGGGTTGCCGAGCGCGAACAATGTGCATGAGGTCGCTCAGTCGGTGGCGCCCGAGTCGCGCGTGGTGTACGTGGACAACGACCCGATCGTGCTCGCCCATGCCAGGGCGCTGCTCGCCAGCACCCCGCAGGGCCGGACGGCCTACATTGACGCGGACTTGCGCGATCCTGCCGCGATCCTGGCCAGCCCGGCAGTGCAGGAGACGCTCGACCTGGACCAGCCGGTTGGTCTCATGCTGGTCGCGATACTGCACTTCCTTGTCGATGCCGACGATCCGGCCGGCATCGTGGCCACCTTGCTCGACTCGCTGCCAAGCGGCAGCTACCTGGTGGCTTCACACGTGACGCCGGAGCATGACGCGGCTGGCGTCGGCGGCTTGGTGCGCACGTACCGCAATAGCGGCATCCCCGCCCAGGTCAGGCCCGCCAAGGAGTTCGCAGATCTTGCCTTCGTCGGCCTGGAGATGGTCGATCCAGGGGTCGTGCTCGTGTCGGAGTGGCGAGCGCCGCAGGGACCGAGGCCACTGCCGGAAGAAGTCAACTGGTACGGCGGCATAGGACGCAAGCCGTAGCCCGGCTCGGCGCCTGGTGGTGGCGCGCCCTAGTCGCCTAGCGCCGCCGGGGGTGCGCGACCGTCCCGAAGTATTCTTGGCTCTGATGACAGAGCGTAAGCCGCAGGGAATGAGCTTCACGTCGTGGATCGATCAGCAGATCAGCGAGGCCGCGGAGCGAGGCGCCTTCGACGACCTGCCTGGCGCGGGCAAGCCGCTCCCCAGGCAAAGTGAGTTCGACGGGGAGGCATGGCTTCGCGACTACGTGCGGCGCGAGGGCGGCAACGTCGAGGATTGCCTGCCCACTCCGCTCCGGTTGCGCAAGGAGATCGAGCGGCTGGCCGAAACGGTCAGCGGCCTGCCTGACGAGCAGAAGGTTCGCGACGCGGTCGGAGAACTCAACGAGCGGATCATGCAGTGGCGCAGGCTGCCCCTGGGCCCGCCGATCTTCGTGCCGCTGGCAGACGCGGACGCGACTATCGCCGCATGGCGGAAGGAGCGCCAGGCGGCTCAGCCGGCGTCAGATCGGGTTGATGCCGTGACCGGCGGCAACGTCACCGCTCGACGGCGATCACGCTGGCGGATAGGCCGGGCTCCTACCACCGACCGCGGTGCACGACCTCGCTGAACGGCCGCCGCTTGGGATTCCTGATCGGCGCGAGCGGCCGGTCGGCCGGGTAGCCGAGCGAGATCAGGAACGCCCAGTCCCGGTCCTGTGGGAAGCCGAGCAGGTCTCTGGCTAGCTTCAAGTCAGCGACGCCGGCGTGGCAGCTGCCGATGCCTAGGTCGGCGGCAGCGAGAGTGATTGCCATCGCCGCCTGGCCGAGGTCGAACTGGGCCCGGCCGTACTCGTTGTCGGCTGCGGGACCGATGAGCACGATGGTCGCCGCTGAGCCAGCCACATGACCGGCGCCGACCCAGACCTTGGCAAGCTCGGTGAGCTGCGCTCGGTCGGTCACCAGGATGAAGTCCCATGGCTGCCAGTTCTGTGACGAAGGAGACCGGCGGCCGGCTTCGAGTATCTGGTCGAGATCGGCGGCCGAGATCGGACGGTCGGCGAAGGACCGTACATTGCGCCGCGCGGTGATTGCCTCCCAGGCTTGCATGCCGTCATCGTGCCAGACTGGCGGCATGGGCTGGTACGAGCGTCAGATACTGCCGCGCATCGTTGATCTATCCCTGCGAAGCGCCGATTTCGGACGAATACGGGCCAATGTGACCGGTGACCTCGACGGCGAGGTGCTCGAGATCGGTTTCGGATCCGGGCTCAACGTCCCGTACTACCCGGCCACCCTCACCAAGGTGCTGGCCATTGATCCAGCGACAACCGGGCGCAAACTCGCCGCCCAGCGGATCGCCCGGTGTGCGGTGCCCATCGAGTTCGCCGGCCTGGACGCCGGCGCGCTCCCCGCTGACGACGGCAGCGTCGACCACGTGCTGAGCACATGGACGTTGTGCACGGTGCCTGATCCCGCGCTGGCGCTCGCCGAGATCCGGCGGGTCCTGCGGCCCGGCGGCTCGCTGCATTTCGCCGAGCACGGCCTCGCCCCCGATGAGAAGGTCGCCAGGTTCCAGCACCGGTTCACGCCAGTGCAACGCCGCGTCTTCGGCGGCTGCCATCTAGACCGGCCCATCGACCAGCTCGTCACCGATGCCGGATTTGAGCTGGCAAAGCTAGACACCTACTACATGCCAGGCCCTCGCTGGGTTGGCTACACCTTCGAAGGCGTCGCCACCCGGCCGTGACAGGCTCAGCTCGGCAAGGCCGCGGGTAGCCCGAAACGGGGCAGCAGCGCGCCGTCGAAGCGCGTCAGCGCCGATATCTCCGCGCCGGCGATGGTCAGCACCATGAGCCCGACCGTGAGGAAGCCGCCGCTCTCGGGATCGCGTGCATAGAAACCGAACGCAGGCTGGCCGTTAGCCCTGGTCGGCAGCAGCCGGGCGGTCCAGCCCGGACGGAACGCCGTGGCGGTCAGGAACGCGACCGCTAGCTCCCTGCCCTGGTACTCAAGCGGCATCGGCGGCATTGTCAGCCACACATCATCGGTGAGCAAGGCCAGGATGCCGTCCACGTCAGCAGTCTCGAACGCCTTCGTGAAGCGGTCTACGAGCTGACGTTCTGCGGGGGAGTTGGCGAGCGGAGCGGGTTCTCGTCGCTGCCAGGATCGCTGCTCGCGCTCCAGGGATGCGCGCGCCCGCTTGAGCGCGCTCGTCACCGACTCCTCGGTGGTGTCCAGTATCCGTGCCGCTTCGCTGGCGTGGAAACCCAGCACGTCGCGGAGTATGACGACGGCGCGCTGGCGTGGCGGCAGCAGCTGCAGCGCGGTGATGAACGCGAGTGAGATCGACTCGGTCACCTCATACCTGGCCTCCGGACTTGGCGAGCTATCGGCGAGACCCTCGAGCCAGACGTCAGGACAGGGTTCAAGCCAGAGCAGTTCGCCAAGCCTGGTCGGCTCGGGCGGTTCGAGCCCGGGCGGCGGCGCGGTCGGGGGCGGGCGCCGCCGGGTCGAGCGGAGCGCGTCAAGGCACCTGCTGGCCGCGACCCGATACAGCCAGGTCCTGACCGATGCGCGTCCCTCGAAGCCGGCCAGGCCCTGCCAGGCTGACAGCAGGGTGTCCTGCAGCGCGTCCTCGGCGTCCTGCACCGAGCCGAGAAAGCGATAGCAGTACACCTGCAGCTCGCGCCGATAGGGATCGACAAGCTGGCCGAATGCGTGCCCGTCGCCTGCCTGCGCCTGCGCGAGCAATTCAGCAGTCACCTTGCCACCCTCCCGCCGCGTCCCCGCAGCCCAGCGCCGGAAACGGCGCATATAGACGACGGCGGATCCCGAAACTGGGCGCCCGCTGACCGCCCAATCTGATGGCCTGGCTGCCGTCTAGATCAGCAATACCGGACTTCGGTAGGCCAGTAAAGGAGAACGCAATGTCTGCTCAGCACGAGTCCCCGGCCGTAGCCATCGCCCGCGCCCACGTCGAAGCGTGGAGCAATCACGACTTTGACACGGCGCGGAACGGCCTGGCCCCAGACGTCAGAGTCACCGCCACGACCACGCAGCCGATGCCGCCGCCCACCGACCTGACTGGTGCCGACGACTACATGATCGGTCTCAAGCAGTTCGCGCAGGCAGTGGTGCCCGGAAGCCTCCGCATCGTTGCCAGCACCGGCGACGAGCGCAACGCGCTGCTCATGCTGACCGTCGAGGCAGACTTCGGCGCGGGGAAGGCCACGCTGCCCGGTGCCAGGCTCTACCTCCTGGACGACGACAACAAGATCAAGATCGAGCAGGTTGTCTTCTACGCCGCCCAGGGCTGACCGCCGGACTTGACCCGATCTGCGCAAGCGGCGGGCTGGGGCCTATCGGCCCGGGCCCGCCGCTACTGATAGAGCTCCTCGACGCGTCTGATCTTGGTAACCGACCGGTTGACCGGCACGCCGTGCTTTTCGAAAACGGGAAGTATCTGACTGGTCCGGTCCGACAGGAACGCGATAGCGGTCGACTCGCCGCGTAGCCTGAGCCACACCGCGATCCTGCTCTGCGGCAGCGCGACCAGCTCGGCGATCGCCAGTTCGTCGTACTTGGCTTCCCAGGTCGGTACTATCCAGCGGCTGATGGCTATTCCCCGCAGGCGCACGCCCCAGTCGAAGAACTCGAGCCGGGCCAGCGAGCCGCTGGTGATCAGGTGGCGGCACATCACGCCACCCCAGAAGAACTCCTCGAATTCACCTTCGGGCGCTTCGATGGTCCTCTTGTTGGCAGCCACGAGCCTGGTCCACATGAACAGGCCGATACGCACAGCACGATAAGCAGCGCGACCAGGGCGATTTCGAGCGGCACGCCGGTCCTCCTACGTGAGCGTTCTGGTCTGAAAGTACTCGGTCAGGAAGCGGACCGACAGATACCCGCCGAGGCCGGACGGCAGGCTCCCGATGAGCATGCCTGAGATTCTGCCATCCGTGAACTTCGCACCGGTTGCGGCCGTTAGGCATGCATGCATCTTGTCGCGCAGGCCCATTCGCCCGGCGTGCTGGCAATGGGGCCGCAGGCCACCGGGATTTTCGCGTTCGGGCAATTCGCGACCGGGGTCTTCGCGTTTGGCCAGGGGGCTACCGGCGTGATCGCGATCGGCCAGTTCTCCAGGGGCGTGATCGCCGTTGGACAGCTGGCCTTCGGCGTGATCGCGATCGGTCAGGTGGCATTCGGGATAGTCGTCGTCGGTCAGCTCGCGATTGGGGTGCTCTGGGCCGCCGGAATGGCCGGCGTCGGTGCGTTCGCCGGTCCCAGCCTCGTCGTCTTCGGCTTCTTCGGGCGGCTGACCAGGCACCGGCTCATGGTGTGGCTCCGCCGGATCCCGCATGATCGGATCCGGTTCCCCGTGTGGCGCCTGGCGCTTGGCGTTCTCTATGTGGTTGCGGCAGCCGCCGGCTGGGGGCTTGTCATCGTTATCGGCCGGCCTTACTGAGCTGCCGGTCGTACATTGGAATTGGCACTTCACCGTTGCCCAAGGAGGTGCCGGCCCATGGACCTGACGTGGCGCGACGCGGTGTCGTCGCTCACCATCGCCATCATGCTGGTCGTCTACGTAGCCTATCTGACCGGCGCATTCTGGCTGATCTCCAGCACCTGGGCCGCCGCTGGCGTGATCCTGATCGTCGGCATCGGCGGCCGAGTGATCAGCCACGACGCCAAGGCGGCAGCATCCGCGGAACTGCTCCACAAAACGGCCAGGCTCGCCGCGGCCGCGTTCGGCGTCATCGCGCTGCTGGCCGGGCTCGCCGCGCTGCTTCTAAGCAGCGGCTATTCGCTGAAGATATTCATCATGAGCTCGATTGTGGCGTGGCTCGCCGGCGTGATCAGCCACATCTGATCCCAGAGATCCGCTCGCCTAGGCTTTCCCTCATGGAGCCGACACTTGGCGGGACAGTAGCACTGGTAACCGGAGCATCAAGCGGCATCGGTGCCGCCGCCGCCTCGGCGCTCGCGGCGCAGGGAGCAGCGGTCGCTCTGGCCGCCAGGCGCGCCCACAGGATGGATTCTGTGGCGGCCGACATCCGCGAACGGGGCGGGACCGCGCTCGTCATCGAGGCTGACATCGCTGACGAGCAAGAGGCAAGCGCGGCGGTCGAGCGCACGGTCGCCGAGCTCGGACGCCTCGACACGCTCGTCAACAACGCCGGCCTGATGCTGCTCGGCCCGGCCGCCAGCGCGCCGCTGCCAGAGTGGCAGCGCATGGTTGACGTTAACGTGCTCGGGCTGCTGTACTGCGCGCACGCGGCGATGCCGCACCTGATCAGGGCCGCAGAAGGCGGCACGCGGCAAGTCGCCGACATGGTGAATATCAGCTCGGTCGCTGGCCGGGTGGCCAGGAACGGCAGCAGCGTCTACACGCTTACCAAGCACGGCGTCGGCGCGTTCAGCGAGTCGCTGCGCCAGGAGCTAGCCAGCCGCCACGTGCGCGTCTCCCTGGTCGAACCCGGGGCTACGGCGACCGAGCTGATCACCCACAACCGGCCCGAGGTGCAGGAGGCGCTGCGGGGCCAGCTGGCAGCGCAGCGGATGGCCGCCGAGGACATCGCCGACGCGATCGTCTACATCGTTACCAGGCCAGCGCACGTCGCCGTCAACGAGATGCTGATCCGGCCGACCGAACAGGAGCGCTGAGCGGATCAGATTCCGCTGAGCGTCACCTGAGCCGGGTGCTCGATGGTGAACCTGTGCTTGATCGTGGCCTGCTGACCGCTGTCAAGCCGCAGGTCCCAGGTCAGTTCCCCCAGGTCGGACTGCTCTGACGGGCTCGGGCTGGCTTCGCGGAGTTTGACCTTGATCTCACCGTCTGATGACAGCGGAATGTGATCATGGACGCTGATCCTGGCCTGGCCGCTGCGATGGTTCTCCACCGTGATCTCATAAGCGATGTCAATGGTGCGGCTGCCGCCGATGACTGCCTTGCTCGTGCTTCGGCGGCGCAACTCGCGCTGCACCCTGATCTGGTCGTCCACGCCAAGCTGCAACTCGAACTCCTCACCTGCGGCGACCGTCTCGAGCTCGGTTTCACCGACGAACTGGCCGTCGTGAAACACTCGCGCCGGCCCTGGCAGGAGCAGCAGCTTGGAACTGTTGGTAACGGTCGCCCGCAGATAGGCCTCAGCCGCGAGCACTGGGATGGCGAGGTGGTCGAGCGTGGCGTCGAGTTCGAACCTGGCGATAGCAGTCTTGTGCGGGCTGCCGTCCGACGGCACTGCCAGCGGCCTGGGTATCCGGTACACCAGGCCGGCCCCTGCGTCGCCGACCTCGGCGGCCAGCGGCATCGCTTCCTCAAGACCCTGCGCTGCCGCCCCCGCAGGCGCGGCAGCGTAGGGGCCTGCGGTGATCTCCGACCGCATCGACAGCATCTGCGGCGCCATTGCCGCCTGCTGCCGCATGGGGTACAGCCTGCCCACGTACCAAGGGCTGAGCTCAGGCAGTGTCTGGTGCAATCCCCGCCGACTCGTGGAAACCGCGAGGTCAACGGCCGGCCAGTCCTCTCCGGTCTGCTGGGTGATCTCGGCGAGGTAGTTGACGGTCAGCACCTCACCGGTCAGCCCGAGGTCGTAGAGAGGCCGCCATGAGACATCGGCGGTGTGGTAGGACAGGTCGATCTCAGCCTCCGTCGCCGACGTCACCTCCAGCGTCGCCGACACCTCGATGAACTGTACGGGCACACGTTTTTCGGCCGCGGCGAGACGGTGCTCGGCGGCCTGCAACTCGCGGTGCGCGACGCGCCGTTTGGCACTGATGTCCCTGCGCCGCTCGAGCAGGCTGGCTGTGCTCGCGGACAGGTGGCCCGCCATCTGGTCAAGCTCCGCATGTCCAGCCCGGCCGAAGCTCACCGCACGAGCCATGGCCACAGCGGCGGCTTCGGACAGGTGACCGGCGAAGCCGAGCGCCGCCTGCTCCGCCGCATCCGCGTCATCGAGAGACTGCACCTCGTCCCTGCGGGCCTCAGCCTCGGAGCGCAGCCTGACTACTTCGTCGCGCAGCGGATCGGCGGCGTAGCGGTGCCGCACCTCGACATCGAGCAGCGCCAACCCGTGCCCGCGCACGGCGACGCGCACCGACGCTGGGTCGACCGACGCGGGCAAGCCCCCGATCACCACCTGGCACTCGCCTGGCCGGACACTCAGCGCGCCCGTGCGCACCACCCGAGCGCCATCGGTAAATACCGTGACCGCCGTGATCGGCGCCGCAATCTCCTGAGCCTCCGCCACGTCCTCGCCTCCCTGGCCGACCTGTTGCCTGAACCGGGTCTGCTGGCAAGTATCGCGCGCGCCACGAAATGCCGGTGCATGGGCGCTATCACGCCGGTAATGTTCCGCTCCGTGGCAATGACCCTGGGCGACGCTTTCAACCGGCGCAAGAAGCTGGCAGCTGACCTGCAGGCCTGGATCAACAGGCTCGGCGTGGCCGGCACGCAGCGACGGTCTTACCGGACGGCGACGCTGGACGGTGACGGTGCCTACCGGCCAGAGCCAGGTACGGAGAAGTCGAGCACAAGGCAGTACACGGTCGAGGAATGCCGCGCCAGGATCGCGGCCATCCTGACCGAAGACACCGAGCTCGCGCTCCGGATCTCGCGCACCAACCAGCAGGCACGCGCCGAGATTGAGGATCTCGGCGGCCAGGCCAGAGTCCTGTCGATCCCCGAGCTGCTCGTGCTCAAGGACGACGCGATACCCAAGCTCGAGCAGGCGGCAAGAGCGGTGCCGCTGCGCGCCGACGATGTTGGTGTCTACGAGAGCGGCGATGACTGGGTGCGGTACCGGATCGTCAAGAAGGTCGAGCGCAAGAACGAGACCTTCAGCGACAAGGGCCTCAAGGTCGAGGAGATCGAGCTGCTGGGCCACGACGTCGTCGAGGTGACCGACTACGGCGCAATCAGGCGCGAGCAATGGGATGAGATCGACCGGATCGGGGAGTTCGCCCAGCGGGTGAAGCAGGCGATCAACCAGGCGAACAAGACCGAACTGGTGGAGCTAGACTGACCGCAAGCGTGGCCGGTTCACCAAAGTGTCGGTTCGTAGCAGGTCGCAGGTAACAGGTCGACTGTCTATCCGCCTACCACACACTTAGCAGGTGCGTTTGTTGTACCGCGTAACGCGCAACAGGTCAGCTGTCACAAGTCGTCAGTAAGCGGTAAAACCATTGAGAAGGGCCACCACACGCCCTGGCGCGGACCGGCCACGCCCAGGCACGGCACGCCCAGTCGCGCTCGCCGTCATGGCCGCCGTCGCCGCTTTCGTGCTCCTCGCCGACGCGGTATCGAAGACGCTCGTGCTCAGCAAGCTTCCCGGGCGGCCGCCGGTCAAGCTGCTCGACGGCCTGATCACGCTCCGGCTCACCTACAACGCTGGCGCCGCGTTCGGCCTCGGCACCTCGTACACGGCGGTCATCGCCTTGATCGCGGTCGGCGTCGTCTTCTTTATCATCCGCACAGCCACGAGGCTGCGAAGCATCGCCTGGTCGGTCGCGCTCGGCCTGCTGCTCGGAGGGGCCGTGGGGAATCTCAGCGACCGGCTGTTCCGCTCGCCAGGTCCCTTCCGCGGCCGCGTGGTCGACTGGATCAACCTGCCGCACTTCCCGTGGACATTCAACATCGCCGACGCGTCGATCGTCTGCGCGGCCGCGCTCATCGCGCTGCTCGCCTTCACCGGCAGGAACATCGAAGGGCCACACACCGACATGAGGCAGAGTCCCGGATGATGACAACAGAACAGGCCGCGTCTCGAATCGAGATCGACGGACAGAGCCCGACCCCTGAGCAGCTCACCGCGGCAGCGCTCGACAGCTACGGTCACTTCACCGCGATGCAGGTCAGGAACCACCGGGTGCGCGGGCTTGCGCTGCACCTGGCCAGGCTTACCTCCGCGCACCGGGAGTTGTTCGGCGCCGACCTCGACGACCAGGTCGTAGCTGAGCGGGTAAGGCACGCGCTGCGCGGCACCGCCGGCGACGCCTCCGTGCGCGTCTACCTGCGTCATCTGGACGACCAGCCGAGCGTCATGGTCACCGTTCGCCCGCCCGGCGGTATGCCAGCCGGGCCCTGGCGGTTGCAGGCGGTGCCGTATCAGCGCTCAGTCGCGCATGTGAAGCATCTCGGCGACTTTGGCCAGGGATACTTCCAGCGGCTGGCCTGGCGTGCCGGATTCGACGAGGCGCTGCTGACCGGTGCGAACGGAGTCATCTCAGAAGGCTCGATCACCAACGTTGGGTTCCTCGACGGCACCAGCGTCGTGTGGCCAGACGCGCCGATGCTGGCAGGCATCACCATGCAGGTGCTCACGGCCAGAATCGGCCAGTTGGGCCTTACGTCACGCCGGGCCGAGGTAAGGCTCGCCGACGTCCAGTCCTTCGACGGCGTGTTCGTCACCAACGCGCGGGGTATCGCAGCGGTCGCGTCCATCGACGAGAACGCCCTGCCGGTCGCCACCGACCAGATGGCGCGACTGATGGCGGCCTATGACTCCGCCGACTGGGATCGCATCTGAGCGCGTCGCCGGCGCCGTTCGGGTTCAGCGACGTGGTGTTCCTGAGCCACGTGCTCGACGATTCGACGCCAGTCTTCCCTGGTGATCCGCCAGTCGAGATCCGGCCCGCCGCCACGATCGAGCGCGACGGGTACTACCTGCAGCACGTCAGCTTCGGCGAGCAGGCAGGCACCCACTGGGCGGCTGCCGCGCACTTCAGCCCGGGCGAGCCCGCCGCCGACCAGCTTGACGCCGCGGACTTCTTTTTCCCTGCCGTGGTGCTTGACCGGCGGGCAGAGGCCGCCGCCGATCCTGACTTCGCAGTGCGGCTGGCCGATGTCGACCGCTGGGAGGAGGACTTCGGCGTGATACCTGAGCGGGCGGCCGTCCTGCTGCTGTCGGGCTATGACAGCAGGTGGCACGACCAGGCCGCGTACCTGGGCGCTGACTCCAGCGGCGGGCTGCACTACCCGGGATTCGGCGCGGACGCGGTGCGCTGGCTGATCGACCAGCGCGGCATCGGCGCGCTTGGCACCGACACGATGGGCGTGGATCCCGGCGCCGACGACACCTTCAGCGCCAACCGGCTGCTGCTTCACGGCCGCCGGATGCACCTTGAGAACCTACGCGGACTGGCCAAGCTGCCCCCTGCCGGAGGCTGGATCATCGTGGCAGGGATCAGGACGTCGGGCGGATCCGGCTCACCAGCCTCCGTATTCGGCCTGGTTCCGTAGGACCCTGCTGCTGCCCGGGCGCTCTGCTGGCCTCGTGCTGGCCGGTGAACGGCCAGATGGTCGGCCTCGGCAGCGTCGCTGGCACGGCGAAGTGCGGAGCACTCTCCAGATCGATGAAGTCAAGCAGCGGACTGGCTGCGGCGTCGCGCCTGGTCAGGGCCGGGAGGTTCCATTTGGTCTCGATTGTCGCCAGCACCGACGTGTGGTCGTAGACGACGGATGAGACGTGTCCTGGCTTGCTGAACGGCGAGGCGACCAGACAAGGAACGCGGAAACCGTACCGGTCATACCCACCAGGCTGATCGGGCGGCACGTGAATGTCAGGCGGGACGTCGTCCGGCGGTACCGCGGGCGGCGGCGGCACGTGGTCGTAAAACCCGCCGCCCTCATCCCAGTTGATGATGAAGAGCATGCCGCCCCAGTGCGGGCTGGCGGCCGCCGCCTCGAACACGCTCGCGGTGAACGCCTCGCCCAGCTGATCGTCCTGGAACTCGCCCTCGCTGACCACCAAGGCGTCGGGGGTGATCAAGGTGACCGGCGGCAGCTTGCCAAGCCGGCAGTCGGTGTAGAAGTCGTCGATGTCGTGCAGCTTGCTGTGCCAGCGCAGCAGATTGCGCGGCCAGAGGCCGACCTCCGGGTACTCGACGAAATAGTTGGCCCAGCCGATCCCGTGAGCGTCAAGCAGGTCCCAGATCAGGCCGCTTGCGGGCGGGCGGATGAACGGGCTCGGGATCGTCGTGCTTACCAGGCCATCCGCCGTGGCCGCCTGCAAGAACCTTCGATTAGGAAAGGTCCGCGCCAGGCACGAGGAGAAGTACCGGTCGCCAATGCCGTAGGTGCGGGCGAAGCCGTAGTACCACGGCAGGTCGGAGCCGTCGAGATAGCCCATCGGATCGTGGCTGTCGGTCGCTGTGACGAAGCCATCCATCGCGCCCTGATTCCACTGCAGATGGGAGTTATTCCACGTCTGACTCACGTGCAAGGACGCGTTGACGGGCAGGCTCATGTGATGCACACGCACCGGCTGGCCGCTGCTGTCCGGGTTGCTGTTGGTCGGCGCGCCGTCCGCGCCGATGGTGAACCCATCGCCGCGCCCCAGCATGCCGAAGTAGTTGTCGTAGGAGTGGTTCTCCTTCATCAGCACGACGATGTGGGTGATGGCGGGCAGGCAATCAGTCCCTGCGGGCCGATCAGGAAATGGCAGCGATCCCGGGCCTCGCTCATGCGTCATTGGCCAACCATAGCCGGATCGGCCTAGACCCTATCGTTTATGCGCGCTTCGGGCACGCGCGGCAGCCGCCGACGGATTGCCGCAAAGCCAACCCCAGCCGTGGCACATCGGCGGGGTTGCGCGCTGGCCGATCCCATCCGGCCCCCGGCTCGCGCTCCCGCGAGCCACATCACGCACGTCCGTGCCAGTCGCCCCGCGGGTTTCGGAGTCAGACCTTGCGCCAGCGGGCTTCGGCTAGGCCGTAGACCCCGAAGATCACCAGGCCGACGGCGGCGAGCAGTAGCAGGAAGTCACCGAACGGCTCGCCTCGCAGCGTCAGCAGCGCCTTGTCGAGTCCGCCGGACTTCGACGCCTTGAACGTGATCGCCGCGTCGACCAGGAGCGCTCCGACGATCGCGAACACCACGCCGCGCGCGGTGACGCCGATCTGCCCAAGCCGCTGGACTGCGCGCCTGACGCTGCCGCTCATCTGGGACGTCATCAAGTACTTCATGAACGTGCGCCGCACGCCCTGGACGATGAGCATCACCCCGGCGGCGACGACGACCAGGCCGATGATGGCGACCAGCCACTGACCGCCGGGATGCCGCATCACGCTCGCCGTCAGGTCCTGCTGCTGACGCGTCTCGTTGCCGGCGGCGTGGGCGATCACCTGGAAGGTCAGGTAGCACAGGAACGCGTACACGACGGCCCTGGCCAGCGACTTGGCCCGAGGGCCAGCGCCATTGCCCTCGCCGGTGACGCCGAATGCGGCTTCCGACAGGCGCCACAACGCGTAGCCAGCGAAGCCGATGCCGAGCAGCCACAGCGAAATGCCGCCGTACGGCTTCGCGGCGAGCAGTTGCAGCGCGCCTTCCTGATTCGGCTTCCGCGCGGTGTGACCGACGGCGACCAGTACCGCGATCCAGCCGATCAGCAGGTAGATCACCGCTCTAGCGACGAGACCGGTCCTAGCCAGCGCGCGGAACGCTGGTTTCTGCGTCAAGCGCCGTGCTCTTGCCGATACTCGACCCGGTCGCAAGGTGGCTGCCCGCGCCATTGCTCACCCTTCCACCCGGCCCAGGTTCTCGGCGTGCGGCCGGATGCGACTCACTACCCGAGGCGAGCCTTCCTATGCTTGCGTCCTGTCCGTGACCCTGGGCTCAAGGACCGCGTCGGGAGCATCATCGCCGACGAGTGAGGCGCTAGAGCACCGACAATAACAATACGGAACAGTTCCGTTTCATAATCGCGACTGAGGCCGGCTTCTGCTCGGCGGAGCCCAACGGGACTAGACCGGGACTTAATCGGGACTTCGCTACGAGCCCAGAACAGGTCAAGCACCGGTATGATCCCCGCTATACGCGGCGCAGAGTGCCGCCATGCACGCGCGAGGTTACGAAGGAGCGATTTGATGGGCATTCTCAATGAGGCCCGCCGTGAATTCATCGCGGCGC
>Ga0126381_100003592_pt1 | contig 16821 bp, 15 predicted proteins | sample PanSoiMetPlot_28_FD_96465 | JGI IMG/M metagenome (GOLD analysis project Ga0126381, IMG submission 96465) | Tropical forest soil microbial communities from Panama - MetaG Plot_28 | ecosystem: Environmental > Terrestrial > Soil > Tropical forest > Bulk soil | place: Panama | collected 2016-02-17 | reverse complement strand
TTGGAGCGGGCGATGGGAATCGAACCCACGTCCGAAGCTTGGGAAGCTCATTTTGGAGCGAGCAAACGCATGAATTGGCGGCAATTTTGCATTTTTCGACCTTCCCCAAATGGATTCCAATTGGAGCAGCGATGTACCTCACCATGTGCGCCTGTGAAACCTTCTTGACACTTATCAGGCACAGTCTGATAATTATTCGACCATGTCTGAGTTCACAGGCGATTATACTCCGTGTCGGGATCTCCTACTAAAGCGTCTTCGGGAGCCGGCACCAGGTCGGATTCAGCTTCTCACGGGACCTCGTCAAGTCGGTAAGACCACGCTGCTCCTAGAAATCGCCGCTCAATTTGGTGATGCCGCCGTTTACGCTGCGGGAGACGAACCGGAAGCAGCACTTCCCGGATTTTGGGAACGTCGTTGGGGTGATGCCGAAGCGCGTGCTCGCCGCGGAACAGCAGTCCTCTTGCTCGACGAGATTCACTATCTGGATGATTGGGCTAGGCGGCTGAAGGGACACTGGGACCATCTGCGTCGAATGTCCATCCCAGTGCACATTGTTGCGACTGGCTCGTCAGCATTGCGGGTAACGGCAGGGTCGCGAGAGAGTCTCGCAGGGCGCTTCGAACGGTCAACCCTCAGCCACTGGTCAGCATCTTCGCTTGCCAGCGTTTTTCAGATTCCCACGGATGAGGCAGCATCGCTCGTTGTCCGGTTCGGATCCTACCCGGGTGCGATGGCCCTGCGAAACGATTTTGGCCGATGGGCCGAGTACGTCAAAGACGCCATCATAGATCCTGCTATCGGCCGCGATGTGCTGGCGTTAGGTACAGTTCGACGGCCCGGGCTGCTCAGACAGGTGTTTGCGATAGCGACGGGATGCCCCGCACAGATCGTTTCATTACAAAAGTTACAAGGGCAACTCCGCGACAAAGGTGCTCTTGAAACAGTCGCGCACTATTTGGCACTGCTTCAAAGCGCTTATCTGGTATCGCCTCTAGAAAGATTCTCCCAGCTAACACACCGGCGGCGCGCTGCCCCACCGAAGCTTGTATCACTCAATAATGCGCTTTTATCCGCGATGCACCCCGAAGGGCCCCCAGATCCAGAGCGCGAACCGGCGCGGTTCGGTTTGTGGCTGGAAAACGCCTGTCTTGCATTCGCTATAAACCACGGGCAGCGTGTGACGTACTGGCGAGAAGAACCAATGGAAATAGACGCCGTAATCGAGGGCAGTTGGGGTCATTGGGCCATCGAAATAAAGACAGGCGGCTTTGATGCTCACGATCTTAGAGGACTTCTAGAGTTCTGCAGGCGGAATGCGAAGTTCTATCCCCTGGTAATCACCAGACCTGGGGACGAGTCGACCGCCCGCCGTCTTGGCCTGCTGGCCATCAGTTGGAAGCAATTTTTGATCGGTGGCCCGCCCGAAATTCCATAATAAGGTTTGTTTGAAAGGTTTTGTTTGAATCTGGTGGGGGCGATGGGAATCGAACCCACGTCCAAAGCTTGGGAAGCTTGCAATCTAACTCAAAAAGCGCAGAAATTGGCGGCATTTTTGCATTTTTGAGGTTCCTCAAATGGAAAATATGGAAAACGGCGCGGCAGGAGCTTGTCTCAAAACACTTCTCGCCGTTGTTGAAATAAGGCGCCGATGCAAGAATATGAGACTACCTGCTGTTCGCCACGAGGGATAATTGCGGTTCATTTTGATTGCATTGCTCGTATTCATCGCTGTCGCTTCTCGACCCTTGTGGGCGCAAACAGGAATTGTCGAACCAGAGGCAAATCCCGGTCGTCCCACAGTATCGACCCCGGCGACCCTGACACCCGTTGGATATCTTCAGTTTGAAACGGGTTTTACTCCCGCATTCGATTCGCCTGAATTTTCTTCCCGTTACAGCCTGAATGAAGTAATTAAGCTTGCCGTCGTGCCACGTTTGCAGGTAATTGTGGCGTCTGACCCAATCGTACATTTCACGTCTGAGGGGACCACGGGTAACCGAGCTGGGGACATATTCTTAGGTGCTCAGGGCATCCTCTACCACGGTGAGGGCGTCAAACCGACGCTGGCAGTGAGCTATTCCCATAAACTTTATGACGGAGGAGCTCCTGAACTTGACTACGGGAGTCCAACCAACTCATTTCTGATTTTGGCGAGTGCGGAGTTGAAAGGGTTTCATTATGACGCAAACGTCTTTTTCACCGAGTTGAACCAAGGCCCCGTCCGACGAGGACAGTTCGGTCAATCATTGACGATTTCACATCGCTTCCTGCGTCAGTTCACGCTGTCTGGAGAAATCTGGCATTTCACTCAGCCATTTTTGAAAAGCAATGCTGTTGGCAATCTCTGGTCAGTTAGCTATTCAGCTCGGAAAAACTTGGTTTTTGACACCGGCTTCAATTATGGGCTAACGGACACATCAACAAGCTGGGAAGCCTTCGTCGGTGTCACCTATCTGCTTCCACACCGACTTTGGAAAGCTCACTAGCTGTCACTGCTGTTAGAACGCCATAGTATTCTAACGTCATTCACTGCTTAGTCGGCCCGAAATTCCTTGCACTCACAACCTGGAAACCAACACGGGCTGCCCTTTGTGCCTCGCGCAGGACGATGAATCGAGGCGCCGTGACCGCATGTGGCGCAGGCTTTCTTACTCGGTGCGGTCCTGGTACGTTTTCGTATTGTCTGTGGGCGTAGGTTCATTCGGGCCAACGCTCGTCAATCCCTATCAGTGATTGTGAATTGTGACTCCGACGCGTATCGGTACTTCACCGCGACGGGAAGAGAGCAATTAAACTAACCATCAGGGCGAGGACCGCGATCCCAATCGCTATTCGCCCTTGTAACAGTGCCAGTCGCGCCTCGTTTTTGGCGATTGCTCCCTGCGGAATCATTTGCTCAGAGCGTTTCTTGTCGTCCGGGTCGCTGCCACTTCCAAAATTCTGCATCTGCCCACCTTTAGGCGTTCGGGATAGGCCGTTAACAGCTTAAGATTGAACGAGCTTGAAGGAAGATCCTACGTTCGAAGAACGGAGAGGAAGATAAATAAGCAGCGGGCCGCTGACGGAGAATCTTCCTGCAATGAAATAAAGCAAGGAAGGGTCAGATTGAGCTGAACGATGCTGGAACGAGTTTCCAGGGCGTTTTTCGCTGAGTTTAGCGTTTGCAGGTTCTTCAAGACAACAGGTCCGCGCAAGATAAAATCATTTGATGTGTTATCAATAAGAGAAATGCTCTCCGGCAGCTCCGAAACAAGAACACTGCAGATCAGCGCGGACGCAATCGCGTAGAGGAACAGCCGAACAAGAATGGGGCGAAACCTAGGCATTATCTGCGCATCCCTTTGGAAACTTTTATACACGAACACACCGGGAGTTCAAGACTTTTTTGCCCAGCGCGCTTTCTTTCTTCGGTCATGGGAATCCCGCGAGTGAGATTTGCTGGTAGAGGGGAAGCTACCGGAAAAGACTCGATCTTTGTTCAGCTGTCGCCTTCGCGATTTTGAACGTATTCGAGTAGCATTCCTGACCATTGCTAAGCAATGTGATGGTGTACACATCGGCTTTAGGAAATACTACCTCTGGAAACCAAAAGGCAACCAGCACGTACCCCTTATCTTTATCGAGCAGAACGTCGACGTGATGATGTAGTGATCTATCTTTTGAATTTTGAAACGCCCGCGAAGGTCTGCTTTGCATTTTATGGCAAACCAATTTCGGGCCACTTCATCTTTCAGGCGGAACTGCACACACTTCGTCGTGGCTGTAACCGCAGGTGGGAATTGTCTGGCCTGAATCCTGCCGTCATTCGCCAGCAGATGGGGCATAGCTCTGCAACGATGACGGCCCTTTACACCGGACAAATCCCGCTGGAGGACGTACAGGCAGCGTTCTCACAGGTGCATTCTTCCAGTTAGTTTGGCAACAAAATTGTAGTTTTGGAAAATATGGAAAATGAGCCTGCTGTGTAAGTGCTTTAGAATCTGGAGCGGGCGATGGGAATCGAACCAATACAAATGGCCAAAACAAAGGCGTTACCGCCCGCTTCACGGTTCAATTGGAGTCAAATTGGAGTCAATTGTACCGAACAAACTGGATGCGAGAGCTATTCCCTGCCTCGCAAGAGGGCAGCTATGACGCGGGGATTGCGGCGACCATGGAGAATAGCCAATATGACGAGGGGCTTTTCTTCTGGCGCGTAAGCAATTAGAAAATCCCGAACCCGATGAAAACGTAGCGGTCGGGAAGTCAGGTCTTCACGAATGTGCCCCATTCGGGGGAAAGAGACGAGAGAGCCGATGACTTCGCGGATTTCCTCAAGAACACGATCTGCCGCTTCAAGATTGTCTGCTGCGATGAATTCCCAAATTTCGTTGAGGTCTACGAGGGCTTCCGGATGGAAAACAAAGCCGCTCATGCGCGGTGGCGTTCTTGGCTCTTGCGGCGCATGCGGTTAAATGCTTCTTCCCCATCGATCGGCTTAACTCGGCCACTTTTAATTTCATCGTAGCGGCTATCGAGCATTTTGCGCGTTTGCGTCAACTCCTCTAGGTAGCCGCTCATAGCATCCTCGACGAGGTCCTCCGGGGCGCGGCCGGTCGTGGCACTAAGCTCCCTGAGGCGGGATTCGGTTTCCGGCTTGAGGTGCACCACCATGATAGTCAGTGTAGGAGATCCCAAAAGGTACTGTCAAAGGTATTGTCCGCTTGCGAACCGCGCCAGAGGCGGGGATCATCGACTGACAGCGGCATGAGCTTCCAGGGCCGCCGATTCTTAGCCCCGCGGTGAAACTTACCGCCTTAGGTTAGTGGCCACTGGCCGGAACCCAGGGTCCTGATCTTCAATGTTCAAGGAACACCAGGAAGATAGTCTGCGGACTGGCGCCGCCATTATCGCTAATCAGAACTTGACCTGAACTAACTGAGCCATTCGTTGGGCGGGAATTGACCGTGACCGTAATGGTGCAGGACTGTCCTGCGCCCAGGCTCGTTGGACAGGTATCGGTCTGAGAAAAAGGCTGAGAAAAAGTTCCCGTGATTGCGATGCTGGTGATGGTCACCGGAGTGCTTCCGATGTTGGTCACTGTCGCCGTCTGAGTGAGAGGGCCACAGCCGATGGGGCCGCATGCAAATCGCATACTAGTCGGGATAACCTTAACTACCGTGCCGGGGCCCTTGAGATTCACTATCTGGGAGCTATCGGGCGCATTATCGACTACACCGAACGTAATGCGCACAAACCGCCCAGGGTGGTTGGCACCCTTCAATTTTTTCCTCTTTCCTCTGATCTCCGACCTTGGGGGATATCCAGCAGGATTCGATAGGTCGAATTTTAAATTTATCATACCGTTTGAATCGGACCGCTCCAGATGGAAAAGCCTTCGAGGAATAAATCTGTGGGACGAAAAAATCTACAGAATTTCTATGCATCTCGGCATAAAGAGAACTGCGGTAGTTCCGGAATCATTCCGAATCATCCTGCGACAATACTTGCGACATGCCGAGGCAAAATCTCTGGCACCTGACGGATCCGCTTGCGCAGGAGACACAATTGGGCTCCTGCGACGGGCATCTATCGTGGCAGGCGAGTTGATCCCGATAGGCAAAGAGACAGATGGTCACTGGGAACAGGGCGAAGATCCGAGTTTGGTTGATTTCGAGGTGAAAGAATTCCGCAGAGGCAAGAAGAAGGTAGTGGCAGACATTTCTCTCCGAGAGAAGTGGAGAAAGGCTGGAGTGCGTTACTGCAAACGCAAATCCGGCCTAAGCATAAACACGGTACGAGCTATTCTCGATGGACTGCCTACCAAAGCGTCGACGCTTGCGACGTTAGCAAAAGCAATGGCAACGTAGAGACGGTCCAATCTCGGACTTCAGTAAACCTAGTTACCGGAACCGAATCGCAACCTCATTCGTGTCTTCGATGACCAGGCACTGTCACAAGAACTCGCAGTGAAGATTCGCCTCAAGGCTTCGTTTCTTGTAGGAGAACCACGTCCGCCTCCCAGCGGTTGCGAATAACAGCAAGGCTCCTTCCATCCGGCGACAGGCTAAAGGATCGTATTTGCTCCGACTGGAAGTTTGTAATCGGATGTCCCGCCGAACCATCCAGTGGCTGCGCCCAGACGTTGTCCACGCCATCGTGGACGATCACATAGATTACTGAGCTTCCGTCAGCCGTGAATTGTAAGTTGCCCGTCGCGTAGTAGTTAGGGTTGGCAATAAGCACGCGCGGCGGATTTGTCGAACCGAGTTCAAACAAGGCGACTCTTGGGGCCCACTCCCGTGTTCCTCCGACCATGGCCGCCAGCGTTTTGCCGTCGGGCGAGACGTTTAGCCCATAAAAGTAACCGTAGCCCTCGGGCACATCGAAAGCTGCTTCCGCTTTACCAGAGCCATCCACCGCCACACGGGAGATGTGGCGCCTCAGAAAGTCGATGTAATAGACGAGTTTTTGGTCGGGAGAACACACCGGCCACGAGTCTAGCTTCCCGTCCGTCAGTTGCACAGCATTGGAGCCGTCTGTGTTGATCCGCCAGACGTTCTGCGACTTCGTGCCGGCGTGAAACGCCCACGTCAATACGATATAGTCCTTGCCACAAGGAGACGGTGAAGACATCAATGCTGTGGAATCGGCCAAGAGCTCAGCTTGATTCTTGCCGTCGGTCCCTATTTTCAGTAAGCGGCCGGTATTGCTGACAAGCAAACTGCCATCCGCACCCCAATTTAAGTAGCCCCTCTCGTTGGGTTCTTTGGCCTCTGGTTGCAATGGTCGTGGCTCCACGAATACCCGACCTACCTTCGACAGGGTGAAAATAGTCGCATATTCACGCTCCAAGATCGTGGCGAGGGTCCTTCCGTCGGCGGAAACAGTCAGCGTGCCATAGCTGTTTGTGTCGCGGGTGATCGGTTCAAGGTCCCCTACTGCACTGCTTAGGAATCCGATCTGCCCGCTCCAACTAGGATCCGGACCCGATAGCATGTAATTGGCGAACAGGGTGCGCCCGTCCGGCGACCATTGGATTACCTGAAGAAACCGGTCTGCGAAGGAGACGAGGCGGCGCGATTTGCCTGTGCGGACATCCAGCAAATCAATCGCTCCGCTTCCCTGCTCAACCGAGTAAATGGAGCAAGCGATTTCATCACTTTTTGGCGACCACGCCAAAGAGTAAGGCAATCCCGAATCAAGTGATCCAGTCCATAGAACTTTCTCGCCACTTCCTTCTAACGATAAGCTAAGTATGCGGTACTTGCCGGCCTCCGGTTCGTCCAGGCGAAAGTATGCAATGTACCGCCGGTCCGGCGAGAATGTGATGTCGCTGTCAACATGCCGTGCAAGTGCCTGCGGGTTTCCTCCGAATATCGGGACCCGATACAGGATCATGTAATCTACATTTCCCTCTGACCGCCGGAAATAGATATAGTTCCCATCCGGAGAGAAGGCTAGACTCTCATAATGCACAGCTGACGGCGCGGTGATTCGTGTATCGCTGCCCGTGGGGACATTGCGGAGCCAGAGACTCTCGACCACAGTTTCGTCTACCACACTGAGCACATATCTGCCGTCTGGAGAAATGGCGGCCCTTGCGGTTTTGCCCGTATTGGTGACCTGCGTAATGCGGAATTTTTGGAATGGCACGGGGGTAGCGTGATGCAGAAATGAGTAAACTCCGAAACCTGCAGCAGCAAGCACAATTAGCGCCCCAGCTAGTCCAGCGCCGACTCCCCACTTGTGCTGCCTAACGGCAGCGATCACGGTCGAACTGCTGGCCTGCAGAGGTTGCGCTGCCAACTTGATGTCACCCGGCACACCCGTTGGCACCGCTGGGATTTGCCGGCTCGAATCCGTGTCCCGCTTCAGCCGTCTCAAGTCGCTGCGAATATCTGCCGCGTGCTGGTAGCGCAACTCCCGGTCTTTCTCGAGGCACTTGCTGATGATGTTTTCCAATCCCGTCGGCAATGTGGGATTCAGCCGCACGGGCGCCGTCGGCTCGCCGTGTAGAATGTTGTCGAAAATGGCCGCGGTCGTGTCGCCCCGGAATGGCAGCGTCCCCGTCGCCATCTCGTATAGCACCACCCCAAACGAAAACACGTCCGTCCGCGCGTCCGCCTCCTTGCCCAACACTTGCTCCGGCGACATGTAGGCCTCTGTCCCCAGCGCCGTCCCTGGGCTGGTCAGCAGTGCATCGCTCGCCAGTTCAGTCGTCAACGCCGATACACCTACTTTGTCCGCTACCCGGGCCACGCTAGACGCCACTTTGGCCAAGCCAAAATCCAGAATTTTCGCGTGGCCGCGCTCGGTCACAAAAATATTCGCGGGCTTGATATCGCGGTGCACGATGCCCTTGGCGTGTGCTGCGTCCAAGGCATCCGCGATTTCGATTCCCAGCGTCAACAGCACCTCCAGCTCCATGGCCTTTCCGGCGATGCGGTGCTTTAGGGTTTGCCCTTCCAGAAACTCCATGGCGATAAAGGCCATGCCATTTTGCTCGTCAATCTCGTGGATCGTGCAAATTCCTGGATGGTTTAGAGCTGAGGCAGCTCGCCCTTCGCGCTTGAATCGCTCCAGGGCTTGATAATCGCCAGCCAGATCTTTGGGGATGAATTTCAGCGCCACGAATCGCCCAAGCTTCAGATCTTTGGCTTTGTACACCACCCCCATCCCGCCGCCACCAAGCCTCTCAAGCACCAGATAATGCGAAATCGTCTTGCCAATAAGAGCTTTATCGGTAGCAGATTCCCCATCCTTTTCTTTCGCCAACCCCCTGGCAATCACTTCGAGCGCTGGGTCTTCCATAAATCCAGCTGCTTTGTCTTCATGGGCCAGGAGGGTTTCGACCTCCTGGCGCAGACTTTCGTCTCCGCCACAGGTGTCCTCAAGAAAGCTGGACCGCCGGCTCTCCTCCACAGCAAGGGCCGAGTGATAGATGTCCTCAATAAGGTGCCAGCGTTTGGGGTCCATTAAGTTTTGGCGTCAACTCCGCTAACTAATAAGGCGGAAGTTGGTCGGAAAACATGCAACCAGCATCAAGAAGCTTCGTGGTCGGCCACTGTCTTTCGACCCTCCGGGTGCCGTTCCTTGCTCATCTCTCGCAGCAGCCACACCTTCGCGAGTCTCCAATCGCGCTGTACCGTTTCCGGAGACACTTTCAAGACCTCGGCCGTCTCGCGAACGTTTAACCCGCCGAAAAACCGGAGCTCCACTACTTGGCTCTTTCGTTCGTCAAAGACGGCCAAAGCATTCAATGCATCGTCCAAGGCCTCGAAGCTTGCGGGAGAGCCTTTGCCCGCAAACAAGGATTCATCCAGAGGAATAGCGGCTGCGCCGCCTCCTCTCTTTAGAGAACGGCGGGAACGTGCGAAATCCGTAAGTATGCGCCGCATCAGCTGGGCGCACATGGCGAAGAAATGGGCCCGGTTCTGCCAGTTCATCTCGCGAGTATTCACTAGTTGCAGGTAAAGCTCATTCACCAGAGCTGTTGGTTGCAAGGTGTGGCCAGACCGCTCCGCAGCCATATAGCGCCGGGCCATGCTGTGTAGTTCCCGGTGAACCACCTGCACAAGTTTTTCTCGCGCGCTTCCGTCACCGGCACTCCAAGCCTTAAGCAGAACGGTGACTTCGTGTGGTGAGGACTCCACCATGCAAACCTTTTTGGAGCTTGGACTTGGCCTGTTGCGGCAAGGTTAGCACACCTCTGTCCGGGGTTCCATTTAGCGGGAGTCTACTTTCCCCACCTAGAGATTGCAGTTTTCGGACGGGGTTTACGCCTATATACACGAGAGACAAAGAAACTGTGAAATCCCAGGCGGACCAGCAGAGACGAAGGCGCAAAGAAAGGAACCCTGCGAAGCCGCCGGGATATCACATTGGAGGTGCATCATGAAAGGGTTAGTCAATTCGATTCGTATCGCGATTGCGCTCCTAGGACTGGCAACGGCATTCGCATGCCCTCACGCCGTTCGAGCGCAAGACGGTGTCCGGGGATCTTTTGTTCTTCCGTTTGAAGTTCAATGGCAGGGCAAGACGCTGCCTGCTGGCGAATACCATTTCATACTGCGGTCCAGCACAGTGAAGGGACGGATCCTACTCCTTCGCGATGCGCAGAATCAGCACAACATAATGCTAATAGAAGGGCAGTCGGAGGAGGACTTCAAGGGCCGAAATGCGCTAACGGTAGTCAACCGCAACGGTAAACGGTATGTGTCTTCTCTGGCTTTCGAAGCGATTGGCGCTACCTTGGTGTACTCCGTGCCGACGCGGAGAAAGGCTGCGGAGCACCAACTTGATGCATCCGTCCAAATCATTCGGATCGCTGGAAGCTAAAACCTCGCTTCGGCCGACACATCGGCGGGTGTATCACTTTTCCCCTGCCCATACGCTACCCCGTCAATGCGGCGCAGGGGTAGGCTATAAGGCGGGGAAAAGTGATACACCTGACCGGACGTGCGGCAATTGCGGTCCAGCAATTTGAATGGATGAATTCCTCGGTTGACGCTTCTATCGAAAACACCTAATATTCACGCCCTAGTCCTCGGCACGCAATTCGTTTAAGGAGATGCTCCATGGCAAAAGTTCTACGATGCAACGACCTCATGCCCGGCTGTTCTTTCGAAGCCCGCGGTAATTCAGAGGAAGAGGTGATGGCAAAGGCTGCGGAGCACGCCAAGACAGTGCACAACCTTACGGAAATTCCGGAGGGTATGCAGTCTCAAGTGCGTGCCGCTATTCGTGACGACGAGCAATCCGGGACCCAGGCAGCTGGCGCGTAATACGCCCTCTTTTTGCCCACAGTTTTCGCAGGCGCAAAGGTCGCGACGGCTTTACCAACCCTTTCAGTTGTTTGGGTAGTTTCCGCGTTTTATATTTTCGTGGCGTCGCGTGCGGAAAGATCGTTTTGTGCGACTGAGCTCTTTGTTCGCGCGCGCAAGTTAGCGCACTCACGCTAACTGGCAAGCTGTAAGTCATTGGGATACAGCGTTTTAGCAATTCAAACGAATGCGCAAGAAAGCGCACTGATCGAACAGAAGCAGCACTGGGACAATTCTAGGGCTATAATCACGCCACTTATGCCCCTAGCTGCAGGTACAAAGCTGGGTCCGTATGAAGTCATGTCGCCGCTGGGGGCTGGCGGTATGGGTGAAGTCTATCGCGCGCGAGACACCCGCCTTGGCCGTGAAGTCGCACTCAAAATCTTGCCTGCCTCTTTTGCTCAGGATGCTGACCGCCTTCGGAGGTTTGAGCAAGAGGCACGCGCCGTCGCTATGCTAAATCATGCGAATATTCTTGCGATTCATGATGTTGGCAGCTTGAACGGCACGCCTTATTTAGTTACGGAATTACTCGAAGGAGAAACCCTGCATGCGCGATTGGGTATCGGCCCCTTGCCAATCCGCAAAGCTTTGGAAATTGCAATCCAAGCAGCGCTCGGAGTGGCCGCGGCTCATGACAAAGGAATCGTTCATCGCGACCTGAAGCCAGCAAATCTGTTCATAACCGAAGATGGCCAGGTGAAAATTCTCGACTTCGGTCTATCTAAATTCGCGAGCAAACAAAGCGAAAATCATGGCGAATCCCTAACACTGACGCAGGCCGAGGCTGCAGCGACAGTGCCGGGCCTGGTGCTGGGAACGGTTGTCTACATGTCGCCGGAGCAAGTGCGGGGAAAGCCCGTGGACGCCCGTTCGGACATTTTTGCGCTTGGAACCATTCTTTATGAAATGCTTTCCGGCAAGCGCGCTTTTCAAAAGGATTCTACGGCTGACACGATGGCAGCCATTCTCAATGAAGAACCGCCGGAACTCTCCAGGGAAGGAAAGAAAATCCCGCCTGCCGTGGACCGCATCGTTCGTCATTGCCTCGAAAAGAATCCAGCGGAACGATTCCAAGCCGCGCGAGATTTGGCCTTCGACCTAGAAACCGTTTCCGGGGTCTCGACAAGCGCGACCACTTCAGTTGCAACAACAAGAGTGTTGTCTCGCAGGTGGATTTTTACTGCGGCAGTTCTTGCTGCAATTGTTGTGGGCGTCCTCATTGGACGGCTGTTGGGCCGTGGCTTTGCTCCGGCGGCCCCTCCGAACTTTACGCAATTGACTTTTAACCGTGGATTAATCTACTCCGCCCGTTTTGCTCCCGACGGAAAGTCGGTTTTCTACGCCGCGAGCTGGAGAGGCCAGCCCACTCAAATCTACTCCACCAGCCCCGGGAGCCCCGAATCGCGCGGTCTTGATTTGAGCAACTCCACGCTTTTTGCTGTTTCCGCCTCGCAGATAGCCGTTTCCGTTGGCTGCCGAGATACCTTCATTGCGACCTGCGAAGGCACACTGGCGACCGTGCCAGTTTCCGGGGGTGCACCCCGGGAAATTTCAGAAAATGTGCTTTCCGCAGATTGGACTTCCGACGGCAATGAGATGGCGGTCATTCGCCACGAAAAGGGGGAGTATCGGGTCGAGTTTCCTCTAGGAAATGTCATTTACACGAGCGACCGTTGGCTTGATTTTGTTCGCATCTCCCCTCGTGGGGACTATGTTGCATTTGTCTCTTATGTCTTTGGCGCCGATTCGGGACGAATCCTGATCCTTGACCGTAAAGGCAAGTTGGCTGCACGTTCTCCAGAAGATTTGGCCAGCGTCGAAGGAGTCGCCTGGTCCCCCGATGGGAACGAGGTATGGTTTGGCGCGACAACTCAACAAGCATGGGCAAACTCCATCTATGCAATGACTCCATCCGGAAAGCAGGACGTTGTCCTTCGACTCCCCGGAATGCTGCGGCTCTACGATGTTTCCCGCGATGGCAGGGTGCTTCTCTCCAAGGATGTTTGGCGCACAGAAATGGAATTCCAGACCGCAAAGGATGCGGCAACTCGTTCCCTAAGTTGGTTTGATTGCTCTAATGTTTCTTCAATTTCTTCCAAGGGCGATAAAGTAGCATTCTTTGAGTGCGGAGAAGCTACTGCTGTCTCGTACCTTTCCTACCTTGGGTACGTTTCGTACCTGCGGAAAACGGATGGCTCTCCCGCTGTCAAGTTGGGAGATGGGCAGTGTCCAGTATTTTCGCCCGATGAGAAATGGGTATTAGCCAAGAGGTTTAGCCCCACCCGCCTGGCACTCTTGCCGACTGGCATTGGGGAAGCAAAGGAAATGGATGCTCATGGCATGCAGGACTTTTCGAATCTAGGCTGGATGCCAAACGGGAGCGAAATCTATTTTGCGGGCAATGATGGCCACGGCTGGCGGATGTATACGCAGGACTTAGACAAGGGCGAAATCCGCACACTGACACCTCCCATTCTTGTAGACCCAGTCTGGATGCCGAACCAACTTGTCTCACCCGATGCCAGGTTTTGCTTCTCGCGGGACCTAATCAGGACGGGCTGGCTCTATTCCCTTACGGGGGGTGAGCCACAAGTAGTGAAGGGCTTGTTGAGCGAGGACAAATGGATAGGCTGGAGCAGCGATGGCAAGTCCGCTTTTGTTTTCCAAGACGAGGGAACCGAAGCGCTTATTTTCCAATTGGACCCCGTGTCGGGAAGACGCAGGCTTGTGAAGAAAGCAGCCCCACAAGATTTATCCGGCGTAACCACTGTGAGTCCCGTGAGAATAACACCCGACGGCAAGGCGTACGCATTCACCTACAACCGGTCGCTTTCGGACCTGTTTGTGGTTCAAGGTGTTCACTAAAAAAGATTGCGGAGCCAACCCGACCTGAACGTCGCACTGGCGTGAGCTCTCGACTAAAAAGGAACCGGTTCCGAAGCTGCTGCGAGGTCTACCAACAAAACTATTTGGGAGGCAGCGACAGCTAAGGTATATTCAGCGAGCTCTTTTGTCACGGAACCACCGGCCGCACCACCATGGCCCACGCCTTCTCCACCACTCCTAAATCCATACAATCCCTCGAAGGTCTTTGCAATCGCTTTGGGAAGCTGACCCACTTCGTCGCCACTGATCTTCTTCACGACATCACCAAGAGTCGCCCCAGTGTCAGGAAAAAGGGCCCGCGCTGTAGCCTCAACGGCGCAGACAGCTTCTTTGACGACATTCTCCGGGTCAGGCTGAGACACATTTCGGAAATATCGGAGAGCTTTGTTGAAGTGTTTTAAAGCAAATAATAGCCGAGGATCACCTAAAACCTGCTCCGCACGAACAACTTGCTCGGTCGTGTGCTGGCGTCCCCGTCGACGAACAAGACCATTCGTAAATTCAAAGGCTAAATTTTCCTCGATAAAAAGGCGCTGCAATTCCTTAGCGACATACTCCTGGGCCTCGGTTTTGGTAGTGATGACAACGGTATCCTCCGTTTCTCGGTCGTATCTGAAAACGCCTGTTGTTAGGTGACTATAGAGCCGCTCGCAGAAATCGTAGACTTTCTCCCACGGCAATCCTAGCAGCAGCTCATCTATTTCAATCGTATTTAATCCAGGCCGTAGTCGCGCGATACGTTCAAGTTCGCTTCGAATGATCTTCCAATCATCGACGTATCGCTTATCTACAAGTTGACCCAGAAGGTGAAGTAATCCAATGCGAGCCGTCTCGGGACAGTCGTTATCTACTCTCGCATGCGCACCACGGTTTCGTGCAGAAAACGGCGGGAATTGGTCAGTCATTGTTATGTAGAGGCTTGAACTTAACCCTCAAGTTTCCGGAGTGTCAATTACACATGAAACTCCGACGAGTCCCGCTAGTGTGCGCCAGTGCCTCGGATGGGGCAAGTAGCGTCCAGCGCGGATTTCGGCCGCGTATGGCTCGGAGATACCCAGGCCGGAGGATATGGCAGGGACAGTAACACCCAAAAGCTGAGTCTGAATCTGTTCGCGGTAGACATTTTCCGTGAGCCAGGCGGGTTTTTCGGACGGCTTCCAAGATTTTACCGCTGCTGCATGCTGGCGTTGTTTTTCGGCTTGCCGAGCTCTGGCCTGGGGACTGTGCCCCTTAACCGGTCCCAGCTTTGCCCCATTTCGACCAGCCTCAACGTGGTGTAGAGTTCTGAGCATGGACCCAAATGCATGGCGTAAGAGTCAGCTATGAGGAGACTCGACGAGCAAGCTTTGTACGAAAAGAGAAAACATGTGGCGCTCAGCAACATGGGCCAGCGCGGAGGCAGGCGCAGCGTCATTCTCAAGATGCTGTACGGCATTTTTGAGCAACACATGTACCGGATGACGGTACTGTCTGCTGCCGCGAGAAGGCAAAGGAAGCTCGCAAGAAACGCAGCAAAGCCATTGGTTTCGGGAGCAGATTACACGTGTCCGCGCCCGAGCTGTCATCACCGATGGAGAGGAAAGAGAAGAACCGCCCCCAAGCAATGCCCCAAATGTGGTCAACGCCTAGCGGCAAAGCGTGTCAGACAGCTCAGCCAAGCCAACCTCCGCATGTATCCCGATGAACTGCTGCGAGCCAACACAAAGTAGATGGGACAACGCCTTCGCTGAACGCCTTTCCATTGTCCTGTTGAGATCCCTCGTGAGCTAAGCATGGACAAGATGGAAGAGTCGGGGTGACTCACGCTTTGTTGGTCAGTAGCAATTGATGAGCGTCTGGCCGGTGATCGTGGGCTTTGAGAGGTGTTCAGCTCTTTTTGATCGTGCGATTCGCACGGAAAAAGGGCCACTTTTTGGTTAGCCAGCCCGGAAATAGCGCAAGACCGATGATAGCGAGCACAATGAGTAGAACGATTGTGCCCCAATCAAATAACCGATCAATCGCGTTCGTTGCCACCCTAGGGAGGCTCAACATCACGAGGAAGATCAATACCCACATACCCGTCTTAATGTCTCGGAGCCGATCGTTGAGCCGGTCGTAGGTCTGCTTAAGCTGCTTCTCGATTCGCTCAATCCTCTCGCCGATTCCCTCGAATCGTCGCTCGTTGTCCGCTTGACGGTCGTTGAACTCCTGGGGTCGATCCCAGGTTTTGTCAAATTCTTTGCCGATTTGTTCAACGCGGTGCTCAATCTCGTCGAGCCGGTCCCCTGTTTTGCCAAATTCCGTGCGGATTTGGTCAAGTCCGCGTTCAATCTCGTTGAGCTGGTCCTCGATTGGCGTGAACCGGTCCTCGGTCGGCGCGAAGCGGTCATCATGTTTGTCTTGGATAAGCCGCTTGTGAATCTGCTCCAGCCTGTCTTCGATTCCGCTGAGCCGATCCTCGATTTCGTCCATTTGGTTATATTTGGAGTCCATTTTGCCCCCTGCTCGAAGGCACTGGCTCGAAGTCATGGTTCTTTTCGTGCTCTTTCCTTAGGTGCATACGACCAGAACCCTTAAGGGGTAGTGCGTGTGCGCTGATGGATACCAACTGCGAAGAGCGCAACCACGAAGCCCCGGATTCTTGGTTCCTCCCGTGGAATGAAGCCATTCCATGACGTGAAAAGCGACCCGTAATCCCATTCGGTGGTGCTCGTAACGATACTACGGGAGACTTCCGCTTGGAAACACCCTCCAAGTGGCCACGCTCATACAGAAATTCGGAAAACGGCTGCGTGAGATTCGAGAGCAGCGCAGGATGACACAGGAACGGTTTGCCGAGACGCTCGATATATCGGTGGACTTCCTGAGCCTGATTGAGCGCGGCAGGAATGCACCTTCCTTCCAGACCCTAGACAAAATCGCCAGGCGTTTGAGGATGTCAGTCGCGGACCTCTTCACCTTCAACAGTAGCTCGCTCAGATGAGAGATGGGTGAGCGATAGGGGACCGCAGAATCCTGTTTGTTGCAAACTGCGCGGGAAATTAAACGCGAAATAGCGCGAACACGGACAATTCACGGACAATCGGCAATTTCGGGAAGCAAGCCGGAGGGGTAAGTTATGGAGCGGGCGATGGGAATCGAA
>Ga0126381_100003590_pt1 | contig 16830 bp, 14 predicted proteins | sample PanSoiMetPlot_28_FD_96465 | JGI IMG/M metagenome (GOLD analysis project Ga0126381, IMG submission 96465) | Tropical forest soil microbial communities from Panama - MetaG Plot_28 | ecosystem: Environmental > Terrestrial > Soil > Tropical forest > Bulk soil | place: Panama | collected 2016-02-17 | reverse complement strand
CCGGTTTTCTTTTCATAGCCCGGGCACGAAAGCACGGGCAGCCGGGGATACTTGGGGAAGGTCGAATCGCGGGTGGAAAGCTCGCACAGAAGAAATTTGGAACCTCGACTGGATTTGACAGAACGCGCGTACACACAATCGGCGCAGAGGCCCTCGCTGGAATTCCCTTTGATCGCTGCGGACGTCTTCGCCACGCTAGAAAGCTTAGCAGGTGTTCTGAGGCGATCACAAAATCAGCCCGCAAATTGAAAAATGATTTTCGCTCAGAACGGACGCTCTTTACTTCGCCGCTGCCAACCTGGTCCTGCCTTCTCGAACTCGTGCAAGGAACCGTCGCGCCAGTTCGTGAACTCGTTCCTCTTGTTTTTTCTGCAAAGCTTCTTTGGGGATCAATTCCCCGCCCACGCCCAAAGCGGCTGCCCCTGCCAGGATGTAGTTTAAGGCGGTCTGCTGATTGACGCCTCCCGCAGCCACCATGGGAACCTGCGGAAATGGCGCCTTCAGCGCGCGAATGTAGTTGTCGCCGCCGAGAGGCCCACATGGAAAAATCTTGATGAAGTCGGCTCCGGCCTTCCAGGCGTGAATCACCTCGCTGGGAGTCAAGGCGCCAGGAATAACCAGGACATTTTTCTTGCGTGCGAACTCGACAACTTCCCCGACAAAACCGGTACTCGTCAGGAATTTTGCGCCGGCATCCACGCACCTCTGCGCCGTCTCGACATCGAGGACCGTTCCTGCACCGACAATCATCTCCGGAAGGCTGCCCGCCAAATCGGAAATCACCTCGACCGCGCCAGACACGGTCATGGTGATTTCGGCAATAGGAATTCCCGAGCGATACAGCGTTTCCGCTGCATATCGGGCATGGTCCCCGGATGGCACGCGAACGGCAGGAACAATGCCAATCTCCTCGATGCGCCCGCGAATGTATTCCTTATTCAAGGCTTCCGCTCCATCCTGTGTATCGCATTCGATTTCTCAACCAAGGCTCCCTTAACGAAGAAATCGGCGCCTCACGCGCTCTCCTCAAACCCCGCTTCGGGAACGGGCAATTTGTCGCCGTCTTTGGCCACCCATGCGTAAAGCACAGGCAGCAAGACCACGCTCAAGAAAAAAGCCCCAATCAACCCGCCGACGATAACGATCGCGAAGGGCCTCTGGGAATCCGAGCCAATTCCGCGAGAAAGCGCCGCCGGCAACAGCCCAAGGCTCGCCACCAGCATGGTCATCATAATGGGACGAAGACGCAGAATTGCGCCTTCGACAGCCGCATCTTCAATCGTGTGTCCCCGGACGCGAAGCTGGTTGATGTATTCCAGCATGATGACTCCAATCTCCACGGAAACGCCGAAAAGAGCCAGGAACCCTACTCCGGAAGACACGCTGAAGTGCGTGCCACTGACCAGCAAAGCGACCAAGCCGCCGATGGGAGCCATGGCCACATTGGCGAGAATGAGCATGGACCACTTTGCGGAGCTGAACATCGAATAAAGGATGACGTAAATCACCAGGACCGTGATGGGCAGGACCAGCATCAGGCGTCGCTGCGACCTTTTTTGACTTTCGTACTCCCCCGCCCAATTAATGTGGTAACCGACCGGAAGCTTCACGCGCCGCTCAACTTCTTTCATGGCCTCGTCAACGGCGCCGCCGAGATCCCGCCCGCGAACACTGTATTTGATCGCGACGTAACGCGAGTTTGCCTCGCGATAAATTCCCGAGGCGCCGTCGCGCATTTCAACTCTTGCGGCTTGCGCGAGGGAAACGCGCTCGCCTGTCGGGGCCAGGAGCCGTATTCTTTCAATTTCTTCCTTGGTATTGCGATAGGGGGCCTGGTATCGAACAACCAAATCGTACCGCTGCTCGCCATGCAACACCTGGCTGACGGCTTTCCCGCCCACCGCCGTCTCCACGGCATCCTGAACATCGGCAACGTTGATCGCATGCCGCGCCGCCTGTTGCCGGTCAATCACGATATTCAAATTGGGCTGGCCAAGCACTCGAAACAACCCCAGGTCTTGAACGCCACGAATGCTCTTCATCACATTGACGACCTCGTCGCCTTTCTCCTCCAGAACTTTCAGGTCGTCGCCGTACATTTTTATCGCCAGCTCTCCCTTGACCCCGCTCACGGCTTCTTCCATGTTGTCGGCGATGGGCTGAGAAAAATTCCATAGCACTCCGGGAATTTTGCTTAGCTCACGGTCCATTGCGGCGATCAATTCATCCTTGTCCTGCCGAAAAACCGGCCGCCATTCGGATTTCGGCTTTAGGTCCACGAAGTATTCCGTATTGAAGAAACCTGTGGTATCCGTGCCGTCGTCCGGGCGGCCGACCTGCGAAACAACCTGTTTCACCTCGGGAAATGATACAAGCATGATTCGGGCCTGGTTCATTACCCGCGTGCCTTCGGTTGGCCCCGTGCTCGGCGCCAGGGTCCCGCGCGCCCAGATGGCCCCCTCGTCGAGATGCGGCAAGAACTCTGAACCGATTGCTCCGCTCGCGACAAGAAACACGGTAATCCCCAGCACCAGAGCCCCTGCGCCGACGATTAGCGTTCGCCGCGCCATCGCCCAGCGCAGTATCACTCTGTATGTATCTCTCAGGTATTCCATCACCGGATTGCGCCACTCGCTCACACCTAGGCCAAACTGCCACACAGCAAGAACCGGGGCGATGGCTATAGAGAAAAGGAGCGCTCCCACCAAGGCAAACGAAACGGTCCACGCCATGGGCTTGAACAGACGCCCTTCCACGCTTTGCAGGGTGAAAATAGGCAGATAAGCAGTGATGATAATGGCACGCGCAAAAAACACGGGCCGGAGAACTTCGAAGACGGCATCGCGGATTCTTTCCAATGGCGTCTTAACGGCGTTGGCTCCAGCGCTGAAATGCCGCATGATGTTTTCGATGATGACCACGGTGCCGTCCACGACCATGCCAAAGTCGAGCGCTCCCAAAGAAAGCAGGTTCGCAGGAATCTTGTTCAGGTCGAGACAGATCGAAGCGAACAAGAGCGAGAACGGAATCGTCAAGGCGACAATGATGGCTCCTCGCACGTTGCCCAGAAAAAGAAACAGCACGAGCGAAACGAGGAAAATGCCTTCGGTCAGGTTGTCCAGCACGGTGTGCGTGGTGTAGTGCATCAGGTCGCTGCGGTCGAGAAACGGGACGATTTTTACACCCGGCGGCAGAATCCTTTCGTTCAACTCGTTTACTTTGTCATGAATCGCCATCAGAGTTTCGTCCGCATTCGCTCCCTTGCGAAGCAGGGCGATTCCCTCGACCGCATCGTCATTGTCAGCAATCACGCCATCAGCCCGATGAATGGCTCTGCCGATTTGTCCCAACCGAATCTTCGGCCCTTGCGTCACCTCCGCGACATCCTTCACGCGAAGCGCCGTCCCATTCTTGGCCGTCAGAATGGTTTGCTCGATGTCCTTTACCTCGCTGTATAACCCGACCGCGCGAACATTGACTTGCTGCAAGCCCGCCTCGACAAAGCTTCCGCCGGCATTTACGTTGTTATTGGCAAGCTGCTGCTCCATTTGGCCGATGCTCAAACCGTACGAAACCAGCTTGTTGGGATCCACACGCACCTGGTACTCGCGCGTCATACCGCCGAAACTGACGACGTCCACCACGTTGGGGACCGACTTGAACTGTTTTTCAAGAACCCAATCTTCGATGGACTTCAGTTCCATCAGGTCATACTTCGGATTCGTCCTCCTGAGCGTGTACCAGTAAATCTGTCCTACCGGACTCCAGTCCGTTCCCATTTGCGGTTGCAAGCCGCTTGGCAGAGACACCTGCGCGAGCCGCTCCAGGGCCTTTTGCCGGTTCCATTCGTTCGCGGACTCATCATCGAAAATGAGCATTACGCTGGAAAGCCCGAACAGGGAAGTGGACCGCAAATGCTGCAGATGCGGAATGCCGTTCATCTGGATTTCAATGGGAATCGTGACCTGTTGTTCGACTTCTTCGGCCGCACGGCCTGGCCACTGGGTGATGATTTGCACGTAATTATTGGCAACGTCGGGATAGGCCTCTACGGGCAGGTTGTGGAAGGAGATTGCTCCCCAAAGCAGCAACAGGACGGTGACCGTCAGAATAATGAAGCGGTTATTGAGGGCATACTCGACGAAAAGGCGCATCACAGGTCGGTCCTCACACTCCAGGTTTGCGCGTGTTCATTGTTCGACAGTGCTCTCCAGCACAAGCGCGTTGACCACCACCTTTTGGCCCGGGGAAATTCCCGATAGGACTTCCTGCTTGTTATTTGGAAGAGTTTGCCCGCCTACGACGGCAATCCGTCGGAATGCTGTTGCTCCAGCCGGTACATAGACCCAATCGAGGTCATGCAAGTGCAATATTGCGCTGGCGGGCAGCGCCGCGTGCATTTCCGCCTTCTGGCTGTGGAATGTAGCGGTCACGAACATCCCGACTTTCATTAAGCCCGGATTGCGCACTTCGATGCGTACTTTGGCGGAGCGAAGCGTGGGATCGAGCACCGGACTGACGTTGCCGATGCGCCCGGTGAAGACCTTATCGGGATAGGCATTCAACCGGATTTCCGCGGTCTCGCCCACATGCACGCTCGCCAAATCGTTTTCAAAAACATCACACAAAATCCAAACGTGGCTTAGATCCGAAATCGTGAAAGGATTGGGCGATCCCAGGCCCGCAACGCCCGCGGCGTTGGTGACTTGCTGGTCGGTAATCACGCCGGAGACGGGCGCGCGAATGTCCACGATTGGCACAGGATTATTGACATCCCCACCCAGCACGCGAAGGCGTTCCGCTGTGTTTTGGAGGTCAACCTTGGCCTTGTTCTCCACGTCTTCCGCGGTCTGCAAATCGTTCAGCGAAACCGCGCCCTTATCGTAGAGATCCTTTGCGCGGTCGTATTGCGAACGAGCCAACGTCTCGTCGGCTGCCGCTTTGCGATAATCCGAAATCGCGCCGGACACGTCCGCACTCTGTACTCGGAGCAGCACTTGCCCCTTCTGCACCGTATCGCCCAGCCTCGCTTTGATTTCCACAACGCGGCCGGTGGCCATCGAAATGACCGGCACGTTGCGAGAAACATCCGGGCCTACGACTCCGGTTGCCTGGAGCTGTGACGCAGCCCGATGCTCTTCGGCTGTCGCCAGGGCAAACTGCTCCGGGTGTTCCACGGAGATGATGTCGGCATCCTGTTCGTGTTCCACCTTCACGGGGGGCGGCGCTTCGGCCTTCGGGTCTCCCTTGCTGTCTCCGCAACCAGCAAGCGCGGCGCTCAGGCCAATGAAGCCGAGGAAGCAAAAGTAAAAACGCTTTTCAGATTCCCGCATAGAATGCTGTACTGCCTTTCGCAGTTTCGGAGATGTCCGCCTGGCCCTCCGGAAGCCTTGGGGTATGCGTCGTTACCCGGTGAAATCGCATGGTGCGCTGGTCTGTTGGAACAGCTAGCTGAGTTTGAGGGAATTGCCTAGGCGAGCCAAAGCGGGGGAGCGCGTCCGTCGACCTCCTCGCTAAAACAAGAAGCAACGTTCAAAACTTGCGCAGCGTCGACCGGTCTTCTTACCGCCGGTAAATGAAAGACGTGACTCGCACAGGAAACGAACAGCAAGAAAACGACGGGAATTACGCGAGCGGTCGAAGATGGCACAGGGGTGGCAATTTCCGACAACACTCGGGAGGGCTTTTTCTCCTCGAACAAAATGGCCTGGCCGTGCAAGTCATCGGTCATGGAAATGACAAAAAACAAAATAACCAGCGCACAGCACATCGCTACGATCTTTTGACGCGTGCTCGCGGGCTCATCCGAAAACGCTTTCGCGCGCGACAGCGCAGCCACCAGCGCAAGAATTCCCGCAATGGCTACGCAAACCCAGACCAGGTTGAGGGTCAGCTCCATAACACTCCAATTAGAGCCAGATTACCGTATGCGTGCCCGAGCGTTCAAATAAATCAAAGGGCCAGGCGGACGAAGCAAAACGTTGACGGAATGCGGCCTCTTGCTCCATTTGGCTGGCTCCCGCGAAGGAGCGGCCTAAGGCTTGGTCGCCCCGGTTTCGGCAGTGGCTTTAGTCTTTGGAGCCTCCGGCGAAGCCGGCTTGGCGAAGTGAGAATCGTCAATTTTCGGGTTGATTTCGACCTTCTCCACCGTCAGCGTTTGGCGGTAGTCCGTGCCCGGGCTCCCTTGGTCAATTTTGAATGGAAACTTCACGCCTTGGACTTCGCGGTAGTCGGAAAGCGTGCACTCCCAAGGCAGCTCTTGATCTTGCACCTTGCGAAGCCCTATCCATTTCGTCGTCAAAAACGTCGCGCTGTCGATCAGATAAGAGCGCACCTCCCCGCTCTTGCTGGTGATCTTCAGGCGGTAGACCGTCTTGCCCTCCGACTCCTCTTTTCCAACCAGTTCCACCTTCGACTCTTTGGCCTTGTAATCCACAAGCGGCCCGTCCGCATCTGACTCGTCCGGCATACCCTTCAACTCATCCGCAGACATCTCCACGACGTCTTTGTGCGGCAGGAAAGGATTCACCGTCCATCCGGCGGATTTCCCGTCGTACACCCGCAGAACTTTTTGGCCTTCCACGGTAATCTCCGAATACAGTTTGTGGGGGCGCTTCAATTCGAGCACCAGCGTTCCCTCGACGCCCTGTGCATTAAATGTTCCAGTGATGCGCTCCGATTGCACCGATTTGATCTTCTCGATTCCGCCGCGTGCATCGATGGCCTTTTTTATGATTTCGTCCAGAGTCTGCGCCGGGGCGGAACCCAACGGCAAAACACACAAGAAAGCGGCAAAGAGGAATTTTGTTTTCATTTGAAACCCGTTGGTGGTATTGGAGGGCTGAGAACCACGCAACAACTATCCTAAAAGCTGGCGTGCTTCCGGTCAAATCTCTTCGGCGGCTGCGGTCCACCTTCTGCGCATTCATGGTCGTGAAATAATTTTCTCCTAAGCTCGGTTGCGGGTACATTTAGAGCCGCTTTCAGAAACGTTTATGCACAAATATTAGCTTCATTCTGACAGGGTGAATTCATGACACACCGATTTCTCTCGGGACTCTTTATAGCGGCGCTGTGGTTTCCAGCAATTACTTGCGGCCAGCAAGAACCTGCCGCGGAAGGCCGCCCCATCACGCCCGCAGGCACCCTCGTTATCGATGCCGGAACGCGCCTGCCTGCCGTTGGCGCGATGCCCGTGAACATGCTGCGCAGCCCGGATACGCTGGGGCGCGGGGGCCAAGGACGCTACCTGCTCGTTGTGAACAGCGGCTACGGCGTGCAGTTCAGTGGCGATACAAACCACGCACAGCAATCCATTGCAGTAATTGATCTGAACGCCAGCCCCGAACCGGCGGTGATTCAAAGCGTCTACTTTCCCACTCCGCAAAGCTCCAACGTCGGCATTGCCTTTGCTCCTGCAGCTGATGAAACCTTCGCACTGTACGTTTCCGGCGGCTTCGAAAACAAAATCTGGATCTTCCGCTTTGATCCGAATGCCCCCGCTCCCATGCAACCGGCCTCGCCCGGGCCTGACACGAAGGTTACAGCGCCATTCTTCATCGTGAGCAATCCCGGAGAAGTTTCGCCCAAGGATTACAACCAAGGCAAAGCGGCACTCTATCCCACGGGGATTGCCGTCACGCGGGATGGCGCAACGCTGGTTGCCGCCAACAACCTTGGTGACAGCGTCACTATCGTCCGCAGCCTGAACGGCTCGCGTCAAATGCAGCGCCTAGACCTGCATCATCCGGGAAAATCCAACGAAAATATTTACCCCTACGGCGTCGTCGTGCTGGAAAACGGGAAGAAAGCGCGCGCCTACGTTTCTTGCTGGAACGATTCCTCGGTTGCCGTGATTTCACTCAACGGCAAAGCCGCGGTCCAAAAATACCTCGAAGTCGACCGCCATCCCACCGCCATGCTGCTGAACGCCCAAGGCACCCGTTTGTTTGTGGCCAATTCGAACGCGGATAGCGTTTCCGTCATCGACACCGGCTCGGATCAGGAGATCGAGCGAATTGACGTACGCTTGGCGGCGACGGCCTTGGTTGGGGCAAGTCCGGAAGGCATCGCTCTCGGTGAAGATGAAAAGACTCTCTATGTCGCGAACGCCCACAGCAACGCCGTAGCGGTCGTCTCGCTTTCCGAAAAAGCCCGCGGAGCAAAATCCGCCGGGAAAAATGACGAATCCGCGAAATCAAAAGTCCACGGCTTTATTCCCACCGGACAATATCCTTCGGCACTGGCGGTTGCCGACGGAAAACTCTTCGTCGGAAACGGCAAGGGAACGGGATTCGAATCGTCCTCGATGCGCGTCAGCAACAGCGGCTTCACGCCGAATCCTCCCAATGCCGCATTCCCGGCAAAACCGGAGAAAAACAGTCAGGGCGGCCAGTACAGCGGCTCCATCGTTTCCGGAAACATCAGCGTGATCCCGCTTCCTGGCGATCCCGCCCTGGCGCACTACACGCAACAAACCATGCAGAACGACGGGCTTCTCGACTTTGCCCCGCCGAAGCTTTTTTCGGGCGAAAGCCCCATCAAGCACGTCGTTTACATCATCAAGGAAAACCGCACCTACGATCAGGTGTTTGGCGACGTGAAAACTGCCGGTGACGGCCACGCCGCCGACGGCGAGCCGGCCTTCGCGATTTTTGGCAACAGCGACACGGCGCGCCGCCCCAATGGCACAGCACAAGCAGTCACGCCGAATCATCACGCGCTTGCCCAGCGTTTCGGCCTCTTCGACCGTTTTTTCGTCAATTCCGAAGCCAGCCCCGACGGCCATGCCTGGGCCACCGCGGCTTTTTCCACCGACTATGTGGACAAAGCCTTTCGCTGGAACTATTCCGACCGCGGCCGCACCTACGACTTCGAAGGCTACAACCGCCTGCCCGATTACGAACCTCCTAGCGAGCTGGCCCTCGATAAATTCAAAGGCGACGCGCTGGCTGCCCTAACCGACCTGCTTGAAAAGCATCTTCCTTACCGCCAGGGATTCACCGATCTGGGCGAGCCGAAAACCCTCTATCTCTGGGATGCCGCCGCCCGCGCGGGCCTGACCTACCGCAATTACGGCGAATTTGTAACCGTGATTTCCGCGAACGACGTCGAGGCCGCAAAACAAAAACGCCACAAAGAATATCCCGACATTTCCAAAGCCGTCCGCGACATTCCCAACAAAGCCTCCCTCACCGACCATCACAGTCCCAGTTTCCGCAGCTTCGATGTCACCGCTCCCGACAGCATGACCGTAGATTGCTATAAAGCTGCGCTTGCTTCACCGCAAACGGCGGACGCTGCCGTGACCGAGGACAACCGAAACGCTAACTGCCGAGGCAACTCCCGCTTTGGGGAATGGCTCGCGGAGTTCAAACAATTTGTCGCCCAGCGTGAGGCCGGCAAGCCGGATCCCATGCCCGCGCTCACGGTAATGCGTTTTCCCAACGACCACACCACGGGCCTCAAAAAAGGTTTTGCCACGCCACAATTTATGGTTGCCGACAATGACTACGCCGTTGGCCGCCTTGTTGAAGCGATTTCTTCCAGCGTCTATTGGAAGGACACTGCGGTTTTCGTCATCGAAGACGACGCTCAGGCCGGGCCCGATCACGTGGATGCGCATCGCTCCGTAGGGCTGGCTATCAGTGCCTACAACAAACCCGGAGCTCTGATTCACAAATTCCACAATACCGTCAGCATGATTCGAACCATCGAATTGCTGCTCGGCATCGCTCCGATGAATCAGCTCGACGCTTCCGCCATTCCCATGGACATTTTTCAGGACCAGGCGGATCTGACGCCCTACAAAGCGGTGCTACCCACCATCGCGGCCGACAATTTTCTAGGCGGCCAACCGAAAGACAAAGCCACTGCCGAATGGATGAAGAAAACGCGGCAACAGGATTTTGCCCACGCCGACATGGCCAATCCGCAAACCCTGAACGCCATCATCTGGTTCGCCTGTCAAGGAAACGGTTCAAGCATGCCGCAATCCGCCGCGCTACCTGCGTATCAGGCCATGCGCCTGGGCATTTCCGAACCTGAAGAACCCGCCATCGGCCTCAAGAAAAAAGATGACCAAGACTAGTGACCTACTGAAATTGCGTGAGGCTTAACACGTTTCCGTCAGGGTCTTTAAACCACGCAACTTTGGCGCCGCTTGGCGAGGACCAGATTCCTTGATCGTCCTGGCCGTTCATTCCATACATTTCAAAACGAACGCCATGCCCTTGCAGACGCGCGACCTCTTTCTTTATATCCTCAACTTCCCAGCCCAAAATCGTAAACTGTTGCGGCTGAAATCCCGGCGTCAACGCGACACGCACCATAACCCCATTCGCGTCCAGCACCAGAGCGAATTTGTCTTCGCTGACGAAATCGAGCCCCAACGTTCCTTCATAAAACGCCCGCGCCTTCTTGGCGTCCATCGTCGGCACGAAAGCCATGATCTTGTTGAACGAGAGCATGGAACCCCCTAAACCGCGGTGACGACATTCCCATCGAGCGCGATGTAGCCGTACGCCATTCGAGGCGTGTTGAAAGCGAAGCCGGGATTGCCGTGGCGGTCGAGAACAATTAATCCGCCGTGGCCGTGCGTGCGCTTCCCTAGCAGATGCACGGCTTCCTTGGCGGCGACTTTCGCGTTCGTCAAAGCGGGCCAAGCACCCGGGGCCGCATCCACGCAAATCTCCGACTGCCGCAAAAAATCGACGGCAGTTTTCGCCATCACAATCTTCATAATCGCTTCGCCGTAGCCGGTGCAGGATACGCCGCCCGCTTCGGAATCGGCGTAGCAGCCGCACCCGATCAACGGGGAGTCGCCAACGCGCCCCGGGAGTTTACAGCACGTGCCGCCCGTGGATGTCGCGGCGAACAAGTTCCCGTCCTTATCGAGCACCACGGCACCGACAGTTCCCTGCTCGTGTCCGCGATGATGCTCGGCCGCGTGCTTGTCGTTCCTGCACTTCAGCCAAGCTTCTTGCTCCGCCTCGCTGATCAGTTCACTCGGATCACACAGCGCAATTCCTTGTTCGAGAGCGAAACGCTCCGCCCCTTCGCCAACAAGCATCATGTGCGGGCATTTCTCCAGGATCGCGCGCGCCAGGCGAATCGGATTCTTAACTTGGTGCAGCGTGGACGCAGCCCCGGCTTGCAGCGTCGCGCCGTTCATCACGATGGCGTCGCATTCCACACGTCCGTCCAGATTCAGGTGCGAACCGTAGCCCGCGTCGAAGACGGGATCGTCTTCGAGCACCATGATGGCAGCTTCGATCGCGTCCAGCGCAGGGCCACCTTGCGAAAGTACCGCCCACCCCGCGGCAAGCGCGTGCTCGCATCCGGATTTGCAGGCGGGAACCGCATCGTCGGGGATGTCCCACGCGCCGCCGTGAACAATCAGAGCAGGTTCCATCGCAACGAGAATCGCAAAGGGATTTCTATTTGTCCACCGCGCACAATGAACTTCTTTCTTTCCACCCTCGGCGTTCTCCGCGCCTCTTGCATGTAGATCTCTTCGGAAGGAGAAAAAGCTCAGATGTAAAAATCGAGCAGAAACAGCAGCAGGCCCACAAAAAGAAGAAGCGCACCCCCGTTAACCCGGTTGCGCGGCAACCGCGACAGCGAGTTCACCACGTAATGCGGAACCTCTTTGAAGCGGGTTGAGTCCGAGCGTGGAATGTAGAATGGACCCTCGGGCGTAAACCGCGCAAAACTGCGATGAAAAAACGAAATCTCATCCTGCACCCAAACCAAGAGACTGTTCCGGTTGCGCCAGACGATGGCCACGCCAAACAGAAAAAGCAAATAACCGCAAAAGGTAAGTAGCCCGAGCGCCGGGCCGGCTCCCCAAAACATGTGGCCCCCAGTGGCTGGCACGACAATCCTAGGACGCGGGGACGGCGAAGAAGGTTTCTTGCCAAAACTCAGAGGATTCCAAGGCCGCACTTTTTTGAGGCCCGAAGACTGGCTGAAAATTACTCGCCGTCGTGAATGGTCACAAGGCGAACGACTTCAAATTCCTTCTTGCCAGCCGGCGTAGCCACTTCAATCTCATCGCCGACTTTGCGGTTGAGAAGCGCGCGGCCAATCGGCGAAGTGGTTGAGATGAGGCCTTTTTCCGCGTCGGCCTCTTCGCTGCTGACCAGCTTGTATTCCACTTTGACGTCGCGGGTCAAATCCACCACCACGATGCGCGAGCCGTAGCCGGAACGGTCCTTAGGAATATTGTTGAGGTTGAGCATGCCCAAGTCGCCCATGCGCTTTTTGAGCTGCGCGATTTTGGCGTTCACGTAGGTCTGCCGCTCTTTGGCGAATTTGTATTCGGCGTTTTCCGAAAGGTCGCCGTGCGCGCGGGCCACGGCAATTTCCTTCGGAAGCTCGACGCTCAGCTCGTGCGAAAGCTGGTCGATTTCATCCTGAAGCTTCTTCTTAATCTTAGCCAGCGGATCGGACATGGTCGTATGCCTGCTGCTTGTTGAAAGTTTGCCGGGCGCGGATGCTTTGCTGCGCCTCGGCCCCTTATAGAGCTTGCCGGACTTTGAGCCTTTGGGGCGCCCTTGACCCTTGCGCACGGAATCCTTGCGAATTTGTTTCTTGCGTACCGAAACTCTTACGCCCTCAAAAATACGACGGAGTCCGGTGAGCGCGGATTGCGCCTCGGACTCCGCGTAAAGAAACATTATAGGCGCGAGGGGAGCACAGCGACAAGCGGGAACCGGACACTTAGACGGGTCGGCAGTGCAGCCCGTGTTTCGAACCAAGGCCTGCCTATTCCTTAGATCTAGGCCCTTCTTTTCGCTAAGGCAAAGAAAACAAGAGAGTTAAACAAATGCGGCCCGATACAGCAAGCGGCCTGCACAAACCAGCAGCAGGCCAGCCCTGACATTTGAGGCCGCAGCGTCGTCTATTCCCCAGGAGCCAGGAATGGGAACTATGGGACTGGCGCTGCCCTGGAAGGCTAGAATCGCTTTCGCGCCGCGCGGAGTGGCAGTAGCAGGTGGCCCAGTAGCGGCGAGCGCGGTTGGGCTCGAGGGCAACCCTGCCACAACCGGCAAATGGGGGACGCGAGTGGAAGGTTCCGAGCACCGGAGCGGCGGCCCGATGGGGGCGGCTAGGGAAGCTGCAGGCGAAGACGCCATGCTGGCGGCAGCGTGTCTGTCTGGCGATCTGCGCGCGTACGAAAGGCTGTACGCGCTGCATGGCGCGAAAATGAAAAACCTTGCGCGAAACGTCCTGGGCAACGTGGTGGACGCGGAAGACGCGGTACAGGAAACATTTCTGAAAGTGCAGAGAAGTATTGCGACGTTTCGCGGGCAATCCAGTTTCGTGACCTGGACCTACCGCATCCTGATCAACACCTGCTACGACGCGAGGCGCAGCCGGCTGCGAAAAAAAGAAGTGACCACTGACGACGATTCAGAGGAAACCCCGCGGATCGAGCCGCGGGCGCCGGGAGCGCATCCCTCGCTCCGGATGGCCCTCGAACGCGCCTTGGGAAGGCTGACGCGGCATCAGCGTGACGTGTTTCTTCTGTACGAAGTGGAAGGCTTCCGCCACGCCGAGATTGCCGGGATGCTGGAAATCACTGAAACGGCGTCCAAGAACACGCTGTTTCAGGCGAAGAAAAACTTGCGCGAAATGCTGGAGCCGCCGAGAAGCAGTTCGGCGGGAGCGCGATAAGTAAAGCACGGGAAAAAAGTTGGTGAATGACGATGAATGTGACCTGTAAAGATCGAGAGCGTATTTTTGAAGATGGTACCGCGAAGGAATGGACTGCGCTCGAAGCGCATGCAGCAGGCTGCTCGGCGTGCGCGGCAGAAATTCGCGCATGGAAGTCGCTAGGCGTGGCGGCGAAAGAGCTGCAGGATTACTCGCCAAGCCCGCAGTTGTGGACGCGAATCGAGCGCGCGCTGGTCGAAGAAGATATGCGGAAGGCGCAGCGCACCGAACGCAAGAAGTGGTTTCCGTTTTTCCCCGCGATTTCCGTGCCTTGGCGGGCGGCCTTGGCAGGTGCGTTGGCGCTAGCGCTAACTGTTTCAGCAGGCTGGATTGCGCTTCACAGGCCTAAGGTTGATCCGCAGCAAAGTCCCCTGCTAAGGAGTGCCGCTCTGAAGGAAGTGGAGAGCACTCAAAGCGCTTATGAAAAGGCCATCGACAAGCTGGCCGCGGAAGCCAAGCCGCAACTGGATGATCCCGCAACGCCGCTGATGGCGAATTATCACGAAAAGCTGCTGGTGCTGGACAGCGCGATTGACGATTTGCGCGCCCAGGCGGGATTGAATCCATCGAACGCGCAGCTGCGGCATCAGTTGCTGGCGATGTACCACGAAAAGCAGGAAACGCTGGAGGAAGTCTTGGAGGCAAGAAAGTAATGAGAGCGCCCAGTCCGAATTCCGGTAAAGGAGTAGCCTGTCGCTTCGCTGTGGCGGGACTGCTGTCGGCCATGATGTTTCTTGCGGCGGAGCAGCGCGCTGTTGCCGCCCACAGCGCGCAGGATGAAGTGTCCAAGGATTTTCAGAAAACAGTGACGCTCGGCGCGGGGCAATCGATCCATGTGGAAAATAAATTCGGCGAAGTGCGCGTCCATGGCAATTCCGGGCGGGATGTGAAGATTTCAGCAACCATCCGCGTGCAGGCCAACTCGCGCGACGAAGCACAGTCTTTTGCCGACAAGATCCAAATCGAGGTGCAACAAACTACCGCAGGAGTGGAAATCAAGACGGTCTATCCCGATGAACATAAATGGTACATCCGCATCGGGAAGAACCCCTCCTATTCGGTGAACTACGACATCGCCATGCCTTCGGACGCGCCGCTGAACGTGCGCAACAGCTTTGGCAACACGGAAGCCTCCGGCGTCCATGCCGGCGCCGATCTCCAGAACAACAACGGCAGCATTACTATGCGCGATATGGGGGCCGCAAGAGTGAACAATTCTTTCGGGAGTGTCGAGCTGACAGGCGCCGGAGGAAACGTCTCGGTGACGGACACCAATGGCAGCGTGCAAGTGTCCGATGTAAAAGGAACACTCGAGGTACGCAACCGCTTCGGGAGCATTACGACGAAAAACATTCAGGGCGCGGCGACGATCAATGGGGGCAATGGAACTGTCACGCTTTCCGACGCGGCTTCGGCGAACATTACGACCTCCTTCGGCAGCGTGGACGCCCGCAATGTGAAGGGCGATCTGAGCGTGCATGACAACAACGGAAACGTGGAAGTCTCAACCATCGGCGGAGCCGCAGACATCACCAACAGTTTTGGCAACATCACTTTCTCGGATGTGCACGGGCTCGCGAACCTCAAAACCAACAACGGCCGCGTCAAGGGCAGCTCCGTGATGGGCAGTTCAGTAACCATTCACGATTCCTTTGGCAACGTCGAACTGGAAAACATTAGCGGCAGCCTGGATGCGGAAACCTCCAATGGGAGGATCATCGTCCGCGATGCGAAGGGCACCGTGACGCTGCGGACTTCCTTTGGCTCCATCGAGGCAACGAACATTCCCAAAGGAATCCGGGCGACGAACGGAAATGGCGCGATTACGCTCGCGGACATCGGCGCGGACGCTTATGCGAAAACGAGTTTTGGCAGCGTCTTGGCCGAGCGCGTGAACGGAAACTTGACCGTGGAAAACACCAACGGGTCGGTGATGGCGCGAAACGTGAAGGGCGACGCCAGCGTGCACACTTCCTTCTCGGGCGTGACGCTTGACGGAATCGGCGGACGGATCAGCGTGGACAACCAGAACGGCGCGATCTCCTTGACCGCCAGCCGGCCGCCTAGCGGCTGCCGTGACATCCAGCTGAAGACTTCGTTTTCATCTATTCGTGCGCAGATTCCGCAGGGCCTGGGGTACAACCTGTCAGCGCACACCTCTTTTGGCAGAATCTCCTCCGAGTTGCCGGTGACTTCCCAGGGAAACATTGGCGGAGACACGCTCAGCGGAACAATCGGGTCGGGCGGCTGCCAGATTCAGCTCAACAACGCGAACGGAAGTATCGAAATCACCAAGGGCTCGTGACCTAGCAAGTCTCCTTATTTACCGGCGGCGCGCTCTCGGGACATGGCGAAGGCTTTCTTGACGACGGACGTGGCTTTTGCCGTGAGATGAAATTTGACCAGCTCGTCTTCGCGCGCATAAGCCAAATCCGTGACGTCGCTCCCGGCGCGCGGTTCGCCGCCGACCCGTTCACACAGATAGTCTGCGATAACAAAGTGGTAGCGAGGCTTCTTATGCTGCGACGGAGCCGCACCATTATCCAGATAGATGCGGTCGAAGAGTTCAATCAATTCGAGCACCCGCACTTCGAGGCCGGTTTCTTCGCGCAACTCGCGGCGCACCGCCTCCTCGAGCGTCTCGCCAATTTCGATGGTGCCGCCCGGAATGGACCATTGTCCAAGCAGCGGCTCCGTGCCGCGGCGAATCAGAACGGTGCGGTCGCGATCCACAATCACGCCGCCTACGCCAATCAATGGGCGCTCGGGATATTCTCGGGTCGACGCCATTCCTCAAGTCCTCGGTTGCTCTGCGAGTGGCATCTACGACGGCAAGACCTCGCAGAGCTTGAATTTCCTTGCCTCGGTATATAATACGCTGCAGGGTGGCGGGGACGGTCCTCGTACCGCCACATGGCAGAAAAGAAGCTTCCGGAGGCTGGAACTGTGATCCGTTGCCCTGAATGTTCCGCGGAAATCGACGTGGACGAAGACGAAGTCGAGGAAGGCGAGATTTTAAGTTGTCCTGAGTGCGAATCGGAACTCGAAGTGTCGCAGACGCACCCCGTCCATCTGAACGTAATCTCCGATGATTTGGACGAAGAAGAGGAT
>Ga0126381_100003588_pt1 | contig 16832 bp, 14 predicted proteins | sample PanSoiMetPlot_28_FD_96465 | JGI IMG/M metagenome (GOLD analysis project Ga0126381, IMG submission 96465) | Tropical forest soil microbial communities from Panama - MetaG Plot_28 | ecosystem: Environmental > Terrestrial > Soil > Tropical forest > Bulk soil | place: Panama | collected 2016-02-17 | reverse complement strand
TAATTGCTAATTGCTAATTGCTAATTGCTAATTGCTAATTGCTAATTGCTAATTGCTTCTCCTCCCGAGGATTCCAATGCGTGTGCTGGTGACAGGCGGTGCCGGCTTCCTTGGTTCCCATCTGTGCGACGCATTGCTCGCCGATGGCCATTCCATCGTTTGCGCCGACAATCTGCTGACCGGCAATCTCGAGAACATCGGCCATCTCCGGAATGAGCCGCGCTTCGAATTCCGAGAGCAGGATGTTTGCTCGCCGTTCGATTGCGGCAAGGTCGACTATGTTTTCCACTTTGCCTCTCCGGCCAGCCCGGTCGACTACCTGGAACACGCTATCGAGACCTTACAGGTCGGCTCCCTGGGAACCATGAATTGCCTGGATGTGGCGAAGAAGTACAGCGCCAGGTTCTTCCTTGCGTCGACCTCGGAATGTTATGGCGATCCCCTGGAGCATCCTCAGAAGGAAACCTATTGGGGACATGTAAACCCGATTGGCCCGCGGTCGGTGTATGACGAGTCGAAGCGCTTCGCCGAGGCACTGACCATGGCCTATCACCGCTACCACGAGGTCGACACGCGCATCGTTCGAATCTTCAACACCTATGGCCCGCGATTGCAACTGAACGACGGGCGCGTGATCTCCAACTTCATGAAGCAGGCGTTACTCGGAGAGGACCTCACGGTATACGGCGATGGCTCGCAGACGCGAAGCTTCTGTTACGTGAGCGATGAGATCGCCGGGATTCTGGCTTTGGCGAATTCCGAGGAACACGGGCCCGTCAATATCGGCAACCCCAACGAGTTCACCATCCTCGAATGTGCCAAGGTCGTACTCGACATCACGGGTTCGAGCAGCAGGATTCGTTTTGAGCCGCTGCCCCAGGACGATCCCAGGCAGCGCCGGCCCGACATCAGCAAAGCGAAAGCGTTGCTTGGCTGGGAGCCCAGAATCCAGTTGCGCGATGGGCTGCAGAGATCATTGGAGTACTTCCGCTCCGCGGTTGCTAAAGCCGTGAAAGCTTAAATTTGGCGCGGTCTCGTAGAATGTATTCAGGCTCGATGGAAACGCAGTTCGAATTCGAGAGCTTGCGGCGCGAAGCTTCCTCCTGGTGGCACATTGCCCAGCGGAAGCTTTTGCAGGAAGCCGTCGCGCACGCTTTGCATAATAAGCACAAGGCACGCGTGCTCGATTTCGGCGGGCGGGCCGAGCTGCACACTTTGGCTTTGCCTCAGTTACGTTGCCTGAACGCGCATCCCTCACTGCCCCTGCTCGCCTTCCAGCAGATCCACGGCCATCCCAATCTTATCTGTACGAGTGCGGAGGAGTTAGGTTTTGCTTCCAACTCTTTCGATGCGGTCGTCGCGGGCGATATTCTGCAAACGGTTCCGGACGACCTCTCGGCGCTGCGCGGGTTGCGGCGTGTGCTCAAAGACGGCGCCATGCTGTGTCTGACCGTGCCTGCCTATCCTTCGTTATGGGGCGAGAAGGACGAAGCGTCGGGAAGTCGGCGCCGTTACACCGCGACCGAGCTGAGGAGGAAGCTGAACAATGCCGGCTTCGAGGTGATGCGCGTGTCGTATTTCGTCGCTTCGGGGTTTATCCCCGCCGTGATTGAGCGGATCGGCAAAAACATTTTCACCAAGGCGATCGATCGCAAGGCTGCTTCCGTTCGCCCCTCAAACTGGACGGATGCCGCCATGGTGCTCCTGCTGGACTGCGAGCGTAATGTCATGCGGATGATCAATCTGCCGTTCGGCACGCGCGTGGTATGTTGGGCGCGTAAGCCCGCGCTGGTTGCGGAGCGCGTCACGGTACCCGCGTGGGAGCGCCAGTGGACGAGGAGCCCTCTGCCGCAGGGGATGAGCTAGATCGCCGGTTGTCGCCCATTTACAATCGCTCTGTGGCCCTCTTTCGCAGCATCGGAACCACCCTGGAGATGATCAAGTGGGAGCATTCCGTGCTGACGCTCCCCTTCGGTTTGACTGGCGCAGTGCTGGCGGCACGCGGTATTCCCAACCTGCATACCTCCATTTGGATCATCGTGGCGCTGGTGGCGGCGCGCTCTGCTGCCATGGCGTTCAACCGCCTGGCTGACGCGACGATTGACGCGGCAAATCCGCGTACGAAAATCCGCGCGCTTCCCGCTGGCAAGCTTAGCCGATCGTTTGTCGCATGGTTCGTCGTGGTGTCTTCTGCCATCTTGATTCTGGCCGCGTATGAGCTGAATCCGCTGGCGTTCTATCTCTCACCAGTGGCGCTCGGTATTGTATTCCTCTACTCGTTCACCAAGCGCTTCACGCGCTGGTCTCATGTGGCCCTGGGACTGGCGATGGGCATTGCGCCCGCCGCCGCCTGGATCGCCGTTCGCGGTTCGCTCGATCCACGAATCCTGATCCTGTCGGGTGCAGTTATCTTCTGGGGCGCCGGATTCGACATTCTCTATGCCTGCCAGGACTACGCCCACGACTGCACGGTGAACATCTACTCCGTGCCCAAAGCATTCGGCATTCGGACTGCGCTGGGAATCGCGCGGCTGTTCCATCTCGTGACGGTACTTCTGCTGGCATGGATGGTAGTGGCCTTTAGTCTAGGCAAGATTGCCATTGTGGGTGTCGTGTTCGTCGCGCTGCTACTGATCTACGAGCACTCCCTGGTGAAGCACGACGACCTCAGCCGTGTGAATGCTGCTTTCTTCACCATGAATGGGCTGGTGTCGATGGCGTTCCTTTTCTTCATAGCCGGAGACCAGTTGCTGCGAAGGTAACTTTCCGCGTGTGATTTCCTGGGACTGCTGGGATATCATTAAAGCGATGCCCGATTCGCCAATCGCCAGCAAACGACATCCCTTTCAGGCCGACGATCCTCGCCTACGTCCAATTCATGACAAGGTGATGGCGCAGGACCGGCTGACGGCCGACGACGCTCTGGCGCTCTACCGTTCCGGCGACATTCTGGCGCTTGGCTGGCTGGCCAATCACGTGCGCGAGCGCATGCATGGCGACATCGCTTATTTCAACGTTAACCGGCACATCAATTACACAAACGTCTGCGTCGCCGCATGCCGGCTGTGTGCGTTCGGGCGGAAGAAAGACTCGCCTGGCTCCTACACTATGGCGCTGGAAGAGGTGTGGAACACCGCCGCCTCCGGCTACACCGAAGCGATTACCGAGTTCCACATTGTCGGCGGCCTGCACGCTGACTTGCCGTTCCGGTATTACGTCGATCTCATCGCCGGACTGAAGGAGCGCTTTCCGCAGGTGCACCTGCAAGCGTTCACCATGGTGGAGATCGCATTCTTCTCCAAGATCGGCAAGATGACGCCGCGCGAGGTGCTGATCAAGTTCAAGGAAGCCGGCCTCGACTCCATGCCTGGCGGTGGCGCGGAGATCTTCTCTGACCGGATCCGGCACATCATCTGCGATCACAAGATCGATGGCGCCCAGTGGCTGGAGATCGCGCGCACCGCTCACGAGATTGGGCTGAAGTCGAACGCGACGATGCTGTACGGGCATGTCGAGAATGACGAAGACCGCGTCGATCACTTGATAAAGCTGCGCGCTTTGCAAGACGACACGCATGGCTTCCAGACGTTTATTCCGCTGGCGTTCCACCCCGCCAACACCCCGCTACAACACCTGTCGACGACCACCGGTATGCTGGACCTGAAGCAGATCGCGATCGGCCGGCTGGTGCTCGACAACTTTCCGCACATCAAATCGTACTGGCAGATGGTGACGCCGAAGATGGCGCAGATCACGCTGCGCTTCGGAGCTGACGATATCGATGGAACCGTGGTGGAGGAGAAAATCTATCACGACGCCGGCGCGACGACCCCGCAGGGACTGCGGCGGCAGGAACTCATTCGTCTGATCACCGAAGCCGGACGCGTCCCCTTCGAGCGCGACACGCTGTACCGGCCGGTGACGCGCACCGAGACTACCGTGACAGTGGCGGTTTAGATCACCCAGACTACTTTTTCTGCTCCGGAGCCAGATGGCCTCGCTCGGGCATGGGCGGCCAGCCAATCGACCTTCCCTGGAACAGCGCTACTGCCGTCTCGTATCGCTTCGTGCCGTCGTGTACCGCAAAGCGTCGCGGATGTTCCGGCGAGCCGCTCCACATGCAGACGCCAGCAAAGGCGCCGTCCTTGCGAAGAATGTAGTAGCTCATATCGACGTACTGCATCTTTGCCATGTCGCCATTGAAATTCCGCACGATGCGCTTCAGGGCATCCATACCCGCTTCCTGCGGAGACATGCCGCGCCGCATGTTCTCGACGATGGTGTGCGCGCCGCAAACCTTGATGTTCTCCTCGCCATTACCGGTGGCGCCCGCCGATCCTACATCCTGATCGCAGTAGCATCCGGCGCCGATGATGGGCGAATCGCCGGCGCGCCCGGAAATCTTCCATGCGAGTCCGCTTGTAGTCGTCGCGCCTGACATCTCGCCCTTTTCATTCAGGGCTGAGCAGTTGATGGTCCCTGTCGGCGGTTGCAAGACGCGCTGGATGGCTGCGGCGCGAAACTCCGGCTCAATACCGAGTCTCGCCGCGCGCGCTTCCATCTTCTTCATGAACTCGTCGTAAAGTTCGGACTCTTTGGTGTTTTGATCGGGCAGCTTGTACTTCGGGCTGGCCAACCCAGGTCCCCACCAGTCCTTGTCGGACATGGTTTCCTTCCACAGCAGCCAGATCTTGCGCGAGCGATCGGTGAGCAGGTTCTCGCGCGCGAAGCCCAAGTCGAAGCCGAACCTCTGCGCTCCGGCGCCGACCAGCATCACGTGACCTGTGTGCTCCATAACCGCCTTGGAGAGCAGGGAGACGTTCTTGATTTCTTCCACGGCAGCGACCGCGCCGGCCATACGCGTCGGCCCGTGCATGCAGCAGGCATCAAGTTGCACGACGCAATCTTCGTTCGGCAGACCGCCCAGCCCCACACTATCGTCGTTGGGATCATCTTCGGGACCGGTGATGACCTGCATCACCGCATCGAGTGTGTCGCCACCGCCGCTCAGCATGGCATAGCCGCGATCAAGATAGTTGTAGCCGTTAGCGGCGCAGATGATGATCGGCTTTTTAGAAGAGCTGTTGGACGGAGCCGGGTTTGTTTGGGACTTGTCCTGAGCTTGAATATCGAAGGCAAACGACGCGGAAGCGGCAGCAGTAGTAGCGATGAAATCACGGCGTGAAAACTTCATGCGACTCCCTCACAAAGCAAACCTTGAAGGATAGCATGTGCAGGTGCGACGGGCGTGCCGCGGGATTGCTAACGATGGCAGCACATCTTTCAAGCGTAGAGGCGCGCGCCACCGCCCAGACTCCGCGCTACGAGCCTGTATGTGTGGACGATTGCTGTTGCTCGTCGGTCTCCTGCGCCGCAATCGCGACCCAGTGTTCCTTCTCGAAGCGGAGCACGTCCGTGAAGCGTATCCGCAGGAGCTGGTGGCCTTGCGAATCGGAGATGACATTGACTCCATGTATCACGGCGGTATCGCCAAACAAACTAGCCTGAGTTCTGGCGAGTTTCTGTTGGTATTGGTCCTGCTCACGACGCGAACTTAGCTCCCGCAGCACCTGCTCCTTCGATCGCAGCGCACCCTTCCGCGAGGTATCTTTGAACTCCGGCGCTAACATGCAATCCAACGCCGCGGTGTCCTTGCTGGTCAAAATATCCAGCCACTTCTGCTCAAACTGCAGTGCCGATGCCTCGGTGAAATTCCAGTCCCCCTTTGGATATGCGGTACATTCAGATGCAAAAGCTCCGCGAGATAAGACAGCTGACATCAGAAGAACGAGCCCGAAACGCACGATCAAGCCTCCAAAAGTGAAGGGCACAGCCGAAGCTGTGCCTTGTTGAATGAGTGGTGCGCGATGCTAGCCGGCGGCCCGGACTGTCGCATTCTGGTTCTGATCGGCACGGAAGCGCAGCAACGCCGCGATTCGCCCGATGCGATCGAACTCGTCGTCATCGTGAATATAGGTCAGCTCAACGCCGGTGCGGATGGCGTGACCAACGATCGCGTCTCCAATATCCTCCAGCTCGGTATTGTCCTTCCCGCAAACGGCGCATGTGGATGTCACATGCAGATCCATGTGCCCGCAGTTGTAGCACTTCACGCCGGCGGCGCGGAAGTTTGAGCCCAGAAGCAAGGTCAGCACCTCGCCCTGCTCCAGCGAGCGCAGCACGCGGCGCAACCCGATGGCCCCGCGGCCATTGCGATGCGCTTCACCGATCACATCGCGTACCAGCGACTGTTTCCAGCTGTTGCGATGATCTGCCAGCTTCTCACGCGCCATCTGCTTCACCTGCTCCGGCGATGCCACTTTCGCGTCCACGCGGAAGCGGCCGGCGAGGTGCTGTCGCGCGAAAGATTGCAGGTGCGGCTCAATTTCGGACCACACGTCATCGCGGCAGCCAATCAGCAAATGCTGGCAATCGCCGCGTTGAAGATACTGTTCGATTCGGTCAGCCACCAGCTTGAAGTGCTGCGCCGCTTCATTCATCACTTTGCGCTCAGCATGACCGGCATCGTAGCCTCCCCAGCCATCACTCTTTCCACGGCGGGTTAGCTCGTTGATGAAGTCCTCTTTCTCGGCAATGTCATCGTTCAGCAGCTCGAAAACGCGCGCTTTGGTGCGGTCGGCCAGCACCACGCAGGCCCGCTGCTCTCCGTCAAGCACGGCGGCCAGCGGCTTCAAATGGAAGCGCTGACTCACCGCAAGCTTCGGTTTCAGCAGCTGAGCGGGGATGTCGAACTCTCGCCAGAAACCCTGGCTGCCGCAGGCAAAAATCGCTTTCGCCTTGCCGCTGCTTCCATGCAGCGGGTCGACGATGTTGCTGATCTTCTCCAGGTCGCTGCGCGTCGAACCATTCTTGCGGTGCTTTTCAGCGTCGCGCAGCGCGCAGCGAATCATGTCTTTTACCATGATGACTTCTTCGCGGTGCGATTTGTTCGGCGGCGTCTGTGGCTGGTAGTAGAACGTGACCGCACAAGCTTCCGGCGATCGAAAATTAGCAAGTTCACGGATGTCATCGCGTGTGATCATTCCTGTTCTCTCCTGTATTAGTTGTCGATGACAGAGGCGGGACTGCAGAGCAGCCCCGGATCAGGCGCTCTTGGAATGTTCCAGGAGCTTATCTTTGAGCGGATCTTTGATAGGCAAGGAGCGCTGCAGATGATCGCTGGCCCGGCGAACGGCCGCGCGCACCTCCTCCACGGAGTGATTGCTGATGTCGGCAATCTCTTCCAGAGTGAAACCTTCAACTGTGTACAAGATGAACGCCTCCTGCGCATCGCGTCCGGCGTCGCGCAGCGTAGTCGCCACCAGCTTCAGCAGCTCGCGCCTGGCCACCAGCTCCTCCGGAGTGTTGGCCGTGGGATCGGCGATCACATTTTCCTCCAGCAGACGATCGTCCGGTTGATGGAACTGCAACAGCGCCTCATCCGACGCTTGAACATTCTGCTGTCCATGCGAACGCTCCAGCGGCACCATGCCATCGCGGTTGCCGTCAAACACCATCATGTCGATGGCCTGCTTTGCCAGGCGATGCACCCACGGCTCCAGCTTCATGCGCTCCGGCTTGTCATTCTGCTCGCCGAGCGCATTTGCGATCGCCTCGTTCACCACGTCCTCCACCGAAATGGAGTCCGCCGGTAGTTGTTCCTGGTCAGCCCGATACTGAAGCTCGCGCTGGATGAACCGGCGCAGGCGGGGAAGATTGATGTTCACATAACTGGCGATATCGCTGGAGGAAACCTGCTCCGGCCGGACCGCCGCAACCGTCTGCTCGAAGGGAACGGTTCCGACCACGGCGCGCTGCGGGCCACGGCGACGTGGCCACTTATGCTGGTTGCGGAGCAACTCTTTATGGCGCTTCAGCTGCTCGGCGACATCGTCAAAGGCCGCTTTGATGGCTGCAACCGCCGTCGGACTGCTCTCTTGCGATGCCATCTGCCCCGAAGGCAGGCGCAAATTGAGGGAGACGACAACTCCCTGGCGGGCCGAATTCTCCTCTACATTGCCTTTCAGGTGCACCAACTCCGGACGAAAAACCTGAAGGTATCGGCCCAGCTTATCCACTTGTTGGTTGATCAGTTTTTCCAGATCGGGTGTTTTGGAAATCTTGTAGCTGACATGAACGTTCATGAAGCGCCTCTCCGGATGGATAGGATTCCATCCGCAGCTACAGTCCTTGTCTGGTTAAATTTTACTCCTCCTAATACAGAAGCAAGCGGAAAATGACGAGTTGCTTACTTAGGAGCATCGTTTCAAAAGCGGAAACTTTGAAAATTTTTCGCCAGAATGTCCCCTCGCCATACAACAAGGCCCTCCTTTGCAGGCGGGCCGATCGCGTCAGCGTTCCGGAATCCTGACCTTCACATCCGGACGCCGATCGAGGTGGATGGTCTCAATGAATCGCACCTTGTGATTACTCAGCTTCATGACCAGCGACGTAGTACGCACACCGTCGCCAAAGAAACGCACACCCTTCAGCAGCGTGCCTTCCGTAACGCCGGTTGCGGCAAAGATGATGTTCTTGCCCGGCGCAAGCTCCTCCGCCGTGTAAATGCGATTGGGATCGGTGATGCCCATGCTCTTCATGCGCTCACCCTGCTCCGGCGTGTAACCCACCAGGCGTCCAACCATGTAGCCGTTCAGGCAGCGAATGGCAGCTGCGGTGATCACGCCCTCGGGAGCGCCGCCGCTTCCCATCACGGCGTGCACGCCCGAGCCGAGCATCGAGGCGGCGACGCCGGGGGACAAGTCGCCGTCGGAGATCAGCCGGATGCGCGCCCCGGCCTTACGAACTTCGCTGATCAGCTTCTCGTGCCGCGGCCGGTCCAGGATGATGATGACCAGATCTTCCACGCGCCGGCCCAGCACCTTTGCGATGACGTGCAGATTGTGCGACACGGGCGCTTCCAGATCGACCACGCCCTTGCAGGAGGGACCGACAACAATTTTCTCCATGTAGCAGTCCGGAGCGTTCAGCAGCCCGCCCTTTTCCGACGCCGCCAGAACCGTGATCGCCCCCGGCGATCCCGTGGCGCAGAGATTCGTGCCTTCGAGCGGATCGACCGCGATATCCACTGCGGGATAACTGCCGCCGTCGTGCTTGCCGACCTTCTCGCCGATATACAGCATCGGCGCTTCGTCGCGCTCGCCCTCGCCGATGACAATCGTTCCGTCCATGGGCACCGAATCCATGACCTTCCGCATCGATTCGGTGGCGACCTGGTCGGCATGCTTGCGGTCGCCCTGGCCCATCGTCTTGGCCGCGGCAATGGCGGCTTCTTCCACCACGCGCAAAAACTCCAGCGCGAGATCGGTCTCGAAGTTGGCAGTAGGCGTGTGTACGATCAACGGTTCTTCGGTTTGAAGTTTGGTAGCCATCTGGCCTCCGTGGGCGCGGCTTGCCATCGGGAAATAGGAGCTATGAATGCGAATTACGCAAGCCGATCGCGCTTAACTTGGATGCGCCAGGAGCTGCCGGAGCGGGGTCCGGCATTTCCGGGCGCAAACGCAAAGCATACACCCGTCACGCCGCGGTTTCGAGGACTTTCATCACCGGCATGATGGTCATCCTGAGAGGAGCAGCCTTTCTCGACGCCCGCGCCCAAACTCGAGGATCGTGGCCTGAAACTTCTCGAAGCGATCAGCTGTTCGTCGCGTCTGGTCATTCGCTCCTGACCAGCCACTGACCACTAGCCACTAACCACTGCCACTAAAACGCCGCATGCCCCGTGATGTGCTCCCCGATGATCAGCGTGTGGATATCGTGCGTGCCCTCGTACGTCTTCACCGACTCCAGATTCGCCATGTGCCGGAAGATCGGGTACTCATCCGCGATACCATTGCCGCCGAGAATGTCGCGTCCCATGCGCGCGCACTCCAGCGCCATCCAGACGTTGTTCCGCTTGGCCATCGAGATGTGCCACGGCTTCGCCTTGCCTGCGTCCTTCAGGCGGCCAACCTGCAACGCCAACAGCTGCGCCTTGGTGATCTCGCTGATCATCCATACCAGCTTCTCCTGCACCAGTTGATGCGAGGCAATCGGCTGGTCGCGGAACTGCTTGCGGAACTGCGCGTACTGCAGCGCGCAATCGTAGCAGGCCATCGCCGCGCCCATTGCACCCCACGCGATCCCGTAGCGTGCCTGGTTCAAACAGCTCAGCGGCGACTTCAACCCGCCCGACTGCGGCAATAGGTTCGCAGCCGGCACCCGCACATCCTGCAGCGACAGGCTCGAGGTCACTGACGCCCGCAGCGACCACTTCCCATGCACGTCCGCAGCTTTGAAGCCAGGCCGATCGGTCTCGACAATGAAGCCGCGGATGAGGTCCCTCTCGTCTTCCACCTTCGCCCAGATGATCGCGATGTCGGCGATGGAGCCCGAGGTGATCCACATCTTCTCGCCGTTCAGGACGTACTCGTTTCCGTCCTTCTTCGCGCGCGTGCGCATCGCCCCCGGGTTCGAGCCGGCATCCGGCTCGGTCAGCCCGAAGCAGCCAAGAACCTCGCCCAGTGCCATCTTCGGCAGATACTTCTGCTTCTGCTCTTCGCTGCCGAAGGCGTAGATCGGGTACATGCACAACCCAGACTGCACGCTGACGAACGAGCGCACGCCGCTGTCGCCGCGCTCCAGCTCCTGCGTCATCAGGCCATACTCCACGCTCGACATCCCGGCGCAGCCATAGCCCTTCAGGCTGGCGCCGTAAAAGCCCAGCTCGCCCATCGGCTTGATCAGCTCTTTGGGGAAGCGCCCGTCGCGGTTGCACTGCTCGATGATGGGGACCAGGTTCTCTTCGATGAACTTGCGCGTGTTATCGCGCACCAGCCGCTCGTCGTCGTTCAGCAGCGTGTCGTATTCGATGAAATCAACGCCCTTGAATTTGAGTGCCATGATTGCTCTCTCTGGTAGGAATTTGCGGAAAGGGGCAAACCTTTGAAGGTATCAGGCACTGCACAATGGGGTCAAACCCGTTGCACTCCTAATTCCCGCTATTGGCTTTTGACTTCAGCACATCCGCCTGCGGCCCCCCATGTCTCGCGTATTTCGAAACGTGGCGAACGCTGACGAATTGGCTTGTGGCACAATGGTCCGACGATTCCCATGCCAACAAAACTCTTGCGCCTGACTGTAAGGGGTCTTCTCCTGTTCAGCCTTTGTGCCGTCGCCCTGCCCGCGATCGCCCACGCCCAATCCTCAGGCAGCACTGGGATGGAAGCGATCCTCTTCGTCCAGTCTCTGCAGATGAAAGATGGTCAAGATGGCATCCAGCTAGCCTGGATCCCTCAGCCGCTACAGCGACTCTGTCTTGGCAGGACCCTCCAGCAGTGCAGCACCATCGACTATTGCGTGCGAACCACCAATCCTGGTGCCAAGATGTGCCAGAATCTCGGCATTCCACGCCTGCCTTCCTATCCGTCTGGCATGGTCCCGCGCCGCTTACACAGCGTAACCTTGATGCGCCTTACGCCCGACTACTTCGCGAACCTGCAGGATTTCTATCACCAACTGCCCCGCGCCTCGCTGGAGCACCTTTCTCTCAAGGCCCGCGTCAAAGCGCGCGTTCGCTACACCGTCAAACCCGACGACGACGACTTCGACGTCCTTGAAATCCTCGCTGTGGCGCCGTTCTGATCCGCGGCTCCGTTGCCCCACCTCTCGCGCATTCCGAGAAGTGGGCAAACGTTACACTGAGGAACTACCCCCACATTGTGGGATTACCTGAATTGCATCTAGCGTGTACCCCATTGTGTGCCACACGATGAGGTAATCCAAGAAGTAAGGACGGCGAGCCGGAACAGAGTTTTAACAACATATTAACTTTGCTTTGATGTGCTCGACGCCTTCCTCCCGTAAAGTAACCTCAATTGCAAACCTGATCGGAGAGAGAGGGGAGATGGCCAATCAGCCGCTCCCCGATTTTTATGCAGTTGTGAGTTGCCGGTTGTCAGTTGTCTGGGTGCCGAATGAATCCAAGGCCTCTTTCCGCTACCCAGACCCAGAGTAGCTCTCAATATGTCCCGCCGTGCACCGATAACTGACAACTGGCATTTTCCCTCCCCTCGCTCTACCATTTCCTGTTATGCCAGTCCTGACTGATACCACTACCTCTTCCTACGTCCCTGTTCACGCCCCGCGCGGCAACCAGCTCTCCTGCAAGGGCTGGGCACAGGAAGCCGCCATGCGCATGCTGATGAACAACCTCGATCCCGACGTGGCCGAGCGCCCGCAGGACCTCGTCGTTTACGGCGGTACCGGCCGCGCTGCCCGCAATTGGGATTGCTACCACGCCATCGTCCGCTCGCTGAAGTCGCTGGATAACGACGAGACGCTGCTGGTCCAGTCGGGCAAGCCCGTCGGCATCTTTCGCACCCACGACTACGCGCCACGCGTGCTGATCTGCAACTCCAACCTCGTCGGCCACTGGTCCAACTGGGAGAAGTTCAACGAGCTCGAAAAGCTCGGCCTCATCATGTACGGCCAGATGACTGCCGGCTCGTGGATTTATATCGGCTCGCAGGGCATTATTCAGGGGACCTACGAAACCTTCTCCGCGGCGGGCGAAAAGCACCTCGGCGGCGATCTTGCCGGCAAACTGATTGTCTCCGGCGGCATGGGCGGCATGAGCGGCGCGCAGCCCCTGGCGGCGACCATGACCGGCGCATGCTATCTCGGCATCGAAGTTGATCCTGAGCGTATCAAGAAGCGCCTCAAGACCGGCTACTGCGATCACATGGCCGAATCGCTCGACGAAGCGCTTCGCATCATCCACGACGCGCAGCGCAAGAAAGAGAACATCTCCGTCGGTCTCGTCGGTAATTGCGGCGACATCATTCCCGAACTCGCCAAACGCGGCGTCGTCCCCGACATCCTCACCGACCAGACCTCCGCGCACGATCCCCTGAATGGCTACGTGCCGAACGGCATGTCGCTGGAAGAAGCCCTCGAGCTGCGCAAACGCGATCCCAAAGGCTACGTCGAGCGCTCGCTCGACACCATGGCGCGCCACGTCGAAGGCATGCTCCAGTTGCAGAAGATGGGTTCGGTGACATTCGACTACGGCAACAACATTCGCACCTTTGCCTTCGATCACGGGGTGAAGAACGCCTACGACTTCCCAGGCTTCGTGCCCGCCTACATTCGCCCGCTGTTCTGTGAAGGCCGCGGCCCCTTTCGCTGGGCGGCGCTCTCCGGCGATCCCGCCGACATCCACACCACCGACGACCTCGTGCTCGAGATGTTTCCCGGCAACCGCATTCTCAGCCGCTGGATTGACCTCGCGCGCAAGCGGATCAAGTTCCAGGGACTGCCGTGCCGCATCTGCTGGCTCGGCTACGGCGAGCGCGCGCAGTTCGGTCTCGCGCTCAATGACATGGTGAAGAAGGGCAAGCTGAAGGCGCCGATCGTGATGGGCCGCGATCACCTCGACTGCGGCTCCGTCGCCTCGCCCTTCCGCGAAACCGAATCGATGAAGGACGGCAGCGACGCCATCGCCGACTGGCCGCTGCTGAACGCCTTGCTCAACACCGCCAGCGGTGCATCGTGGGTCTCTATCCACAATGGCGGCGGCGTAGGCATTGGCTACTCGCAGCATGCAGGGCAGGTCACCGTCGCCGACGGCAGCGAGCAAATGGCCGGACGCATCGAACGCGTGCTGACCAACGATCCTGGCATCGGCGTCGCCCGCCACGTCGACGCCGGCTACGACGAAGCGAAGCAGTTTGCGAAGGAAAAGGGAGTCAAGGTTCCGATGGCGGAGTGAGCCGTCAGCACTCAGCACTCAGCATTCAGTCGCTTTATTCCGTAGCCCGAAGGGCGAAACAAACGTAGCCCAGGGCGTAAGCCCTGGGTTTTCTGCATAACGAGGATGGAGCCGCGGAGCGGCGACACAGAAACGGTTTGAACTCCGAACACCCACATCGCGCGGCGACGATCTTTGTCCACGTTTCCCAGCTTCTGACGCTGCGCAGTGCCGAGACCGCTCCTCGCCGTGGCCCTGGGCTGCGCGATCTTGGCATCGTCAGCGACGGCGCGCTCCTGATCGCCGGCGGCAAGATCCTTGCCGTCGGTACAACTGACGAACTCGCCAAACACGAACTTGCAAAGAACGCCGAAGAACTCGATTGCTCCCACAATGTAGTGCTCCCCGGCTTTGTCGACTCTCACACTCATCCAGCATTCACGGCGCCTCGCCTGATCGACTTCGAGAAGCGCATCGCCGGCGCCAGCTACGAAGAGATTGCCGAGGCCGGTGGAGGCATTCGCGCCAGCTTACGCGGCGTACGCGACGCATCGCCCGAAACCTTGACCTCCCACATTGTGGCAGCCCTAGACGAAATGGCTGCTCACGGCACAACCACCGTTGAAGCCAAGTCCGGCTACGGCTTGAGCCTCGAAGCCGAGTTGAAATCGTTGCAAGCAATTCGCCAAGCCGCGGGGAAGTGGCTGGGCACCCTCGTACCCACCCTCCTCGGCGCCCACGTCGTTCCTCCGGAATACCGCGAGCACCCGGACGAATACGTTCGCCTCGTCTGTGAAGAGATGATCCCCGCTGCCGCAAGGCAAAAGCTCGCTGACTTCGTTGACGTCTTCTGCGACCGTGGCGCCTTCACGCTCGAGCAGTCACAACGAATCCTTCGCACCGCCATCGATCACGGCCTCGGCATTCGAGCGCACGTCTGCCAACTCACTCCGGTCCCCCTCACCTCATTTCTTGAGCTTCAGCCGGCGTCCTTCGACCACATGGACTTCGTCACCGACGACGACATCCGCACCCTGGCGAAGACCGATACCGTCGCAACGATGCTTCCTGCTGCGAATTACTTCCTCGGGCTCAAATCCTTCCCGCCTGCCCGCAAACTGATCGACTCCGGCGTCGCCGTCGCCCTCGCCACGGACTACAACCCAGGGACCGCTCCTACTTCATCGATGCCCTGTGTCCTCTCTGCCGCGTGCACGCACATGAAGATGTCGCCCGCCGAAGCTATCGTCGCCGCCACATACAACGGCGCCTGTGCCCTGCGTCTGCAAAACCGTAAGGGAAGCCTCGAGCCCGGAAAGGACGCGGACGTTGCTGTCTTCGACGCCGACGACTGTCGCGAACTAGCCTACTGGTTCGGCGTCAACCGCTGCCGCGCCACCTTCCTGAACGGAAGCCGCCACTCGAGTCGGCGGAACACGGCAACGCAAACCCGCGCCTTCTCGCCCTAGCAATCGCCTCTGTTTGCTCCCGCGCAACCAACAACTTGCGCTTGCACAACGACCTGCCACGACTTTGCTGTAACAATTCTGTAACAGTTTGTTCGGCAGCGCCGCCCATCAGCGGTGATGTTGGAAACGCTGATAGGCGGGAGGCCACTTCGCAGTTGTTACCATTACGCATTGTTGTCGTCGATGACTTTCCATCCTGGCGCCAGTTCGTGGCCACCATGTTGCAGGAGCATCCACAGTACCGGATCGTAGGCGAGGCCGCCGACGGAGCCGAGGCCGTGCGTAGATGCGCCGAATTGCAACCCGATCTCGTCTTATTGGACATTGGCCTGCCCCGGATCCATGGCATCGAAGCGGCCAAGCGTATCTGCGCCGTCGCGCCCCGCTCGAAAATTCTCTTCGTCAGCGAAAATCAATGCCGGGATATTGTAGAAACGGCGTTGCAAGCGAGTAGCTGCACGCGAGGTTATATCTTGAAGTCCGACGCTGGCGCTGACCTGTGGGCCGGGTTGCAGGCCATGCTAGAGGATAAGCAATTTGTCAGTCCCCGTTTGCTTTCCAGGTCGAAGCTCGTTTCCGGATCTATGGCTCCTCTCTGGTTCCCGGGCCTCTCGGGTAACTAGCGCCATTGCCGTGGCGGCTGCTCCTTCGGGCTGCTCCTGGGGAGGCGCCGCACCATCCCAGCCATTCGTATAGCCTGAATGTGGCGTAAGCAGGCACCTCTCGGGTGGCTGCCAATTGACTCGCATAGGCGGCTTGTTTTACCGGCAATAACAGCGGAAAATGGCCACCTTTCAATAGAACATCTCAGATGTAATTTCTGTGCCCGAGTGGACGGCGGATCGCGAATCGCTGCACCGTTCCATGATCCCTGTACCCACGTTTTTCAAGCCGTACCTTGTGCTCTCCGATTCGATGAAGTCCTGCTGCACACGCAATTTCGTGACTCAAAAACTAAACTCCGGAGGACAACAGATGAACAGGACACTGTGGAGGTTTGCAGGGCTGTGCACGCTTGTGTTGGCTGCAGTATGGGCCATTCCCGCAAGCGCTCAGATGTCAGAGGTGAAAGAGAAAACTCCGATGTACACCTACGTGAGCTTCTGGAACATCCCACGTGCGCAGTGGGCAGATTTCGAAAAGAGCGACGCTGCCGATCAGAAGGTTCTCGACCAGGCCATGGCCAATGGGACCCTCATGGCCTACGGCTCTGATACAAACATGATTCACCAGCCTGACGGCTTCACGCATGACGACTGGTGGTCGGCCACGTCGATGGCCGGCATACTCAATGTGCTGAATCAGTTCTATTCCAACGGCAGTACAACTACTCCGGTCCTCGGGGCTGCGACAAGGCACGCGGATGCCATCTTCGTCAGCCGCTACTACAACTACCATGCGGGATCGTGGAAAGGCGTCTACCTCCACGGCAGCTCCTACAAGCTGAAACCAGACGCTCCCGACGACGCCGTCGAGATGCTCAGCAAAAACCTGCTGGTGCCATTCTTCGAGAAGCTGCTGGCCAACGGCACCATCCATGAGTACGACATCGACACCGAGGCGATCCATAGCGAGGCGCCCGGGACATTCTGGGTCTTCTACATTGCGACCAG
>Ga0126381_100003587_pt1 | contig 16833 bp, 14 predicted proteins | sample PanSoiMetPlot_28_FD_96465 | JGI IMG/M metagenome (GOLD analysis project Ga0126381, IMG submission 96465) | Tropical forest soil microbial communities from Panama - MetaG Plot_28 | ecosystem: Environmental > Terrestrial > Soil > Tropical forest > Bulk soil | place: Panama | collected 2016-02-17 | reverse complement strand
GCGGGCCAGGTGGGAAATCCCGCCGGCCTCGGTCGAGCCGTAGCCGGACACCGCCGCGGGGACGCCGAACTGCGCCAGGAACCCGGCGTCGGCGTAGAACATGGTGCGGACCTGGTGCCCGGCGGCGTCGCGGGCGGAGGTGGCGCGCTTGAGGATCTGCACCGGGGGCGCGTGCAGGATGAGCACGGTGACCCGCTCGCCGACCACGGCCGGCCAGAATCCCCGGGCCGAGAACTGCCGTACGGTCAGCGCGTCGGCGCCGGTGAGCAGGGCGGTGATGATGCCGTAGCCCATCGGGTTGATGTGGAACAGCGGCAGCGGCGCGAGCACCCGGTCGGCGGGGCGCAGGTCCAGCGCGCCGGCCATGGCCGCCGCGAGCCGGGCGAAGTAGTCGTGGCTCTGCGCGCAGAACTTCGGCAGGCCGGTGGTGCCGGAGGTGTGCATGTACGAGGCGACCGCGAACCGGCCGGCGCCCAGCCCGGGCAGGGCCCGCGGGTCGGCGCGCCCGGCGGCCCGGGCGAGCGCCACCTGGCCGGGGTCCAGGACCCGGTCCGGGGCCAGCGGGGCGAGCATCCTGCGGGTGAGCTCGTCCGGGTAGGTCGGGTTCACCAGCGCGACCGGGGCGCCGGCCAGCAGGCAGGCCAGCCAGGTGATGACGTAGTCGGTCGAGGCGGGCGCCACCAGCGCGGCCCGCTGCCCGGGGCGCAGCCCGGCGCCGAGCAGGGCCCGCGCCCGGCCCGCGGCCAGGCCGACCGCGTCGCCGAGGGCGAGCTGGTCGTCGACGCTGCCGAGCCGCAGGCCGGGCCGGGCCGCCGCCTGTGCCACGATGGCCTGCGCCAGGTTCGTTATGGATCCCGCCCGCCGGAAACCCGCCGGCTCGCTCATGACAGGCCCTCGTGCCCGGGATCGGCGAGCACGCGCCGCGCGATGTAGTTGCGCATGATCTCGGCCGAGCCGCCGGCCACCTTGAGGACCTTGATGTCGTTGACGATGTCGGTGTAGGGCTCGTCGAAGTACAGCCCGTGCCCGCCGACCAGGCTGTAGGCGGTGTCGGAGGCCCGCTCGGCGGCGGTGATGGCCAGGTGCTTGGCCGCGGTGGTGCGCAGCGCGATGTCCTCGCCGCGCTCGTGGGCGAGCGCGGCGTCGTCGCGGGCGAGCGACGCGGCCTGCAGGCCGGTCCACGCGTCGGCGACCATCCACTGGATGCCCTGGAAGCCGGTGACCACACTGTCGCCGACCTGCCGCTGGGACGCGTAGCGCAGGCCGAGCTCGAGCGAGCGCCGGCCGAGGCCGATCAGCTCCGAGGCGTTGCCGAGCCGGCTGATGTTGAAGGTGGACAGGAACGTCTTCAGGCCCGCGCCGGGCGGGCCGAGCAGCGCCGAGTCCGGCACCCGCACCCGGTCGAAGATCACGTCGGCCGTGCGGATGAGCCGCAGGCCGACCGGATCGGTCACCGCGGTCCGGATGCCGGGCAGGCTCATGTCGACCAGGAAGCTGGTCAGCCCTTCCTCCGCGATGGCGTAGAACAGGGTGACGTCGCAGTCCGCGCCGAGATTCACGTGCGTCTTGCTGCCGGTGAGCAGCCAGTCGCCGTCATCGCGCTCAGCGGTCGACGTCATGGACCTGAACGACGAGCCCGCGTTCTTCTCGCTGATCGACTCGGAGAACACCGCCTCGCCGGTCGCGATGCCGCGCAGCCACCGGTCCTTCTGCTCGTCGGTGCCCCAGTCCAGCAGCCAGCGCTGCCCCTGCGCCGCGATCTGCCCGGACACCAGGCCGTGCCGGCCGACCTCCTCGCTGATGACCACGTACTCGCTGACGCCGCCGCCCAGTCCGCCGTAGGACTCGGGCACCAGCGGACCCAGGTAGCCGAGCTTGCCGAGCTCGCGGTACAGCTCGCGGGGGAACTGCTTGTCCCGGTTGGCGGCGTCGAGCTCGCTGCGGTGCTGCTCGCCGAATCTGGCCAGCTCGGCCGCGGTGGCCTCGATCCAGGCCGCCCGGGCCGGGTCGGCCTGCAGCGTGGGGTACATCGGCTCCTCCTGAGGTCAGAACACCAATCCGAGCTGACGGCCGCCGGGCCCGGACGCCGCGGCGAACCGGTCCGGCCGCAGCGCGCTGGCGTCGAGGCTGGTGATCGCGCCGGCCGTGGCCTGCTCGGCGACCAGCCTCCCGATCTGCGGCGCCTGCATCAGGCCGTGCCCGGAGAACCCGCAGGCGTGTATCCAGGTCGGCGCGGCCGGGTCCGCGCCGAGGATGCCGTGGCGGTCCGGGCTGTTCTCGTACGTGCCCGCCCAGCAGCCCGCCCGGTCGAGCGGCAGGTCGGCCAGCCACCCGAACCTGGCGACCGCGCGCTCCAGCGCCTGTTCCATCCAGGGCCAGTCGACGCTCACGTCGTACCCGTCCGGCTGGTCGGGCCGCGCCCCGCCGAACAGCAGCCGCGGTCCCTCGCTGCGCACGTACGCGCCGGAGCCGAGGTCGATGGTCATCGGCACCGGGCCGGGCCAGACCGCCGACAAGGCACCGGGCGCGGTGGCGTAGATGTTGCGCCGGGAGTGCGCGACCGGCACGGTCAGCCCGGCCAGCGCGGCCACCTCGCCGGCCCAGCCGCCGGCCGCGTTCACCACGTGCTGCGCCCGGATGGCCTGGCCGCCCGCGGTCACCGACCAGCTGCCGTCGCCGCCGCCGGCCACGGCGCTGACCGGGTGCCGGAACAGCACCTGCGCGCCCGCGGCCCGGGCCAGGGTCAGGTAGGCGCCGGTCGCGAGGTGCGGGTCGACCACGCCGTCGGCGGGGCCCCAGGTCGCGCCCGCGATGCCGTCCGGCGTGAACGGGGTGATCCGCCCGGCCGCGGCCACGTCGAGCACGTCGACCGGGACCTCGTGCGCGCGCTGCAGCTCGACCGCGGCCAGCTGCGCCTCCCACGCCGCGTCCGGCACCAGCAGCAGGTACCCGGTGGGCCGGTAGCCGACGTCGATGCCGTGGTCGGCCGGGAACGAGCGGAACGCGCGGATGCTGCGCCAGGACATCTCGATGTTGAGCGGGTCGGCCCACTGGGCCCGGATCGAGGCGAACGACCGCCCGGTGCTCCCCTCGGCCGGCCCGCCGAACGTCTCGGCGACGTGGACGCGCAGGCCCGCGCGGGCCAGGTGATAGGCGCAGCTGGCGCCGACCACGCCGGCCCCGACCACCACCACGTCGGTGCGGATGTCCGCGCTCATCGAGACTCCCTGTCGGCGGCTTGCCCTAGTGACTCGACGCTAAGCGCGCCGGCGCGGCCCGGGCATCGGCGCCGGCGCGGAAGAAACCCCACCGCCTTCCGACAAATGTCGAAGACCCGGGGCCCGGCGGCCCGATTCCGGCGCAACCGGGCGGACCGCCGCTCATGGATGTACCAGCGGGCTTGCTATTGCCCGCCCAGAGGTTCATTCATAAACGACGGCAGAGCCCGAGCCCACAGGCCGGCGGGACTCCGGATGCGGGCGGGGCCAATGTGGCCAGTGTGATGCGGTCAGGGGACGACGGCGGCGGCCAGGCGGAATGCTGCCAGGCGGAGCGCCATGTGCAGGTCGTCGCGCTGCGGGCTGGTCTTGAGGTTCACGCCGGTCAGGGCCTCGATGCGCTCGATCCGGTAGTAGAGCGTGGTGCGGTGGATGTGCAGCTGCGCGGCGGCCCGGGCGATGTCCCCGCCGTGGTCGAGGACCGTGCGAGCGGTGATCATGAGGTCCGGCCTGGCCTGCCGGGCCAGCACCTCAGCCCCCGGATGGACATCGGCCACGGCGAGGCCGGGCGGCGCGGTCACGATCAGGTGCCACGAGCCGAGCGCGTCCCAGGCCGGGCGGGCCAGCGCGGCTCCCGCGCGCAGCGCCTGCTGGGTCAGCGCCGCCCGGCGCACGGCCAGGGGCAGCTCGGCCAGGGGCAGCGGGGGCCCGCTGGTGAGGGCGGCGCGCGGCGGCGGGTTGACGTGGACGCTCATCTCGCCGCGCAGCGGCCAGCCGTTCGCCGCCCGGGGAGCGTTCACCGCCACCGTCGAGGCCGGGTCGAGCTCTTCGAGCGCGATCAGCTCCCGTGCGGCGCTGTCGTCGCGGCCGGCCGCCAGGCGGGCCAGCAGGGCGGCCCGGCGGCGGCCCCGTCCCTCGCTGGTCATCGGGGTCTGCGCCAGGTACATGGCGGCCAGTTCCGCGCACGCGACGATCTGCGGCAGCTGCGCCTCGGTCACGGCCTCGTCGCCGTTCAGGACCCACAGGTAGCCGAGCAGTTCCCGGCCGGACCGCAGCGGAACGCACCAGCGCGGCAGCATGTCGGCTTCGGGCACGGCCGGCGTGCGGACCGGCCCCGGGGCCCGGGCCAGCCCGAGCCGGGCCACGACGGCCCGGGCCGCGGGGTCGACCTCGTGCTGCAGGATCGTGCGCATCCGGGTGCCGTCCACCTGGCCCTGGGCGCTCCACCAGATCGGCCGGTGGCGGGCGTCCTCGACCAGGACCGGGTGGGCCAGGGCCGCGCCGAGTTCGTCGACGGCCGACTGGACGTCCCGCAAAGGCCGTCACCGCCTTCCAGCCAGCACTGCCCTCCCCGGCTAGCGTCCTCCCTCTGACCAGCATCCCCTCCCGCCGTTTCGACAATCGTAGGAAATGCGCGCGGGAAGTTCCGCAGCGGCGCCGAAGCCCGCGCCGGGCCTGCATGCCTACAGTTCGGGGATAGCACCAGACCAGGTGCCTGCCGTCACGTTGCGGAGAACTTGCCATGACTGCTCTCGCTGGCCGGGCCGCGCTGTTCCCGATCGGGCCCACCGCGCCCCTGGCGTTCGCCGCCGGGTCGCCCGAGCGCGCGCGGACCGGCGCCGCGCTGAAGGAGATCCGCCAGGCGGACTACGACGTCGCCAACCTCATCGGCGGCCGGGAGGTGCGCACCGGCCGGCGCGTGCCCATCGTCACCCCGCACGAGCACGCCCGCCAGCTCGGGCACGTGCACTACGCCGGGGCCGAGCAGGCCGAGCAGGCCATCGAGGCCGCCCTGGCCGCCTCCGCGTGGTGGGGCCGGCTGCCGTGGGAGGAGCGCGCCGAGCCGTTCCTGCGGGCCGCGGACCTGCTCCAGGAGGGCCCCTGGCGGGACCGGCTGAACGCCGCCACCATGCTGGAGCTGTCGAAGACCACCTACCAGGCCGACATCGACGCGGCGTGCGAGACCGTCGACTTCATCCGCGCGAACGTCAAGAACATGGTGGACATGTACGGGGTGCAGCCCGGGTCCCTGCCCGGGATGTGGAACCAGGTGGAGTACCGCCCGCTAGAGGGCTTCGTCTTCGCGGTCTCGCCGTTCAACTTCACCTGCATGAACAACCTGGCCTTCGGCCCGGCCGTGCTCGGCAACACCGTCGTGTGGAAGCCGGCCGAAAGCGCCTCGCTGGTCATGCACCTGTCCCTGCAGCTGCTGCGCGAGGCCGGGCTGCCCGACGGGGTCATCAACATCGTCTACGGTGACGGCCCGGAGATCGGCGCGGTGGCCCTGGCGCACCGCGACCTCGCCGCCGTGCACTTCACCGGCTCGACCACGACCTTCCAGCACATCTGGCGGACCGTCGGCGCCAACATCGCCTCCTACCGCAACTACCCGCGCGTGGTCGGCGAGACCGGCGGCAAGGACTTCATCCTGGCCCACCCGTCCGCCGACCTCGACGCGCTCGCCGTGGCCTGCGTCCGCGGCGCCTACGAGTACCAGGGCCAGAAATGCTCGGCCGCCTCCCGCCTGTACGCCCCGCGCAGCCTGTGGCCCGCGCTCAGGGACCGCCTGGTCGCGCTCACCGAGTCGGTCGTCGTGGGCGACCCGACCGAGCCGCAGACCTACCTCGGCGCCGTAATCAACGCCCGCCAGTTCCGCAAGCACGCCGACGCGCTGGCCCGCGCCCGGAGCGAGGACCTGGTGGTGGTCGGCGGCCACACCGACGACTCCGTCGGCTGGTTCGTCGACCCGACGGTGCTGGAGGTCGCCGACCCCGGCTCGCCGTTCCTGACCCAGGAACTGTTCGCCCCGGTGCTCACCGCCTACGTGTACGACGACTCCGCCTGGGAGCAGACCCTGCGGCTGGTCGACGAGTCGACCCCGTACGGGCTCACCGGCGCGGTGTTCGCCGCCGACGCGGACGTGCTGCGGCAGGCCGATGACGCGCTCCGCTACGCCGCCGGGAACTTCTACGTCAACGACAAGCCCACCGCCTCGGTGGTGGGGCAGCAGCCGTTCGGCGGGGCGAGGGCGTCCGGCACCAACGACAAGGCCGGCACCGTGTGGAACATGATCCGCTTCGCCAGCCCGCGGGCGATCAAGCGCAACCACCTTCCGGTGCGCGACTACCGTTACCCCCACCTCGAGCCATAACGGGCCGGCCGCCCGATCACGCCCGCCGCGCGCTCCGTGGGCTGGTGGCCCAGTGCCGCGCCACCCAGTCGGTGATGAACCCGAGGACCTCGGGGCTGACCGGCTGGCGCACGGACCGGCGGTACCCGCGCGGGCCCGCCGAGCCGGGATCGGGCCGGAGCAGGTGACTGAGGTCGCCGACGACGTGGCCCTCGAAGGGACCCTGGACCAGCCGGCCGATCGCGTCGACGTCTTCGGGTGGCACCTGCACGTCCTGTCCCGAGGTGATCGCCAGCACCGGGACCTTGATCCGGGCCAGGGCCGGGGTCGGGTCGTAGGCCAGGAAGTCACGCCACCAGCGCGCGTTGAGCCGCACGCCCTGGATCCGTATGACGTCAGCCCGGGACGCGTTGATCTGCGCCACCCGCTTGCGCTGCAAGCGGATGGCGTCGGTGCGCGTGATCCGCAGGATGGCCTTGACCAGCGGCCCTAGCCGGGCCGCGACCATCCTGGTCTGCCAGGCCAGGACCTGCGCGGCGGGCTGACCTCCCGCGGACAGCAGCACGGCGCCGGCGACAGCGTCGTCGGCGGCCAGTTCCGCCGCGTACCACGCCCCCTCGCTGTGCCCGACGGCCAGCAGCGGGAGGCCGGGGGCCCGGGCCGCCAGCCAGCCGAGCGCCGCGCGCGCGTCGGCGCGCCGGTCGGCCATCCCGGCCCGCAGGTAGTCGCCGCCGCTGGCGCCCACCCCGCGCTTGTCGTAGCGCAGCGTGGACACCTGCGCCGTGGCGAGCGCCTCGGCGACCGCCTTGGTCACCCCGGTCCGGAGCATCCGGCCGCCCGGCAGCCGCGCGTCCGTGTCCCGGTTCACCTTTCCGGACCCGGTGATCACCAGCGCGGCGGCCGCCGGGTCGGCCGCCTCGGTCCAGGTCGCCGCGATCGGGCACCCGGCGCTGACGAAGGTCACTTCCTCGCTGGGCATGGCTGTTCCTCCTCTGGTGCAGGTCTAGGTCGCGTCGTCGCCGAGCAGCAGCACGGTCGCGAGGATGCGCCGGCGCCGGCCCTTCCTCGGGGGGTTGGCGAGCCGGGTCTGGATCACCCGGGCCAGGTCACGTAGCAGGCCCGCGTACTCGGCGTCATCGAGCCACAGGCCGGCCAGCCGGTAGCCGACCTGGTCCCGGGACGGGTCGAAGTCGGGGCGCTGCAGGTAGCGGTCGGCATCGGCCAGGAGCCCGGCGGTGAAGGCCATGAACGCCCGGCGGTGATCCTCGGCGCTCATCGAGGCGACCTCGTCCGGCCCGATGGTCGCGGAGGCCAGGCGGAGCATGTAGGTCCGCTCCACCGTGCCGCGCACCCGGCGCTCGGCGACCACCTGCAGCACGCCGGCGTTGACCAGCCGGGCCACGTGGCGGTACAGGCTGGCGGGCGGAACATCGGACAGCTCGGCGCTCAGGGCCGAGGTCGTGAGCGGGCGCTCGCCCAGGAAGGCCTGCACGATACGGAGCCGCACCGGGTGCAACAGCAGGTCTGCGGAGGACGCCACGGTGATGACCCTAACAGACTGTTATCACTTCCAGCAATATTATTGATATCGAGAACAATTGAGGGCCAGTTCATGTGGCTGTTGCCGGCGAGGACTTGACGTAGCAGGCGTGCCTGCGTATGAACTCAAACCAGGCTGCGGGCCGTGGCCGGCCACGCCGTGCCCTGGGGGAGCCAGTAATGACCGCTGACGTGACCGGTGTGTTGCGCCGGACCGACCTGCTCCGCTCGGTGCCGGCCGGCGACATCGAGGCCGTCGCCGCCGTGTCCCGGCTGCGGAGCTTCCGCCGCGGCCAGGTCGTGTTCACCGCCGGCGACCGGAGCGACTCGCTGATCGTGGTGGTCTCCGGCAGCGTGCGGGTCGTGGTCCGCTCGGCGGACGGCGGTGAGCTGACCCTGACCGTCATCCCGCCGGGGGGCGTGCTCGGCGAGCTCAGCATCGCCGACGGCGGTCCCCGGTCCGCCGATGCCGAGACCCTGGAGGACAGCCAGCTGCTGCTCGTGCCGCGCGAGGCGATCCAGGACATCTGTGCGCGGGTGCCGGCCGCGGCGCAGGCCCTGACCGACACCATCGCAGCTATCCTCCGGCGGCTCACCGAGGCCGTGTCCGACCTGGTCTTCCTGGACCTGCCGCGCCGGGTCGCGAAGGTGCTGCTCAACCAGCCGCGGGGCGAGGACGGCGTCATCCGGCCCAGGATGAGCCAGCAGCAGCTCGCGCGGCAGGCCGGGGGCAGCAGGCAGAGCGTCAACGCCGCGCTGCGCGGCTTCGAACGGCGCGGCTGGATCGAGGTGCATGACCGGGCGGTGACCGTGAAGCAGGCGGCAGCGCTCGGCCGGTTCGCGGGCGACGGCCGGTAGCTGTCGGCCAGCTGACAGCCATCGAGTCGGCCGGCTGACTGACGGCCCTTCCGCGGGCGGACATGCTGATGGCAGCTGGTCATTCCGGAACTGGCCATCGGGGGGCTGGGGGCCTGGTCATTCCGGAACCCGGCGACCGGAGGGGGGACGCCGCTCCGCCCGGCCATCACCGCCGGGCGGGGCGGCGCCAGGTATCAGGGGGCGGCTACGGGCGCCGCGATCCCGGTGCCGCGAACGCCGCCATATCTGCGGATATGGCGGCGTTCGCCACGCTAAGCCGGCAACTGGGCGTAGTCTTCGGCCATCCCTCGTGCAGAAACCAGCGTCGAGAGGGGCGGTCGTGGACATCCGGCCCGTCCGGCGGGTAGTGACCGGTCATGACGCCCAGGGCCGCGCGGTCGTGGTGATGGACGGGCTGGCGGCCAGCGTGCTGAACCGGCCCAGCCGCCCCGGCGTGGCCCTGACGAACCTGTGGGCGACCAGCGGCACGCCGGCGACCCGGGCGGACCGCGACCCGGTGGACGGGCCCGTGGTGCTGTCTCCGCCGCCCGGCGGCACGGTCTTCCGTGTCGTCCAGTTCGACCCCGAGGATCCCGAGGCCCTGGCCCGCGCGGACGGCACGGCCGCGTTCGCGGACCTGGGCGCGGCGGGCAATGCCGTCGCCAGCCGGCGCCACCCCTACATGCACCGCACGGACACGGTCGACTACGCGGTGGTGCTGCAGGGCTCGATCACCATGGTGCTCGACGACGAGGACGTCGAGCTCAGCGTCGGCGACGTCGTGATCCAGAACGGGACCAATCACGCGTGGTCCAACCGCGGGGCGACCCCGTGCCTGATCGCGTTCGTGCTCATGGACGCGGGCGGTGATCCCGGGCAGGGATAATCGGCGGTGTGTACCAGGCCGAGCCGGTCGACGGGTTCCGTCTGGCCTTCGAGCGGGCCGGCCGGGGCCCGGCCGTGCTGCTGCTGCACGGGTGGCCGGGCGACCGGACGGACTACCGCGACGTCGTGCCGCTGGTCTCGGCGGCCGCAGATGTGGTCGTGCCCGACCTGCGGGGGTTCGGCGAGTCGGACAAGCACGAAGCCGACCCGGCGAGCCAGTACTCGGCCGCCGCCCAGGCGCGCAGCGTCGCCGGGCTGATCACCGAGCTCGGGCTCGGCCGGCCGGTGATCGCCGGTTACGACATCGGCAGCCGGATCGCCCAGGCGCTCGCGCGCGGCCGGCCCGACCTGGTCAGCGCCCTGGTCATCGCGCCGCCGCTGCCCGGGATCGGCGAGCGGATCCTCGCTCCCCAGGCCCAGCGGGAGTTCTGGTACCAGTCCTTTCACCAGCTCGCCCTGTGCACCGAGCTCATCGACGGCCGCCCGGACGCGGTCGGCGCGTACCTGCGTCACTTCTGGTCGCACTGGTCCGGGCCGGGTTTCGAGCTGACCGGCGACCACCTGCGGCACCTGGTCTCGGTGTACGGGCCGCCGGGGGCGTTCGCGGCCTCGATCGCCTGGTACCGAGCCGGCGCCGGGTCCGTGGCCGCCTCGCTGGCCGAGCAGGCGCCCCGCGCCGACGATCGCATCGCGGCGCCGGCCACCGTGCTGTGGCCGGAGCACGACCCGCTGTTCCCGAGGGAGTGGTCCGACCGGATCGGGGAGTTCTTCGCCGAGGCCAGGCTGGTCCACCTGGACGGCGCCGGCCACTTCACCCCGCGCGAGGCCGCGGCGGACTTCGCCGCGGCGGTGATCGCCGCGGTGCGCTCCAGCTCCCGGTGAGCGCCGGCCCGGGCGGCGGCCGGGCCCGCGCAGACACGATATAACTTGACTAGAGACGCGATCGTACTTAGCGTCTCAGGTACGGGCGGGCGGCAGGGCCCCGGCGAGGGGGACGGAGCGACCATGGACGCGATGCAGATCCTGACCGCGCTCGGCACGCCGGAAGGCCGGGCGGATCCGTACCCGCTGTACGCCGAGCTGCACGAGATGGGCGAGGCGGTCGAGCTCGGCCCGGACAACCTGATCGTGGTGGGCTATGACGCCATCAACTCGGTCCTGCGCGATCCCGGCTTCCGCGTGTCCGACGAATCCGGTTTCGACCAGGGCTTCCCCGCGTGGCGGGCGAACCCGGTGTTCGTCCAGGCCGCGGACTGGATCCTGAACCTGAACGGCCCGCGGCACGCGCGGGTCAGGAGCCTGATGGCCCGCGCCTTCACCGCCCGGCGCGTCGCCGGCCTGGAGCCCGCGATCGCCCGGATCGCCGACGGGCTGCTCGACGCCATGGCCGACCGCGGCGCCGCCGGCGACGCCGTCGAGTTCATGAACGACTTCGCCTACCGGCTCCCGGTCACCGTGATCTGCGAGCTCATCGGGATCCCGGAGGCGGACCGGACGGAGTTCCGGCCGCTGGCGCGGGACCTGGTCGGGGTCTTCGAGCTCAACGACATCACCACCCTGCCCGCGATCAACGCCGCGGCGACCGAGTTGCTGGCCTACTTCACCACGCTGGCCGCCGAGCGCCGCACCGACCCGCGCGACGACCTGCTCAGCGACCTGATCGCGGTCAGCGACGCCGACCACGGCAGGCTGACCGGTACCGAGCTGCTGCACAACCTGACGCTGCTGCTGGTCGCCGGCTTCGAGACCACGACCAACCTGCTGGGAAACGGCCTGCAGATCGTCTTGCAGGACCCGCCCGCGGGCGAGGCCGTCCGGGACGGGTCGGTGCCGCCGCAGGCGTTCGTCGAGGAAGTGCTGCGCTTCGACTCGCCCGTCCAGCTCACCAGCCGGACCGGCTACGACACCACCGTGGGCGGCGTGGCCGTGTCGTCAGGCACCGAGGTGCTCACGATGCTCGGGGCGGGAAACCGGGATCCGCGCCGGTTCACCAACCCGGGCCGGTTCGACCCGGCGCGCCCGGACGGCGGGCCGCTGAGCTTCGGCGGCGGCGCGCACTTCTGCATCGGCGCCGCGCTCGCCCGGCTGGAGGGCGCGGTGGCCTTCCCCCGGCTGCTGCGCCGGTTCCCGAAGATCTCGCCCGCGGGCGAGCCCGCCCGCCGGGACACGCTCCTGCTGCGCGGGTTCGAGACGCTCCCGGTCACGGTTGCCTGATTAGATGAGGCCGTGTGCGTAGACGACAGCCCGGCGGGCCAGCCTCCTGCGCTGTTGCACGACTTTGAGCCAGACGTCGAGATCGTGCTGGAGCCGGTGGACTCGGTCGTGGTGACCACGCTGATCGACAACCTCACCGATTACTTCATGCCGGACCAGGGCCCGGCGCGGCGGTTCGGGCCCGGGCGCGGCCCGCGGCGCCCGTCGGCGGTGATGGAAGAAGCACAGGTTCCCGACACGCTGGTCGCCGAGCACGGGTTCTCGGCGCTGGTGACGGTGACCAAGGCCGGGCGCGAGCACCGGTTCTTGTTCGACGCCGGGGCCAGTCCCGACGGGGTGACGGGGAACATGCGCCGGCTGGACATCGACCCCGGCTCGATCGAGGCCATCGTGTGCAGCCACGGCCACTACGATCACACCACGGGGATCGACGGGCTGATCCGGGCGGTCGCCCGGGCCAACCTGCCGGTGCTGATCCATCCGCACTTCTGGCGGCGGCGCCGCGTCGTGCTGCCCGGCCGCGAGCCGATAGAGATCCCCACGACCAGCCGCCGGGCCCTGGCCGGGGCCGGTTTCGACGTCATCGAGGAGCAGCAGCCGAGCTTCCTGTTCGACCGGTCCGTGCTGGTCACCGGGGAGGTCCCGCGGACCACCGGCTACGAGCCGGGCTTCCCCCCGCAGCAGGCCTGGACCGGCGGCGGCTGGCAGCCCGATCCCCTGGTGCTCGACGACCAGGCCCTCATCGTCAACGTCACCGGCCGGGGGCTCGTCGTGATCACCGGTTGCGGCCACGCGGGCATCATCAACATCGCCCGGTACGCCCGGCGCCTCACCGGCGGCCAGCCGCTGTACGCGCTGCTGGGCGGGTTCCATCTCAACGGCCCGCTGTTCGAGCCCCTCATCCCGCGCGTCCTGGACGAACTGGCCGCGATGAACCCCGGCGTGCTGGTGCCCGCGCACTGCACCGGCTGGCGCGCCCAGCACGCCATGTCAGCCCGGTTCCCCGACGCCTTCGTCCCGAACGCGGTCGGCACCAGCTTCCACCTCTGACGCCGGCCCGTCCGGTCACCCGGGCGCGGGCGGGCCCGGCGCCCCGGACCGCGAGCCGGACGGCTCCGGAAGATCGGCCAGCTGGCGGTTCACCACCCACATCGCTCCGGTCCCGGCAGCCGCCCGGGCGGCGATCAAGCCGACGGCCCAGCCCCACACCCGCCGGACCGGTCAGGCGAAAACCTCGGGCGGCGGGGCCGGGGACGGCTCGGCCCGGGCGTCGGTGATCGGCCTGGCGCCGGCGGTGAACCGGTCCAGGGCGGCGCCCGCCACCACCCGCGCCGGGAACGGGTCGGCGGCGGCCCTCCGGGTCAGCCCGGCGACCGGAAGCTCCCGGCCGGCCGCGGCGACCACCAGGTTGCCGAACCTGCGGCCGCGCAGCACCGCCGCCTCCGCGATCACGCAGGCGTGCCGGAACACCGAGCGCACCGCGGCCACCCGGCCGCGGGCATGGGCCAGCGGCGGGCCGTCGCCGATGTTGGCCGCGAACAGGCCCGACGGGGCCAGCGCCCGGGCCGCGGCGGCGGTGAACTCCGCGGACGTCAGGTGGGCGGGGGTCTGGCCCCCCGCGAAGACGTCCGCGACCACCACGTCGAACGACCCGGCCGGGACCTGCTCCAGGACGGCGCGGGCGTCGGCCACCCGGACGTCGATCCGGCCGTCCCCGGCCCGCCGCCGGGCGGGCTGGTCCAGCGGCAGCCGCTGCCGGACCACCCGGGCCACCTCCGCGTCGGCCTCGGCCGCCAGCTGGCGCGAGCCGGGCCGGGTCGCGGCGACGTAGCGGGCCAGCGTCAGGCCCCCGCCGCCCAGGTGCAGCACGCGCAGCGGCGTCCCGGCCGGGGCGGCCAGGTCGATCAGGTGCCCGAGCCGCCGCATGTACTCGAGCTCCAGGTGCCCCGGGTCATCAAGATCAACATGGGACTGCGGGACGCCGCCCGACAGCAGCATCCACGCCCGCGGCCGGTCCAGGTCGCCGAGCAGCTCGACCAGCCCGGCCGCGCCGGGCGGGCCGTGGTCCGGCTCGCTGGCGCCCCGCTGCTGTCCCGGCATGAACGACATTGTCCCAGCGCCAGGACCCGGGCCGGCCCGGACGACGCGGGACCGGCGACCCGGGCCCGCTCACTGCGGGCCCGGGTGCTGCCCGGCCAGGCAGCCGCCGGCCCGCGCCGCCGATACACCCGGATATGCCCCAGCCCGGGGAACCCGCGCCGGCCGCCGGGGCCTGCGGGCAGGATGGGGGCATGGTCCGTCCCGTGCCGCGTCACGATCATGATGCCGGCGGCCCGGCCGAGGTGCTGGCCGCGAAGGCCGCCCTGCGGCAGGAGGTGTGGTCCGCGATGCGGGCCGCGCGGGTAGCCCGGTTCCCGGGAGCGGCCGGGCGCATCCCGAACTTCACCGGAGCGGAGGCCGCCGCCGAGCGGCTTCGCGCCACGCCGGCCTGGCAGGCGGCCGCCACCCTGAAGGCCAACCCGGACGCCGCGCAGTGGCCGGTGCGCCAGCGCGCCCTGGAGGACGGCAAGACCGTGTACATGGCCGTCCCGCGCCTGGCCGGGCCCGAGCCGTTCTTCGCCCTGGATCCGGCGCACCTGAGCGAGCCGCCCCGCAAGGCGGCCTCGATCAGCGGGGCGTCCCGCTCCGCCCGGCGGGTCACGCTCGCCGAGCTGTCCCCGGTGGACCTCGTGGTGATGGGCTGCGTCGCGGCCGGGGAGGACGGCGCCCGGCTGGGCAAGGGCGGCGGGTTCGCCGACCTGGAGTACGCGCTGGCCGCCGCGGCGGGCCTGATCGGGCCGCGCACGGTGACGGTCACGACCGTGCACGAGCTCCAGGTCCGCGCGGCCGGGGCGATCCCGCTGACCGGCCACGACGTGCCGGTGGACTTCATCGTCACCCCCGAGCGCGTCATCGACTGCCGCGCGCGGCACGGGCCGCGGCCGTCGGCCGGCATCTGCTGGGAGGACCTGACCGAGGAGAAGATCGCGGCCATACCGCTGCTGTCGGCGCAGCGGGCCGGGCGCGCGCCTGCCGGATGAGGCCCGGGGCGGCCGGAGGTCAGCGCCCGGTGAAGGCGGGCGGGCGCCGTTCGGCGAACGCGCGCTGCCCCTCGCGGTAGTCGTCCGACCGGAAGCAGGCCTCGATCATCGCCTCGACCCGCCCCATGTCCCGGCGATCCGGAGCCCGGCCGGCCTCGCGGATCGCCGCCTTGCACGCCAGGACCGTGAGCGGCGCGTTCTGCGCGATTCCCTGGGCCAGGCTCATGACGTCGTCCCGCAGGCTGGCCGCGGGCACGACGCGGTTGACCAGGCCCATCTGCAGGGCTTCCGCCGCCGAGAAGCGCCGGGCCGAGAACAGCATCTCCGACGTCCAGGCCGGGCCGATCAGGTCCAGCAGGGCGGTCACGCCGCCGAAGCCGGGGCCGACCCCGAGCCGGGCCGCCGGGACGCCGAACTGGCTATCGTCGGAGGCCACGCGGATGTCGGCCTGCAGGGCGGTGAACAGGCCGCCGCCCAGGCAGAAGCCCCGGATCATCGCGATGAGGGGCTTCTCCAGGGCATGCCAGGAACGGCCCAGCGCCGCGGAAAGGCGGTCGTACTCGGCCCGGGCCTCCGGTGAGGTGCGCCGGTCGGCGAACTCCGAGATGTCGGCGCCCGAGGCAAAGGCCTTGTCCCCGGCGCCGGTGATGACCACGACGCGGATGTCGCCGTCGGCCTGCAGCGCTTCCAGCACGCCGGGCAGCGCGGCGCGCATCGCGCTGGACAGGGCGTTGCGCTTGCCCGGGTTGTTGAAGGTCACAACGGCGATGGCGCCAGCCACCTCGACCAGTAGCTGGTCGGTGCCCGTGTCGTGCCGCGCAGGCGATGTCGTCATGCGGTTCCTTTCAGATCACTCCCCGGGCGCGGAGCCGGTCGATCTGCCCGCGCGGGTAGCCCAGTTCGGTGAGCACCTCGTCGGTGTGGGCACCCAGGTCCGGGCTGGCCGAGCGGACGGTGGCCGGGGCGCCGGTCATCCGCACCGCGTTGCGCAGGATGTCCAGCCGGCCGAGCGCCGGGTGCTCGACCGGACCGGTCATGGCCAGGTGCTCGACCTGCGGGTCGGCGAACACCTCATCCATCTGGTAGACCGGGCCGCACGGCACCCCGGCCTGGTTCAGGGCCTCGATCCACTCGGCCGTGCTCCGGGTGCGCAGCCGCTCGGCGATCAGCGCGTTGAGCTCCTCGCGGTTCGCCGACCGCTTGGCGGCCGAGTCGAACCGCGGGTCATCCGGGAGGCCGGGCAGGCCGATCACCTGGCACAGGTTGTGCAGCAGCCGCCCGCCCGCCCCGGCGATGTTCACGTAGCCGTCGGCGGAGGCGAAGCAGCCCATCGGCACGCTCATCGGGTGGTGGTTGCCCGCCGGCGGCGGGACCTCGTGATCGATGGTCCAGCGGGCGGCCTGGAAGTCCATCATGGCGATCATCGATTCCAGCAGGGAGGTCTGCACCCAGCGCCCGGTCCCGGTACGGCTCCGGTCGTGTAAAGCGACCAGCACGCCGACCGCGAGATAGAGGCCGGCGGCCAGGTCGGCCACGGGGATCCCGGCGCGGGTCGGCTCGCTGCCCGGCAGCCCGGTGACGCTCATCAGGCCGCCCATCCCCTGGGCGATCTGGTCGACGCCGCCCCGGCCGGCGTAGGGACCGTCCTGGCCGAACCCGGAGATCGACCCGTAGACCAGGCGCGGGTTGCGCGCGTGGACGGTGCCGAAATCGAACCCCAGGCGGTCCTTGACCGGGGGGCGCATGTTCTCGATCAGCACGTCGGCGGTGTCGACCAGCCGCATCAGTACGTCGCGCGCGCCCGGCGCCTTCAGGTTCAGGGACAGCGACCTCTTGTTGCGGTGCAGGTGCTGGAAGTCGCAGCCGTGCCGGCTGCCGGTCAGGCCCGGCGCGGCCGGGTCGGGCGGCG
>Ga0126381_100003586_pt1 | contig 16834 bp, 10 predicted proteins | sample PanSoiMetPlot_28_FD_96465 | JGI IMG/M metagenome (GOLD analysis project Ga0126381, IMG submission 96465) | Tropical forest soil microbial communities from Panama - MetaG Plot_28 | ecosystem: Environmental > Terrestrial > Soil > Tropical forest > Bulk soil | place: Panama | collected 2016-02-17 | reverse complement strand
ACCATCCGAGCGGCGTTGTTGAACGCGCTATTGGATTACGGCCGCAGCCTGCTAAACAAAGACTGGCAATCAGCCAAACCGCTCATCCAGGAAGCACTGCAACTACAAGAAGCGAACCTAGCGGCGCGCAGCACGAATCCCGCGGACCCACTGTTCCAGGCGTTGAAGCTGGAGGCCGAAGAACGGGAGCGGCAGGAATTGTCGGCGGCGGTGGCGGAGGTGAGCCGGCGCCTGGAGGCGGAAGCTGACCTGGACCGTCAAATCAACATTTTGAACCAAGCAGCGCAACGTTATCCCCGGGAAGCGCATTTTCAGGACAACTTGAAACTAGTTCGCGAGCGCCGTGACCTGGTGAATTCGATGGTAAACAAGGCAAAACAGTACGAACAGCGGGGTCACTTTGCGGAAGCGCTTGGCCAGTGGGACATCCTGGGGAACATCTACCGCAAGTATCCCGGTCTGGACGGGGAAGTAGAAAGGTTGAGGCGAAGGCGGGACGAACAGGCGCGGGAAGAGAAGAAGTCACGCTGGGTCCGGCAGATTGATCAGCAGTTGGAGGTTGGTGATTACGAGAAGGCCCAGTCCACTCTTCGCGAAGCCTTAGATGAGTTTCCGGGCGACCGTGAACTTACCAGCCTGGAAACGTCCATCGTCCAGGGAATTGAGAAGCGGGCCGAGGCCGGGAGTCGGTTTGAGGAAGGCAGAAAGCTTTGCGAGAGCGGCGACTACGAGGAGGGAATTTCTCACCTGCGAAAGGCGGCGGAGCTGGACAAGCGCAACTGGACCATCCGAGCGGCGTTGTTGAACGCGCTATTGGATTACGGCCGCAGCCTGCTAAACAAAGACTGGCAATCAGCCAAACCGCTCATCCAGGAAGCACTGCAACTAGAAGAAGGCAACCCGGTGGCGCGCAGCCTGTTTGCTGAAGTCCAGGACCATGAGCGCCAGGCGGAAGTGGATACTTGCGTTTGGGAGGCGCGAGACCTGCAGGCAGCGGGCGATCTTCAGGGCGCCCTGGCAAAGGTACAAGCCGTACTCAAGAAGTACGCCAACGACATGCGCCTATCGCAATTGCAGACAACTCTTCTTAATGCCCTGCATGCTGAGCCAAGCCGCGCCGATCAGATCCCCGAGACCCCCGGAACTCCATCCCCAACACCTAAGCGAAATCGCCTCTCGCCACCTAGCGATGGTAAATCCCGCGAGCCAGAGGCCGTGCCCACGGGAGCAGAACCTCTTGGTGATGCCAATGCACCTTTCGTCGCGATCGGGCATCGAACTCCAACACCCACGCCCCCCTCAGCCAATCAGCAAGCAGTCGTCACTGGTAGAAAACCTTCGCTGCTGAAGCTCTGGCAGGGGGTCCGCGGCGCCCTCGAACAGTACCCTAACGACCTGCGCCTGCCTCGACGGTGGGCGACTCTTCTCAACAAGGTCCCGCATGTTGGGCCGGACGCCTCTGTCGAGGCGACTAAGACGCCAACCCCGTCGCCTAAGGGAAATCGGTTGTGGTCGGCAGGTGCTGGTAAAGGCGACGAACAAGATCAGACAAACACGGCGGCACAACTGCTCAGTGGTGACAACGCACCGGCTGTTGCCGTCGCGTCTGAAACCCCAAACCCCGCGTCGCGCTCGGGCTACCAGGCAATAGGCCCCAGTCATAGAAAATCGCCGTTTCTGAAGCCATGGCAGTGGATTGGCTTAGCCATTGTCGCCTCAATGATTGCTACAACCATGGGAGTGATCTATTTCGGTCACAAATCCCATCTAGCGGCGCCCGTACAAACGGTCCGCATTCCGGTGGAATTGCGTGCCAACGTTGAGGGTGTCAAGTTCAAACTGGATGGACAATCCCTGGATTCGGACAAAGTATCTTTGGAAGCCGGCAGGGAGCATGTCATTGAGGCATCCCGCGAAGGCTATCAAACTGAAGTCAAAAAGCTGGTCGCGTCGACAGTAGTTGCTGGTCCGATTGAATTCAGCTTGACGCCAATTTTGCCAAAGCTGTCGTTGTTCTCAGACTTGAGCAGAGGACAAGTCTCTATCGGAGAACAGCAGCCAGTTTTTTTGCAATCAGGCAATTTCGGACCGGAGCCGTTACCCGCCGGCAGCACCAGTGTCAAGGTGTGGGACGGACACCGGTTGCTCCTGGAGTTGCCATTGGATATTCAGCCAGGGAAGGCAGTCAGCCTCTCCGGTCCAATCGAGGCACGAGAGTGTTCTGTTGTGGTGGTCAGCATGTTTGGTAACTCTGCGAGGATCTACGGCAGCCCAGGCCTGAAAGGCAACAGCGGCACGCTACCCTTACAGACCATCCCCCCGGACGGCTTGGTAATCGATACGACTGCCGCAGGCACCGAATTTAATTTGAGCGACGGCCGCTCCCTGCCGCTTCAGCCTAGCGACGCTCCCTCGCTCGCTATCTCCCTAAGCACCGGCGGCGAAGGTGCGGTCCTTCGGATCCAGGCAAATGTGCCACAGGCACAGGTCAGGATCGATGAAAAGACCCACAAGGAGTTGATGGCAAACGGAGCCGAAACCGTGTGGTTGGGCACCGGCAAGCATCATGTCCAGGTGTTGGCTCCGGGATATGCTGATAGCGAAGTGCGTGAAGTCGAAATCGTGAACGGAAAGACAGAGACGCAAGCCTTTGCCCTAAACCCACTTGAGGCGCAATTCTTCCTGGAGGATGCTGAGCCCGGTGCGGCAGTGTATATCGATGGAGAGGAGCGCGGAACGACGTCCGATACCGGCTTTCTGAAGCTCAAGGTATCCCCCGGAGAGCACAGGATTGTGTTAAAAAAGCCCAATTATGAAGACTCCCCAACGATCACCAGGCAATTCAAGGGTGGGGAAGCCATTAATGGGAAGCAACTCCCTCTGCTCAAGTATGGTTCTCTTACCTTCAGCGTAACCCCAGCCGATGCCACCATTACACTTCGATTGGGTAACGAGCCGCCTAAAGTAGTGCGGGCGAACGAGACGGTATCTGTAAAGAAAGGTACTTACACCTGGGTGGCGGAGGCTAACCATTTTCAAACGGTTTCCCAAACCTCGACCGTGGCACCCGGGAGTTCGATCGGAATATCCATAAAGCTTCAACCCGTTGGAACGAAGGAATTGACCGCCGCAGAGCTGTTCGAAAATCCATCGGATTGGTCACGCCACGGCGATTGGTGGATTCTCAAGCAACCGGATTATGGCTGGCTCAAGGATAAGAACGGATCTTTCAATGTGATCATTGAGAAGCAACCGGGAGCGCTATGGGGAAAAAAGAAGGCCGAATGGACGCTCGACTATCACGGACCAGAGAACAGAATCTCTTATACCGCTGCTGGACACACGCTGACTCGCCAGGTCATCAGTGGTGGAAGTGCATCTACTCCGGTCAAGGCTCAATTCAAGGAACAGTCGGAAATATACCAGTTCATTCTTGACGTGTCTCCTACCCGGATCCGTGTGCGGGACAACAACAATAACCTGATCGACGAGGTCAAGCGTTCTGATCCCAATGTGGAATTGGGAAGGATCGGTTTTCACGGCGACATCGCCATTAGAGTACAACCGCTTCGTTAGTTAGAAGCACAATCGCTGACCCTGCAGCGAGTCATCGAATATGTCAGCAGCGTCGATAGAATTCCGGCGAGAGCACGGTCGACACGGTACTTGTTCGCGACGACCGTGCGACACGGGAGCCGAACCGACCTCGCTTGCAAAACCTGACAATATGCGCCGGTTGCCCCAGGGCTGAGAAGCGCGAAAGTGAAGATCTCTGTTTATGTCTCTGCCACATATTAAAGTCGGTGACGATCTCTTGCAGGACGCCTTGTTAACTTCAGTTGAGGTAGTGCAGGAATTAAATCAGCATTGGTGGTGTACCGTTGTCTGCAGGCAAACCCACGACAAGCGCATTCCAGTAGAAGAGATGCTTGGCAAGGCGGTCGAGATCAAGACAATCGACGACGGTGGTGCTGAGCACCTGCACTTCGCCGGCTTCATCTCAGATGTTCAACTGACCTACGAGATTTGGGGCGGCTATACGGCCCATCTGGTTGCCGTCAGTTCCAGCTATCTGCTCGATATCACCGCACACAAGCAGTATTACACCGAGAAGAGCCTCTCCGACATTGCCAACGCGGTCGCCGGTCGTTCCGGTCTTTCAATTGACGTGAATGCCTCGAGCAGCAAGGCCCTGAACTATGTGCAGTATGGGGAAACCGATTTTTCTTTTCTGAACCGCATTGTCGACGACTATCGCGCCTGGATGCGGCCCAAGCGGGGCGGCGTGGAAATTTTTGATAGTTTTCAGAGCAGCAGCAGGATCTCCTGGCGGCAGGAGGGTGATCTGATCGAGTTCAGCCTGCGCGGAAAGTTGGTGCCGCCCAGCTTCAGTGGCTCGCACTACGATCATCATGCGATGATGTCGAATACCTTCACCCGAGTGAGCAAAACGCCGGCTTTCTTTGACGCTGCTCAGGGCCTGACCAGTGCCGTGCAATCTGCTTCGCAGCAGCTGCCAGCGGCTTTTGAGCCCCAGCGGGCACGTGCCGTAACGCTGGATGATTACCAGGTACAGCTTCAGGCTGAGAGCGAAAGGTCTATCGGAGCAGCCATCACTGGCACCGGCCAATCGCGCAACCAGAACTTGATGGCAGGGAATACCCTCCAGATTGAAGGAATCCTAGATGCCAAGGGCACTTATGGACTGGTGAAGGTAACGCACCACTGGACCGCTCAGGGATACAGCAACAGCTTCACCTGTACACCCTGGAAGCAATACCGCAATCCGCGGCCTCCGGCTGCGCGCACCTGGAATGGCGTGGTGCCGGCTCGGGTTGTAGCTCACAACGATCCCAAAAAGATGGGCAGAATCAAGGTGCAGTTCTTCTGGCAGGATGACGGTTCTACCCACTGGGCGCGCGCCACCGCACCTCACGCCGGTCCCGATCGAGGGTTCATGTTCATGCCGGAGGTGGGCGATGAGGTCGCGGTTGCTTTTGAAGATGGAGACCCGGAACGGCCGGTAATTCTCGGTTGCCTGTGGAATGGAGTGCAGAATGCGCCCCGCAACGATTTTTACGGCGGGGATGATATTGCAGAGAACCAGGTCAAGCGAATTGTCACCAAGAGTGGAAATCGTATCCAGATCGTGGATCAGCCGCAGAAAGAGGCGGTTGTCATTGCAACGCCGAACGCGTCTTCGATTACTCTTGCAGAGAAACACGATGGTACCGGAAGCCCTCTCATCATTCTCTCCTCCAAGGGAGACATCATACTGAATGCTCCGGACGGACGCGTGCATATCAAGTCAAAATTTTTTTCTCGCGAAATCGGTTGATTGCTGGGAAAAACGCATTGAAACAGGACGCAGTGGAAAACAGATAAGGCTGATCTTCTACGGGGGACTCTTCGCATGAGCACTTTCGACGAGACAGTAAAGACGGCAACGCGAACCAATGCCTCAGCGTCAGACAAGGACCTTCCCGATCTCGGGTCACTGGACCCAAACAATATGACCAGTGCAGCCGGCCTGGGGGGAACGACCGGCGTTGACAGCAAGCTGATCCATGGTGACCGATGGCAGGAGATCAAAGGAAACCTTACCGAGAATATCGCGAAGAACCTGAAGACAAACATCGACAAGATCCAGAGGTGGACGGTTCACGAGGACAGTCACTACACCATAGACGGCAAGACATACAACCTTTATCGAGAGGAAGCTTTCCAGTGGTTTCATAGCGATAGCCTTTTTGATTACCTCGGGGAACACACAGACCATCACCATGCGCATGATCATCTGATCAATCCCACACACACTTTTAACATCTTGAACATCGAGGGCGACTACAAAAATGTTGATCTCGCCCTCAAGAGCATGGCCATTGACGTGAAGGGTATCTCGACTGAGGCAAGCGTTACGAAGGCGGAGGTCTGGGGTGCAGGTGCGGAGGCCTGGTTCGCGACGGTCGCGGCTGGATTCTTCAAAAATGAAGCCTGTCACATCGATGTCCAAGAGAAGGAATTGGACGCAAAGATTGATGGAATGAAACCTAGACTCGTTGCGCTGGATGTCCAGGTTGGTGGCCCCCGGACCCTGATTATGCCCGTGCGCGTTGGCATATGCATCGCCATTCACACCGACAGCCCCTGGGCATGACGAAGTGGGATAATGACGGCTTACCGAGTTACGCAGGCCACTCCAAATCATCTCTTGATCACCTTGCCCGGAGCTTCCCTGGCACCTTTATGGTTCCTGCTGCTGTTGCTCGCCATTCTTCTTTTCACGACTTACGGCACCAGCCGCACCGTAAAGCGCGTGCTGCAATCACAAAAAACACCCGCGGAGTTGCAGGCCTATATATCACGATTTCGCATGGTCGGGACGACCATCAGCTTCGGTTCTATCGGCCTGTTCTGGTTGATCTCCTATAGCAGTGGATCCATTGACCTTGACCGCAGTGCGAACCGGGCTACGATGCGTGCCAAGATGACCGCGTTTCTCCCGGCGCAGACCCTGAGCATTCCGCTTGCAGCAGTGGACCACGCCATCGTTGACTACAAGCCCAACGCAGCTCGAATCCGCTTGGTCACGCAGAGCAATGATGACCTGGGGTACCCGATGTGGAGTGACCGGCGAGGCCAGGAGGAGGCGGCCAACGCGATCAACCATTTTCTCCATCCGGATGCCGATAAGAACTAGGGTGCGAGTTCTATGCGCGACGAGGAGGAACTCTGTTGGTGACTGACAAGAACACACTCGAATCCCGTCACAGGCTTTCTGAACTGAAGAGTTCACGCGACCTATTGCCTTTCGTCCGCGCCAGTGCCGTCGAGGACATCTCGCTTTACTGGCTTGGCGTGAGGGGGTTCCCGATCGAATTTCGCCAGAGGCAGTGGATTCTCGCGTTTTTGGAAAATTTGAAGCAGGAGTTGAAGAAAGAGAAGCAGGTCGTAGAAACGTTCCTCCAGCTCAAATATACGCGCACCGATCTGAACGACCGCTTCAACAATACACTGTTCGACTATCGACCCATGACCGGCATACTGATCGCTCCCGGCGAACAGCTGCCCCCGCATCTCACGTCGCTCGAAGCCAAACGGCTCACCGAGAGCCATAGCGCGGACGGCACGATCAGCCTCGAGCACCTGGTGCCAGACTACTGCGCCTGGTTCGCCGGCACGCAGGACAGCGATCAACGGCGCGATTTCTTCGGAATTGGCGGGATGCTGTTGATCTGGATTGACGAAGGGCAGGAACCAGCGCCCTGTCAGTTCGAGATCCCGCGCGTTGTCCGCACGCATCCGGCGATGAAGGGGGTGAATTTAGAGGCTCAGATGCGCCACGGGCTGCGGCTGCAACATCCCTTCCTGAAACGCAGCCGAGAAATTTTCGCCGCCCACCTTCCGGATGGTCCGGTTCGACGCTATGCGTTGTTCGTTTTGCCGAGACTGCGCAGCCGGCATTTCATTGAGGCGACGGCGGAGACCCGAAAACAATGGTTTGAAATCTTTTCCGCTTACTGCATCGAAAGCGAGCAAGATCAGGGAATTCTGCTAGCCGTAAAGGATTGCTCCTTCGACGAAAGGCTCATAGCCATCATCAAGGCAATGAAAGAGCAAGGCCAGGAATATCCGCTGTGAAGGAACGCTTGGAGCATGGAACGGTCGAGGTTATCTTCCAGCCGGTCATGGCGCCGGCGCCCTGGCACGCCTTCCGCCTGAAAACATCGTCGTATCCGTGGCCTGGGCCGGAACGACTCCGTTTTGCCGGGGTAGCTGCTCTCCTCTCCAGTGGGTTTTCGGGCGCACTTTCTGTCTATCCCACTCTCTGGCTGGACACACAGGAACTACACCTGGACGGAGGCGCCCACATTCTCAGCCAGCATAGCCGTGAGTGGTCCACCACAATGGGATTCGCCTTCGATCCCACCGGCGAACCACCACGCCCTCTGCAGATGTCGGACCTGATGGATGTGGACTATGGCACCAAGCCAAAAATCTACCATCGAAGTGCGATGTTTGTGTCCAATATCACGCAAACGATTCCAGCATCTAAACTGCTCGCGGGCCGCGGCCTGGCGGTTTTTTTGTTTTTTACCAGTGACGGCGGCTCGAGTCCAAAGTTGCTTGCTTCTGCCAACGGATTCATGGAGAGATCGCAGGTGCATCTCCAACCGCTGATGATCCCGGGAGCATTCCGAGGCTTTCCCTTTTATCTTCCCCTGCTTTCCTCCGTCAGTATGGCTCGCGCTTCGGCTCAGCAGTTGGACACCTGGTTGGGCGATTGCACAGTCTACCTGCGTGAAGCCTTTGAGGATCAGGAGATATTTATTCTTGCCCGGCACGATCTCACTGCTTCATTCCAGAGCATGGGTCTGCGGCGCCTGTCAGCAGGCGATGACCCTGTTTCCTGGAGCCTGCATATTGAATCGACTGCGGGAGATGACCATGGACGATGATATTCAGATAAGTGTAGGGAACCCGGAAACGGCGGCCATTCTGCGTGAGAATTTTGAGGAGTTGGTGGCGCGTGTCAACGGCGACCTTATAGGCTTTACCATGAATCCCAAGGATCCGATTAGCGTCGAAGCTGCTGTTGCTTTTGCAGAGCAGCGTATCGACTATCACCTCCAAGAATTTGCTGACAACCCTGCCCTACAGTCCATTGCGCAGGAGATCAAACAGCGATTTCGACAAAGTATTGAAGCACAGGCAGCTAGCCTCTAAGCCTCACATCGTCTTGCTGACCACGCAACCATCCGTTTGGCCTTACATCAGGAGACGTATCTCCTAGATGCCTACCGGATTTCTCTGATTTTTCACGCCCGCTGCTAATTTCGCAAAGTTTAGCAGTTGCGCCGTTGCGCCTATCAACTAGCTTTTCTATTCTGCCGTCTCTCCAAGCCAAAACGCAGAGTTACTGTGCCCGCCAGATCGACTCGCGCTCCACTCCGGAGTCTTTGCGGTTCTTCGGGTGGTACAGTTTTCTTATCGATTCGTGTCCCGTTCGCGCTGTTGCAGTCGATGAGATAGAACTTGCCCTTGGCCTGATGGATCTGACAGTGGAATCGCGACACCATGCGCTCCCTATCGCGCACCACGATGTCGTTCCTTTCGGTTCCGTCCTGAGCGACGGCCCCGATGCGTACAACCTCCTGGTCCAGACTGTAGCGGCGGCCATTGTCCATGCCGGACACAATCTCAACAAAGCCGTGCTTTTTCCGAAGCCTGATGAAAAACATCGTGGAGAGGCCGCCGACAGCCAGCAATCCGCCGCCAAAGAATAGGTATCTCAGTCTGGTGTTCTGAGCGCGGGCGGCATTCACCTTCTGGCGCAACTCTCTGACTGCAGCATTGTTTGGCGCGAGCCGTTCGGCAACGGCCAATTGGCTGTCGGCAGTCGTAAGATTGCCGGCAAAAAATGCGAGCTGGGCTCGACGAAGAGCATCCTCGCTGGCGGATTGATTTTGTTGTTGCTGCGTTTCCAAGGCTGCCTGTTTCTCTGCTTCTTCTGCCTGCTTGTGAAGTTTCTCGTCCGCCTCCTTGTAGCCCTGTGCCGCGACCGAGTTGTTGGGATCAAGCGCAATGACCCTCTGGTAGAGATCTTTCTGTTCCTGGGGATTATTGCTGGCTAATGCCGACTGCATCAGCCGAGCCGCTTGCTTGCGGTTTTCTGCCTCCTGCTGGGCTTCAGGATTTACGGCTATCACCGGCGCACTGGCAGCCGGGGCTGATGCGGTGGCAGGGGCCGCTGCGGGCGCCGGGGCGGGTGGAGGCAGTTTCCCAACAACGCCTCCCAATGTTTTTGCCATCGTGCTCAGCCGAAAGGGGTTGTAGTTTGCCGTGGCATTCGAATCGTGCAGGGGCAGCCCGATGGCACCAGCCGAAGTCTTGGCATAATGAACAGTGGATGCGCCATCAGGACGGGTATCGATAAATTCAGTCACCGGAAAACCATTGACCCAAACTTGCAGGTGCCGCCCGCTTACCGCGACTGTTCCTATGGCGATGTCTTTGATAGAGATGACCTTCCGGGGAGTGGCGAGGTTGGGCGTAATCGCTCCCGGCCGCTCCGGATCCATGCTGATTTCGTAGCCGGTAAATATCTTTCCCGCGTCACCACGTATATATACGGAATGGTGCCCTTGCTGTTTCCTGACCGACGGGGGAACGCCGAATTGCAGGACAAAGTCATCGTAGGTGGCAACAGTCTCGAGCTGGCCAGGACCCTTTTCTCCATGAATCGTACCTGACTGGACTGACCACAGAGGTCCCTTGTTATTGGTCTTACCTCCAGCGGCGAAAGGAATGAGCTTCTTCAACCTGCCCTGTTTGTCAGCATCCGGCCCCGGTGTTACCGTCTTCCACCCCGCCAGGTCGCTTCCGTTGAACAAAGCGGCATTGTTGATTGGTTTCAGTTTTAGATCACGAATCTCCAGCGAGGCGCCACTAACCTTGAATCCGATATATCCGGCTCGCACCGTCGAATCGTTGCCCTCGGCCACTGTCTTTTGGTCAAGCAAAACCACGATATGGTCGCCGTCAGCATCGATCTCGAAGGAGTGCCATTGGCCACCTTGGGGATGCACAGCCGTCGCCTTGAATCGCGAGACTACGCTCCCGGCCGGCCAAGCAGGGTTTCCGTCTCCAATCCGGATTTGGTAGCCATTGTCAGTCGGGGAACCATCCCTGGCGGTACGAATGTAAAGCGCCGCATCCGCCGCCGGGTTCGCGAGTCGAACGTCCATTTTGAGCACAAAATCGGCGAACGGGCTGTTGGTCCGAATGTAACCAGTGCCGGATCCGTCGGTCGAGAGGACGCCGTTGGAGGTCCGCCAGGCAAGCTGGCCTGCCTGAGTTAGGCCGAACGTGGATTCACCATCGAATAACAGGATCCACCCATCCTTGACTTCAGCCTGTGTCAACGATGCTTCTTTCGCCAACATTGGTCCCGCTCCCAAGACCAGGAGCAGGAGGAGAAGGCCGGCGTTGTTGATTTGTCGATTCATTTTGAATTTGCAGCCGGAGCGCTCTCGACCTGAAATGCAAGGCCTTCTTCAGCCGTGTACCTGATGCACAGGCTCTGACCAGGCAGTACTTCGCCCGCCAGGATCGTCGTCGCAAGCGGGGCCAAAACCAGGCGTTGCAACGTGCGATGTACGGGCCGAGCTCCGTAGGCTGGATCGTATGCCTCCCTGGCCAGGTGGGCTATGGCCTCATCAGAGACGCTGAGTTCGATTTCCCGGTCCTCAGCCAGCTTTCGGCGCAGCGCATCGACCTGCGATCGCACGACGCGTTCCAGTTCGGCGGAACTTAGAGAATTGAACGCCAGTATCTGGCCGATGCGGTTGTAAAGCTCAGGTCGCAACCGGGCCTTCACCACCTCCAGAATGATCTCCTTCCGCTTTTGGAGATCATCGGTGGCGTCCATTGCCTCGCGCACGCCGAGATTAGAGGTAAACAGCAAAATTGTGTTTGAGAAATCGCAGAATCTCCCTTTGGCATCCGTTAACCGTCCCTCGTCTAGCACGCCCAGCAGCAGATCCAGAATCTCAGGATGTCCTTTCTCGACTTCATCGAACAAAACCACGGAGTAAGGAGACCTGCGGACCTGCTCGGTAAGAAATCCACCTTCATCGGAACCTACAAGGCCGGGGCGGGATCCGATGAGCCCGGAGACGGAAGACTTGTCCTTGTACTCGCCCAAGTCAATGCGAACCAGGGCGGAATCATCGTCAAACAGGGCCTCGGCCAGGGCCTTGGCCAGCTCGGTTTTGCCAACTCCCGTTGGGCCAACAAACAAAAACGAATTAGGCTTCCGGCCTGGCTGCAAATCGGCGCGCATGCGCCGTGCCGCCTCAGCCACGGCATGCACGGCTTCGTCCTGGCCAAAAACCCTTTCGCTAATTCGTGCTTCCATTTTTAGCAGCCGGTCCCGTTCGCTTTCCAGCATTCGCGTCGTCGGCACGCCGGAACCTTCGGCAACCACCTCGGCAATATGCTCCGGCAAAACCGTGTCAGGAACCACCAGGCCCAGGCCATTCTGAGAGAATTGCCGTTCCAGTTCAGCTCGCTGCTCGTCGAGATACTTGAGCGTGCCATAGCGGACTTCGGCTGCCTTCGCCACCTCCCCCTTAGCTTCGGCACTTTGCAGCAGTGCGCTCTGTTCTTCCATGGCCTGCTTAGTCTTGCGCAGGTTCTCGCTGAGTTCGTTCTGTTCACTCCAGCTCTTGACCAGCAATTCGACCTTGGGCTTGAGTTCGCCAATCTCGGCCTCCAAGGCCGCGATTGCTTTCCGGCGCTGGGGCGTGGTGGTCGAAGATTGCAAGGCTTCAAGTTCGGCCTCTTTACGCGTCAACAACCGTTCCTGCTGGTCGATCTCGGTGGGCTTTGACTCCTTCTGCATGCGTATGCGCGCGGTTGCCTCGTCGATCACATCAAGAGCCTTGTCCGGCAGGAAACGGTTTCGCAGATAACGGCGGGACAACTTGACGGCCGCCTGCAGAGCCTCATCGGACAGATGCACTCCGTGAAAAGCTTCATAACGTGTGCGAACGCCGCGCAGGATCACCATCATGGTTTCATCCGTGGGCTCTTTGACCTGCACCAGATCAAAGCGTCGGGCCAGGGCGCCGTCCTTCTCGATATGCTCGCGGTACTCGTCGTAGGTTGTCGCGCCGACGCAGCGGAGCTCGCCTCGCGCCAGCGCGGGCTTCAAGATGTTGGCGGCGTCCATGCCTCCTTCAGCGCCCCCGGCCCCTACTACTGCGTGAAGTTCGTCCAGGAAAAGAATAATTTCTCGTTTACGGGCGCGGACCTCGTCCACTACGCTCTTGATCCGCTCCTCGAACTCTCCCCGGTACTTGGCTCCGGCGACCAGTGACGTCAAGTCGAGCGCGATGACCCGGCACTTTTTCAGGCTTTCGGGAACATCACCAGCCGCAATCCGCAAGGCCAGCCCCTCAGCGATGGCCGTTTTTCCTGTACCTGGATCGCCCACCAGGACGGGATTGTTCTTGCTCTTGCGCAATAACGTCTGGATGACACGGCGTATCTCATCATCACGCCCGATCACGGGCATCAACTCGCCAGCCGCAGCCAGTGCAGTCAGGTCCCGTCCGAACCGCTCCAGGACCCTGCTGGTACCCCCGGCTGCGTTTTCCGGTCGTCGCGGAATCGCCGACTCTCCCAGGACTTCGGTGGCTGATATGCGGGCTTCCACCACTCTTTCCACCACCTGCCTGGTAACCCCGGCTCCACGCAGGTCTGATTTCAGTTCCTCTTCGCCCGAATCAATCACCGCCAGTACAAAATCAAATGGCGAAACCGTTTCCGCGCCGCGAGCTTCCATTTTTTCGAATGATTTTCCAATGAGCTCGCGCAGCGCCCTGGAGGCAACCGGACGCTTGCCTGGCTCAAGCCGCTGCTGCGCCTGGGGACCGTTGAATCGCGTGGCAAAGCTGTCCAACAGCGCGCTACATGCTACGCCGGCCCGTTCCATCACGGCTGCAAGTGCGCTCTGCTTGTCCAAGAGCACATAAAGCATATGAGCCGGGCCGATGAACGCCTGTTGCCGCTGTTCGGCAAGCATCCGGGCTTGCTCCAGCGCATCTTCCAGCTCCTCAGAGAGCCTGTTAAGGTCAATCGCCAACTTTCCACCTCTTCAGCCACAACAGGGAGGACAGTACCTCCAGCTACTCCAGGCGACGACGCCTTGGCGGTGGCGACTCGCCCTGTCCAGGGTCACGCGGACGATCCCCGCGCCGCGGCAGGTCCCACGGTGCAGGCCGTTCTTCAGACGGGGCATTCGATGGCTCTCTTTGCCGGCCCGGTGATTGGGGCTCATTTGCAGGGTAGTCCCTCGCACTTCTTCGCGGGTCAATGTCTGTTTCACCGGGGACATTGCTTGCACGGTCGGGCGCCGGCGAGCGAAGCCGATCATCGCTGTAGTACCTGTCCTGGTCTGCCTGTGCCGGAAGCGTCTCAAAAGCAGCCGTTCCGCTTCTCTCCGCAGCTCGGAGGGGATGCGCAGCTGCCGTGTCCACCACGCTCTTACCAAAGAAGCGGTGCCTAGCGTATAAAAGGGCACTGCGGATAGGGTGGTGTGCTTGGATTGTGACCCGGGCATCATGGATTGTGGCCACATCCGGGGCCTCGAAGTCATATTCAAAGTTACGTTGATCGTTCAACCTGCATTCCGAAACCAGGTTGAGGGGAGCCCGCCGGAACCCGCTACCTTCGTTCAAGTGCAGTTCCACGTTAATGTGCAGTCCCTTTTCGAAAGTTGCATTCTGCGCACCTACCAGAATGAGGCGGTACCTGTCACGGCCTTCCAAGCGCAGGTTTGCGAAGTAGATCGAAAGATCCTCGCCGGAGCCTTGCACACGGTTGGGCTTGGCTGCCAGCTTGTACAGCACCTTGCCCCCGCGATCAAAGATGAAATTCATGCCCTCCAGTACTGTGCTGACTCTGAAGTCGATGTATTTGCCTTCCAGGGCGCGTTCGAGCTGGGCAAGCGACTGAAGGGAGTTCAAGGCCGATCGAACTTCGACAGCGAGATTCTCATTGACTCGCCATGTCCTGCTCATTTGCAGGAAACGTTTCTGCTGTTCCATGGGAGCGATGAACTCTGTTTCGCCCGTTTCTCTTAGAGTGTCATAGTACTGCTGAACGCCTGGGTTCAAATCGATGTACAAGGCTGCGCTATGAAAGAGACGCCGGAGGTAGCCGAAAAACCTGGCAGGAGGCTGGACGGGGTCAAGAGTTTCATAGACAGTCGCTTCCAGTGCAACGACCATGCGCTCGACAAAGGCAACCGCATCGGTATCCACTTGCGTTTCGATTCCCCGCTCCTCGAATAAAACCAGGAATTCGCGCATGGCTCGATAAAGATCCGAATAGCGGTCTGCCAGCATGGTTACCGCCTCAGCAATTCTTCTCCAGGCTGCAGCAAGCTCGCTAAAACTCACCAAGGAAACGCATGGCGGAATGTAGGAAGCGTCCTTTTCGTATCCCGAACCATATTGCGGACGCTGGATGCGCGCAACCGAGATGCTCTCTGGTGCCTCGCGGGGCTGCAACTGGAGGCTGATCCGGTATGCAGGCATGCGTTCGGTTTTCATCTGGGGATTGAATTCGTCTTCCTTCCCATCCACAATCTCCTTTTCAGCGGCATCACATACGACATAGACGTTGCTTTCAGCGACCCCTGCAAGTTCCGCTTTAGGGAAGCGCTGGCTCAATGGATGGTCTGGCTGAATCTCAATAATGCGACCGCAAGGAGTAATACCCCGCGCCTGGGTGATGGAAATGCCAATCGTTTCCTCATCTTCTTCCAGCATCAGGACAGGATCGTGGCGCACGGCACCACGCTCGCTTTCCATCAGGCGCGGACCGCCACCTACTAACCCCGAGGCAGAAGCGGTGTAACGCAACGCCCACAGAACCAATTCATCGATGTATTGTTCCTGGCGGATAAAGTGCTGTGGGGAGAGGAGCATCCCGTGTTGCCAATTGACCGAGTGTAGCTTGATCTCATTCATATATTTCCTGACCGTGGTTCGCGAGCATTTCGAGCGGTGGACTCTGACTGTTGAGGGCCCAAGTAACTATTGATACCAAGCACAGAGTTCTCTTCGCTGATTCCCAGCCGGGGACTCTTCGCGGGGTTCGCAACAACCCAGAATATGGCATAGCGAGAATCACAGGGCATCACCAGGCGCATGAGTTGCCGCAGCAACTGGGTCCCTTCCGGCTTCTGGAACCGGTAGTAGGTATCCAGGCTGACCGGGCCAATTACTAACTGCGTACGGCTGAAGTCCTCAAGGCAATCGCCCAGGACATATTCGACGCTAACCCGGTTGAACTCTAACCCGAGGAGGCTTAGCTCGTCTTCCGCGATGAACCGGTACGCCGGACGCTTTCTGATCTCCCGTACGGGCAAACCCAGCAGGAGGTCGAGCGCGAGCCGGATACCTCGCTTTGTTCCGGCCAAGGCTTGGAGGCTCGGCAACAACAGTGCCAGCGGGTACCACTGCTCGGTTGGCCACAGATCGGCATTCACACCGAAAACACCGATCCATCTCGCGCAGGCATCGGGGTTGCCTGGCGTGACGTCGAAGAGCCTTGCACCTTCATGGACCCAGTGACGGGCCTTCTGCAGCGGGTCGTCCACCAATTCAAGGACCTCCGCAGTGCCCGGTTCCTGCTCGCCGCCGCTGTCCTGCATGGCCACGGGGAGGTGATGACAAAATCCGAGACCGGCGATCCAGAGTGTAATCTGCGTATCTTCAATTACAGGTACACCGGGAGGAGGAGATTGGTCCGCGACCCAGCCAGTAGGTAATCCTCGACCTGCCAAACGTAAGCTGATTCGTTCTGCCGGGGTTCCCAGGGTCTCGAGGACTTCGAGCGCAGAATCTACGGTATGCCGGAATCCGCGGAAACTATGGGAAAAATCCGGCATTGTGTAACTCCTTCGATGCCCTACGATCATCTTCTCTTCGCTCATTCTGTATGGCCGTCAGTCGTTCCACTCAAAAACAAGCTCCAACTTGATTCCATGCGAAACCCGTCCCTGTAAGCGGTGCTCGAGGTGCTGTCTAAGGACCGGCACCTCCACCGAAGGGTCGGTAAACCCATCTCCATCAAGCATGGCGATCACTTGCTGGACACGCTCGAGGCCGGAGCAAGTACGTGAAAGGCGTGAATGGATCTCGGCGTCAAGGATACGGCGATCGAATGATCGCACGGCATTGACCAGGTCGGCCTCGGTCACAATTCGGTCGCGCGAGAGCAAAGCCTCGGCAAATCGGGCCCGCGCGTCGGGGAAATT
>Ga0126381_100003585_pt1 | contig 16835 bp, 13 predicted proteins | sample PanSoiMetPlot_28_FD_96465 | JGI IMG/M metagenome (GOLD analysis project Ga0126381, IMG submission 96465) | Tropical forest soil microbial communities from Panama - MetaG Plot_28 | ecosystem: Environmental > Terrestrial > Soil > Tropical forest > Bulk soil | place: Panama | collected 2016-02-17 | reverse complement strand
TTCCACGACCAGTCGATGACCGCGAGCAGGGTCTGGTGCCTGCTGGGTGCGCTGCGGTCGCCGCCGCGCAGCAGCGCGAACCGGTCTTCCAGCCGGCGGTCGATCTCGTCCAGCGACATCGCGCGCACCTTGGCCGCCGCGAGTTCGATGGCGAGTGGCAGTCCGTCAAGCCGGGCGACGACGCTCGTCACGATCGGCTCGGTGAGCTGAACGCTCGGCCGCGCGGCCACGGCACGTTCCCGGAACAGCCGCGCGGCGTCATCGGCCCGCAGTTCGCCGAGCAGGTAGACGCGCTCGGCGGCGATCGCGAGCGGGGCGCGGGTGGTAACGAGCACGCGCAGGTCGGCCGTCGCCGCGACGAGGAATGCCACCAGCCCGGCCACCGCCCCGATCAGGTGCTCGCAGTTGTCCAGCACCAGCAGGGCGGGTGATTGCCCGAGCTGCTGGGCGATACGAGCCCGGACATCGGCCCGCTGCTGCGGGGTCAGGACCCGGCGGCCGCTGATCGAGTCGCGGACCCCGAGTGCGGACCCGATCTCACCCGCGACGTCCTCTTGCGACGTGACCCCGGCCAGCTCGACCATGTGGACGACCGGTTCGGTCGCATCCCGGGCAAGGGCGTGCGCCAGCCGGGTCTTGCCCAGCCCGCCAGGGCCGACGATGGACACCACCCGGGAACTGGCCAGCAGCGCCCGCAGCCGGTCCAGGTCACCGTCGCGGCCGATCAGCGGAGTCGCGTCGTACCGCACCCCCCGGCGGACCGGCCGGTCCAGAGCCAGCAGGCTCCGGTGCGTCCGCTGGAGCGGCTCACCGGGATCGGCACCGAGCCGGTCACGCAGATCGCGCCGGTAGCGCTCGAATCGCTCGAGCGCGGCGGCCGGGCCGCGAACGGCAGCCTCGCTGCGCAGCAGGTCCGCCAGCAGCGGCTCGTCGTCCGGCCGCGCCGCGTGCGCCTCCTCGAGCGCCGGCAGCGCGTCCGCGTGCGCCCCGGTTCTGCTAGATGCCCGCGCCAGGATCAGGCGCGCGCGGGACGCGTCACCGGCGGCGGCACGGCGGACCTCCGCCAGCGGGCCGGCGTCCTCGTCGCCGACCCCTGGCAGGCCGTCCGTCAGCGTCAGCGCCTCCCGCGCGAGCGTGGCAGCGGCGGCCGCATCGGTGTCCAGCGCGGCCGCCGCATCCCGGGCGAGTTCAGCGACCCGCGCGCTGTCCACCTCGCCAGGCGCGGCGCCCAGCCGGTACCCGGCTCCGTCACGGACGATTGCCTCCGCACCGCACACACCGCGCGCACGCGCCACCAGAACCTGCAGGCTCTTCATGCCGTTGAGCGGTGCCTCGTCTCCCCAGACTCGCTCGATCAGCTCCTCGGCCCGCACCGGACGGCCGCCGCTCGCCGCGAGCGCCGCCAGCAGTGCCTGCGGACGATCGCCCGCGACAGGTGTCCCCCGCCAGCGCACATCCGCCAGCAGGTTGAGGGCGATGCTCACGCTGTCAGTCTATGAGCGTGCCCGTGAGCCCCACGCGGCCGGAAAATCATTCGCGCCACGGCTAGCAACAGGCCACAATGCGTGGCGTAGCAGCCGGCACGTGCCGGCTGGTCCGGGAACCAGGGGAGTGTGTGATGCGAGGAGCGTCCGAGTCCATCGAAAAGCGTCTGTGGGCCTATTCGGAGGATGTGGCGCGTGCCTCGCGGAACACTGAACCTGGGGATTCTCGCACATGTTGACGCCGGCAAGACAACGCTGACAGAACGGCTGCTCTACTGCGCCGGGGTCATCGACGCGCCCGGCAGCGTCGATGCTGGCACGACGCAGACCGATTCGCTCGCGCTGGAGCGTCAGCGTGGTATCACGATCAAATCCGCCGTCGTCTCGTTCACCGTTGGCGGCATGACCGTCAACTTGATCGACACGCCTGGGCACCCCGATTTCGTCGCCGAGGTGGAGCGCGCGCTGAGCGTGCTGGACGGCGTCGTGCTCGTGGTGTCGGCGGTCGAGGGCGTCCAGCCGCAGACGCGCATCCTGTGGCGCGCCCTGCGGCGGCTGCGAGTCCCGACGCTGTTCTTCGTCAACAAGATCGACCGCCGCGGCGCGAGCTGTGACCGTGTGCTCGGTGACATCGCCGAACGGCTGACAGAAGCGATCATCCCGATGGGCTCGGTGACCGGTGCCGGGACGCACGGGGCGGCGTTCGTCCCGCACGACAACGAAGCCGGGCAGGCGTTCGGGACGCGGCTGGCCGAAGCACTGGCCGAACACGACGACGCCGTCCTCACTGCCTACCTCGACGATACGGCGGTGCCGGACACCTGGTTGCGCGAGAAGCTGGCCGGCCAGGTCAGGGACACGGAGGTCCACCCGGTTTATTTCGGGTCCGCCATTACCGGGGCCGGCGTCGACGCGCTGCTGCGCGGCCTGGCCGTCCTGCTGCCCGCGGCGCACGGTGACGCTGCCGGACCGGTCTCGGGCCGCGTCTTCAAGATCGACCGCGGGGCAGCCGGCGAGAAGATCGCTTATGCCCGCGTGTTCTCCGGCACCATCGCGGTCCGGGACCGCGTGCGGTTCGGCCACGGCGGCAGGGAACGCGACGGCAGGGAACACGACGGCAAGGTAACCGCGATCAGCGTCTTCGCCGACGGCGCCGCGAAACGGCGTGATGCGGCGACCGCGGGCCAGATCGCCCAGCTGTCGGGCCTGGCGGAGATCCAGATCGGCGACGTGCTAGGGACGATGCCGCGAGGCGCGGACCAGCATTACTTCGCGCCGCCGACCCTGGAAACGGCAGTCGTGGCCAGTGGCCCGGATGACAAGGCGCGGCTGCACGCCGCCCTGACCCAGCTCGCCGAGCAAGATCCCCTCATCAACGTCCGCCAGGACGACATCCGCCAGGAGATCTACGTCTCGCTGTACGGCGAGGTCCAGAAACAGGTCATCGAGGCCACCCTGGCCGCCGAATACGGGCTCGAGGTCGGCTTCAGGGAAACCACCCCAATCTGCGTCGAACGCCCGGTCGGCACCGGCACCGCGGAAGAAATCCTGAACGCGCCGGAGAACCCCTTCCTCGCCACGCTCGGAATCCGCATCGACCCTTCCCCCGCGGGCTCGGGCATCGGATTCCGGCTCGAGGTCGGCCACCAGGCCGTACCGCTTTACATCTACAAGAACATGGAGAGCTTCGCCGCCGCCATGGAGCACTACGTCACCGAGACGCTGCGGCAGGGCCTGTACGGCTGGCAGGTCACCGACTGCGCGGTTTCGCTGATCCGGTCCCAGTACAGCATCGCCGACGGGCCGCCGGCGACCCGCGGACCGCTCAGCTCGCCGCAGGACTTCCGCAAGCTCACCCCGCTGGTGGTCATGGCAGCGCTGAAGCGCGCCGGCACGGTGGTCTGCGAGCCGGTCCATCATTTCCGGCTGGACACACCGGCCGATACGCTCAGCGCCCTGCTGCCGGTGCTCGCGAGGCTGCAGGCGGTTCCCTCGGTATCGGCGACCGGCGATTCCTGGTGCACCCTCGAAGGAGACATCCGCGTGACCAAGGTGCACGAGCTGCGCCAGCAGATTCCGCATCTCACCAGGGGCGAAGGCGTCATGGAATCATCCTTCGGCCGCTACGAGCCGGTCCGCGGTCCCGCTCCGACCCGGCCGCGAACCGACGACAACCCGCTCAACCGCGAGGAATACCTGCGCCGTGTCACAGGCCGCTGAGCACGATCGCAAGCTAAAAGGCCGCCTTGGGGTCGTCGCCTGCCCACGCGGCGCGCAGCAGGCGACGCAGGTCCTCGGCGGTCACCGGGCGGGGGTTGCTCGGCGGGACGGCGGGCAGGATCGCCTCGGCCGCGGCGGGAATGTCCTGCTCCGTGAAGCCGTAGTCGCGCAGCGCCTGCGGGGCCGCGAGCTCGCGGCGCAGGTCCTGCAGGCCATCGAGCGCCCGGTTCGTCCCGAACGCGGCGGCGATCCTCCGCTCCGCGTCCGGGGCCTCTGGGCCGTTGAAGGCCAGCACGTAGGGCAGCACGGTCGCGTGCGTCTGGGCGTGCGGCAGGTTGTAGGCGCCGCCGAGCACGTGGCAGATCTTGTGGTGCAGCGCCGAGCCTGCCGACGCGAACGCCGCAGCCGACAGGTACGCCGCATAAAGGGCGTGCTCGCGGCCCTCGAGGTCGAGCGGGTCGGCGACGACCATGGGCAGGCCCGCGGTCAGCGCGCGGATGCCCTCGGCGGCGAATGCGGCGTTGACCGGATCCGCCTTCGGCGCCCACATCGAGTCGACGCAGTGCGCGAGCGCGTTCAGGCCGGAGGCGACGCTCATCGGCACGGGGAGCGTGAGGGTGAGGCTGGCGTCGTAGACGATGACCTTCGGCAGCACCCTGGGGTCGGTACCTGTGGTCTTCTTCGCTCCCTCGGTGAGACCCCAGACGGTGGTCGCCTCGGAGCCCGCGTACGTGGTCGGCACGGCGATGACCGGCAGGCCGGTGGTCATGGCGATCGCCTTGGCCAGGCCCGTGGTGGAGCCACCGCCGACGCTGAGGAGCACGTCGGCGTTCACTCGCCGCGCTGCCTCACGGGCCCGTTCGGCCACCTCCACCGGCACGTGCATCACCACATCGTCGTGCCGGAGTATGACGGGGAGGTCCTTGGTGATGTCGACCGCCATGTCCATTTCCGGCTCGGCGGCGATCAGCATGACTCGGGTCGCCCGCAGGTTCCGGATCTCGGCCGCGAGGTAGGCGGCTGCCTCGCCTGAGCCAAAGCAGACCCGCTGCGGGAGGTTGTCGTGCACGAAGCGCATGCCTCATATCTTCCCATAAGCCATGCCGTTAAAATGCCTGCCATGAGCGGGAACAGGTTCTGGCATGCGATCACTCTAACCGGGACAATCTACGGGTTTGCCGGCTGGGTGTATATAGTCATCAACTCAGAGGTGCACCAGTCCACGCTGCACTTGCCGCTAACGCATTTCACCAGCTGGCCGCATGAGGACACGTTCGGGGCGATCTGCTTCCTTGTATCTCTCACGTGTTTCTTCTTCTATACTCTCCTCAGGAGCAAGGCACAGCGGTTATCGGACCAGGCTCTCGAATACAGCTCGCGTCCGTTGCAATTGCATCGGCCATGTGTATTCCCGGGCTACTAGCTGCCTTCCTGCTTCGCCCAGTACGGCAAGATGCCCCGGATCCTTCATGGCCGCGCGAAGGCGATCGGCCAATGCATCCGCATTATTGGGTTCTACGAGCATTCCGGTCACATCGTCCTGTACCAATGATGGCAGCGCACCAATGGCGGCCGCCACGACCGTCGTGCCCTGAGCCCATGCCTCCAGCAACACCGTCGGGAAGGCGTCATTAGCTGTCGTCGGATACAGAACCACGGCCGCAGCCTGCCTGATGAGGACGTCGCGTTCTGGCCCGCTGCGCATCCCCGCAAACCGCACCAGGTCATCGAGACCCAAGTCACGCACGTACTTCTCATACCGAGGGCGGTCGGCGCCATCCCCAACCACTGTAAGCGTGATGCCAGAGGCCTCGCGCTTGAGTACGGCCAGGGCATCAAGCAGCAGTTCCAGCCCCTTCCAGCGATGGGTTGGCTCGAGATTGTTTACGAAGACGAGACCTGCTCCCTGTGCCGTTCGCGCGGCACCTACCCCCGAGACCGCATTCGTTACCACCGTGGTCTTGCCTCGCCACCGCGGCAGTTGCTCGCTCACATAGGACGATACGGCGATAATTGCCCGCGCCCGGCTCAGCGTCAGCCATTGGACAGCCAAGTACCCGCGGGTTATGAGGCTCATCGAGATGCCGCCAGGCTTAATCAGCGTGGCCGCGTGGTAGGTTACTGCCACTGGCCGCCGGCCTGCTGCCCAGGTAGCGACATCGGCCATAAACGGAACGGGCGTGTGAGCGTTTATCACATCTGGCCGCTCAAGCCGGATAATCCGCCGAAGCCACCACCACCAGGCTGGATTTACCGGCGTATTTGATACCACTTTCCAAATTGGCAGCCGCCACACCGCGAGATTATCGACCTCTGTGCGAACGGGTCGCTGGACGGCGGGGTCTCCACATACCACGGCCACTTCCCAGCCAGCTTCGGCCAAACCGAGGGCCAGGGATCGAGCGTAGTTCTCCATGCCGCCGACCCGCGGCCAGAAGTAGGGTGTCGCGATCAATACCTTCATTCGCGGATCGCCTAGGGAAGGGTGACCAGTGAGGCACTGAAAGGCTTCAGGGTCACCACGCAACTTCCTGCGGCACACCTGATGGTGTCCGCTTGACCGGGTTTGAAGCTGCCGTCCCGGGCAACGGTCGCGCCCTGTACCTTGACGCCCGACGTGGCCAACAGGCCAGGGCCGGTGAGGTTGAGTACGCTCGCGATACCCCGGTTCACGCCGACGTTGAGCGCGATCGTGGTTTGATGTCCGCTCAGATTTTCCACCATCAGCCGCATGCCGCCACCGTCGAATGGCTTAAGTGCGAACGCGGCGATATTCTCCGATCGGGTTAGCTTGTGCACGGTGACCGGCAGCAGGTGCCCTGACCCGAGAAGATGAGTGAAGAGCAGGCCGTAGTAGACCGGCTTGGCCGCGTACATGTTGACCCCGGTCTGGCACAGGGGCGTGTAACCCCCGCAGTTGCTGTTCAGGCCACCGTGGAAATTCATCGCGGCTACGCCATTTTCGGCACCCGTTAGCAGGTAGTGAATTGCCCACAGCGCAGTCGAATACGTGTCGCTCAGGCCCGTGACGCCGCCGTCGCAGGCGGTGTTCGTCTCGGTCATCATCAGCTGGGCGTGCGCGGTTCTCGCATCCGCTGCATCCTGGCGAAATACCCGACCTTCAAAGTTGATCGTGGTGGGTGCCAGCAGAGTAGTCGCGAGTTTTTCATGGGTCTGTGAGCTCGTCACCTTGTTGCATCCCAGCGGGTAGTAATGCACGCCGAGCCACTTGACGTTGCCCGCCTCCTGGCGAGCGTATCTGGCCAGCCAGCTCGTTCCAGCGAGGTCGGGACCCTCGAGTGACGTGTTACCTGCTCCGGCCCGGAGCGCATTCAGGCAGGAGGTCGCGTCGCTTAGGAAGTCGCTCTCGTTGAAGCTCCGTGGCCGGAGCTTTTTCCAGCGGTACTGATCTGCTTCATTGCCACAGCTGAGTGCGAACAGGCTGGTGCCGAGTGAGGCGGAGACCTCCTGGGCGTCGGCGGTCACGGCCGCCGGATCGAAGGACGCGAGGTTCTCGGTGTAGATGACCTTCCAGCCGGAGGCCCTCGCCACCTTGTCCAGGCCCGCGAGCGTGTCGGTGCTAATGCCCGACGTTAGGTCCGCGGAAGTGCCGCCGAACCGCAAAATCGAGCTTCCCAGGTTCTTGAGTAGCGGCACCAGATTGCCAACATCGTCGAACGCGCCGGTATTTAGCGTGGCGTCTTCGAATGAAAGCCCTACGTACCGGTCGCTCAATTCCCCGACGCTCGGTGCCGAGGGGTTCACGGTGACTGTCGTCATCGTGGGAGCCGCCTTCGTACGAGCGACCGCGACCGCATGCTGCCGAACCACGCGCAGACCAACCACGAGACCAGCGCAAAGCGCTGCAATGGTTACGAGCCGAAGCACCCATACCCACTTGAATTGCGTTGCGTTGATTCTTCCTGAAGCATCTGGCCTGGATCTTGGATTGTGCGGCCTATGTGTCATAGTGGTGCCTGCAATTCACTGGGTGGTCTGCCGGGCAATGCTACTTGGGTCGCCGACGTTGGCGCAGCAAGACGGCCGGGTTTGACGGTCACCATTGTGTTGCTGTTACTCAGTGAACACTCAGCGCTGCCCCCTGCCGTGCGGGCCATCCTCGTCTTCGCGGGGTATTCGGCGCCACTGCTCCGGTCCCTCTCGCGGTCCCCCTGGCTGTCGCCGAGAGGGGTGCGGTTGCTCCGGCCGCCAAGGCTGCGGTTGTGGCGGTCTCCGCGGATGCTGCCGCTGACCTCGCGATTGCTGCTGCTGGCGTCGCCTGCGCTCGGCTTCGGCCTCCTGGAGCGCGAGCACCGAATAGAGACCTTGAGGTTCCGTGAGGTTGTATCGGGCTATGTCCTGGGCTGCGGCCTGGCGTTGCTGTTCTGCTATTGAGTAGAGCAGATCGAACGCACCCTGCATGGAATCTGAGGACGGCACTCGCGGTGCTTCGGTGGCGGACGAAACTTGATCAGCACCGAGCGCTTCAAAGCGGCCACCGACCTCGCGCAGCGCGAGCAGCGCAAACAAGCCGAACAGCACAGTATTGCCGACGTCGCCAACGAAATACGCGATGGCCACATCCCTGGAGCTGGTTGCCCACACCGCGGCCAGGCCGACCACGATTATCGCATCGACCACGTTGACGAAAGTCATCGCGCTGCTCTTCTTCGCCAGAAAGAGGATCGCGCCAGTGGCATAATTCAACATCGTGACAAAGCCGGCAAATATCAGCCAGTGCAGCGACGGGATAATCTGAGCGACATAGGAATGCCCGAAAATTCCCAGAAGGAGGGGGGCGGCGACATAGGCCACTATCAGAGCGGGAATCGTGACTCCCGCAACCAGAAATGTTGACCTGAGCAGGAGGTGCTTCCGTTCGGCTGGACGGCTTGAAATTTCCGGTAGCAGTGCTTGTGTCGCCGCCGCTGGCAACTGGTAAAGCAGGATTCCTATCGTCATGGCGATCGACCAGTAAGCGCTTTGGCTCGCTCCCATACGGGAAAGTATGATTATGGGAAGCAGCATCAGTGGTAGGCCGCCGATGATGGACGCCACATACATGCCCACGGAGAACCGGCCGAGTTCGCGTGCAGCATCACCGCTTAGCTCGAACCTGAAGTGATGGCCCCGCCTGATAAGCATGCGCACGAGGATGAAGAAATAGAAGACATTATAGACGCCTCGTGCGATGAAGGCACCTAGACTGCCGAGGAACGTAAAGACGGGTGGCGCGACCAGCTTAACGGCATTGGGGACCATGTTAGCGAAGGTCATGCTGTCAGACTCGCGGTTGGCGACGAAGACTACTCCGAGAAGTGACGAGCATGCCTGGAAACAGGTGCTCACAACAAATATCACTGCGAAAAGAACGCCGCCTAGCGCGAACATTTTGTCCGCGAAAGGCGTGATCAGGAAGATGATCGCTCCTCCCACGGTCGCCAAGAGCACGCCTGTTTGCATGGTGTTGACGAGAGAACTGCGATTCTTGCTGGTCGGCAGGACCCGTGGAAGCGAATAGTTGAAGCCGGACTGCGTGAGGGTTACAACAAGGGCACTGGCGGAGATCGCGGCAGCGGAAATGCCGACTGCCTCCACTGAATAGAAATGAGTAATCAGGCTTAGCGCGGCGTAACCGCAGACGGCAGTGATCCCGAGATTTACGAGCAGGAAGGCAGAATTCCGGACCATGCTCTCCGATATGTAGCCGCGTACGCGCGCGAAGACCGAAGCATGTGGCGGTGGCGGCCGGCGCCTTGTCCCTGCCACTTCGCGTGTCTGTGACCGTTCCGGGCGGGCCACTAAGATGTCACCACGTTCGGCTACTTCCTTCGCAGTGGCCTCAGCGCCCGGAGCGCTACATTCCAAATCGGCGGCTTTACAATCTCTCGGTATGTCTTCCAGATGGCAAACCGCACGATGTAGAGGCTGAGGTTGGTGACTCCGAACTCCTGAGCGATAACTTCGCGATGCTTGTGTATGAAGTACCAGTTGTTCCGTACGATTGACCTGATCCTGCCGAATCCTGACAATGCGTGCGAGCCGGTGCGGTCGTTGTCTATCATCAGGTTGAAACTGATGGTATGAGGGCAGTACACCAGTTTATAGCCAGACTTCCACGCCTCCAGCTGAAGGTCTGATTCTTCTCTCCATGCGCTCCCGCGTGGTATGTTTTCATCCCATCCGATCTTGCGGAAGACCTCGGTTCTCCCCAGCATTGGCGCGGGCAGCATGGGCTGAATTCTGTCATCCTCTGCGGGCATCCCGACCTGGACCGTGATCATTCTCCGGTTGATCGCGGGCCCGCTGATCTTGTCGGTGCGGGCTATCGCCTCCGGTATCGATTCGCTCTGCCACATGAATATATTTCTGGCCGATATGATGTCTGCACTAGTTTCCCGCAGGTGCGCAAGCAGCGTTGTAAAGAAGCCATCCGAGAGTGTAAGGTCGTCTTCGCCGACGTACGTGTATTCGCTATTCACGAGGCTTAGTCCCCTGTTGCGCGAATACACTAGCCCTCGGTTTGTATCGTTGTTTGTGTACCGGATCCGGTCATCGGCGGCGCTTGCCTCTATGAGGTATTCAAGGGTTCCGTCCTGGCACCCGTCGATGACGATAATGATTTCTTTGACTTCGGCATGCGAAAGATACATCTGGATCGCCTGGCGCAGCAACGGCAGGCGATTGTACGTTGGCACCACGACGGATACCTCGGGCATTACGTGCCTCCACACGGCCAGCGCGCACCGGAACTTTCGGGAGTCTTAACTGCCTGGCGAACCGATGCTACGTGGACAGAAGGGCACGTGCGGTGCAAACGGTGCAGAGTGTCGCACCACGCCGGCGGTGGGCAGCGCCCCAGTTGCCCGCAGTGGCCGACAGGGCACGGCGTGCGAGCGCCGAGCCGCCCAGGCGGATCTAGAAGGAGTAACCAGTGTTCCCCTCTGGTCCGAACCAGCGGTCCAGGATGCCCGTATCCGGGATCGGCGTGTACGCTGCCGGGTTGCCGATCGCACGGTGTCCCGATGGCACATCCTTCGTCACGACAGCACCGGCCCCGATGATTACATTATCCCCGATGTTGATATTGCCGAGCAAACAGGCGCCAGCGCCTATGAAAACGCGATTGCCGATGATGGGGGCCTCTTTGCCCTCAATGCGCTCGCCGAGAGCCCTGTCTCCGATAGTCACGTTCTGGAAGACGACGGCATATCCTGTGAATACTGTCTGCCGGTTGATGACGACGCCCAGCCCGTTGTGCACGAGCGCTACCCGGAAATCCATCACTATCTCCGGCGGTAGGTCACAGGCGTACCGCCGGCGCAGCCATCGCTTGACCATCTGGGCAGCCCTGGGGTGACCATTGCGGTGCAGATGGCTGGAAAGCCGCCACAACCTGTAGTAACCGGTGTCCATGCCTGATTATCCTTGACGACTCCATCCACATATGATCATGCTCGAATAATAGGGCCCCGCGGCAGAGTCCAGGACGATCCTGATATCATCAATTCCGGCATCGCGAAGAACAGCCAAAATCGAGGGAACGCTGTAGCAGTACATTGTTAGGGCGGGGAAGTTCCATGGCCTGCCATTAACAAGGTTGAATGTACGCTTGATAACCGGATTCACATGCTTCGCCCTGGTTGCCAGCTTGATCCATGGGGCCGCGTGATACGGGACCTGCAGGACTACCATCCCGCCAGGCTCGACCCGTGATACCAGATCTCGCACTATCGGGAGTCCCCGGCGCGGGGGAATGTGCTGGAGGACGATATAGGAATGTATGAAGTCAAAGCGTCCCGAAATTTCATGCGCGAATTCAACGTTGGGAACCCCGCGTTCGGCAGCGTTCTTCTGCGCCTCTGACAACATCCCCGGGGCAACGTCCACGCCAACGACGCTGGCGGACACGCGTGCAAGCGGCAGCGTCAGCCGGCCAACGCCACAGCCAAAATCAATCGTGCGAGCAGGAGAAAACCCTGGATTGATCTCCCGCAGGATCTTCATAACCTTTTCTACATGCTCTTCCCCGGACCGGAAGAAGTCCTCTCGTTTCTCGTCCGTGAGCGCCCAGGCGTGATACTCCTTGTGGGTAATGACGCCAAAATATGGATCGACTTCCCCGTACCGCTTCCAAGCCTTGTCGGTGTTCAAATTGATGCTCCCAAGGCAATGCTGCTGAACGTAACGGCTCCCCTTACAGGGCTGGCGGGCGCTCAGCCCGTCGGGCACTACGGATCATCGCATGCCCGCGGTTGGTTGTCCTGAGAATCATTTCTGAATGGCGCGGCCTCCAGGCGGCAGCTGGGGAGGCCTGGCTACCCTTCGCCTCGCCTCCCGGTCGGCGGGCTGGTACGAGTTCGGTCTGGCAGCTCCTATCACTAGCCATCCCCACGCCTACCTAATCGTCACCTCGGCGTGTCGCGGAGCAATCGCCCCAGGCGTCGCCGCAAAAGTCCAGGTCATGGAGCTGATTCCGACATCCCAAAGTAAGCCACATGCCCGACTTTGGCCCCAATGGGCGATTCTTATCGCAAAAGGCGGAAAGTGTCACGGTTCTGTAACCTTTGCAGCTGACGTCACTCAGGCCCGCTAAGCTCCTGCGCCGGGGGGATCAGGCGGCTCAGGGCAGTAGTGGTGGCGCGCTTCAGCTTCTTGAAGCGTCCTGCTAGCTGTGGCCCGTCGGGTAGCGATCCGAAGAAGGGGGCCAGATTCCTTGTTGCCAGCCAGTCGACGCACGGGGAGCGAGCCGAGTCAGCGGACCACGACCGAGTGGTACGAGCCCGACGACTCCACGGCTCTACCGGTAGTTTCGCCCGAGCTCGCCTCGTCGTATGGTCCCGCAGAAGAAGCCGTCACCCTCGACCCGGACCCAGGGTCAGCGCCGCTCAAAGTATCTATCATCATGTGTGCGTTTAATGAGCAGCGGACGATCACACAGGCGATTCGTGAAGTATTGAGCGCGTCTTATCCCTGCGAAGTCGAACTCATTGTGATCGACGATGGAAGCAGGGACGCCACAGGGTTGCTCGCCAGCCGGATCCATGATCCTCGCCTCACTATTTTCCGGCTGGAAAAAAACGCGGGAAAGGGTTCTGCTCTTCTCGCTGCGGCCAAGCTTGCCACCGGCACGCACATACTTCCTTTCGATGCGGATCTAGAGTACTCGGCTGAAGATATTCCCAGGCTAATCGAGCCCGTGATCAAGCGAAACTATGAGGTAGTTTACGGTGCCCGCCTGTTTGGCTTTAACACCGTCTTCCGGTCATATCGCTATGCGTTCGGAAATCGCTTCCTTACGTGGATCGCCAATATTCTCTTTGATGCCAGCCTTAGCGACCTGCATACATGCCTCAAGCTCGTCCCGCTCGCACTGTTCAAGAAGCTGCAGCTTCGTCAGCGAGGCTTCGGCTTGGATACCGAGCTCACAGCCTCCCTCCTCCGTCTTGGACTAAGGCCCTTCGAAGTTCCGATCAGCTACTACAGCCGATCCCACACGGACGGAAAGAAGATCAACTGGCGAGACGCCTTCGGTTGCATAGCAGTTCTTTTCAGGGTGCGATTCAGGCGTCGCAAGCGGCTCTTGGCCTTGGAGAGCGCTGGCCAGGCTAGTCCCTTGAAATCATCGAACATGTCCTCTCGCCCGTCGAAATACGAAGTTCTTTCGGCTAGCAGTTCAGGCGATCAGACTGGCGAGGAAGCAAGTGCAGCGGCAACAGGATAGCCTCGGCAGAGCTCAGCGCGTAACGGAGGAGCGACAGCCACGATGGCGCAATCGCCCCGTCTTTCTTATTGCCTTTGTATTGATAGCCATCGCCATCATGCAAACTCCCCCCGGTCGTGGCGTCTTGCACCTGGTCGGCCTCCAGAGCCCGCCTGCGTACACGGCGCTGTACTTCACCAACCCGGATCGACTGCCCGCCGAACTACGCACTGGCCACGTGCAGTTTCCAGTGTCTTTCTCGGTACAGAATTCGTCCCAAAGCGATAAGACTTATCAGTGGAGGATTGCCGTGCAGGATGGGAGGACCACTACGAACGTGTTTGGGAAGTTGTCGCTCGCTGGCGGCGCCACGGCCGTCGAAACAAAGACACTGAAGGCCGTGTGCAGGAGCGGTGGTGCTCTCCAGATCATAGTCAGCCTGGCCGCGCCCGCTGATGCTATTAATTTCCGAGTGGTTTGTCGTGCGTAGCAGCAAGCTTGAAGGCGAAGAGCGCCGGCGTAAGGTTGCCATGGTCAGCGACGCGATTCATCCCTATCACCGCGGTGGTAAGGAGCTGCGGTACTTTGAGCTCACCCAGCGGCTCGCTAGTCGCTTTGACATTGATGTTTACACTATGCACTGGTGGGATGGCCCGCCGGTGCGTGAGGAAGATGACGTTACCTTCCACGCCATCTCACCGCTGGTTCCGCTTTACGTGAACGAACGTCGATCACTATCACAGGCATTTCGCTTCGGATTCGCTTGCTTGCGGATGCTCCGCTATGAGTTCGATGTTCTTGAGGCCGACCATATTCCTTTCATGCAGGTGCTGGTGCTGCGCCTGGTGACCCTCTTGAAGCGCAAGCGGTTCGTCGTGACCTGGCATGAGGTCTGGGGCAGAGAGTATTGGCGCCGCTATCTTGGCATCGCCGGATACGCAGCCTGGATCATCGAATCGTTGGCGATGAGGCTGCCTGATCACATCATCGCCGCATCGCCGCAGACTGCCGAACGGTTGCGCGCCTCGCTAGGTGGCCGGCGGCGAATCAGTGTGGCGCCCAATGGCATAGACCTCGCGGCGGTTGAGGCCGTCAGTCCTGATTCCGGTCCCACAGATCTTGTCGTCGTGGGCAGGCTTATGGCGCACAAGCGGGTCGATATGCTGCTCGAGTCGGTCGCCATGCTCCATGCTGAGGGCCTGCCCGTGACATGCCGGGTAGTCGGTAACGGGCCCGAACAGCTGGAGCTGCATGACCGGGCCCGGCAGCTCGGCATCGCCGACTCTGTCGACTTCCGGCACGACGTCAGCGAACAGAAAGATATCTACGGCCTGCTTAAGGCGGCGCGGGCCTGTGTCTTCCCGTCTGCGAGAGAAGGCTTCGGCATCGCCGTGCTAGAGGCGCTCGCCTGCGGTGTGCCCGTGATCACAACGTCTGCGCCAGATAACTTGGCCCAGCATCTTGTCGCACGTTCGGTGCGGGGCATCGTGTGCGATCCCTCGGCTGAGGCACTAGCGAGTGCGGTACGTGACGTTCTCGCCGGCAACCGTGTCGGGCCGGGCAGTCCCGATGCCTGGCTGAACGAATACAGCTGGGAGGCCATGACCGACCTAGTGGCGGAGGCGCTCAGAGTATGAAGCGAGATGGTTCGATGCCCGCTGACATGTCCGTCGTCATCTGCTCGCTTAACGGTGCGGCCGGGGTGGATCGATGCTTGCGCGCGCTAGCCCGGCAGTCCATTCGGCCGCGCCTGGAGATCATCGTCGTGGACGACGGATCCTCGGACGCTACCGCTGACGTAGCGCGCGCACACGGCGTGATCGTCATCAGTCACCCGCACAACCGGGGGCTAGCCGCGGCCAGGAACACGGGGCTCAACGCCGCGTCGGCCGATATCGTCGCCTATCTGGACGACGACATCGAGCCGGAGGCGGATTGGGCCGTTCAGCTGCTGAACGGCTACGACGACGAGAATATTGTCGCAGTCGGTGCTGAGGTCGTGCCTAACACGCCTCCCGGCTACATGCGCGGCTACCTAGCCCGCAACAACCCTCACAGACCCCTCGAGCAGGAACTGGCGACCAGCAGCGGCCTGCCATATCGGTTCCGTCTATATCTCAGGCGACTGTGGTCCATGGAACCCAAGACCGGCCGGCGCGATGTGTACGCCCTTGGCGGTGGTAACACATCCTTCCGCCGGAAGGCGCTGTTTGATGCGGGTCAGTTCGACGAGCGCTTCAGCTTCGGCGCCGAGGACCTCGACGTCTGCTGGCGCGTGCGGGAGGCTATCCCCTCCGCCAGGCTGGTCTACGCGCCCGGTGCCAGGGCAGCGCACCACTTCAAGCCGGACCTCCGTGACACGCTCAGGCGCAGCCGGGCTTATGGCATCGGATCGGGACGCCTGTACCGGAAGTGGCCTTCAGTTCTCCCTGCGCTGTTCCCTGGACCACTGCTCGTCCTGCTCATGCTGGTCGCCGCGCCCTGGCTTCCGGCGTTCGCGATCGCGGCGGTGCTGGCGCCTCTCGCCCTGTACCCCATTGGACTGCGCTCCGCGGTGGCCGATCGTAACCCGGTGGCATTGTTCGACGGCTACGTGAAGCTGGCGCAGGAGACGATGGAGAGCGTCGGTTTCATCCAGGGTTACTGGAGATACCGGCGGCTGGTGCCGTACACGCCGGCTGGCCTGAGCGAGCGGCTCAGCCAGGAGCAGCCACTGTGATTTCGTACATGTCCGGCACCTCAGCACCCCGCATCACGATGCCGGACATGATTCAACCTGACCGCCGAAGGGCATCCGTCCTCCGTTCCTTCGGGCCGCCCCTGCTGGCGCTCGTCGTCCTCATGATCGCGCGTCGGATCTGGGCGGCGGAACTGCTCTTGGTCCTGATGGTGCTCGTGCTCCCGGGTGTTCTGTTGCTGCGTGCGCTCCGCGTGCCGGGCAAGGCTGTTGCGGCATTCCCGATCTTCGTGCCGGCTGCCTCGCTCGCGGTGCTGACCATCTCGGGGCTCGCGGTTGACCTGGGCGGACAGTTCATCGGCGTCAGCCACCCGATTCGCACCGTTCCGATGCTCCTTGGCCTTGAGATCACATGCGGGGCCCTGATGTGGGTCGCGCGCGGGGCTCCGGCCACCGCCGTGATCCCCTGGCCCGGGATAGGACCGTTGGCGCGCACGGCTTGGCCTCTGCTGATTCCGTTGCTCGCGGCGGCCGGAGCACTGCGCATGAACAACGGTCACAACAACGCCGTTGCCTCGCTTGCAGTCTGCGCGTGCCTCGCAACGCTGATTTGGGCGCTGGTGCGAGCTGACCGCATGAGCAGAGCGATGCTCGCCGTCGTGCTGTACTCCGTCAGCCTTGCGATCATGTGGGCGTACTCCCTGCGCGGTGCTCTCGTCTACGGCTACGACATCACGCACGAATATGCCGT
>Ga0126381_100003584_pt1 | contig 16838 bp, 14 predicted proteins | sample PanSoiMetPlot_28_FD_96465 | JGI IMG/M metagenome (GOLD analysis project Ga0126381, IMG submission 96465) | Tropical forest soil microbial communities from Panama - MetaG Plot_28 | ecosystem: Environmental > Terrestrial > Soil > Tropical forest > Bulk soil | place: Panama | collected 2016-02-17 | reverse complement strand
CCGTGATCGGAGAAGTTGGCCTCGCCGATGGCGTACAGACCGGGGATTGTGGTCATGAGGTTGTAGTCCACCCACAGGCCACCCATGGTGTAGTGGATGGCGGGATAGATGCGCATCGGAACCCGGTAGGGGTCTTCGCCCGTGATACGCTCGTACATGTCGAACAGGTTGCCGTAGCGTTCCTTGATGGTGTGCTTGCCCAGGCGCTGAATGGCATCGCGGAAATCCAGGTAGACCGCCAGCTTCGTCTCGCCCACGCCGCGCCCTTCGTCGCAAACGAACTTCGCATTGCGGCTGGCCACGTCGCGCGGCACCAGGTTGCCGAAGCTGGGGTAACGGCGCTCCAGGTAATAATCGCGCTCGGCCTCCGGAATCTGGCTGGGCGGCCGCGTATCGTCCTTCTTGAGCGGAACCCACACCCGCCCGTCGTTGCGCAGCGATTCGCTCATCAGCGTCAGCTTCGACTGGTAATCGCCCGAAACCGGAATGCAGGTGGGGTGGATCTGGGTGAAGCACGGATTGGCGAACAGTGCGCCGCGCTTGTGTGCGCGCCAGATGGCCGTGGCGTTCGATCCCTTGGCATTGGTCGACAGGTAATAGACGTTCCCGTAGCCGCCGGTCCCCAGCACCACCGCATCGGCCAGGTGCGACTCGACTCTTCCTGTGATCAGGTCGCGGGTCACGATGCCGCGCGCCCGGCCGTCGATCACGATCAGGTCGAGCATCTCGGTGCGCGGGAACATCTTCACTTGACCGGTGCCGATCTGCCGCTCCAGCGCCTGGTACGCGCCGAGCAGAAGCTGCTGCCCCGTCTGCCCGCGCGCGTAGAAAGTACGCGAAACCTGCGCGCCACCGAAGCTGCGGTTGTCCAGATAGCCCGAATACTCGCGTGCGAACGGCACTCCCTGCGCCACGCACTGGTCGATGATGTTCAGGCTGATCTGCGCCAGCCGGTAGACGTTCGACTCGCGCGAGCGGAAGTCGCCACCCTTCACCGTGTCGTAGAACAGGCGGTAAACGCTGTCGCCGTCGTTGTGATAATTCTTGGCTGCGTTAATGCCGCCTTGCGCCGCGATGCTGTGCGCGCGCCGCGGCGAGTCCTGAAAGCAGAAGCACTTGACGTTGTAGCCCAGCTCTCCCAGCGTGGCCGCCGCCGAGCCGCCGGCCAGACCGGTCCCCACCACGATGATTGTGTGCTTGCGTTTGTTGGCCGGATTCACCAGCTTCAAACCGAAGCGATGGCGGTCCCAGCGTGTCTCAATAGGACCGGCGGGGGATTTCGCATCGAGTTCCATGGTTGCCTCAGTAAGTCAATAGACCCGTCATCACCGCTATCGGGATCGAGCAGTTGCCTATGGCGATCAGGATGGCAGCAACCGCCGCGCACTTCTGAATCGTCCTGCTGTAGCGCGCCTGTCCGATTCCCACCGACTGGAACATGCTCCACAGCCCGTGGTACAGGTGCATGCACAGCAGAATCATCGCCAGAATGTAGAAACCGGAGATGGCTGGGTTCTTAAAACCGCTGATCACATTCGCGCGCACGTCCGGCTGGTTGGGCCCGATGTCCTGGATCGGCACGACCGCGCCCACCGTCAGGTGCAGCACGTGAAAGACCACGAAAGCCGCCACGATGATGCCGCTCCATTTCATGGTGCGCGCCGCGTATGACGTGGGCACATCATTCTTTTTGAAGTAGCCCACTGGACGAGCGGCGTTGTTTTGCGCCCAAAGCTGGATCGCAGCGGTGATGTGCAGCACGACGGCGGCCAGCAGAATAAGGCGCGCGCCCCACAGAGCGGCCGCGTTGGCGGGGTTGTGCAGAAACGCGGCGTAGCGGTTAATCTGTTGCGGGTCGGAGGAATAGATCTGCAGATTGCCGAGCAGATGCGCCACCACATACCCGACCAGAATCACGCCGGTAACGGCCATAACGGCCTTCTTGCCGATGGGCGCTTCGTAAAAGCGCACGGCGCGATGGAGCGATGGAATCGCAGCAGTACTCATGTTTTTTGAACCGATTGTAGCGAAATGCAACAAGGGCTGAACGCCCTGCTTTCATGATAGCCTGTGTGCAGAAGGTCAGTCGTGTCGAGCCCGCCGAAGAAATTCATCAACGCCTGAGCAATACCTCGAAATCGAGCGCGCCGCGGAGCATAAAAGCGAGTACTGCAACGGCGAAATGTTCGCCATGTCGGGGGCGAGGCGGAAGCACAATCTAATCCAGACGAACATTATCCGCGAATTGGGACAACCGCTTCGCGACCAGCCGTGGGAAGCCTACCCCAGTGGGATGCGCGTACAGATCAGGGCGACCGGTCTGTATACGTATCCGGACGCCGTCGTGGTTTGCGGTGGACCGGTGTTCCGGGACGATCGCGAAGACACCTCACTAAACCCTACGCTCATCATCGAGGTGCTTTCGCCTTCGACTGAAAAATATGACTGTGGCCAAAAGTGGGAGCACTACCAAAAGATCGAATCCTTACGCCACTACCTACTGGTCAACTCGGATCGGGTACGCGCCGACCTGTTTACGCTGCCCACGGGTCGGACGGGGACCAGCAACCGCGAAGATACGATTGAACTCGAGGCCATCCATTGCCGTCTCAAACCGGCCGACGTTTACGAAAAGGTCAAGTTCGAGCCGCAGCCTCTCCGCCCTCAGAACTTATAGTCCGGCGGTTTGATGCCCTTCACGCGCAGGTACACTTCCGCCTGTCCGCGATGGTGCGCCGTGTGCGTGAAATAGGCCCACATCCATTCGAAGCCCGTCATCTTGCGGCTCCGGCCCACTACCGCATCCATCTTCTCCGGTGTCATCGAACCGACGGCTTCGTTGCAGAAGTCGAAGGTGTCGGTCAGGAACTTGATGGCCGCGTCCTTCTCCACGTTGACCTTTTCGTCTTTCAGCGCCGCCGCGAGATGCTCCGGAGTCGGGGGAGCGGTCAGGCCGCTGGCGATGGAACACGCGCCGACGTTTGCCGCCGCGATCTGCACCATCAACTGGCCGAAACTCAGCTCTTCGGGCACTGGTTTGAAGCCGTAGCCGTCGGCGGGCATGGCTTGCGCCACAGCCAGGGTGAACTCCTCGGTCGTCTTCCAGTGCTTCACCATCGACTCGTGGAGGGCCGCCTGGGCGAACGCTGATCCGGCCAGTAAAAGTAGCGTTAACAGGTTTTTCGTCATTAATTTGCCTCGGGATATAATGGATAGCGCATCCGCCAATCCGAAAGCAACTCCGGAATATCACTGTGGGACCGAATCGACCCTTATCCGCGCGCGGCAACACATCGCCCATGGCCGCCCGCGGCGCCGACCGCTACTTCGAGCTGAAGTCGGAAATCCATCGCAAGCTCATCGGCGTACTCAACTTGGAGCGTGTTTCTTCGCTCCCCAAGGATCGTGTGCGCGCCGAAATCGGCCGCGTGGTGGAGCGCCTGCTCGACGACGAGCGCGTTCCCATGACCACCGCCGAGCAGTCCAAGATCGTCGAAGAGGTGCTCGACGAAGTGCTCGGACTCGGCCCGCTGGAAACGTTGCTGAAAGAGCCCACCATCAGCGACATCCTGGTCAATCGGTATAACAAGGTCTTCATCGAGCGTAACGGCAAGCTCTCCGAAACTCAGGTGCGTTTCAAGGATGACGCCCACCTGCTGCACATCATCGAAAAGATCGTTTCGCAGGTCGGCCGCCGCATCGACGAAGCCCAGCCCATCGTGGACGCGCGCTTGCAGGACGGCTCGCGCGTCAACGCCATCATTCCTCCGCTGGCGCTCGACGGTCCGTGCCTCAGCATCCGCCGGTTCGGCCGGCACGTGGTCACGCAGGAAGAGATGCTGCAGTACAAGACCATGACGCACGGAATGCTTCGTCTCCTGGCGGCCTGCGTCCAGTCAAAGACTACCGTGCTGATCTCCGGCGGAACCGGCTCGGGCAAGACCACCATGTTGAACGCGCTGTCCCGCTTCATTCCCGAGGAAGAGCGCATCATTACCATCGAAGACACCGCCGAATTGCAGCTGCAGCAGCGCCATGTCGTCAAGTTCGAAACGCGCCCGCCCAATCTGAATAAGGAAGGCGGCATCAACCAGCGCATCCTGCTGCGCACCGCGCTGCGTATGCGGCCCGACCGCATCATCGTGGGCGAGTGCCGCGGCGCCGAAGCGCTGGACATGCTTCAGGCCATGAACACCGGCGTGGAGGGCTCCATGAGCACGGTCCACGCCAACACGCCTCGCGACGCCTTCTCGCGCCTGGAAACGATGGTGATGATGGCCGATTTGGAAATCCCCACGCGCGTCATTCTGCAGCAACTCGCCAGCGCCATCAAGCTGGTGGTTCAGGTTTCCCGTCTGCAGGATGGCTCGCGCAAAGTGCTCAGCATCTCGGAAGTGCTGGGCGTCGGCGAGGACCGCGTCGAACTGCAGGAGATCTTCACCTTCGACCGCATGGGCGTCAACGACGCCGGCAAGGTGCAGGGGCGCTTCCGCGCCACCGGCGTTACACCCAAGATTTTGGATCGCTTCCGCGTCAGCGGCATTCAGCTTCCCGAACGCATCTTCGAGGAAGCAGTCGACGTAAATCTGTGAAACCCGTCAAGACCGAAGTTCTTTACAGCACGCCGTGGTGCGAGGTTGTTGCAAAAACCATGCGGGCGGGCGAAGAGCCCTGGTATTCGATGCGCGGCCCGGACTACACCACCATCGTGGCGCTCACGGAAGAAAACCGCGTTCTCGCCGTCCGCCAGTACAGGCCCGCGGTAGAGCAGTTCGTCATCGAGTTTCCCGCGGGAAACATCGATAGGGGAGAATCGCCGGAGCAGTGCGCGCGCCGCGAACTGGTGGAAGAAACCGGTTATGAGGCGGGAGAAATGGAACTGCTCGGCCCCATGTTCCCTGACGTAGGCCGGCTGGGCACGCGGGTATGGCCCTTCTTCGCTCCGGCGGCTCGCCCGGTGAAGGGCTGGAAGCCCGAGCCGGATGTTGAAGTGCTGACCTATTCGCTCGACGAGCTTGTCCGCGCCATCGGCGACGGCACCTTCAATCACGCGCTGCACCTAGCGGCTCTGGTGCCGGCCATGCTGCGCGGAAAGCTGGTATTAGGAGTCACATCGTAATGATTACCCGCCGCAGTTTCCTCGGCGCCAGCTCGCTGGCCCTTGGTGGGGCAAGCTTTAGCTTGCCCGGCGCCTCCCAGGAACTCAAAATTTCACTGAACGCCTATTCGTTCAACAAGCTGCTGAACGATGCCATCCGCGGCCGCGGAGAAGGCACCACACTTCCCAAGCTGCTCGAATTCGCCGCCCACAACAAGTTCGACGCGTTCGATCCCACCGGTTACTACTTCCCCGGCTACCCCGCCCTGCCGCCCGACGCCTACGTGGACGAGCTGAAAAAGCGCGCTGCCGATCTTGGTCTGAAAATCAGCGGCACAGGCGTCCGCAACAACTTCACCACGGCCGACGCCGCCGTACGCAAGCAAGGCGTGGAGCATATCAAGCAGTGGGTGGAAGTGGCCGCGCGGCTCGGCGCTCCTGTCATCCGCGTCTTTGCCGATACGCAGATGCGCGCGCAGAACTGGCAGACCGTGTCCAACGGCGCTACGCGCGCCCAGGTGCAGGACTGGATTGCCGCCGCGCTGCGCGAATGCGCGGAGCACGGCAAGCAATTCAAAGTGAAGATCGGCGTACAGAACCACGGCGACTTTCTCGCGACCGCCGAACAGCAGATGGCTCTCCTTAAGGCCGTGGGCTCCCAATGGTGCGGCCCTATTGTCGACACCGGCTACTACAAGAGTGACGACCCATATAAGGACATGGCCCTGGTGGCGCCCGACGCCCTCAACTGGCAGATCAAGCAGAGCCCGCTCGGCGAGGAAAGCGAAGTCCCCACGGACCTGATCAAGCTGCTCAACATCATCCGCAAGTCGGGCTACAGCGGCTATCTACCTATCGAAACGCTATCGCCGCGCGGCAAGGAATATGACCCGTACACCGTAGTGCCGGCGTTCGAAAAGCAGCTCCGCGAGGCGATTGCGAAGACGGCGTAAGCGCGGCGCCGTTGCACCCAACTACTGCGGTTTTCTCAAGACGCTCAGCCACCGCGTCGACTCCTCATCGGGATTGTCGATCAAGTGATCGTCCCGCGAAATCACGTCGCAGCCGGCCGCCCGGATCTCCGCCTGCGCCAGGTCGGGAGCGATCCCATGATTCCTGACCTGATCCTCCCGCGGGCTGGTTGGCGTCTTGTGCGGCGCCATGTCGACGACCACCAGGCGGCCTTCCGGTTTCAACGAAGCCGGCACGTGCGCCCGCATGGTTCGGTGGTCCGCGATCTCGTGGCAAGTGATGACCATCAGGCATCCAGCGGGGCCGCCGGAAGTTCGGGATCATGCGGCTTGCCCTCGATCACTTCGACGTTCCTCAGGTGCAGGCCGTCCATACGCTCATGAAGCCGCTCGACAGCGCCAGAGTTTGATGTCCCCGGCGTAGAGGTGCCCGCCTTGACCCGCGGTTCATGCCATGGCGACTTCATAGTAGCCGTCGCCGGCTCCGATATCGGCTGCCTGGGAGCCTTCTCCTGGTCCCATCGCCTCGATGATCTGCGGCATCTTGAGATCGTGCTCCCGCTTGACCTGGGCGGAGTCCGGCAACCGGGCCCAACACAAGCCCGCGGCTCGCAATAAAATCGTGGTCTTTGTTAGTGCATGTACCAGCCGCCATCCACCAGCAGGCACTGGCCGGTCATGGCGTCGCTCAGTGGGGAAGACAGAAACAGGCACACCTTCGCCACATCCAGCGGAGTGATGCGCCGGTCGAAACACTGTTGCGCGACGTACTGGCGGGCCTGCTCCTCGCTGACGAAGTTCTTTTCCGAGGCCGTCTGAATCGCTCCGGGAGCGATGCAATTGATGTTGACGTTGTGCGGACCCGCTTCGCGCGCCAGCGACCGCGTCAACGCGACTACCCCGCCCTTCGACGCTACGTAGTGGCTGAGGCCGGGAATCCCCAGGAAGAAAGTGATCGACGAGATATTCACCACCTTGCCGGCGCGCTGCGCGAACATATGCGGCAGAACTAGTCTATGGGTGTGGAACATGCTCTTCAGATTCACGTCCTGCATTTCGTCCCACTGCGCTTCGGTCATCTCGAGAAACGGCTGCCGCGGGAAGATGCCGGCATTGTTCACCAGAATGTCAATGTGTCCGAACTGCGCCATGGCCGCCTGGACCGCCGCTGCGATTTCCGACGGCTTACGCACGTCGGCCGCGAACGCCTGCGCGAAATCGCCTATGGAATCCGCAGCTGCCCGGACGCCGGCGCCGTCCCGGTCCAACAGGAAAACCCGCGCCCCTTCGCGCGCCAACAGTCTTGCGATCGCTTCGCCGATTCCAGTAGCCGCACCCGTCACGAGAGCGACCCTTTCAGAGAGCAGCATTCCAACCTATGATATAGCTACTAGCGTCATGCCTTACGAGCACCGAGTTGCAGTTAAAAGTTAACCGCTAAGAGCCAACCGCTTATGAAACGCATCCTCTCTATCGATGGCGGCGGTATTCGCGGAATCGTTCCGGCCGCCACTCTGGTTGAACTGGAACAGCAGGTGGGCAAACCCATCCGCGAATGCTTTGATTTTATGGCCGGCACTTCGACCGGGGCTCTCATCGCCGCCGCGGCCGCCGCCGGTGTTCCAGCCGCGCGCATCCTCGAGATCTATACCACGCGCGGCGATGAGATTTTTACGCCTCCCAAAGTTCTGGCAGATGTCAAGCGGCTGGCCTTAGGCTACATGTACGATCCCGCCAACATCCGCAAAGTGCTCGTCAGCGAATTCGGCGCCGCGGCCGGATGGAGCATGAACGACTCGCCCGTCCGTCTGCTGCTTACCTCCAAGGGCATCGACACACATCCCTGGTATTTCGTCCGCGACAATCCCAAAAACTCGCAAGTCACCGGAAAATTGGGCCTGGTGGATTGCGCCGTCGCCAGCGCCGCGGCGCCTACATATTTTTCGCCATGGACCATGACCATCAACGGCCGGCAAGACGTGTTTGTGGATGGCGGCGTCGGCGTTACGGGCAACCCTGTCTACCAAGCCTGCGTGGAAGCATTCTACTACGACGACTTCCTGGCTGCGGAGACCCGCGTCGTTTCGATCGGCACGGGCTACTATCCTGCCGGAGATACGACTCCGTCCGGCCTCTTCGGCTGGCTGGAATGGACGGTAAACTCACTGCTCGACGCACCCGAGGATCAGCAGACAGAGATTGTCAATCGCCACTTCCCTGGAGTTTTGCAGCGCTTCGATTGGCAACTTCCCAGACAGATCGACATGGCGGATACCGCAAGCGTCCCGGAATTGGTTACCTTCGCCAACCGGGTAGCGGCAGGGCTGGACTGGAAGACGATTCTGGCGCGATAGACAGTCATCGGTTGACAGTTCCACCCTCCTCTGGCTGTCAGGCTGAAAACGGTAGGCTGAGAACTGTAAACTGAAAGCTGTATGCTCTCCCGCCGTTCCGTTCTTGCCGCTGGAGGCGCCCTGCTGGGCCGCTCTTTGACTGCCGATCAGGCCGCGGCTCCCCCGCGCACTAAGTTAAAGATCGCCATCTTCTCTAAGCACCTGCAATTCCTCCAGGGCGATGCTCTGCCCGCCGCGGCCGCAGCTATCGGCTTCGACGGGATCGACATCACCGTGAGGCAAGGCGGCCACGTAGAGCCGGAGCGCGTCAAGCAGGACCTTCCGCCGCTGGTGGCCTCGATCCGTCGCCATGGCCTCGAAGTGCCCATGATCACTGCCGATATCGTGGACGCCGAATCGCCCAATGCCGAAGCCATTCTGCGCGCCGCATCCGAGCTGGGCATCCGCCATTACAGATGGGGAGGCTTCCTTTACACCGACAGCGCGCCCTATCCGGCGCAGCTCGACGCCCTCAAGACGCGCATTGCCAAACTAGCGGCGCTGAATATGCACTACAAGATGTGCGCGATGTATCACACACACTCCGGCAAAGACCAGGTGGGCGCGCCCATCTGGGATCTATACGTCCTGCTGAAGGATTTCGACCCCAACGCGGTCGGTGTTAATTATGATGTGGGCCACGCCACCATCGAGGGCGGGCTCGGCGGCTGGATCGACAGCTTCCGTATCTGTGGGCCGCATCTGCGCGGTATCGCTGCCAAGGATTTCGTGTGGAACCAAGGCGCGAAAGGCTGGACGGCGCAGTGGGTGCCGCTGGGCGAGGGCATGGTGAAGTTTCCGGAATTCTTCCGTATGGTGGCGGCATCCGGCTTTGATGGCCCGCTCCAACTTCATTTCGAGTATTCGCTGGGCGGCGCGGGCGGCGGCAAGCGCGAGATTACGATTCCCCGCGAGGAAGTCTACGCCGCCATGAAGCGCGATCTGGGCAGGCTGCGCGGCTACGTGGCCCAGGCGGGCCTATGAGCGTCAGCCGGCGCGAATTTCTGGCCATGCCGGCGTTTCTCGCGGCCCCGCTTTCCACCGATGCCCGCATCGACTCCATCGAAACCACCTTCGAGGACTACCTCTATCGCGCGCCCTACAAGTTCGGCGGCAAGGAGGTGGGCCGGGTCACGCTTCTCAATGTACGGTGCCGGCTGAGTCTGAAATCGGGCCGGTCAGCCGCTGGTTTCGCCGCCATGCCCCTGGGCAATATCTGGTCGTTCCCCGCGCCGGAGATTCCGTACGACACCACGCTCGCGGCCATGAAATCGCTCTCCGGGAAGATCGCGGCTCTCACGCGCGACTTCCACGAGTACGCCCACCCGCTCGACGTGAACCAGACGCTGCTTCCGGAATATCTGAAAGCCGCAGCCGCCGTGGAGCGCGAGATAAATCTTCCGCGGCCTGTTCCCAAGCTGTGTACGCTCGTGACGGCCAGTCCATTCGATGCCGCGCTGCACGATGCTTTCGGCCGCCTGCATGGACGCAACAGCTTCACCGTGTGCGGCAGACAGTGGCTGCGGTACGATTTGGGCCGCTACCTCAACTCCGACTTTCGCGGCGAATATCTGGACCCATACATTCTGGAAAAGCCGACGCCGAAGATCCGGCTCTACCATTCGGTTGGCGCTTCCGATCCTCTCACGGCGGCAGAAGTGACGAAGCCGATACGCGATGGGCTTCCCGAGACGCTGGAAGACTGGATTCCCTACAACGGAGTCGCCGCCATCAAAATCAAGCTGAATGGCAGCGATCTCGCTTGGGATGTGAACCGGGTGGCATCCATCGACCGTGTCTCTACCGCGGCCCAGCGGAAGCGCGGCGTGCGCGAGTGGATGTATTCGCTCGATTTCAACGAGCGCTGCCCCAACGTGCAGTACCTGCTGGATTTCGAGCGCGAATTGAAGGGTAAGGCGCCCGCAGCCTTTGGGCTGGTGCAGTACATCGAGCAGCCCACGCAGCGCGACCTGGCTCGGAACCGCGGCAACACGATGTTCGAAGCGGCCAAGCTGCGGCCGGTGGTGATCGACGAATCGCTTACCGGTCTCGACATGCTGCTGCTGGCGCGCGAAATGGGCTACACCGGCGTAGCGCTGAAGGCATGCAAGGGGCAGTCGGAAACACTGCTGCTGGCCGCGGCGACGCAGAAATACAAAATGTTCCGCTGCGTCCAGGACCTCACCTGCCCGGGCGCGGCGCTGGTGCATTCGGTGGGGATCGCGGCGCACGTGGCGGGCGTGACGGCGCTGGAAGCGAATGCACGCGAATACGTACCGGCGGCGAACAGGGGTTGGGAACGGAAGTTTCCCGGGATTTTTAGCGTCAAGGATGGGTTTATCGATACGGCCGGGTTGGACGGTCTAGGGCTATGTACGCAGTAAGCCGCGGGCTGCGAGCTAAACCGCTGCGATGAAGTGTTTCGTAGCTCGCGGCTCGAAGCTCGCAGCCAACAGGAGGGAACCAATGAATCGCCGAGACTTACTCCGCACCACGATCGCCATGGGCGCGGCGTCCGCTTTGAGCGCCACCCGCATCTGGGGCGCCAATGACCGCATCCGTATGGGGCTGATCGGCAGCGGCGGGCGCGGACGCGAAGACTGGACGACGTTCCTCAACGAGCCGGACGTGGAACCGGTCGCGGTGTGCGATCTCTACACGCCGTTCCGCGACAAGGGTCTGGCCATTGCCGGAAACCGCGCGCAGGGGTCGAAGGATTTCAGGCGCGTGCTCGACCAGAGGGATATCGACGCGGTGATCGTCGCCACGCCCGATCACTGGCACGCCATCATCGCCATTGCCGCGTGCGACGCGGGCAAGGACGTCTACTGTGAGAAGCCGCTTTCGCTGGCCGTCGTGGAAGGCCGGAAGATGGTGGAGGCTGCACGGCGCAATAAGCGGGTGGTGCAGACCGGCAGCCAGCAGCGCTCCGGCGGGCACTATGCCCAGGCGGTCAAGCTGATACAGGATGGCGGAATCGGTGAGATACACCGCATCCGCGCGGGCATGCAGCGAAACATTTTTCCGGGGCTGAAGCCGACGGAGATGGCCGGTGGCATCGCGCCCGATTTCGATTGGGATATGTGGCTCGGTCCTGCGCCCCAGCGCACGTTCGACCCCTTCCGCTGCATCTATAATTTCCGCTGGTTCTGGGACTACTCCGGCGGCCAGATGACGAATTGGGGCGCGCATCACCTCGACATTGCCCGCTGGATCGTCGGGGCCGACGCTCCCACGGAAATCTCCGGCTTCGGCGGGCGCTATGCTCTCACCGACGGCGGCGAGACGCCCGACGTGCAGGAAGTGCTCTACCATTTTCCCAAGGTGGTGATCTCCTGGACTGCCAGCGAAGTGGCCGAAGGGAAGGGCTTTACGCTCGACATTTTCGGCACCAAGGGCATGCTTTCGCTCACACGTGGCGGGTTCCAGGTGACTCCGGAGATGAAAGCGCCTCCGGGATCGAAAGAAAAGCAGCCCATGATGGAGCCGCTCTCGGCCAAGGGCGGCGACTTGAATCAGCTCCACGCGCGCAATTTTCTGGACTGCGTGAAGAGCCGGCAACGACCGAATGCGGATGTCGAAGAAGGACACCGCAGCGCCGTGATGTGCCACCTCGGCAACATCTCCACACGGCTGGGCCGTTCGCTCCGTTGGAACTCGGCGGCCGAGCAGGTGGTAGGCGATGCCGAAGCGAATCGCCTATTGGCGCGGCCGTATCGCGCGCCGTGGAAGCTAGGTTAGGGGAGCGGCCCGGCCCTATGGTAAGCCTCCGATATGAGTGAGCCCGTGCCACAGGAGCCAGGACGGACACATCACGGATTTACTTCACTGCCAGCACGGCGCGGACGGCGTCCGCCAGATATGACGCCACATACGGTTTTTGTAGAAAACCGGCCAGGTTGTGGCCCGCGAACCGCTGCGTCGCTTCGTCTTCGTTGTACCCGCTGGAAAGCAGCACCTTGACTTGCGGATGGATACGCTGGAGCTCGCGCAAGGTTTCTTCACCGCTCATCCCCGGCATCGTGTGATCGAGCAGGACGAGGTCGATTGCATCCGGCTGCGCGGCGAACCGCTCCACGGCTTCGATGCCATCCGAAACCGATAGCACGCGATAGCCGTAGTGTTCCAGTGTGTGAGCCGCTGTGCGGCGCACCAGATCCTCGTCATCCACCACCAGGATCGTCCCACGGTCTGTCGCGCCGGCCGCCGGTACAGGCTGCACGAAGGTCTCTTCCTCGCTCGCACACAGCGGCTTGCCGGCCGCGGGAAACAACACGCGGAATTCGCTCCCCTGGCCCGGCAGGCTTTCCACTTTAAGAAATCCCCGGTGACCCCGCACGATTCCCAGCACGGCAGCCAGGCCCAGACCGCGCCCGGTGAATTTGGTCGTGAAAAAAGGATCGAAAATGCGCGCGAGCACCTGTGGCTCCATGCCGGTGCCCGTATCGCGCACCTCGAAGTAAACATACTCGCCCGGGCCCGGAGGCCCGCCCAACGCGCCGCGCAGATAATCGGCATCGGCCTGTTGGCGGCCGGTGCGGATCGTGACAGCGCCGTGGCTGCGCTCGGGAATTGCTTCTGCCCCATTGAGAATCAGGTTCAGAATGACCTGCTGCAACTGGGAGGGATCGCCTTCGACCGCAGGCAGATCCTGCGCGAGGTCGAAGGCGAGGCCCGCGTTCTTGGGGATCGACCGCTCTACGAGGGCACGCATGCCACGGGCCAAGGCCGAAAGATCGACCCGCTCGACGACGAACTTTCCCTTGCCCGCGTAGGCGAGCAATTGGCGCGTGAGGCTGGCCGCGCCTTCCGTGCCCTCCAGTGCATCCTTCAGGTAGTCGCGCGAGACGTGCTGCGGAGGCAGCGTCTCGACCGCCAGGCTGATATTGCCCATGATACCGGTTAGGAGATTGTTGAAGTCGTGCGCGATACCGCCGGCAAGAACACCGAGACTTTCCAGCTTCTGGGCGAACCGTAGCTGCTCTTCGAGCGACCTGCGTTCCAGAAACTGCCCGATCTGCCCGGCTGCGACCTCCATGGTCCGGAGCAGATCGGGATCGCTGGGACGCGTTTCGCCGGAGAAGAACTCAACGACGCCCATGACTTCGGAGCCTTCAAGGATGGGGAACAGAAGCGCGCTCTGGAGGCCATCGGCGCGCGCCAGCGGAGCCCTCGTGAACTCTACGCGTTGAAGGTCAGGTATCCAAATCGGCTTGGCGAAAGCCCAAACAGTTCCCAGAAGACCCCGTCCGCCGGACCACTTGAACTCGCACGCGCGCTCGATGTTCAGGGGCTCCGGCGTGGCCGCCGCCCGCCAGCTTTCCAGGCGCCGGATTAAACCCAGGCGGCGATCGGCCGTCCAGAATGCGCCGTACCCGTAACCCAGTGTTTCGCCGAGCGCGGCGAGCACGCGCGGCACAATGTCCTGCATACCGGAGGATTCGGCCAGGATGTGGGTAACGGCATATTGCGCCGCCATTCGGCGTTCCGCGATGCGGCGGGCGGTAACATCGCGGAAGTTCACTACGATGCCGGCCACGACCGGATCGTGCAGCAGATTCCGCCCCACAACCTCCAGCCAGCGCCAGCTTCCGCCGGCGTGCCGCGCACGATACTCCACCTGTCTGCTGGCCTCAGGATTGGCAAGAATCCATTGCAGTGCTTCGAGCAAGCGAGGGCGGTCGTCGGGGTGTGCCAGCTCGAAGGCGCTGCGGCCGACGAAATCCTCCGCGCGATAGCCCAGCACCGAAGGGCCGGGCAGCAGGACCTTACCCTGCGCATCGAGCACGGCAAACCCCTCGCCGCTGTGCTCAGTCAGTCTGCGGACTAAGTACTCGGCCCGTGCCGGCTCTTCCCCGCGGTCAATTGCCACTGGGACTATTCTAGCTGGGTGAATTCCACTTATGACTCATCCCGGGTGTTTACCGGGCTTCGGGTTCGCGCTTGACCGTTACACCAAGGTCGGTTAGAACCTTCGGGTTCTTCTCGTCCATCGAGAGCAGCGTATGGCAGGCGTTGCAGTCCTGGGTAATGGAGTTACCGTCCTTGGCGTTGTGGCTGCCGTCATGGCAGCGGAAACAGCCCGGAAAATCCGTGTGGCCGATATTTAACGGGTACTTGCCCCAAGTCACGTTCATCGCGGGGAAGATATTCCGGTTATAGACCGCCAGCACCTCTTTCGCGGCGGCGGTAACTTCGCCCTGCCGCGAAGACCAGATGGCCGGGTAGCTCTTCTGGTAGAAGCTTTCGAACGCGGCGGGGATACGCTCGGCCGCATCGTCGCGAGAGGTGTAATTGGCCTTCAGGATTTCCAGCCCCGTCTTCTTGGCGAAGGGAAGGGTCGTAGAGATCTGGCCGGCCACCATCGCACGGTCGAGTGCGCGATCGGGAAGATCAAAGGTGTGGGCGGGGCGATTGTGGCAGTCCATGCAATCCATTTCGCGCATGTGAAGGCCTGCGCCATCGGGCTTGGCATCGGCGGTGGCATAGACCGTCCCTTTACCGTTGTCGTTGTATTTCACCCAGGGGATGGACTGGCGCGCATCATCGGAATGGCCGTAGGTGATGTGGATGCCGGGGCCGAGGTGCGTGCCGTGAATGCCGATGCCTTTGTTGCCGCCGCCGATCTTCATCAGCAGTACCGTCTGCGTTTCCGAGTTAGGCTCGTCTTCGGCAAACTTGGAGATCACGCGGATGCGATCTTCGCCGTACTTCTGCGGCCAGTGGCAGGCTTCGCAGGTTTCGCGCGCGGGACGCAGGTTATGGACGGGGGTGGGTATCGGCCGGGGGTAAGTATTGAAGGTGACGGCGAAAACCTGGCCCACACCGGAAAGCTTACTTTGCACAAACCAGGAAGCGCCGGGACCTATGTGGCACTGCACGCACTCCACGTGGGAGTGCGGCGAATTCTGGTAAGCGGTGAACTCCGGTTGCATCACATTGTGGCAGGTCTTACCGCAAAAAGTTACCGAATCCATGTAAGTGACCGCGCCGTAAGTGAGCTGGCTGGCGATTACGATATTGACGCAGGTGGTGAACAGAACGAAATAGACCAGTTTGCGCAGCTCGGGATTGGTCCAGCGCAGCGGCGGAAGTTCAGGCGGATAGAGCCGGACACGCTGTTCCCGCTTGCGCTTAATCCACATTCCCAGCGGGATCAAGATGAGGCCGAGGAGAAATGGCGCGGGCAGCCCCAGGAACGCCAGAATTCCGACATAAGGATTCTCGGTTTGGCCGCGCAGTGTGATGGGCAGCAGGAAGAGCCAGAAGACCGCAGCCGTGGTGACGATGATAACACCGGCCTGGCTGATCCAGTTGTTGCACAGATGAACGATAGGGGACAGCCATCCGCGGTCCCTTGTTTCGGGATTGTTTGGAGTCATGGATTTGCGTTTAAGCTCCCGCTGCCGGAGCCCCCTCCGGAGTGCCTTTTGAGGCCGCGCCTTGTGCGGCCTTCTTGACACTGTATCCGGTCAAGAAGGCCGTATTCAACGGGTATACATCGGGATCGAAAATGATGGAGTAGAAGTGCCAGACCACAATCGCCAGGGTGGCGAGCACGGCTTCGTAAAAGTGAACGGAAGTGGCGACATCGAGCCAGCTCTTGGGAAGCACGCGCATCGCGATATTGTTGGCCCAGAGCATAATGCCGGAAGAAATCATCACCACCGCGCCCCACACGACGGCCCAGTATTCGGCCTTCTCGATATAGCTGTGGGCGGAGCGCCCGGGCGGTGTGGACCCAAGGCCGAGGTTGTAAGCAAAATTGGAAAGCGCCTCGCGGGGGTCGTTCCGGTTGGGCAGCATCTCCTTCCAGTGCTCGCGCAGCCGGCGGCTGGCAATAAGCGAGATGAGATGCGTGACCGTGACACCCATGAAAACGGCGGCGGCGAGCCGGTGGATGATGCTCCGCATCGAGTACCTGCCTTCCAGCAGCAGCAGCGGCCGGGCCCATAAGTGATCGGGATACTTAAGCGCAAAACCAGTCCAGACAAGCACGATGAACGAAATCGCCAGGACGGCGTGCTGCACTCGCTCGAACGGCAGCATGCGGAGGCCCCCGTGGGTGTCGGCAGGTTGGGGCGTTCCGCGGCGCACCAGCGCCCTCCGGAAGCGGACGCGGAGGAGCTTTCGCACCCAGTCTCCGCCGTTGTGAAGCATCATCAGCCAGATGGTGACCGGAATCAACAGCAGATAGAATTGCCGCACGAACTTCAGCGGCGCGGCTTCGGCGCCTTCGGTGACGTGAACCTGGCTGATGGCGAAGCGCGTTCCCGCGCCCGGATGGCACTGTCCGCAGGTCTTCGGCAGGTTCTTGGGGTTGATGGTCGACTTAGGATCGCTCGACGGCAGAATGTTGTGCACGCCGTGGCAGCT
>Ga0126381_100003583_pt1 | contig 16840 bp, 17 predicted proteins | sample PanSoiMetPlot_28_FD_96465 | JGI IMG/M metagenome (GOLD analysis project Ga0126381, IMG submission 96465) | Tropical forest soil microbial communities from Panama - MetaG Plot_28 | ecosystem: Environmental > Terrestrial > Soil > Tropical forest > Bulk soil | place: Panama | collected 2016-02-17 | reverse complement strand
CCGCCGAGAAACAAAGCCGAGGGGTTCGGCACCTCGACGAGGCCGTGGTCGCTCATCTCGAAAACACCGATTTCGTCGGTGGCGCCGAAACGGTTCTTCACTGCCCGCAGGATGCGGAATTGATGGCCGCGTTCTCCTTCGAAATAGAGCACGGCATCGACCATGTGCTCGAGCACCCGCGGACCGGCGATCACCCCTTCCTTTGTAACATGACCCACGAGGACCAGCACGAAACCGCGCCGTTTGGCGACACGGATCAGCTCCTGAGCGGCCCCACGCACCTGGCTCACGGTTCCGGGCGCGCTGTCCAACGTGTCGAGGTACATCGTCTGAACCGAATCGACCACGACCATATCGGGTGCGCCATCGCGGTCGAGCGAGGCGATGATGTCGCGCACATTGCTGGCCGCAGCAAGCAGGATCGGGCTGCTGGCGACGCCGAGACGCGCGGCGCGCAGCCGGACTTGATCGATTGCCTCTTCGCCCGTGATGTACGCCGCGCTCGCGGGCGTGCCAGCTGTCGCCGGAGGTGACGCGATCGCCGCTGCCGCCTGGAGAAGCAAGGTCGATTTGCCGATGCCCGGATCCCCCGCCACCAGCACAGCGGAGCCCGGTACGAACCCGCCGCCACTCACGCGATCGAGTTCGGCAATGCCGGTCCGCCGGCGCGGCGGCAGCATTTCAGGCCCGGTCAAGCCGGCAAAGCCGAGCGGACGCCCGCCCCGCCGATCCTTTGCCAAGCCTCCCTTGGCGAGGCCGCCGGACGGCCCCTCGCGCGGCAATTCCTCGATCAGGCTGTTCCAGGCGCCGCAGCCGTCACACCGGCCGGTCCATTTGCCGTGAACGGCGCCGCATTGCTGGCAAACAAAACGTGCCGGTGGCCGCACCATCGGCTCACTCCTCGTCGGGGAAAATGAACCGGCGGTCGCAACTACCTCTTCGCCGTGGCCGGGCTTGACCCGGCCATCCACGCTTTCTTCCCATTCGGCGGCGAACGCGTGGGTGCCTACGGAACAAGTCCGTGGGCTGAAGGCCCACGGTCCAAGTCCGGCCACGGGGCGTCACGGTGCTAGCCCCAGGTCGCAGCATCGAATTCATCATGCGGCGCGGATCTCCATTTGGATCGGTCCCTCGGCGCGCCCGTTGATGAACTGGTCGACAAAGGGATTACCGGAACAATCGATCGCGGAGGTCGGGCCATACCAGACGATCCGCCCCTGGTGGAGCATCGCTATCCGGTCGGCAATCTTGCGCGCGCTCACCAGGTCATGAGTGATCGAAACCGCAGTTGTGCCGACCTCGCGCACGCACTTGACGATCAGGTTGTTGATCACGTCCGCCATGATCGGATCGAGACCCGTGGTCGGCTCGTCGAAGAAGATGATTTCCGGCTCGGCCGCGATCGCGCGCGCCAAGGCCACTCGCTTCTGCATTCCCCCAGAAAGCTCAGCCGGTCGCAGTTCGCCGACCGCGGACTCGAGCCCGACGGCCGCGAGTTTCGCCAGCGCGACCTCTTTTGCCGCCTGCCGCTCCATGTTGTGCCCGTGGACCAATCCGAACGCGACATTCTCCCACACGCGGAGCGAGTCGAATAGCGCGCTGCCCTGGAAAAGCATGCCGAATTTGTTCAACAGACGCTCGCGGGCGGCGCGCTTCAGCCTGATCGTCTCGATGCCGTCGATAAGGATCGATCCTGCTTCGGGGCGGAGCAGGCCGAGAATGCACTTGACCAGCACCGATTTGCCAGTGCCCGATCCGCCAATGATCACGAGGCTTTCGCCACTTCCGCAATCGATATCGACCCCTTCGAGCACGCGCTTGCGGCCGAACGACTTGCGCAATCCGCGGACGGAGATCTTCGGCGCTACGTGCGTTTCTGTCATCGCCCGAAGAACGCCGCGGTGATCAGGTAGTTGAAAACGAGGATCAAAACCGAGGCGGAGACGACGGCGTAAGTCGTCGCCTGACCGACCCCTCGGGCGCCGCCACGCGAGTAATAGCCGTGGTAACAGCCCATCAATGCCACGATAAATCCAAATGCTGCCGCTTTCAGGAGGCCTGAGACGACGTCCATCGTCTCCAAATACTGGTGGGTGCGGTTCAGATAAGCCTCCGGATTGAAGCCGAGCCGATAGACTCCGACGAGAAACCCGCCGAACACACCGATGATATCGGCGACTAAGACGAGCATCGGCAAGGTGATCAGTCCAGCGAGCAGGCGCGGCAGCACGAGATAGCGCAGCGGGTCGGTCGACAAGGTTGTGAGCGCATCGATTTGATCGGTGACGCGCATCGTGCCAATCTCGGCAGCCATCGCCGCTCCCACTCGACCGGCGACCATCAGTCCGGTAATGACCGGCCCGAGTTCCCGGGTGACCGAGAGCACAACCACTGTGGCGACCGCTCCCTCAGCAGCGAATCGGCTGAAGCCGGTATAGGATTGTAAGGCCAGAACCATACCGGTGAAGATCGCGGTCAGGCCTACCACCGGCAGTGAAAAGTACCCGATATTGACCATCTCGCGCAGGATCGCGCGGAGATAAAAGGGCGGCGTCAAAGCGGTTGCGAGGGCAAGACCCGCGAACATCACGAGCCGCCCGGTGGCGGCGAGGAATTCCAAAAACACCGCGCCGATCGCGGCGAGAAACCTCAGCATTGGCTTGGGGTGTCGCGATAGGCCCGGTGGTAACGTCGCCCGAGGGAGGTGAGGATCTCATAACCGATCGTCCCGGCATCGGCGGCAACGGCATCGACCCCGTATGCGCCGTCCAAAAGATCGATGAAATTGCCGGGCCGAACGAATACCGGGTCGACGTCCGAGACGTCGAAGACGACGAGGTCCATGGAAACTCGACCCAGAAGAGGAACCCGCTTGCCGCCGAGGCTGCCCGATCCGCGATTACTCAGAGAACGCAGCCAGCCATCGGCGTAGCCGACCGCGACAGTTGCGAGGCGTCCCGGTGCGTCCATGACATGGGTCGCACCGTAGCCAACCGACTGACCCGGGTCAACCTCGCGCACCTGGAGGATCCGCCCCCTGAGACGGATGATTTGGCGCATCGGATTGGGGGCGCCGGGACACGGATTGACACCGTAAAGTGCGGCACCGGGACGGACGAAATCAAAGTGAAAATCGCGGCCGAGAAAGATGCCCGACGACGCGGCAAGGCTGGCGGTCATACTGCCCAGACGGCCGCGCGCGGCGGCAAAGCGGTCGCGTTGGGTTCCGTTCAACGGATGAGCCTCCCGATCCGCGCAAGCGAGGTGGCTAATGAGGGCGCGCCAGCGAATTGCATCTTGGTCGAATATCCGATCGGCAACGCTGTCGAATTCGCGCGTGGTCAAGCCGAGGCGGGCCATTCCGGTGTCGAGATGCAACATTGCCGGAAGCCCGGCTCGGCAGCTGGCGATCCGTTGCCACTCGGCGATTTGGCCCGGGTGGTTGAGGACTGGGATGAGCCGATATTCGAGGAATTCCTCCGCGCAGCCGGGCAGAAGACCATTAAAGACGGCGATTTCGGAGACAGCCGGGAGGACGTCACGTAGGGCGATTGCCTCATCCACGGTGGCTGTGAAGAAAAGCCGGCAGCCCTCCTTCGCGAGTGCGGCTGACACTCTCGCTGCGCCCAGCCCATAGGCGTCGGCCTTGACGACCGCCGCGCAGCCCGCAGGCGCGACCCGGTGGGCCAGCGATCGCCAATTCGCGGCGATGCCCTCGATGTCGATTTCGAGAATGGCGCCCGCGCGGTCGGCCGGATCGCTCGCCATCGTCAACGCGCTCTAGAAATCCGGCAAATGATCGGATGCCATATAGTTTTCGAACTTGGTGGTCTCGGCGTCGAAGCGGAGTTTAACGGTGCCGATCGGCCCATGCCGTTGCTTCGCGACGATGATTTCTCCCAGACCATGGATTTTTTCGAGCCGTTCGCGCCATTCCTGATAGCGTTCGCTGAATTTGCTTTCCGCCTCGTCCGGACGGCGGGTGGGTTCACGTGATAAATAATATTCCTCGCGAAAGATGAACATCACGACATCGGCGTCCTGCTCGATGGAGCCCGATTCGCGCAAATCGGCGAGTATCGGCCGCTTGTCCTCGCGTTGCTCGACCGCGCGCGAGAGCTGCGACAGCGCGAGCACGGGAACATCGAGTTCCTTGGCGAGCGCCTTCAATGAACGGGTCAGATCGGAGATTTCTTGTACTCGGTTTTCGATGACTCGAAGTTGCGTAGAGGGGCGTAGGAGCTGAATGTGGTCGACAACAACAAGCCCGAGCCCCTGTTGGCGCTTCAGGCGCCGAGCGCGCGTGCGCAAAGCAGAGACGGTCAGCGCCGGTGTGTCATCGATGAACAGGGGAAGGCTCGCGAGCTGCTGCGTCGCCTGGACGAACTTGTCGAAATCTTCGCGGCTGACATCGCCTCGCCGAATGCGATCCGAGGCCACACCCGAAACCTCTGACAGGATGCGGGTCGCGAGCTGCTCGGCCGACATTTCCAGCGAGAAGAACCCCACTACGGCTCCGTCCTCGGCCACCTTGCGACCATCCGAAGCGTGCCCGGCCTTGTAGGCTCGCGCGGAGCTGAACGCGATGTTCGTGGCAAGCGAAGTCTTTCCCATAGAGGGCCTGCCGGCCAGGATCACCAGATCGGATCGGTGCAATCCGCCGAGCTTTCGGTCGAGATCGATGAACCCCGTCGCCAGCCCGACTGTTTTGCCGCTGCGCTTGAACGCCGCCTCGGCACTGGTGATCGCGTCGGTCAACGCCGCACTGAAGACCTGAAATCCCCGCTCGGCCTGTCCGGTGGTGGCGAGGTCGAACAATTTCTTCTCGGCGCGTTCGATCTGCTCGCGCGGCGAATCTTCGAGGTCCTGGCGATAGGCGTCATTGACGACGTCTTCGCCGAGCGTGATCAGCTCACGCCGCAGGTATAGGTCATGTACCGCGCGCCCATAATCCTCGGCATTGATGATCGTCGCTGCCGCGCCGGCGAGCCGCGCCAAATATTGGGCCCCCCCAATCTCGGTCAGCGCCCCGTCCTGATCGAAAAGATTCTTCAGCGTTACCGGATTGGCGATCTGCCCGCGTTCGATGAGCTTGCCAATGGCGGCGAAGATCCGGCCGTGCATGGCATTGCCGAAATGCTCCGGCTGGAGGAATTCGGAAACCCGCAAATAGGCTGCGTTGTTGATCAAAATCGCCCCGAGGAGAGCCTGCTCGGCTTCAGTATTGTAAGGCGGGATGCGAAGCAGCTCGGGGTTGGGCTCCCGCAACGGCGTCACGCGGGATGTCATGCTCGTTTCCATGCCGCGGCAAACATAACACCGGTGAGAGGCCCGCTCCGCGCGGAATTCGATCCCCATCCTGTGTAAGGCGGGGATGAGTGCGCTAACTTACGCTCGCGCGCTCGATAAAGGGCGAATCTGGCGGCCTCAGGCCGCGCGTTCGGGAGCTGCGCTGTGCTCGCGCTCCCAGTCGAGCATGTAATCGCGGGTCAGCGGCACGGCATCGACCGCCTTTGCGAGCTGCATCTGGAAGACCATCAGGCCCTGCCTGCGGAATGCGATTTCCGAACCGGTGAGATACATCTCCCACATTCGGCAGAAGCGCTCATCATAGATCTCGCGCACCCGGTCGCGGTTGCGCTCGAATCGGCTGCGCCACGCGCGCAGTGTTTTGGCGTAATGCAGGCGCAGGATCTCGATATCGGTAATCCACAAATTCCGGCGCTCGGCGACTGGAACGACTTCGGAGAGAGCGGGAATATAACCGCCGGGGAAAATGTATTTGCGGATCCACGGGCTTGTAGAACCCGGCCCGTCCTTGCGGCCGATCGAGTGCAGCAGCGCGATCCCGTCCTGCTTCAGCAGCGATTCGAGCTTTGCGAAAAAGGCGCCATAGTGGTTGACGCCGACATGCTCGAACATCCCGACCGAGACGATCCGGTCATACTGCCCGCGCTCCTCACGATAGTCCCGCAGGTAAAATCTGACCCGATCGGAAACCCCGGCCGCCGCAGCGCGCCGCGTCGCCATTTTGTGCTGCTCGACGGAGAGTGTGAGCCCCGTGACATCGGCGCCGCATTCGCCGGCGAGGTAGAGCGCAAGCCCGCCCCAGCCCGAGCCGATATCGAGCACCCTCTGGCCGGAGCGGATCAGCAGCTTTGCGGCGAGGTGCCGCTTTTTGTTGAGCTGCGCGCTCTCGAGATCGTCCGTATCGTCGTGGAAATAGGCGGAGGAATATTGTCGATCCTTGTCGAGGAACAGCTCGTAGAGCTGGTCGGATAAATCATAGTGATGGGCAGCGTTCTGACGAGCACGCGCCGCAGGATTGTATTGATGGACGCGCCGCAGCAGTGTAGCCGAGCCGTTCAACAGCCGGCCGAATACGTCCTTCGGCGGGGCCTCGAGATTGACTGCGAGGAGGTCGATCAGATCGTAGAGACTGCCCTCCTCGATCGTCAGCGCCCCATCCATAAATGCCTCTGGCAGATACAGCCGCGGCCGGACGAGGAGTTTCCAGTGAAGTGCGGGGTCGTGAAGCCGGATCGTGACTTTGCCCGCCGGCGACCCTTCGAACGTGTGTAGCGCTCCACCGGCATCGATGAGCCGGAGCCGACCGATTGTGATGACTCGTCTGAGGAGACGCGCGAGCAGCATTTTCACGAGGCCGAATCGCAAATAATCGTGTTAGTCTGGGCCGAGCTTCCAACCAGAGACGAGCATCGCTAACCCGCGGCGGGGCTCGCTTCGGCCGCTTGGTGCCGAGCTTCTTCTTCCTCCTCCTCGCGAACGCGCAGCGGGTCGATCCCCTTGGCTTGCATTTCGGCCTCTTCCGCGGATTGGGCAACATTGGCCGTGACCGTGACCGCAACTTCCGGATGGAGCACGATCCGTACGGGATGCAGGCCGAGAGTTTTGATTGGCCGGTCGAGAACCACCTGGCGCCGCTCGATCGTGAAACCCGCTTCGGTGACCGCTTCGGCGATGTCGCGTGCTGAAACCGAGCCGTAAAGCTGCCCGCTCTCGCCGGCTTGGCGCACGAGCACGACGCCCAACCCCTCCATCTTGGCGCTGATTTCCGTCGCTTCCGCCTTGCGTTGCAGGTTGCTGGCTTCGAGCTGGGCGCGTTGCGTCTCAAAATACGCCAAATTTTCCTTTGTCGCTCGCAACGCTTTCTTCTGCGGCAACAGAAAATTGCGGGCGTAGCCGGGCTTCACTTTGACCACTTGGCCCATCTGGCCGAGCTTTTCGACACGCTCGAGGAGAATGAGTTCAATCATCCGTGTTCCTCCATTCGTCTAGGGCTGGGCGAACCGCCGCCGCAGGCCGAGCGACGAATCCAGCAACCCCAAAACAGCAACCAACAATAGCGGCCAACCGAACACTCCGGCCAGCACGTAAAAGGTGATAAGCGGAACCGCCGGCCGAGGGAACCGGCGCGCCCATGTATGCAGCACGGCGAGCCCCGCGAGGCAAAACGGCACAGTCAAAACGATAATCACATTTGTCCCCAAAAAGCGCGCTGTCTCGCCGAGGATTGCCGCCGCCGCGGCCAATGCGAGCAGTACCGGGACCCACGCCGGCAAGCTAAGCGCCGCGAGATCCGGAGGGGGCCGCCAATTTGCTCCGAAACGGACCAGCAAACCTTGCGCAAGACAGCCATTGATTGCCGTCATCAGCATCCAAGAGTTGACGACAATGCCCGGCAGAATGTACGCAAACAAGTCGAGCACCTCGTCGCGCTCCGGCATGCTCTCGGCAACGCTCCGGTTGAAGACTGGCGCCAAAACCCCGCGTGCCGCGGCCTGCACTCCCTCCGCGCCGCCGAACAACGCCAGGGCGGCCGCGATCGCTGCCAAGCCGAGGCCAGTCAGCCAAGCGGTAAGCAAGCCCGGCGGATACCACTGTACTGCACCCCCGTTGTTGGTTCGTGCCAGCAAGGATTGGCGGACCAGCAGCGCTACCGGACCGGCGTTGAGCCCGGCAAATACGGCGGCCGTCATGGGTGTGCTCGCGGCGACAAGGGTCAGCGATGCGGCCAGCCCGGCCAATAGCGAAGCGCCGACGCCGAGCCATAAGCCGGCGACAAACAGCGGCAGCTGGGCCAAGTAGATGAGGATCATCGAACCCGGTGGGCTGATCAGCGCCACCAGGTATGGGCAAGCGGCGAGCACCCCACAAACTGCCGCGGCCCCGGCGATCCGGAGCCCGCTCACGCTCGTGACCGTTCCACACCTCGCCGATGCGGGCTTCCTACTTCACCATATAGGGAAGCAGGCCGAGAAAGCGCGCCCGCTTGATCGCCTGAGCGAGTTCGCGCTGCCTCTTCGTGGAGACCGCAGTAATCCGGCTGGGTACGATCTTGCCGCGCTCCGAGACGAAGCGCTGCAGCAGCTTGATATCCTTGTAATCGATCTTGGGCGCGTTGGGGCCGGAGAACGGGCACGATTTCCGCCGCCGAAAAAATGGCCGGCGCGCCGCGGCGCCGCGTGCCGACCCACCGCTGATTTGGCTCTCCATTTATGCCTCCACCCCCTCCGGGAGAACACGATCTCGCTCGGCCTCGCGTGCCTCGCCCAATCGCTCTCGCTCTGCAGCGCTCCTCCGCTGGCGGTCATCTCGGCTGCCGCGATTCTGCATTACCACCGATGGCCCCTCCTCCAGAGCATCGACCCGGATCGTCAAGTAGCGGATCACGTCTTCATTGATCCGCATCGTCCGCTCGAGCTCCGCAACTGCGGCAGCGGGGGCCTCGATATTCAGGAGCATGTAGTGGCCCTTGCGGTTCTTCCGCATGCGGTAGGCCAAGTTACGCAGTCCCCAATACTCCCGCTTCCTGACTTCGCCGCCATGGTCGGTGACGAGCTGCGTGAAGGTATCGGCGAGGGCATCGACCTGCGTGCCAGAGATATCCTGACGCGCAATAAACACGTTTTCGTACAGCGGCATACGTTACAAATTCCTAGTCGCTGATGATGATCCGGGGCGTCAGCGCTGGCCGGATCTAGCCGGCCGCGGCCGGCAAGGGTTGATATGGGATACTATATAGTAAGCGGGTTTCCGTACAGCACTACGGTACGATCGCCTGCTTGACACCGGCGGTGGTGCCGCTATGACCACGCAGCCGTCCGAACCCGGCGTCCGGACGGTTGGGGTCGGGGGAACGCATTCCGAATGAAGCGGGCGTTTGTATTTCCCGGTCAGGGATCGCAGGTGGTCGGCATGGGGAGCGCTTTGGCCACCGCGTATGCTTCGGCGCGCCGCATCTTCGCGGAAGTCGACGACGCCTTGTCGCAGCATTTGTCACGTTTGATGTTCGAAGGGCCGGAACGCGAGCTTACCTTGACCGAAAACGCCCAGCCGGCGCTGATGGCGGCCAGTCTCGCGGCGCTTCGGGTGCTCGAAAGTGAGCAAGGTCTCGATCTCGCTCGGGATGTCGCGTTTGTAGCAGGACATTCCCTCGGTGAATATTCGGCGCTGGCAGCAGCGCGTGCGTTTTCGGTGGGAGATACGGCACGCCTCCTGAAGCTGCGCGGCCAGGCCATGCAACAGGCGGTGCCGGTTGGCATGGGCGCCATGGCAGCCCTGCTCGGCCTCGATATCAAACGGGCGAGCGCCGTCGCCGCTGACGCGGCGCACCGCGAGGTCGGCCCCGACGAGGTGTGCGCGGTGGCAAACGACAACGCTCCAGGGCAGGTGGTTGTCAGCGGACATCATGGTGCGGTGGCGCGCGCGATCAACATCGCTCGAACGCATAGCGCCCGAGCGATTACTCTCCCGGTCAGCGCGCCTTTCCATTCTCCGCTGATGGCACCAGCCGCTCAGGTGATGGAGAAAGCTCTCGACCGAGTTACCCTATGCCCGCCCGTCGTACCGCTCGTCGCCAATGTGTCGGCGACAGCGACGAGCGATCCCTCCCGGATCAGGCACGGGCTCGTCGAACAGGTGACTGCGATGGTGCGATGGCGCGAGAGCATACTTTTTCTCAAGGCCGCCGGGATCGAGGAGATTGTCGAGATCGGAGCCGGGCGAGTACTCACCGGGCTCGTTAAACGGATCGACTCGGCAATTGCCGCCCGTTCCGTCGCAACACCCGCAGACGTCGAAACTTTGATGAAAGAACTCTGAGACCACGTGGTGTCCGCTTAAATGTGGTGTCGCGTGCGGCATGACGATACCTATATAGGAGTTTGATCCGGCATTGTTCGACCTATCGGGCCAAACGGCCTTGATTACCGGGGCCTCGGGCGGGATCGGCGGAGCCATCGCCAGGGCGCTGCATCGTCAGGGAGCGGAGGTCATGCTGTCGGGCACGCGGCTGGATGCTCTGGCCGCGCTGACGAGCGAACTCGGCGAGCGCGCTCAACTGAGCCGGGCCGACCTGGCCGACCCGGCCACCCCGGACCGGCTGGCTAAGTACGCCGAAGCGGCAATGGGCCGCGTCGACATTCTCGTCAACAACGCGGGAATCACGCGCGACGTACTTGCCTTGCGGCTAAACGACGAGGATTGGCAAACCGTATTGGAGGTCAACCTTACCGCCGCTTTCCGGCTCACGCGTGCGGTCCTGCGCGGCATGGTGCGGCGGCGTCATGGCCGTGTTATCGGAGTGACCTCGGTTGTCGCACTCAGCGGCAATGCCGGACAGGCAAATTACGCGGCGGCGAAAGCAGGAATGATCGGCATGGCGAAGTCGATCGCTGCGGAGGTCGCTCAGCGTGGCGTTACCGTCAATTGCGTTGCGCCGGGCCTCATCGCGACGGCGATGACCGAGAAGCTCACACTCGAGCAGCGCGCGCGACTAACCGAAGCGATTCCCACCGGCCGACTTGGCGCTGCCGAGGAAGTCGCAGCAGCGGTTGTTTACCTGGCGAGTGCCGAAGCCGCCTATGTCACCGGTCAGACCTTGCACATCAATGGCGGCATGCTGATGGTATGAACCACTTGAACAGCGAGCTGGCGCAGCCGATTTGGCAGCCGTCGGGAAACATGCTATGTGACGGTGCCGTGACTCACGCGTTCGACGCGGTGCCGAAGAGAGCACCCCGTAATGGCGGATCGCGCCATGGTGCTTTGTGCGTAGACGAAATTCCCACCAAGCCACTGAGGAAAAGAACGGATGAGTGACGTCGCTGATCGGGTCAAAAAGATCGTGGTCGAGCATTTGGGCGTCGACGAGACGAAGGTGACCGAAAACGCTAGCTTCATCGACGATTTGGGCGCCGACAGCCTCGATACCGTGGAGCTCGTCATGGCCTTTGAGGAGGAGTTCGGGTGCGAAATCCCGGATGACGCCGCCGAGAAGATCGTAACGGTCAAGGATGCGGTCAGCTTTATTGAATCGCACAGCTGAGCCTTCCGATCTGCCACTGCTCTCACCTCGTTTGATCGAGGTCGCTCGCGCATGAGCGATTGCCGCTTCAACCGCTGGCGAGTGTAGGATGCGGCGCGTCGTAGTGACCGGGATGGGGCTGGTGACGCCCCTTGGCGTTGGCTTGGAGCGGAATTGGAATACGCTGATTGCCGGCGTATCGGGCGTCAGGGCGATCCAGTCCTTCGAGGTTTCCGATTTGCCGGTTCGGATTGCGGCGCAAGTGCCGCGCGGCGATACTGCGTCGGGACTATTCGACCCCGACGATTGGGTTTCGCCCAAAGACCAGCGTAAAATGGACGGGTTTATCGTCTACGCGCTCGTGGCGGCAGCCCAAGCGGTAGAGGACGCCGGCTGGACTCCTGAGGATGAAGAGGCGCGCGAGCGGACCGGCGTCATGATCGGTTCGGGGATCGGTGGCCTGCCGGGGATCACCGATGGAGCGCTGACACTGCATGAGCGTGGGCCGCGCCGCCTTTCGCCCTTCTTCATCCCCGCCAACCTGATCAATCTGGCTTCGGGCCACATCTCGATCCGCTACGGCTTTACCGGGCCGAACCACGCGGTGGTGACGGCGTGCTCGACCGGCGCACATGCGATCGGCGATGCAGCGCGACTGATTATGCTCGACGATGCCGATGTGATGGTTTGCGGCGGTACCGAGGCGGCGATCTGCCGGCTGGGCCTTGCCGGCTTTGCCGCAGCACGCGCTCTATCGACCGGGTTCAACGATGATCCGCCGCGTGCTTCGCGTCCCTGGGATCAGGACCGTGACGGGTTCGTTATGGGCGAGGGCGCGGGGATCCTCGTTCTCGAAGAGTATGAGCATGCCAAGCGGCGGGGGGCGAAGATCTACGCCGAGGTGATCGGTTATGGCATGTCGAGCGATGCCTTTCATCTTACGGCGCCGGCCGAGAACGGCGACGGTGCTTTTCGATCGATGCGCAATGCGCTGAGGCGGGCCGGTATCGGACCTGAGAAGATCGACTACATTAACGCCCACGGTACCTCCACCCCGCTCGGCGACGAGATCGAGCTCGGTGCGGTGAAGCGGCTTTTTGGCCGACATTCTTATGAACTGTCGATGTCTTCGACGAAATCCGCGATTGGGCATCTGCTCGGCGCGGCCGGTAGCGTCGAGGCGATCTTCTCGATCCTTGCGATCCGCGATGGGGTCGTTCCTCCGACGCTCAACCTCGACAACCCGTCGCCCTCCTGCGACATCGATCTGGTGCCAAAACACGCCAAGGAGCGGCAAGTGGCCTATGCGCTCTCGAATTCCTTCGGCTTTGGCGGTACCAATGCCTCGCTGATCTTTGCGGGCCCGCCCTGAGCGCATGACCGCCCGGTAACCCTTCCCGGAGTCATTGATGCGAGGTTTTCTTCGCCTCCTGATGCGGGCGGCGCTGACGGTTTCACTGCTGGTCGGGATCATCGCGGCGCTTGGTTACTGGCTTTACCGGGACGTCACCGATCCCGGTCCGCTGGCGGAAGCGCGCACCGTCGTAATCCCGCCCCACACCGGGCTCGAGGAGATCGCCGCGCTGTTGGTGAAGCAGGGCGTCATCCGTCATCCCCGATCATTCGAGCTGGGCGCGACATTGTCGGGCCGCGGCTCTGCGCTTAGAGCGGGCGAATACGAGTTTCCTGCGGGGGCAAGCGCGCTCGAGGCAATGGACATCATCGCCAGCGGCAAGACAGTCAAGCACCGGTTGACGATCCCCGAGGGCTTGACGAGGGCCGAGATCCTGGCGCTGGTGCAGGCTGCTCCGGCGCTCGATGGTGATGCCGGCCGGCCACCCCCGGAGGGAGCAGTGCTGCCGGAAACTTATCTGTATGAATACGGTGATCGCCGCAAAGATATGGTCAGCCGCATGAAGCGAGCCATGGCGCACGCGCTCGCGGAGGTTTGGGCGGAGCGCCGAACCGACCTGCCATACACGACGCCACAGGACCTGTTGATACTTGCCTCGTTGGTTGAAAAGGAGGCCTCGCGCGAGGACGAGCGTGCTCGGATCGCCGCTGTGTTCGTCAATCGATTGCGCCTCGGCATGCCCTTGCAATCGGATCCGAGCGTAATCTACGCGTTGGGCGAGAGTGGCACCAAGCGGGTTGATCGCCGACTGACCCACACCGACCTCGCGCTCGCATCACCCTACAACACTTACATGACCAAGGGTTTGCCGCCTGGACCGATCGGCAATCCGGGCATGTCCGCGCTGCGGGCCGCCGCGCGGCCGGCATTTACCGATGAGCTCTATTTTGTCGCCGACGGTGCGGGCGGGCATGTTTTCGCAAAGACGCTGGCGGAGCATAATCGGAATGTCGCGCAATACCGGCGGGGTACTTCGACCGAGCCCGAGGGCGAGGCACCCGCCCGCGCATCGCCGCCGGGCCCGGAGGGTCGCGGGGCTCAATAGGTCTTCGCAATATCACCGCGCCAATCGGGCGAAGTTGTAGACAGGAGGGGGCGACAGTATAAGCGGCATAGGGCAGCAGGAGAGCGGTGGCGGTGAGCGTTGCTAGCATGACGGGCTTTGCCCGGGCGGAGGGCGAAGAGTCCGGCATTGCCTGGGTTTGGGAAATGAAGAGCGTCAACGGCCGATCGCTCGACCTGCGGCTCCGGCTGCCGCCGGGCTTCGACGCGCTCGAGCCTCAACTTCGCGCGTCACTGGCGCAACGCTCCCGTCGCGGCAACTTCTCCGCCACCCTGGCGGTGACCCGCACCGCGCCTGCGGTGGTGCGGATAAACCGCGAAACATTGTCTCAGCTGATCGACCTGATGAACCAGCTTGCCGGAGAAATCGAAGCGGCGCCACCCCGGATCGACGGGTTGCTGGCCCTGCGCGGCGTCGTGGAAGTGGTCGAGGACGAATCGGATGAGCTCCTCCAAAAACGCCGACATGCGGTTCTCGACAGTTGGGGGAGGGCGCTCGATCGGTTGGTCAAGGCCAGAGCCGAGGAGGGTGCCCGACTTGCCGCGATCCTGCGCAACCAGCTTGCGGAGTTGCGCGGACTGATCGACGCCGCGGCGGCATGCGCAGCGACCCAACCGGACGCCATTCGCGAAAGACTGCGGATATCGCTCGCCGGCCTCATAGACCTCGTTCCCGGTATGCCTGAAGAACGAATTGCGCAGGAAATGGCACTGCTGATCGCTCGTTCGGATATCCGCGAAGAGATCGACCGGCTGCGAGCACATATCGAACAGGCAAGCGAATTGCTGCGGCAGGAGGAAGCGGTCGGGCGCCGGCTTGACTTCCTCTGTCAGGAACTCAATCGCGAAGCCAACACACTGTGCTCGAAATCCGCCGATATCGAGCTGACGCGAGTGGGACTCTCACTGAAAGCGGCGGTCGAGCAGTTCCGCGAGCAGGTGCAGAACATCGAGTGAGCTCCAAACCGATCCGCGGATGCAGGTCTCTTACGGAGCTTCTTCGATCTTATGCCAAGCTTGGTATGCGGCGAGCAGCATCGCGGTCACGGCCTTCAGATCGTTGTGCTTGGTGTTAATGACGATATCGAAATTGATGGGATCGGTCGCGTTAACCCCATATAGCCCGGCATAGCGTTTCCGCTCGCTCGCAAATCTTCGATCAATGCTTTTTCGCACTTCTTCGACAGATTTCGCGTCCTCGCTCAGTCGCCCCTCTTCCTGTAGATGATTGAATATGCGTTCGGCAGCTGTTTGGGCGTCAAGTATTAGAAATACCTTGAACGAAGAAGGCATCCAACGCCACGCCATGCGAGAATCGATGACGAGCCGCTCTTCTGTGCGGTACATTTCCTGAAGCAAATTATCGACTTTGAGATCAATATCTCGTTGCGCCTCGGCTGATATATTCATTGCTTCGATTGATTCCCCGCGCTCGACGGCGAGCTGTCTGAATAGATCGCCGGACGAAAAATGTCGAAATCCGAGGGCAGAGGCGACTGCTCTCGCGGTCGAGGATTTTCCCGAGCCAGGCGATCCCGCGATGGTTATGATCTGCTCTTTCATCAATCGATATTCTCGAACGCCGGGGCTGAGCCGCAAGTTTAGCACACTCGCGCAAGCTCCAGACCCGACGCCTGATCTTATCTGAGCCTTCGAGATGAACGCGGCGTCGATCCGGTCGTTGTCACTGCCGAGGGTATCGCCAGCTGTTGGCAGCCTGACCCGATGAGGGGGGCGATATGACCGAGGTTGAGCGGCTCGCGGAGTTTGTGAACCGCGTCAAATACCGGGCGATCTCCGAGCGGACGCGAGGGCAACTCAAGCTCCACGTTCTCGACAGCCTCGGCTGCGCGATCGGTGCGCTCGCGGCCGAGCCGATCGCCGCGATTCGCACACATCTCGAGTTGAGGCGGCAGTATGGTTTCACCGCGGCCGCGGTCGCGCAGGTCGAGATCGAGATCTTCGATGTCGCTCATCGCATCATCGGCGGCGGTGAGGACGGCGACAAGACAACTGTTCGCACAAAGGAAGAGGCCGGTCACAGCCTGCAATACATGATCGCCGCTGCGCTGTGTGACGGCGAACTGCTGCCGCGCCAATATGCGCCGAAGCGCATTTTGGCGTCCGATGTGCAGCATCTCCTCCAGCAGGTGACGGTGAGGCCGAACGCCGAATTCTCGGCTCGTTTTCCGGAAGAGATGCCGTGCCGCGTTGCGATCAACCTTGAGGACGGACGGCGCTTCGAGATCGAGAAGCGGGATTACGAGGGTTTCCATAGCCGGCCGATGTCCTGGGATAGCGTCGTGCGGAAGTTCCATGACCTCGCGGCGCCCCGCGCGACACCCGACCAGCGCAGCGCGATCGCGCGCGCTGTATCGCAGCTCGACAATATGCGAGTTCGCGAACTAACGGCGCTGTTGGCCCAGATAGGAGAAGCGAGATGAGCGAGCGGGCCTTTGCGGCCATTCCTCTCAATGCGCGCTCGACGAAGCCGCGCTCGCGGGGTTTGACCGAGATTCGCGGCCCCTATTACTCGGTGAAGGGGCGGCGTTATCTCGAGGACATCCTCGACACGATGCACCCCTATGTCGATGGGCTGAAATTCGCCGGCGGGTCCTTCGCGTTGATGCCGCGGGACAAAGTCGCCGAGATCATCGATCTCGCCCGCCGCCACGCCGTCTATGTCTCGACCGGCGGGTGGATAGAGAACGTGCTGCGCTACGGTGCCGAGGCGGTCGAAAAATACCTCTCGGAAGCGAAGACTCTCGGCTTCGACGTGATCGAGCTCTCGACCGGTTTCATTACGATTCCCGACGACGATCTGCTGCGGCTGGTACGGCGGGTGGCAAAAGCCGGGCTCAAGGCCAAGCCGGAGCTCGGGATCCAGTTCGGTGCCGGCGGTGGTGCAACGCCGGTCGCGGAGCTGGCGGCAGAGGGCACGCACGACGCTGGGTGGGTGGTCAAGCGCGCCAAGGCCTGCCTCGAGGCCGGCGCCCATATGATTATGATCGAGTCCGAGGGGATCACCGAAAATG
>Ga0126381_100003580_pt1 | contig 16845 bp, 16 predicted proteins | sample PanSoiMetPlot_28_FD_96465 | JGI IMG/M metagenome (GOLD analysis project Ga0126381, IMG submission 96465) | Tropical forest soil microbial communities from Panama - MetaG Plot_28 | ecosystem: Environmental > Terrestrial > Soil > Tropical forest > Bulk soil | place: Panama | collected 2016-02-17 | reverse complement strand
CTCCGTACTCATGACACACTTCTCCAGATCTCGTCTTTTACAGAATTTTAGCGTACCGGGAAGCACCCCTCGTTGTCAAATCGAGTGACAACCGAAACAACCGCTAGGGGTTCGCTTCTGCGGGATGGTGTTCATGCCGGCTCAGGAATTCCCGCAGCACCAGGTTCACTAACGCCGAAACGGTACGCTCTTCCTGCTCCGCCAGCCGGTTAATCGCCTCGCAAATCTCATCGTCCAGACGGATAAATTGAATGTTCATGAACTAACCCGAAGTTGTCTGGCGCTGTATCCCGGGAGGTCCTCTCATTATGACACGGTGGGTCGAGGTGGGACTTAATATCTTTAGATCGGCGCAGCCGAGCCAACCCAAGTTCACCCTCCCAGATACGGGAGCGCTGACCATGTGGGCGCCATCATTCCGGGATCAAGTGTTGGCATTGTGCGCCTCATTGGCGGTTGGGAACCAAAGCCAGTAGGCCTGCTCTCTCGCGTAGCCCCGAGTGGTAAGTCCCGCAACACTGCATCGCATCCCGACGTAACATGGCTCTCCGCCACCAGCGTCGGCACATACGAAACCTACCCGCGACTGTCGTTATTCTATGGTCAATCAGCGCTGCGTTGCACGGTCAGCCATCGCCTTCCGTTCGCGACGCCACATCCGATAGCACACCCTACCGGCGGTTATCGACTGTGACAACCGCGAAACGCCCCGGCATTCATTGGGGGTCACTGCTCCGCGAGTGGTGGCTCAATCTCGCCATGGAACAGACGGAACGAATCATCAAGGAATCGAAAACGCGAGATCGGTTGAGCGGACCCTTCTTCCAGGATTGGTTCAGCACCGTTGCCGGCTACCATTTCAATCGATGGGACGATGGCGACAAGTTCATTACCTCCGATCTCGGTCATCCAGCGCAGGGCGCGATCGTCGAGGCCATATTCTGGCAGAACGACGACCGCGTGCGATTTTCCGACCAGGACTTTCACAGCGCGACCTATCGGCACGCCCTTTTGCAAGCCTTTGCATTCGCCACGTTCGATGCGGTGCAGTGGAAGTTAGGACCCCTGAGTGAGGCCAGTATCGGCAATGTCGGACTTCAGGTTAACTGGTGGGATCGGGAGTGCAGACAGCTCAAGACTCGCTGCGACCCTCGCACGGGCATGAACGATCTGGTTTTGAACGAAGTGGGCGGAACGGCCATGACCATCGGCTTTCAATGGCTCGACAAACACGTGCAAAAGCGGCTGGAGACGCGGGTACAGAGCCGTGCCGTGATTGATACCACGCGGCTGCTGACGAATCCGCCCCAAGCGGTTGCCAATATCCTTCGTTTCCGGAGACCGTGGTTGCGTGATAACCGTCCATGACGGGTAAATCTCCGCCGAAGGTACTCGCAACAGCTGCCGTTATTGCCGGAGCACAGTGAAGCGACTGATAGAATACCCAAGCGCCCCACCCATGAAGACATCCGACAAGAAATGAACATTGAGCGTGAGCCGTGAAAATCCGACAACCGAGGCCAGGCCATATGCGACGAAAGGCACCCAGCGATGGTTCCCGTATCGTCGGGCGATGATTGTGGCAACAGCAAACGCTTCTATGCTGTGCCCGGAAGGAAAGCTTCCATTTCCTCGTATGTAGGAAGTCGGTGAGCTGCTGGTCGCAAACCAGCCCGAAGCCGGGTAACGGACTGGCCTGAGCCGCATAGTGACATCCTTCAAAACCGTCTGCACCAGCGCGGTATCGGCCATCGCTTCACCCGCGAGCAACGCGGTGTGTTGCATCTTCGAGTCCTTGCGAAACCGCCCGATGGCGTACAGCGAGGCCGCGGTGACACCCATACCGATTGCCGTCGCGTTGCCATTAAATATGTATTTGAACTCATGAAATGTCGTGGTGCGGCGGAAATATCCGGCTTCGATCGGGTCGACAACAAGGAGTCCCGCCGTGGTCCCAAGAACAGCAGCGGTGGGAACCAGGTCTTGGCCATGCGCAAGCCTGGCCGGAAAAGACCAGATCTGCTTTTGATCGTCGACCCAGTTGTGGAACAGAAGTTTCCAGGAGACCGGCCGCTCATAGTCGTGTTCCGGCGATGGGGCAGGCGGCTCAGCCATCTTCGGTGGTTGGTTCGTGGAAGGAGCAGCGGGTGAGCTGTGATCGGGGTTCGTTACTTGAGTCCCTGCCCGACTGGGAATCACAAGAGCGGACACGGCTATCACCACGACCGCGAGCTTCTTAAGGCTTCCAGCGCCGCGTCCGAACTGGACGGCTGCGGCGACCAGACAAAGCAGAAAAACGCATGGGCCCAGAAAAACTAGCATGACGGGGTGATTGTATCGGTCACCCGTTAATTGCGTCAATGATTTGGGGGTTACCGATTCAGGTCGGCCAACCGCCATTCGTTCGACCGCGCGATACGCTAACATCGAAGCATTCCAGACACTTGGAAGGACAACTTGCGCGTAGTGATGGTGGCCACGCGCAACCCGCTCAATATCGGCGCGTCGGCGCGCGCCATGGCAAATTTCGGCTTTCAGCGGCTGCGCGTAGTCGCACCCTACGATGTGGCCTTTCGCGAAGCGCGATCGGCCGTAGGCGCCGCTCCGCTGCTGGCCGCGGCGGAGGAGTTCGGGACTGTTGCGGACGCAGTCGCCGATTGCACTCTGGTCGTGGGAACTACCGCCGTAGGCCATCGGGAGCTGCAGCATCCTTTGCGGCGGCTTGAATATGGGGCGCGCTTAATCGCCCGCCGGCTGGCGCACTCGCCTGTGGCGCTGCTGTTCGGCTCCGAGAAGTTCGGGCTCTCCAACGATGAAATCAGCCACTGCCAGTGGCTGATGCGCATTCCCACCGCCAGCCGCGATCTCTCGATGAATCTCGGCCAGGCTGTGGCGCTCTGCCTTTACGAGCTCGCGCGCGAGCCGAAAGCCACGACCGCCCGACCGGAGAAGATCAAGGCGGCGAGCGCCGGAGAGACAGAGCAGATCACCCGCCTGCTTCTGCAAGCGCTCGCGCGCAGCGGGTATACGAATCCAGTCACCGAGGGTTCTACCGAGGAGAAGGTACGCCGCCTGGTGCGGCGGCTGGACATAGCGCGGCGAGACGCGCCGGTGTTGCTCGGAATGCTGCGACAGATGCTGTGGAAGATCGGCTGAAGGGCCGGTTTACATGCCGCGCCCGCCGCGCCGGCCGGGCTTCTCCTCGCTTTTGCCGCCGGAGAATCGCAGCGTCACGTCGGCCACGTGCCGTTTCTCGTCCACGTGAACGTCGGCCTTGGTGTTAGCAAGATTATCGAACAGCCCTTGTTGCCGCACGCTATTGAGGAAAAAATCGGGATACTCGGGGTTGAACGCCTTGCCTTCCGTCAGAGTCCAGATGCGCTTGATCTCCGCCTCGGCGGTGAGGTCGAGGCCTGCGATCGTGAGCTTGCCCATCGTGTATTGCGGCCCCGGCTCGACGAAAAAGGTCACGTCCACTGCCTTCTTGCCATCATCGATGTGGCGGTCGGGCATGACCTTCGCATCCAGGTATCCCGCGTGGCGGACAGCTTTGCGGATCGCCTCCACGCCTTTCGCGACCTTATCGTAATTGGCTACGTCGCCGGTCTTCAGGTCGGCGTCCTTCATCAAAGTTTCGGGGTGCACGGGCGTTTGGCCCTGTATCGCAAGCTTGCCCAGCGTGTAGCTCTCGCCTTCATCCACGGTGACCAGAACGCGCAAGCCCTTAACGTCGGTGGTGGGCTCGGTGCCGATCTCCGGAAATGCCACCCTCACGCGGCCGCGCGCCTCATACAGCGGGCGGATGGAGGCATTCAAAATCTCCCGGAAGCGGTCTTCCGTGTACGGCGTGCCGACCGCAGCACCCGAAACCGCTTCATGCAGCACGTTCTCCGGGATCACGTGATTGCCGCGGAAGTTCACCAGCGCCACCACGGGCAGCGGCCGGTCGGGGTGGAAGACGATTACATAATCGCCGGGCGATGCAGGAGTTACGCTGCCGGCGATCTTTTCCGGCTGCCCCTTGGAGGCCATAAACTCCGAAATCCATTTCGAATACCGTTCCAGCACCGGCTGCGTCGCAGCCAGGTGGTCCAGCGAAAACAACGGGTCGCGTGCCTTCAACGTGGCGGTCAACTCGAGCTCGGAAACGTGCAGTCCTTCGAAATGGACCGGATACGCCTGCTCCACCTCGGTGACCTGAAATGTCGCGACGTAGCTCTTCTCGCCCGCTGCCGGTATGAACTTATAACCGACGGTCTCGAACGCGCCGGTTGCCACCAGGCGATCGCGTGCCGCCTCGAACTCGGGACGGCCGGCCATCTGCCCGGTCTTGAGACCCGCCACCGCGAGAATCTGTTCGGGTTTATAGATCCGGCTGCCTTCTACGGCCAGGCTTTGGATTGGCCACCGCGCCACCAGTGCCGCGGGCGCCGCTTTTTTCGGGATGGATTTCGGCTGCGCGAATCCGGATGCTGTGGCGAGCATCACAATAAAGAGGGCCCGTGTCATATCTCTGATCATAAAAGGGAGCATAGGAGCAAAGGAGTCCGACGTAGTACGTAAGCCATACTCCCTTTGCTCCTTTACTCCCTTTGCTCCTTTCTTCTGACGTACCGGCCTCGCCGCCGGTGACATGGGTAGAATGAAAAAAGTGCCATACGATTTGATCGTGATTGGGAGTGGTCCCGGCGGCTACTCCGCTGCAATTCGCGCCGGCCAATACGGATTGAAGACAGCGCTTGTCGAAAAACAGGCCAAACTCGGCGGCACCTGCCTCCTGGTGGGGTGTATTCCCACCAAGTCGCTGCTGCAGACCGCCGATGTTTGGGAGCGCTTCGTCCACTCGGATAAAGAAGGCATTTATTGCGAGAATCCTCGCCTCGACTATCCCAAGGTGAAGGAGCGGAAGGACGGGATCGTTAACAAGCATTCCAACGGCGTCGGCATGCTGCTCAAGCGCGCCAAGGTCGAGCGCATCGCCGGTTTCGCCACGCTCAAGGGCGGCGGCAAAGTCGAAGTCAAGTCCGACTCCGGCACACAGACGCTCGAAGCGAAAAACATTATCGTCGCCACCGGCTCGGAAGCGCGTATGCTTCCAGGGCTGCAGGCCGACGCGGAAACCATCCTCACCAACATCGAAATCCTGAACCTCACGGAGGTTCCCAAAAGCCTGATCGTGATCGGCGCGGGGGCAGTGGGCGTGGAGTTCGCCTCGATTTTCAAACGCTTCGGCACCGATGTCACCGTCATTGAGATGCTGCCGCGCATCGTTCCGGTGGAAGACGAAGACGTCTCGAAGGAGCTGGAGCGAAATTTCAAAAAGCAGGGAATCCGGGTCGAGACCGGTGCGCGCGCGGAGAATATCCAGAAGGTCGGCAAGTGCGTCCGGCTGACGCTCACCACCAAGGACGGCAAACAGGAGCAGCTCGAAGCCGAGAAACTGCTGGTCGCGGTGGGACGCAAGCCGAACACCGACAACATCGGCATCGAGAACACCAAGATAGAGCTCGACCGCGGGTTCATCAAAACGAACCAGTGGCAGCAGACGGCCGAGCCGGGCGTTTACGCCATCGGCGACGTGGTGGCGGGCACGCCCCAGCTCGCGCATGTGGCGACCCGTGAAGGCATGATCGCGGTGGCGCACATGGCCGGCAAGCCGACCGTTCCCATCAACAAGACGCGTATTCCCGGCTGCACCTATACGGAACCGGGGATCGGAAGCGTGGGACTCACCGAGGCACAGGCACGCGCCGCGGGCCGGAAGGTGAAGGTGGGCCGCTTCCCGTTTGCAGGCGACAGCCGCGCGACGATCCTGGGGCACCATGAAGGCTTCATCAAGGTGGTCGCCGACGAGCAGTATGGCGAGATCCTGGGCGTACATATCATTGGCGCCGAGGCATTCGAGCTGATCGCCGAAGCAGTGACAGCCATGGAAGCGGAGGCGACGGTCGAGGTGATGATGCAAACCATCCATGCACACCCGACGCTATATGAAGCCGTCGGCGAAGCTTTCAACGCGGTGTACGGGCTGTCGATCAATGCGTAATACCGCGGCATTTTATTTCATCGCGGAGACGCGGAGGAGCGGAGAAAATAGCATTCCTCCGCAGCCTCCGTTTCTCCGCGCCTCCGCGACAAAGGTGTTGGCCGCCCATGCCTAAATGCTCCGTACTCGAGCTCGGCCGCATCGGCTACGGCGACGCGCTCGAAGTGCAGCAGCGGCTCGTCGCCGAGCGCAAAGAGGGCCGCGGCGAAGATCGCCTGCTGCTGCTGGAGCACCCGCACGTCATCACGCTCGGCCGCAACGGACACATGGAGAATCTGCTGGCGAGCGATGACATTCTGGATCGCGCCGGCATTTCGTTTTTTCCTACAGACCGAGGGGGCGACGTCACCTACCACGGGCCGGGGCAGCTTGTCGGTTACCCGATCCTCGATCTGCGTGAGTGGAAGCGCGACGTTGGCGCGTACGTCCGGGCGGTCGAACAGACCATCATCGATACGCTGGCCGACTATGGCATCGCCGCCGGCCGTATACCCAAGCTTACCGGTGTCTGGGTGGGCGAACGTAAGATTGCAGCCATTGGCGTGCACATCAGCCGCTGGGTGACGTCGCACGGCTTCGCCTTGAACGTCGCGACTGATTTAACCTATTTTCAGTATATCGTTCCGTGCGGCCTGACGAAGCCGGTGACCTCGATGGCGGCGCTTGGCGTGCGCGCCACGGTCGAAGAAGTTGGCCATACACTGGCCGGACATTTCGGCCGAATTTTTGAACGCGAGATGACGCAGGTGGTGGAAAGCGCCCTCGCCTTTTCCGGAGAAAGAGAAGCGATATGACCGATGTGGTGATGCCCCAGATGGGCGAAAGCATTGTCGAAGGCACGTTGACGAAGTGGCTGAAGAAACCTGGAGAGCGCATCGAGCGCGATGAACCGTTGTTTGAAATCTCCACCGATAAGGTCGATACGGAAATTCCTTCCCCGGCCGCGGGCACGCTGTCCGAAGTGCTCGTAGAGGAAGGTGCGACGGTCAGTATCAACACCATAGTGGCGCGAATCGCCGATGGGAATGGCGCCGCCGCGCCGGCCCCGGCCAAACCGGCCGAAAGGAAACCTGCGGCGCCTCCCGCGGCTGCAGCACCAGCGCCGCCGCCCACGCCGGCCATCGAGCCTGAGATCATCGAGCCTACGCCCGCTCCGCAGCAGGTGGAAGAGACCGCAGAGCCCGTGGGTCCGCTTTCGCCCCTGGTGCGAAAGATGGCGCGGGAGAACAATATCGACCTGAGCCGCATCAAAGGCACAGGCGCGGGCGGGCGCATTACCAAGCAGGACATGGAAGCGCACCTGGCTCGCCGGGCGGAGCAGCCCGCACCCGCTGCCGCCCCTCCGGCGCAGGCACGTCCAGCCGCACCTGCCGCAGCACCGACCATGCCGCCACCGGCACCCGCTCCCGCCGTGGAGCCTATGGCTCCGCTCCCGCCGCCCGGACAGGCAAAAACCCGCATCGAGCCGCTCAGCACAATGCGCGCCAAAATCGCCGAGCACATGGTGATGTCCAAGCGCGTTTCGCCGCATGTCACCACCGTGCACCGCGTCGATATGACGAATGTGGCGCGGATGCGCGAGCGCAACAAGGCGGTTTTCCAGGCGAACTACGGATTCTCGCTGACGTACCTGCCCTTCATCACCCGCGCAGCCGTGGCGGCGCTGCGTCAATATCCGCTGCTCAATGCATCGCTCGACGGCAACAACATCATCTATCACAACGAGGTGAACATCGGCATCGCCGTGGCTCTCGAAAACGGACTGATTGTACCCGTGGTCCGCGCCGCCGACGAAAAGAATGTGCTGGGCTTGCAGCGCTCCATCGTGGACCTCGCCGCTCGCGCCCGCTCACGCCAGCTCAAGCCCGAAGAGGTGCAGGGCGGTACGTTCTCCATCACCAATTTCGGCAGCTTCGGCAGCCTGGTGGGCACGCCCATCATCAACCAGCCGCAGGTTGCGATCCTGGGTGTAGGCACGGTGGACAAGACGCCGGTGGTGATCGATGACGCCATTGCGATCCGCTCCATCTGCCATCTGTCGCTCAGCTTCGACCACCGCCTGGTCGATGGCGCACTGGCCGATCAGTTCATGACAAAAGTGAAGCAGGTGCTGGAGAACTGGTCGGAAGAGGTTCTGTAGCGCCGCTTAGTAAAAGAAGCCGACGATACGCTGCAACAGGGACTCCCTGACCGGCCGCTGCCGCGGGGGTTCCTTATCGTCGCCAGTCCATTCCTGACAGGCGGCGGACAGCTCGACCAGGCACTCGGCGGCGGCATTGCGCTCACTGCGGCTGATGGCCGAGTCGTTTCGCACTTGCGGCGCGTAACGTCCCAAGGAGATTCGCAGAAGCCCACTGAAGGGATCGCGGCATTGGTGCTTGAGGCACAGGCGGCGAGTGCGAGGCAGCATCGACTCCAACTCGCGGCGGCAGGCGGCGTATTCGCGGTGCTCCGCCTCCAGGTCGTCGCTATACCCGGGAAGCCGGTAGTAGTTCTGATACGCGGTCTCCCACTGGTCTACGGACGCCAGGTAGGAGTCGACTACAGTTCGCAATCGAGCGACGAATTCACGATCGGAGATGGGATCCTGCTGCTCCATTCGGTAGAGGTTCTGTAGCGTACTGCCGGGCCGCAAAATACTGCGTGGACAGGATACTATACACGGCCCCCGCGCATCAAACTGGGAGGTAGAGAGCGTTGAGCTGCACTGCCGCCAAGATGGGTGCTGTGTCAACCGGGGAAAGCGCACCGCCGAGAACCTCGTTGCTGTCGCGCATTTTTGTGCCGGCCAAGCCAGGGTCCCCGATCGTGCGTTTCGGCTTCGCGGCGGCTTGTTGTGCGGTCGCCTTCCTCATCAGATTCCTGCTGGATCCTGTGCTGCAGGATCGGTCGCCTTTGCTGCTTTTCGCGCTGGCGGTGGCATTGAGCGCGATTCGCGGAGGTTTCGGCCCGGGACTGTTTGCCGTCTTGCTAGGCGCCTTCGGCGCACCTTATTTCTTCCCTCCCGTCGGCAAGTACTTCTACGTGGAACCGGGATACCGGGCTACTGCTGTGATTCAACTGTTGCTGTTCGTGGCAGTGGGACTGATTCTGACGTGGCTCGCCAGCGAAATGCGCGCCCACGAATTACGGCTTCGAGACACTCTGCGCGAGCGCGATGCCGCACTGGAACACGTTCGCCTGCTGAGCGGGCTGGTGCCCATATGCGCGGGCTGCAAGAAGATCCGCGACGACCAGGGCAACTGGCAGCAGATGGAGAGCTACATTTCCGCGCACTCGGAGGCACAGTTCAGCCACGGTTTGTGTCCCACCTGTGCGCGGCGGTATATGGACGATTTACCCAACGGAAACTGACAAGACTTGCGCCGCGGTTAGTGCGTATACCGCGGCGCAGTCCACGATGCGATCGACGGGAACGAACTCGTCCGGACCGTGGGAGACGGTGAGCAGCCCGGGGCCGTACGCGAAAGACGGAATGCCGCACTCGGCGTAGAAGCGAATTTCCAGCAGGCCGGGGCACATTTCAAATTGCGCGGGCTTGGATGTGACCTCGTGAATGCTCTGCGACAAAGCCGCCGCGAGGCTCCCGTCTTCGACAACGCGGCACGAGCGGCCCTCCTGTAAAACTTCGACTTCCGCTCCCCCAAGCAGCGCCAGTAGCCGCTGCCTTTCCGTTTCGAGATCCTCTTCCGGATCGATGCGCCGGTCGATAGTGAACGAAAACCGCTCGGGAACCACGTTGAAGTTCGTGCCACCTTCGGTGCGGCCGCCCATCATCATGATGGAACCCCGGCCCTCCACCTCGCGTTTCAGGGCGGCTAATTCGTTCAGCAGCGGAATCGCGCGTTCGAAAGCATTCACGCCCTCGTGCTGCCGGCCCACGTGCGCCGGTTTGCCGCGCAGGGTGGCGCGTATGGTGAAGGCGCCGCGATTCGCGTTCCAAACGACGCCGCCGGTGGGCTCCGGCGTGAGCATGCCGATACCGCCGGCGCCCAGAATGCCACGGTCCGCCAGATAGCGTGAGCCGCGCGTGCCCGCGGTCTCCTCGTCGGCCACGAGGACAATGCCGATTCTGCCGCCGGAGAGCGCACCCGCTTCACGCGCCGCCACGGCCGCATAGATCATCGATGCGAGGCCGCTCTTCATGTCGGAAGATCCGCGGCCGAACAGGTTTGCACCTTTCTGCCGCGGCTGGAACTGCAGTTCGGACTGCGCCGGAACGACGTCGTAATGGCCGTGGAAGTAGAGCGTGCGCTCGCTCTTGCCGACGAACCCGAGCACGCAGTCGCCCTCTCTGCGGATATCGTCGAAGCCAAGCTTCCGGAGTTCCGCGCCGAGCAGCTCCGCGCATTCCGTGTAGCAATTTCCCGGCGGATTCTCGGTGGCGATGGCAATTAGGCGCGAGGTGAGGTCGATCATGTTGTCGCGGTATGCCGCGACGCGCTCGACCACGGTCATAGCATCAATTGCCCGCCGTTGACCTCGACGGTTTCGCCGACGATGTAGCTGGCCGCGTTCGACACGAGAAAGGCGATCACCTGCGCGCACTCTTCCGACCTGCCGGTGCGGCCGAGGGGAATCCCTTTCACGAAGTTCTGAATCATCTCCGGCGTGGAGAACGCCTCGTGGAACGGCGTATCGATCACGCCCGGCGACACGGCGTTGACCCGCACACCATAGGGCGCGAGCTCTTTGGCCTGCGACTTGGTCAACGCGATCAGGCCGGCCTTGGCGGCGGAATAGACTCCCGCGCCCGGTCCACCGCCGTTGCGGCCTGCGATGGAAACGATATTGACGATTGCGCCTCGTTTTCGCTCGATCATCGCCGGCGCGGCGTGCTGGGTTACAAATGCCGCGCTTTTGAGATTGAGATCCATGATGTCGTCCCAGCCCTCTTCGGTGACCTCGGAGATCTTCATCCGCTTCACCAGCGAGCCGGCGTTGTTGATCAGGATGTCGATCGGCCCAAGCTCCTTTACGGTCTCGTCGACAATCTTGCGCGCGTCGGCGGGATGATGCAGGTCGGCGCGCAACGCGACGGCTGTTCCGGCGGCCGCGCGGATGCGGTCGCGCGTTTCGACTGCGCCTCTTTCATTGTGGAAGTAACCCAACGCCACCTTGGCGCCGAGATCGGCGAGCACCAGCGCAGTGGCGGCGCCAATGCCCGACGAAGCGCCGGTCACCAGCGCCACACTGCCGGAGAGATCCATGTAGTTTTGCATTTTGCCCTGAAGGAAAACGGTAACACGTCGCCGGCGAACCACACCGGCGGCAAGACCGCCGGCGTTACCATGAAGCATGCGCGTCCTCACCCGCGGCGCCGGGCTCGGCATGCTGGCCGCGGCCGTGGCGTTGGCACAACATCCGCTTGCACCGCTTAGCGCGGATGAGATCCACTCCGCCACTAAGATCTTCCACGACTCCGGTCGTCTTCCCGCGGGTGCGCGGTTCAGCGAATTGAAGCTCCAGGAACCGCCCAAGGATGCTGTCCTCCGCGGCCAAGCTACGCCGCGCCAGGCGTTCGCAGTCATTTATGGCTACCAGACGAATCAGACGTTCGAAGGCATCGCCGATCTGACCGCGCACCGCCTCGTTTCCTGGCGCGAAGTTCCGGGCGCGCAGCCGGCCATCAGCTCGGAAGATTCGTCGCGCGCTGAACAGGTCATGCGTGCCGACCCGCGCTTCCGCCGGGCCATGAGTGAGCGCGGCATCCGCGATCTCGATAACGTCCTCACGGTCGCCTGGTCGGCCGGCTATTTTGCGCTTCCCGGCACCGAGAAAGACCGCATTGTGCGCGCCGTCTGCTACTACGGCGGCGCGGGCGAGAACTTGTACGCGCACCCCATCGAGGGCGTCTCAGCACACGTCGACGTGACAGCGCGCAAGGTGCTCGATTTCACCGATATCGACCGCACGGCGCCCGTGTCTCGCGAGAATTTCGAGCTTACGCCTTCCGCCAACCCGCCGCGCCCCGTCCCCGCGCCGATTGAAATCACGCAGCCTGCCGGCCCTGCCTTTCGCATCGAAAACGGCGAGGTGCGCTGGCAGAAGTGGCGCTTCCGCTATGCGCTCGATCCGCGGGAGGGTCTGGTGCTGTATACGGTCGGGTTCGAGGATGGCGGCCGCGTCCGTTCGATTCTTTATCGCGCGTCGCTTTCCGAGATGGTGGTGCCCTATGGCGACCCGACGGCCGCGTGGTTTTTCCGCAACAGCTTCGATGCCGGCGAACTCGGCCTGGGCGCGAACGCCAGCTCGCTACGGCCGGGCGTCGATTGCCCGCAGAACTGCACCGTGCTCGATTCCGTGCTCGCCAGCGAGTCGGGGGCGCCGCAGACTATCCGGGGCGCAGTGGCGCTCTACGAGCGCGATTCGGGGATTGCCTGGAAGCACGGCGAGAATACGCGCCGCGCCCGCACTCTCACGATCGGCTATCTGACACAAGTTGGGAATTACGAATACGGCTTCGACTGGATCTTCCACCAGGACGGCACGCTGGAATGCCAAGTGGCGCTTACCGGCATCATGGCGGTGAAGGGGATTGCCACGGGCGCGCACGATCCATACGCTCACGCCGTGGCGAAGAACATCGTGGCGCCGCACCATCAGCACTTCTTCACGTTCCGGTTGGATTTCGATGTGGATGGCGCGGCGAACCGCGTGCTGGAAGTCAACAGCCAGGCCGCGCCGCCGGGTCCGCAGAATCCGTACGGCAACGCGTTCACGATGCGCGAAACGCCGCTCGTGAACGAACGCGACGCTCAGCGCAATCTGAATCTGCTGACCAGCCGCCGATGGCTGGTAGTGAATCCCTCAGCGATGAACGCACTGGGGCATCCAACGGGTTACGCCCTGGTGCCTGGTGACAACGCCGTCCCGTTCGCCCAGCCGGACGCATGGGTGCGCAAGCGCGCGGGCTTCCTCAACTGGCACGTATGGGTGACGCCGTACCGCGCCGACGAGCGCTACGCCGGTGGGGACTATCCCAATCAGAGCCGCGGCGGTGATGGCCTGCCCAAATGGACCGCTGCCAACCGCCCGCTCGACAACCAGGACGTCGTGCTGTGGTACACCACCGGCATCACACACAATCCGCGCCCGGAGGACTGGCCGGTGATGCCGGTGCAGACCATCAGCTTTCAACTGATGCCGTGGGGATTCTTCGCGAGGAACCCGGTGATGGATCTGCCGGCCACGCGGTAGGGGTCTGTCTGCCGTAAGAATCTTACGTCGAAATCCAACTCCGTTCTCTAGAGGAAGGGGCTTATCAGCGCGACGACGTAAGAAGCTTACGTCGAGGCCCTCTACTCGCCTACGGGACTGTGAAAAAATGCAGGGACACTGCTGCCGCGCGCTGCAGCGGAAAGACTTCGAAACGCTACCCCGCAATGTCCCGGGATTTTTTCACCCATTCCAATTCCATCGTAAGCGGTAGATTTTCGTGTTCTTTGGATGTTTGTGGATGTTGTTGATTTCACGCGGAAGAAATCTTCAGCAGTCCTGTTAAAATGGAGTTTCCCGTATGGAATTCCTATCCACCAGCCTGCTGGAGCTGATTGTCCAGACCTCGACCAATCTGCCGCCGGACGTTCGCGCCGCCATGTCGCTGGCCGCCAACACGGAAACGCCCGGAACACAGTCCTCGCAGGCGCTCGATATCGTCCTCTCGAACATCGACATGGCCCAGCAGGACGAAGGCCCGATCTGTCAGGACACGGGTCTGCCGACCTTTGTCGTGCATACACCGGTCGGTGTGAATCAGATCCGCATCAAGAAGGCGATCCGGGAAGCGGTCGCCGAAGCGACGAAGCTCGGGAAGCTGCGGCCGAACTCGGTGGATTCGCTCACGGGCGCTAACACCGGCAACAATCTGGGCGAGGAGACGCCCGTAGTACATCTCGAGCAGTGGGAGCAGGACGAGATCGAGGTCAAGCTCATTCTGAAGGGTGGCGGCTGCGAGAACAAAAATATCCAGTATTCGGTGCCGTGCAATCTCGACCACCTGGGCCGAGCCGATCGCAACCTGGAAGGCGTGCGCAAGTGCATTCTGCATGCTGTGTGGCAGGCGCAGGGCCAGGGATGTGCGCCCGGTGTGTTGGGCGTCTGCATCGGCAGCGATCGTGCGCACGGCTACGACCTGGCAAAGGAACAGCTCTTCCGCACGCTCGACGACGTCAACCCGAACCCCACGCTGGCGAAGCTCGAAGCCGAAATCATGGAAGAGGCGAATAAGCTGGGCGTGGGCGCGATGGGCTTCGGTGGCAAATCGTCGCTGATCGGCTGCAAGATTCGCGCCGCGAATCGGCTGCCGGCCAGTTTCTTCGTTTCCGTGGCATACGAATGTTGGGCTTTCCGGAGGCTCGGAGTAGGGCTCGATGCATCGACGGGTGCGATTACGCGCTGGTTGTATCGCGATCCGTCGCGCGCGATCGAGCGCATGGCGCGCGGCGAAGGGTTCCCGCTGACAGGGCGCGAGGTGATCCTCACGCCGCCGCTCACGGAAGCGCAGATGCGTGCGCTCAAGGTGGGCGACGTGGTGCTGATCAATGGCGATATGTTCACCGGCCGCGACAATGTGCACGCCTACCTGATGAAGAACCCACCGCCATTCGACCTTAACGGAGCTGCGCTCTATCACTGCGGGCCCGTGATGCTCAAACAAGGCGATGAGTGGAGTGTGAAGGCCGCCGGTCCGACCACCAGCATTCGCGAGGAGCCGTACCAGGGCGATGTGATCCGCCGCTATGGCGTGCGCGCCGTGATCGGCAAAGGCGGAATGGGGCCCAAGACGCTGGCCGCGCTGAAGGAATGCGGCGCGGTCTACCTCAATGGAATCGGCGGCGCGGCGCAATACTATGCGCGCACGATGGAGAAGGTGCTCGGCGTGAAGCTGACGGAGTTCGGAATTCCGGAAGCCATGTGGCACATCCGAGTGAAGAATTTCGCGGCCATCGTCACGATGGACGCTCACGGCAACAGCCTGCACGCCGACGTAGAACACGCCACCGGCGAAGCTCTGGAAGGCTTGGCGGCGGCACCACGGGGCTGAGGGTTCTCGCGGTCATATCGTTACGCTCCCTAACGGGCTTATGAAAAAATGCGGGGCTGAAGCCCCGCCCAGGCTGAAGCCTGCCCCACAATCCATTTAGGAATCACGGCGCGGATGACTCGCGCGCGCCGCATAGGCCACCAGCGCGGCTGTGGAGTGCAGCTTCAACTTGGCACAAATGTGTTTGCGATGATTCGCGACCGTTTGCAAACTAACGTGTAGTGCGGCCGCGATTTCTTTGCTGCTCTTGGCCTGACCGATCAGCATCAGGACCTCTGTTTCTTTTGGAGTCAGTCTCTCGTTTTTTGTATCCGCCATCTGCGATCATGAAGTGCACGTGGGCACCCGTAGGTTCGCTCAGGACGGGGGCGTACTGTCCAGTACTGCTAAAAATGACCTAAGAAGGTCATTTTCTTGGACTTGCGAGATTTGTTAGTTTTTTAATAAAAGAAATATTTCCACGATGCTGGATTCGGCCTGATCTTGCAGGCCAAGGGCGGAAGGATCTCCTGCCCCGCGCTCATACTGTTGAAAATGCCTAGTTCCTGTTGACTGATGCGCCCAGACAGAGTGTTGACTCGCCGCGAAAAAGAAGTATTGAAACACATCGGCCATGGCAAGACCAGTAAGCAAATCGCCGAGGTGCTGAATCTCAGTGTCTTCACCGTGAGCAATCACCGTAGACACATCTGCAAGAAGCTCGGACTGCACTCTACCGCGCAGTTAGTAGCGTTTGCAGTCCAGCAGACGATGCGGCGCTGATTCCTTACCTTGTTTTTGCCTGTTGCAAGACCGCGTCGAAGGCGGGCTTCGGTTTTCCCTCGCGGTCGAACAGCAACGGATGATTCGTGCGGCCGCGCGTTGGGTAGTTGTTGAGCCAGGAGTCGCCGTCGGTCACTCCCCAGAAGGTCACGCGTCCGATGGCTTCGCGGTGCTGGACGAATATCCTGAACAGTTCGGCATATCTCTTCGCCAGCGCCTGCTGCGTGTCCTCGGGCAGCCCGGCCGTGTACGGATTCGATTGCGCGTTCCCCGCCGCCGTCGCTGAAATGTCCGCCGTGTTCTGCCGCGTGGTGCGCGGCAGAACGTCCACATCCAGTTCGGTGATATTCACCTTGACCCCGAGCGCGGCAAACGCCTCGATGGTTTCAGCCTCCTGTTTGGCGGCCGGTACATCCATATGGTTGTGGTCTTGCAATCCGACGGCGGTGACCGACGCTCCAGCGGCCTTGAGTTTGCGGATCAGTTCCACCGCGCCTTTGCGCTTGGCCTCGTTTTCCAGCGAGTAATCGTTATAGTAGAGCTCCGCCTGCGGGTCGGCTTCGTGAGCGAACTGAAATGCCTTGAGCAGAAAATCGTCGCCGATGATCTTGTACCAGGGCGATTGCCGCATAGTCCCGTCTTCGTTCAGTGCTTCATTGACAACGTCCCATCCGGCGATCCGCCCTTTATAGCGGCCAACCACGGTTCGGATGTGGTCGCGCATGCGGTCCAGAAGAGCTTCGCGGCTGAGCGGCTCGCCCTGCTCGTTCTGAAATACCCAGCGCGGCGTCTGGCTATGCCATACCAGGCAGTGGCCGATGATGAACATCTTGCGCTTTTCGCCGAAAGCAACGTAGCGATCCGCCGCCGCGAAATCGTAAGCATCGGGGCGCGGATGCACGGACTGCCATTTCAGCGCATTCTCCGGACTGATGGTGTCGAACTGCGCCGCGATAATGGGATTGCCGCGGGAATCGCGTTCTTCGAACTG
>Ga0126381_100003579_pt1 | contig 16849 bp, 13 predicted proteins | sample PanSoiMetPlot_28_FD_96465 | JGI IMG/M metagenome (GOLD analysis project Ga0126381, IMG submission 96465) | Tropical forest soil microbial communities from Panama - MetaG Plot_28 | ecosystem: Environmental > Terrestrial > Soil > Tropical forest > Bulk soil | place: Panama | collected 2016-02-17 | reverse complement strand
TCCAGCCGTTGCAGGAGGTAGGCGGTTTCCAGGTTGGCATAGCGATCGTGGGCATCCGAGACTTCGGTACGCTTGGAAAACAGCGCGTCGGCCTCATCGAAGAGCAGGACGGCCTGCGAGTTTTCTGCGGTGTCGAATACTGCCGCCAGGTTCTTCTCGGTTTCTCCCACCCATTTGGAAACCACGCGGGAGACATCGACCACCAGCAGGTCGGCGTCGACAGCGTGAGCCAGAACCTCCGCGGAAAGGGTTTTTCCAGTGCCGGGCGGCCCGGCAAAGAGCAAGCGCACGCCGCGCTTGCCGGCGCGGTTTTTGAGGAATCCCCAGTCGTCCAGCACGCAGGACTGCAACATGAGCCGGTCAACGGCCTCGTGCAACTGTGCAAGCAAGTCGCGTGGCAGCACCAGGTCTCCCCATTCCGCGCGCGGGCGCACCAGCCGCACTCCCGCACTCAAGGAGCGATGAGAGCGGGCCCGCAGCGCCTCGGCAACATCACTGGAAAGGGCCGGCCGGTGTTCGACCGCGCCGATCAACTCCAGGTCGCGAGCAATCTCCTTCACCCGGTATGGCTCGAGCGCATATCGTCCGGCCAAATGATCTGCCGAATCCTCGAGCGCCGGCACTAATGCGCTCCACAGGGAGCGTCGCTCGACGAAGCCGAGCGGCTCCAGGGGGACCGAAATCAGTGAGCGACCTTTGGCGAAGACGCCCGGGCCAACTGCGCCGGCAATCAGCAACGGACCCGGCCACTCTGGAGGAGAGGCCGCTTCATCGCCCGTGGTTGCGGCCGAAGGGTCGGTAGGATTAGACGAAGCACGGGTACCTCATCGCGCAGGGCAGCATGAATGTGAAGCATCCTGTGCCAATTGGCATCCGGCAAAGCAGGAGACACGAAGGCGGCAACCCCGTACCCGGCGTGGGCAACCAGCGCGACGGCGCGGTGAAAAGCCGCGTTCACGTCCTCGCCGGTTACGGCAATCGTGCATGCTTGACCGTCGTGCAAGGCCTGTATGGCGCGTTGGGCCTGGACTCCAGCCAACCACGGTTGCAGTCCCGAACAGCATTCCTCGCTTCGCAGCGGGATCAACTCCATCGGCGTTGCCTCAATGCCATGGAGGGCGGGCCAAAGCGTATCCGCGAGAAGCAATGAGCGGTCAAACAGGGGCGCGTCGCCCACGAGCCTCACTATTCCCCTGCGAAACAGCGGTCCCGTCTCGATTATCTGACGACACTGCCGTCTTCCTTCGGCGTCGGCGAAGAGCAGCTGCGCGACCAGACCCAGTGACGGACGCGAGTCGCCCTTGGGATGCAGCGTGCGCAAGACGGCAGAGTAGCCTTCATGCTCTTCGGGCATGGCAGCGAGCAACAAAAGTTCCACTTCAACGCCGGAAAGATCAAAGCGCTCGATCAGGCGATCGATGGGGTGAAGTGGTCCCTCCACCAGCGGCGCCAAAGATCCAGTGCCCCACGATGCTGGTGCACGCCCCTGGCCAGCGGTTTCGTAAGCCGACCACAAAAAGCTCTGGCTTTGCTGCCGCCCCTCGTCGGCTCTTCCCGAGAGCTGCGACAGCAGCTGCGCCAAGCGGCCGGCCAGAACTCCCACCGCGCGGCTCAGCCGATCGCTGACTCTTTCCAGAGCGTATGTGGGCGCACTACTCATAGACGAACTTCACCACCACTCCCAGCCACGGCAGGTAACCGGGATCGATATCGAGGCCGGAGCGCCTGATCCCAACCGAAACGTCCTGCAGGGAAAATCTGATTTCCAGCCAGCCGGGGTCGGCCACGACCTGCGCCTGGCGCCGGCATATGAAAAGCATCAGCTTGTCCGGTTCTTCCACGGGCTCGGCGAATGATTGGACGAGCGCACCCTCAACTTCCGCGGCCAAAGCGCCGATAAACTCCTGTTCTTCGGGCGAAGGCGGTGGCTGGCAACGTGACGGAGGCTCTGCCTGAGGCCCCAACCCGGAGAATGCCAGCGCGGCGGGATCATCAGGCGCGATAGGTTGCAAGGCCAGGGCCAGTCGATGTTGGAACCAGGCCAGCCCGCGCGCCGCGATTGCCTCCCACGCCATTGCCCGCTCCGGAATCTTGAGCCCGCCGACAATGTGCAGTAGGAAAACGAGTCCACCGAAGTCGGTCAGCCCTTGGCTGCGTAGTGGGCCTTGCGACTCTATCTTGAAAGAGACTTCCTCCGGTGGGCGCTCGCCGGCCACCTGGTGAGCGCCACCCGTTTCGGCCGGTTTTAGAGGTTGAGTTCTTCGTGGGAAGTTATCTGAGGATTTGAGAGCGGTACTCATGCGTCGAAAAGCCATGTCGCAAACCTCATCAGCAGCTGCCAATAAATGGCGGGCATCGATGCGCGTAAGGGCCGGCTCGCACTCCAGCAGCGCCAGTATGGCCAGTGACTTGGCTGCCGGCTCGGGAAAGCCAGCGATGCTGAGATCGCGCAAGATCGCCGAATGGCCGAATGCGCGTCTGGCATGGCGTAGAGTCAATGCTTGGGCGCGATCGTCATCGTCCACATAAGTGGAAATGATCTCTGATCCCGCTTCGGGCGTGGGCTCAGGCAATGAGTCCGGTTCTCCCGTGGGCTCAGGCAATGAGTCTGGTTCTCCGTGATGTGCCGCAAGGAAGTTATTGGGTGGCGCCGCCTGCCAATTCGTGGCGACGGTGTTCACACCGGCGGCCTCCAGCACGGCAACAGCAAGTGGCCGCCATGCCTTTTCGAGGTAAGGCGCCAGGCCTCGAAGCAGTCCACGCGCCGCCAGGGCAGCCAGTACAGCCACTGCGGCTTGGGGTTCGCGATGCAGGGCGGTTACGAATTCGTTCGCTGCCCGGGAGACGTCTGCGGGTGAATCATGCCCCTGCCAAAAGCCGATCTGGCGCCACGCCCACACGCGATCCAGCCTGCCCTGCGCGATGTTTGCGCCCATGTCAATCAGCGCCAGCCTGCGCGAGAGGTAGCGCAGGGAGGTAAGAGATTCCGTTGCTCCCTGCGTAATCGCCCGCGCGATCATGCTGGCCCATTCGGCGGCCAGCGCATAATCTGTGCGCGAACGCCGCAAAGAGAGGGTCACAGCCAGCGTGCGTATGCAAATGATTTCGCTGCTCCGGAAGCCCGTCTGCTCCAGCGCGAATTCCAGCATCTCTTCCGCGACCCGGTGCAACACGGAGTCCAGGCGCCGCTTCTCCGCCGCCTGCGAGGCATGAAGCCGGTACTGCGCTTTGAGTCGTCGAATGTGGACTGCCTGTGTCATTCGTGAATTTCTTATCCCACGTGGGTGTCACGGCCCAGCACGCTGGCGCCCGGAAGAGTGCCGGCCAGCGCGCGGCCCAACACCGCGCCTCGTCCCAGAACGCTGCTCCCCAACTGGAACCGCGTAAAGCCGTCGGTTCTGCCGATGATCGAGGTCAGGCCGATCAGCAGGCCACGTCCCACGCGCATGCCCGCGCCGACGGTGCAAACCTGCACCAGGGTGTGGGCGGGGCGGTGTACATCGAGCAGGTGTTGAATCATGTCCGATTGTTCCTGCGATAGCGATTGTTGAATCAACACCGTGAAGCGGTGGGCGTGCGATTCAAACGCGTCATCTGTAGCCGCAGAAGCCTGGTTCATGGCGGGGTCGCCCAGGGCGCCACCGATGCGGAACGTGCCCAGCACCGATCCTGAAACCCCCTGCTCCCCCAGCAGCGCTCCACCCACTCCGCGCAAACGGTAGTTCTCGATGATCACCACCCCCTGCGCCGCTTGCGAGAGGAACGGCTCGGTAACCGAAGACGGGTCCAGGCAGATTTCCAGAAAACGCAGCAAGCCCGCCACTGTGCCGCGAAAACGGAAAAGCAGCGCGGCCTCTGCGATCAACTTGCGGCGCACGGCCACGCTCCAGCGTTCATCCAGGACCAGTCCCAGGAAGCCCGCCAGCCATGGCAGGATTTCGCCGGGGGCACTCGTGGCTTCGATCAAAGCGCGGCGCGCCACGGAGCGGGCTTCCCAGTCGCCCAGCTCGCCTTCCACCATGGCCAGATAGCGGAGCAGGAAATCCGCTTTCTGTTCATCGCGGGAATACGTTTTGGGTAAGCGCCGCAGGTAATCGTGGGCGGGATGCTCGGCGCGAATGGCCCGCAGGCGAGGTGTGGAGCGCGTGTTGCCGCGCAGCTCGACCGTCACCCACAGATATCGTCCGGGCCCGCTCAGGATGGGCGCCTCGTAGGTGCGGAAGGTATCGTCGGCAGGGAAGCGGTACCAGGGCGTCTCCGGTCCGGTGTCGCGACGGTACACTCGGTCATCCACCGTCATGGGCACCAGCGAGAGCGGGATCATTGGGGGAGAGAGGTCGGGGCGCGTTATCACGATGGAGCCAAGATTGACCGGAGGGGTACGCGGCAGGGCGCCATCATCCGGCGGCTCATCCACGGCGACACAGTGGATGCGTAGATCGGTGCCCTCGGGAATGCAAGCGTCCAGGAAGATGCGGCCCCACGTCGTATAAAAATCGCCGCTGTCCAAGCGGAAAGTTGTGACTCTTCCGGTGTCCAGGAATTTGAGCCGCGCAGCCACGGCGTAGCGCAATCCTTTGGCGGTCCAGTAGGCGATCCGCTGGTCGGGCGTGCACACGATCCCACGCCCGTCATAGGCGGTGGCGGTAAGCGGCGGCATCTCCTCGCGGGCATGCGGGCTGATGCGGAAACGCAGAAAGTCGTCTCCGGGCATCCGCGCCAAAACCAGAATTGGACCGCCCGGGTCGTTCAAAAACGCCAAGTCGGTAGCAAAAGGCTCCGGGAAAGCCTGGCTGGTTTCATCGAGTGGGAACACAGTGGCGGCGGCTGTTCCAGCTGCCGCCAGCACCCAGAGCGATCCATCGGGCGCAAACGCCAGGCGCGCAGGCGCAACGAATTGAGGAGGAATCTCCACCGGCCACGGTCCGCGCCGCGCATCCAGCCGCACCAGCGCAGTCGGATTATCCAGAGCCGCGTACAGCGTGCGCTGGCGGACTGCCATGCCCCCGGGACGTCCCGCCAGCGCCACCATGCGCAGCAACTTTCTCGATTCAAGATCGAAGACCAGGATGCGGCTGTTGCCATGCTCGGCGATGAACAAGCGGTCGTCGTCATCGACGCAAACGCCCCGAGGATCGGAGAGCGGAGTTCCGGCAGGCGCAGGTTCGTGGAACTCACCAACATGCGGCGCGGTTGCCGGTGCAAACAGATCGCGAGGCAGGGGAGGCGTGGCAGAGGGTCGCAGTGGATCTTCCGCGGCCCAAAGCACCCGCTCCACGCGGTTTTGTTCGGGCACGCTGTGATAGAGCCGGCATTCGCAATCGAACGCGAGAGCAGCGGCAACGGGCGCGATGCCGCCACCTGACCCGTCCGATGGGGTATCGATCCACGCCAGCTGTACCACGTTCCCTTCCAGAGCGGTGTTCTGGAAGGCGGCGCGACGCCACTGATCGTCGGTCGTCAACAGCGCAAATGGGCGAGGCACGGGCATCGTCAGCACACCTCGCGGATGATGGGAATCGGCACCGGCGTTTTTGGCGGTGCAACCGGCCCGATCACGTCGCCGGGCTTCAGCTGCGGGCCGTCCACCACAGTGATCTCCGCAAGCTCGGGCACCTCCCAGGGGTTGAGGTCGACGGGCCCGATGTCCCAGGTTGAGCCATTCCAACGAGCAACGTCGAGGCCTTCCAGGAAGTCGACTCCTTCCACCTGCAGCGCCGCAGCCTGCAACTCAGGGGCAAAGACCCGGCGGCCCAGCGGCCAGCCGGTGCCGTCTGGACCAAAAGGCGGCAATGGGGCCAGATACTGGCGAATCACCAGCTCCACCCAGCGGCGTACTGCCTCCACGCCGAAGCCTGGTTTCACTTGAAGACCCACAGCCACGGCTACCCTGACATATGTCGGCGGGATCACATACAGCTCCGTGGTCACCAGGCGGCGCTGGTCCAGCCATGCGCAGACGTCGCGCAAGAGATCGCGGTCGGGAACAGGAGCGTTGGGATGTGCCGGGTCGGACTTCGGCCACACCACCACGCTGACCACTCCGGCCGTTTCCGACTTGAAAGTTGGAGGGTAGAAGCGCGCCAGGCAATTGGCTCGTCCGACGGCTGCCCCGGGCGTTGCCAGCGCCAGTTCTTCGAAGTCGCCAGCGGTGACAGCGCGGTCGCGACGCCGCAGTTCACCAGGAATACGGTCAAGGGCATCGGCAACGGCTTCTGTATCGGCCCCGCCACGGGCCGGCAGGTCATTGTTGACTTTTATATTAGTGATCGACGGCAGCTTGTTGATGGCTCCAGGCGCCACGTTGCCCGCCGCCCCTCCGCCGTAGCGATATTCCGTGGCGCGGATGCGCTGCCCGATCTGAGGAGGATAGCCCTGGACGCCGTTTCCGAACTGCACCACACCGGCTTCCAAGTCGACCACAAAATGACGATCGTCGGGGGCGCTGGCATAGAAGCCATCCACTTCCGTCCAGTGTCGCCATCCCGATGGCTCCTCCACTTCCACGCGCAAGGTGCCGGCCAGTACCGGAGTGTGCACCAGGGAGCAGGTCTGTCCGGGCTGGGATGTGCCTGTACCGAGGAATTCCGGACTGGCTTTGCGGCTCTCCCACGCCTGTGCAGCATTGGCCACGACGTAGCTTACGCTGCCAAAGCGGCTGCCATCTTTGCGGAAGGCGCGCAGCCAGAACAACACCTTGGCAGCGCGCGTATCATCCAGCACCGGTGGCAAGTCACGAGTGCCGGCCTGGTTGGGATCGGCGATGGTGAAATCGCCAAAGCTGGCAGGGGCCTTGGGTAAACGCAGCCGCACGACACCTTGCTGGGTCAGCCCGCGGGTGGTGTCCCCCTCCGACGCAATCGCCGCATAGATTGGATTGCCCTGGCCGTCGAATTGGCCGGTGGAGATCTGCCACTCTAGCGAGGGTCCGGTTGAGGCTGGGCCCACTCCAGGACATGCTTGCACCTGGTCGATGGTGGGGACGGCAGGGTCAGGAACAAAGCCCAGGTTGAAGAGAGCGGCACCAAGCTGGGAGGGGTCGGCGCCACTCTCCTTGAGCACCGCCACCCATAACATGCCGTCCACGGCAGCGCTGAAATCCACGGGCAGGCCCTGGCCATCGACCGGCACCGATTGGTTCTGGTAAAAGGCGGCATCTTCATTCTCGGCCAGAGGAGAAGTGGCATGCAGGGCGCGAACCGCGAACTCAAAGACTTCCGGTTCCGTGCTTTGGTTCGGTGGGGGCGCGGAAATCTTGCCCACGCAAAAGAAGGAAATCGGCCAGGCTTCCACCTCGGTCAGCGTCTCGAACGCCAGCTTTCCCGCCAGGGCTTCGGTGCCGATGGGCGCTAACGCCCCGCCTGCTTCCTTCGTGGTTAGGGCCAGCATCACCCGGGCCGGCACTGCGGGGCGCAGAGGGATTTTCAGGAGTTTAAGAAACGCCAGCTTAGTGGTTTCAGGAATCTGGTTGAAGCGGTACAGCAGGTTCTCGCCCAGAAACGCGAACAACTCAAGCAACGTAATGCCGGGATCGCTGGCGTTGTGGTCCGTCCACTCCGGCGTGTAGACCGGTATGCGCCGGACGAGTTCGTCGCGGAGCTGCTGGTAGGAGCGGTCGTCGATGATGGGACTAGGTAGTGGCATTACCTGCTCCTGACTGGAGATAGAACGGATAAATCAGGCTGTCAGGCCGGCGGTCGGCCTTGTGAATGTAGGCAATCTGGATCAGAACCATGGCCGGATCATCGCCCGGATCCACTTGCACTGCCTGCAATTCGATCCGTGGTTCAAAGACGGACAACGCCAGTTGCACATCGTGCTGAATCAGCGCCCGCGTCGCGGAGGTATTGGGCTTCATCAGGTAGCGGCGCAAGCCACATCCGAACGTCGGCCGCATGACGCGCTCTCCGGGTTCGGTATCAAGGATGATCGAGATCGACTGCCGGACTTTTTCCGGTCCCTGCAAGTACTGCAGGCTGCCGGCGCGGGCTTCGGGAGCGACGGGAAAATTCCAGCCAGTCCCCAAAAGTTTTAGCGGGCTGAGTTTGTTTGAGCCGATCATGGCAGGGGAGCCTCCGGCAGGAACTGCAGGTTAGCGGTTATCGAAGGCAAAGACGCGGTCACCACAGCGTTGGGTGGAGCGGGATCCACTGGGACGTCCGCGGGCAAGTCGGCGGAGAAGTCGGTGGAAAGATTGGCAGCGAAACCAGCCTGTACCCCAGGCGAATAGACGTTATCAAGGCTGGTAGCGGCGTCCGTCCCCAGGTTATTTCCGATATCGAGCTTCACGTCCGCGGCAAACGTCGCGTCGGCATCGGCGTCGGCGTTTGCTGAAAGCTTGGCGGCCACGCCGGCGCTCAAAGCAAAACTCGGCGGTATACAAAACTTGAGCGCGAGCATCCACCACAACTGAAAGATCAGAACCACGATGGGCAAGAACAATTTGAAGACGAAGGTGGCCACGATGGTGATGAGGGGAATTGAAAACGAACAAATGGACGCGCCGGGGGGCGCCGGACTGAGGTTGGGTATTTGGCCTGATGTCTCCAGTGTGGACTTCTTGGGTGAGATCATCTTCACCGGCGCCTTACGGCCGATCGCGGGATCGGCGGCTACCTGGGCCTCCAGCGCCGGCAAGTCGGGCATTTGGATCGATACCGGCCGGTTGCTGGTTCCAGCCAGGTCGAAGTGCGATGCAAGTTGAAACTGTTCCGTGCGCAAGCTCCAGGTCAGCGGGCCATGGCAATCATTGCGCGTCTTCTTCTTAGGGCAGGGAAACTTATGGCGCCGGACAAAGCAACGAATCTCGTAGAGGTTGCGGTCGTCAAAGCGGGCGTTGCCTAACTCGTCGGTGTCCGCGCTTCCCGTGGGGATAACCCCGAAATAGATGTTGCGTCCTTTGCCGGCATGTTTGGCGAGACTGGGATCTGGAATCAAGGGATACAGGGGATGAATGGTCTCAGTGTTGTTCACCGCCGGCGCTTCTTCAACCTTCTGCCAGCTGCCCACGCGATCGAAGCCGGATGAAATCCAGCCTTGCAGCTCGGAGTTAACCCCGAGCCTTTCCGCCAGGATCTGAATCTGTGGAGCCGAGCTGCCCTCCCGGATCGCATGACGCAAAGGTTTCTCCGCCTTCTTCGGTATCTGCACGTGCCGGCGGCGGACGACGAATCCGGCCTCGCAGACCTCGTTGCGGTCTACCGCAGGAAATCCGGCAGAGTCGCAATGCAGTTCACATACCACCAGGTAGAATCGCTTGTGCGTGTCCAGAAACAATTTGCGGATTCCTGTGCCTTGCATCACGTTGTCGGAAAAGCTCCGCCTCTTGCCGTGGAGTGGCGGAAGCGGCGGCATCCGCGGCGTCACCTCAAAAACCTGGTCCTCGGAGTCGAGGAAAGCCAGCGAGTGCTGCGGGTTTTTGAGGAACTCGTTGATGAAGTCCGCGGTTTCGTACTTCTGGATGAACGGAGCGGACGTGCGCCCCGTTGCAGGCACTCCCGGCGTGGGCCAGCGATACCACGGCCCCACCAGCAACCAGGGATTTGCTCCAGTTACCATATGTTTCCTGCTCCCGGCGTGTAGGAAGGCGAGATCACGCCGACGCTGGCATTCAAGGTGGTGCAATTCACCATGCCGTCGAAGGTGGCCGTTGCCGCATGCACGTTCATCGCCGATGCTGTGACTTCCACCGTGGCGTTGGCTTGAATCTCGATCTGACCTCCCGCGTTGAATGTGATCACGGAGCCGTTGGCGTGCGTCAGCACGACTTGCGTGCCGCCATCATCCAGGAGCAGCTTGTGGCCGCTGCTGGTGCTCAAGGTGATCTTTGCGGCGCCATCGGTATCGTCAAATTCCAGGAGGCTGCCGGAGCGCGTCTTGATGAGCCGTTTGTTGTTGGCGGCCTCCGGAGCTTCGGGCAGGCTCTCTTTGCCGTTCCAGCAGGAGCCCAGAATATAAGGACGCCGGAGGTCCCCGGCTTCAAAACCCACTACTACTTGCGTATCCACGGCGGGAAGCATCTCGTAACCCTGATCGTCGTCGGCGTAGGGAGTCAGCAGCGTAGCCCAGGCGCGGACGGAGTCGCCGTCGGCTCCCAGAAAAGGGAACTTCACCTGGATGCGCCCCAGGCTGTCGTTGTCAACGATGTTAGTTACAATCGCCGGATAGACGCCGAAGTAGCGGGTGGCATCTCCATCCGGCCGAAAATCGCTGATCATGATCCCTCCTGGAGAGTGGCCCGCTCCGCGGAAAAGTGTGTCCGAAACCCATCTTGCAGATCGTAGGCATGCAGGACTCGCGTCACGTAGTAACCGGAGCCCTGAAAGGGCGCGCCCACGCGTTGCAGGGTGACCTGGCTGCCCACAACCATATTGGCGCTGCCGCTGGTGACGCCGTTCACAGTCACGAAAGCGCGGGCGCGGCGCAACATCTCCGCCTTGGCCCAGGCGGAGGCCTCGCCGGTGGTCAGCGGCGCCTGCCGCACACGATACGAAGTCCGGGCGCCGAAAGCCTGCTGGAGAATGGCAACGCCGGTGCGTCCGCCGGAAACCTCGGCGTCGATAGCGGAGGAATCGGCGTCTTCAGAAATCTTGTCGCGGCTGGAGGCGTCGTATCCGCTGACCGTCACCTTGGTCCGCTGGTGCGCCAAATCGGCGCGGGCCTCGACTGCGATGAGCGTGTTGCCCTGCACCAGTTCAATTTCAGTCCCGCTGCGTCCCGAGCGGCTCTGGAAATGGAGCTTGTCGTCGGCGATCCAGACTTCCGCCTGGACCAGCCGCGCGCGGTCGCGCAAAAAAGCCAAGTCGCTCTGGTTCCATTGTTGGACCACGTCATAGGTTGGGCCGGCAGCGTCGGCCTCGGCGGAGATGCCATGTTCGGAAGCGATGGCCTGGGCTACGTCGGCATCGCTCACGTTTTCGTAGGTCTTCATGCGCCGCGTGGTGCGCAGGCGCATCAATCGGTCTTCAGCAAACGTTACTACTTCCGGATCCTTGGCTTCCTGCAGGCAGACCTCGAGCCCGCTGATGAAGCCGTCAAAAACCGTTCGCGCCGATTCTTCCGGGCCCATTGAAACCTGCAGGCGTTTGCCGAAATCCAGAATCGACCCGTCCAGGTACAATAACTCTTCTTCCGGGGCGCCCTGCTGCGGCCCCTGCGCTACCAGACGGAGGGTGAGGCGCTTCATCCCGCTGGTGTCCTCCTCCACTTCCAGCCGGTTCACGTCGCGGGCCAGCTGGCCCTGGACCTGGCCATCGACTGTGAACACCGGCGCGGTCGCTGTGAGCAATGAATCGGGCACTAGCAAAACTCCATTGTCGGGCGCTCAATCATCGAATCCCTCCGCGGAGGTGCGGCTGCGGTCGCGAGAAACCAGTGCATGAAGAGCGCGCAGCTGTGCCGAGCGCTTCCAACCCGGTTCGTTGCCGGCGTCGCTGCCACCGCTTTGCTGCTCGGGCTCGGGAATTACGGTGGAAACAATTTCATCAATGTTGACGGGCATTACACGGACTCCTGGCGGTGACCTCTACAGCCGCATTTACCGGAGCAGCCACAGGACGGTTGGGGACGCGCTTTCACCTGAAGCGCCGCCACAGCGTCCACCAGAAGTTCCGCGGCGGGCAACGCGATCCAGGGGGGTGTTACCGGATTGGAGCTGATGGGTGGATCTCCCGAGTTCAGTTGGGGCTTCAGGGTCACGCTGCCGAAGGTAACGTCCGCCCGCTGCGCTGCCGCACTCGTAATCTGCGGACGCAGCGGCACGCCGAAGCCGAACGAGGTCGCCCTTGTGTCGGCACGCGGCGTGGGTGGAGCAGGCGGGGCCGCAGCCTGCTGCAAGGCCGAAGGCATTCCTGTCTGGCTGAGCGGAGTGCGGGGCTGATCTGGCGGCCCTAACCTTAGCCGTGGACTGCCGGCAAGGGTCGACGCCGGTGATGCCGTAATCGCCGGCGTGGCACCGGCTGCGGGCAAGGCCTGGCTGAAGGCTTGTGCCGTTTGTTGTACGGCCGTGACTGCATGCGCAGTCTGTACCTGGGCGATGGCCGCGCTCACGCCGCCGGCCGAGGAAAGAGCAAAGCCGGCGGCCACGTCCGCGCCGAACGAAGCGCTGGCGGAAATACCGACGGTCGCGCTCGCATCCAGCCCCACAGAAGCATCCAGAGACGCTGAGACGCCGGCTTCGAATCCGGCGGTGACACCCAGCCCGGCGCTCACGCTCAAATCGGCGCTGAAACCCACTTCGAGTCCCGCATCCAGCGAGAGAGATGCGCTGGCGCCAATGTCCAGACCGCGCCACGCGGAGGGATCAAGCCCCACGCGGGCGGCAAACTCGGCTGCGCTCTCCCCGGCGATCGCCGCGGCGCTCTGCGTGGCTGCCACCGAGCCACTGCCCGGCAGACCCGGTGAGGGACCGCCGGGCGACGGGGCCGATTGCCGGTTCGCCCCCGGCCCGGTCGCTTCGAATTGGTACTTGCTGTCCTGTTCCTTGATGCTGAGCCCGACTTTGGCGCGCAGGGGTGTACCATCGGCGGCGAAGTGTTCAATGTCAATGTTGATACTGTCGATAACGCCATCCAAAACGAAAGGCCCCCATTGGAAGCGCACCTTGGGTGGCGCCTGCTTGTTCCCTTCCTGCGACTTGGGGAAGACAAACTTCTCGACCATCGCCGTACGCTCTCGCACGGAGCGCGGCTGGTCGGTGGTGCCTTCATCGGCGCTATCGAACACCAGTTCAATGGTGAGTGTCGTGGAACTGGATCCCAGGAATTGGCGGGTCTGACGCCCGCGCGACTGCCCGCCTTCCGTGGAGTTGGTGATCTGCAACCGCATCGTCGCAGGATTGAACTGTACAGGCACCGGATCGCCGACCGGTGTACCCTTTTCGTCGGGCTTGATCTCTACGAGCGTGGCTTTCTGCAGTTCACTCATGATGACACCAGGCGCAATCCCTCGTGCGCGATGTGGAGTTCTTCCATCGCAACTTCGCCGGTCTTGGCATTGAGTTCCGGCCCGTGAATCTTGGCGGGAAGACCGCGATCGAACGTCCATGTGGCCGCCACCCGATCGCCCACGCTCATCACCTTGATGCGGCCGTTGTAGCGGCGCACGGGACGGACGCCATTGGCTACGTCCTGCAACCAGTTCCATAGATCCTGGTTGACGCGGCCAGAATCGCCGTAAAACATTCCGCGCTTGAGGATGAGGTTTTGATATTTGGCCCGGCCTACGCGGCGCACCACAGCGTTATTGCTTCCTCCCTCGTAGTACTCCTGGATATCCATATCGATTTCCAGGCCGGTGCACTCCTGGAAAGCGCCGTCGGCCAGGGCCGTCCCGCCTCCCGGAGGGCTAAGGCTCAGCAGGATCTGAAACCGGAAAGAGCGGAGCAGAGTATCGGCCATGGTCTAATCCTGTACGGAAAGCGTGCCGTCCCCAGCACGGGTGAGGCGCAGCAGGATGAACTCGATCGGTTCAGTCGGCGCAATTCCGATTTCGGCGATCAGCCGTCCCGCATCGGTTACGAATGAAGGATTGACAGATTCGTCGCAGCGAACGAAGAACGAGTCGCTCTCGGTAACGCCGCGGAATGCGCCTTGCCTGAACAGCTCCCGCAGGAAGCTTTCCAGGAGCAGCCGTACTTCAAGTTGCAGGGAGGCGTTGTTGGGTTCGAACACAACCCACTGCATCTCCTGTTCCAGGGAGCGGCGGATCAGGATCACCAATCGCCGCACACTGAGCTGGCGGTACTGGGGATCCAGGCTCAAGGTGCGCGCAGCAGTCAGACGCACTCCGTCGCGCTCGCGCAGGTACACGTTGATGCCCTTGGGATGCAGCGCGTCATGCCTCTGCGGCGACACTACGTCGGCCACGTTGACCACCTGTGCCGCCAGCACATTGGCCGGCCCGGTGGGCACGCCGAACTGGATTGCCGTGGCGGCGATGATGCCGGCGGCGGGGGCCGAGGGCGGAACCATCACCAGTTGATTCCGGTTGTCGTCGCGACGCGAAACCTGCAACCAGGGGTGGTAGCAGGCTGCGTACGACGAATCGAACGCCGTCCTCCAGTTCAAAATACGCCCCTGAGAGAGCCCGGGAGGAACGTCGAGCAGTACTACGAATGAACCCACAGCGTCGGCGAATGCCACCAGCTGTTGCTGCAGTGCCGTGATCTGCTGCAGGTCGGCGGGATCGTGGGGATCCAGGCGCAGTCCTGAAAGATCGTAGCTGGCTTGCTCCTGCTGCGGCTCTACAGCCGGGTCCTCACAAATTTGAAAGTCGGGGCCGGCCAGGGACACTGGATCGATAATGTTTTCCACCGGAGCCAGGGGCGAGGGCGAGTACAAATCCGGGACCACGACCACCGAGAGATCGGACAACTGGGCCAGGCACTGTACGCCCTGTCCCGGGTCCTCGTTTTCTACGGCCCAGGTGGGGTCGAAAAAATCGTCCGGCGTGATCTCCGCCCATCCGTCTTCGCCCCCTTGAAACTGGTTCTCGGGAGGCGCGACAGAATCGAGGTTGATGCTTTTCGGAGTGATGTCGGCGTCAGTCCACCCGCTGTGGGGTAACAGCAAGGAAGACTCGTTGCACAACACCGTTGCCAACCAGCGTGAATGCTGCGCCGACAGTCCCAGCGCGGTATGCTCCTCGGTGCGACCGCTGCCATCGTCGATATCCAGCGTCCCCGTGATCAGCTCAGCCGATTGTGCCGTCCCCCCGGCGGGAAAACCCAGGATGGCGATGGTCTCGGAACCAGGGCCGTCTGGTCGGCGCTCCCGCGCCAGCGCGGAAACGAAGCGCAGCACGCGCGTGCCTCCGGCCAGGGTGAGGCGAAGCAGCGCGCCGGCCTCGATTTCGGCGTTCTCGTCAAAGATCAGCTGCGTTGCTGTGGCGCGGATGAAGGCGATGGGCCTCGCCTGAAATGAGAGGCCGGCCCGAAGAAGATTTCCCCAGGAGCCTTCGCTGCGCGCCCGCATCACAAGATCACCGGCGGTGGTCGTCGCCCCTGGAACTGTTCCCGATGCCCGGCGCATGTTTGCAAAGAGAGTGGCTGCCGGACTGGCCTCAGCCACCCCAGCGGCGTTGTTTACGGTGATGGAGTTGAGGCTGACGCTCCGGACTGTAAAAGTGCCGTTGTTCCCGGCGTTAGTAAAGCCGGAGACGACAACGGAGGTGCCCACTGGGATCGAGTAGTCCCCGTTGGCGGTGTAGACGGTGTTGCCACCTGCAGCGTTGGCTGCCGTGAGCAAGGTAAGGATATTCAGATCGCCGAACTTGCCGTCATTCCGCGGATCGCCGGCGCCGTAATCGTGCACGATGCGTGCGATGTAAGCCCGCCGCCCTCCCTGCTCGAAGAATGACGCGACGGCGTAGGGCAGCAGGCCCGGACCTTCAAAACCGCCGTAAAGCTGCTGGTACTCGGTGAAACTTTCAACCGCATACGCTCGCGTACGGTCGATGGGGCGGCCCGGCTCTACGGACGGTCGCGTGTCCGGCCACTTCTCGTTGACCACCGGAACCCGCGCCGGCCCGCGTGGCGCCACCCCGCAGAATGCGCACACGTCCATCCGTACAGCAGTGAGCGTCTGCAGCGGCGTGTCCACCCAGGGATAGACTCCGGGCGCGCGTAGCGGAATGGATGTCGCCGAGGCCATGGGTTACTTGTATTCGATCCCTTCGTGCACGAAGTGGATCTCCTCCATGGCCACCTCGCCGCCGCCTTTGGCGGCCAGGGTCGGCCCCGTCCATTTCTTGGGCTGCGCATTCCGCAGGGCCCAGGTGGCCACTGCATTGCGCGCCTCGTCCAGCAGCGTGATGGTGATCTGGCGCGGATCAGCCACGCCGTCGCGCACGCCCTTGAGCCAAGCAAACAGATCGTCCGATCCCACGATCCCGCGCTTGAGCGTCACATCATCCAGCTTGTGAGTGTTGGGGACTTTGCGTGTGGTATTGAACTTTTCGCTGCCGTTGCGGTAGTCGGAGTAGCTCACCTCCATGCCCAGGCCGCTCACGTCAGAGAACCCGCCGATGACGGTGCCCAGAGAACCATCACCCTGGGCGCCGCCAATGGAAACGATATAGTTGAATGCCCCGTAGGGACTCTCCCGAAAAGTTGGCATAAAGCGCTCCCTTTATTTTTTGGAATCTGCCGTGAACTGGCCGATGCGGAAGATCACGAACTCCGCGGGTTTTACCGGAGCCACTCCGATCAAGGCGATCATGCGGCCGTTATCCAAATCGTTCTGAGTCATGGTGGTGCGGTCGCAACGGACAAAGAACGCGTCTTCCGGCTTGTCGCCCAGTAGAGCTCCGTCTCGCCAGGAAACCAGCAGGAAGTCTTCGATGGTTTGGCGAATATTCGCCCACAACTGGGGACCATTTGGCTCAAACACCGCGAATTGGGTCCCGCGGTCGATGGAATGCTCGAGGTAGATGAACAGCCGGCGCACGTTGACGTATTTCCACTCCGGGTCTGAGCTGACCGTGCGCGCGCCCCACACGCGATTGCCGCGCCCTTCGAAGAAACGCAAGGCGTTGATCCCTTCCGGATTAAGGACGTCTTGCCGGGCTTTGTTGACGTTCAACTCGAACTTGGTCAGGCCGTTGACCACCTCGTTGGCCGGGGCTTTGTGCACGCCGCGGGCAATGTCGGTCCGGGCGTAAACGCCGGTGACAAAACCGGAGGGTGGCAGGGTCAGCCGTGGTGGCGGAGCGCCCTGCGCGAGCCGTTGCGTAGGATCGAACACCTCGATCCAGGGATAATAGAGAGCCGCATACTTGCTGTCGAAACGTCCCCGGAAGGTGCGGATTTCGCTCAGCGATAAATGGTCCGGAGGGTCTATCACGGCGAACC
>Ga0126381_100003578_pt1 | contig 16857 bp, 11 predicted proteins | sample PanSoiMetPlot_28_FD_96465 | JGI IMG/M metagenome (GOLD analysis project Ga0126381, IMG submission 96465) | Tropical forest soil microbial communities from Panama - MetaG Plot_28 | ecosystem: Environmental > Terrestrial > Soil > Tropical forest > Bulk soil | place: Panama | collected 2016-02-17 | reverse complement strand
GGCGCTGTCCCGCCGCACCACCGACACGGCCCTCTGCGTGATGGGCAATTCTTTAGCGCTCTACAACCCGCCGACCCGGGTCGCCGAGGAATTCGCGATGATCGACTGCATCTCGGGCGGGAGGCTCATTGCCGGGTTTCCGGTCGGCACGCCGATGGACACCTGTTTCGCTTACGGCCAGAACCCGAGCATGCTGCGCGAGCGCTACTACGAGGCGCACGACCTGGTCATGCGCGCGTGGACAGAGAAAGACACTTTCGCGTTCAATGGACGCTTCAACCAGCAGCGTTATGTGAACATCTGGCCGCGCCCGGTGCAGAAGCCGCATCCGCCGGTGTGGATCCCGGGGGGCGGCTCGGTCGAGACCTGGCAGTGGTGCGCGCAGATGGACTACGTCTACGCGTACCTGTCGTATTTCGGCTTCAAGGACGGCCGCGCGACGATGCACGGCTTTTGGGAGGAGATGGACCGGCTCGGCAAGGAGCGGAACCCGTACCGCGCCGGCTTTCTGCAATCGGTCGGGGTCGCCGAGAGCCGCGAGGAGGCGATGCGGCTCTACCGCGAGCCGGCGGAGTATTTCTACGGCCGCTGCCTGCGCGTCGATCCGCGCTGGGCAATGCCGCCCGGCTACATCACCGAGGCGACGCAGCGCGCCGGCATCATCGGCCAAATCGGCCGCGCCGCCAGCCTGCAGGCCCGCCAGGCCGCGCGCGCGACGACGCGCATGGAGGACATCGTCGAGCGCGGCTATGTGATCATCGGCTCGCCCGAGGAGGTGGTCGAGCAATTGACCGAGCTCGCCACCGATCTCAATGTCGGCCATCTGATGCTGCTGATGCAGTTCGGCAGCATGGGCAAGGAGCTGGCGGCATACAACACCAAGCTGTTCGCCGAGCGCGTGCTGCCCGAGCTGCGCGAACTATTTGCCGGATGGGAGGACCGCTGGTGGCCGCAGCCGATGCCGCGGGTAGAACGTGCTGAGGTCGCGGCGCCGTTCGCCGCGCCGATCGCGGCAGAGTAATCTCGGCCGTCCTGACGCTGACAAACCAGGGGGAGAAACATTATGAAACGCATTATTGCCGCCCTGCTGACGGCCGGCGGGTTCCTCGCCACGTCGCTTTTGGCCGTACCGGCGGCGCGGGCCGCGGACGTGTTCACGCTGACTTCGTCGGCGGTGCAGGACAACGGCACCCTGGCGACGAAAAATGCCTGCAGCGACAAGCAGAGAAGCCCCAATTGCGTCGGCGAAAACGTCTCGCCGCCGCTCGCTTGGTCGAATGTCCCGGACGGCACCAAGAGTTTCGCGCTGCTGCTGTTAGATCCCGAAGGCCGCCCCCCGGCCGGCGTGTCGCATATGGTGGTCTATGGGATCCCCACCGACGTGAAGGGCCTGGCCGAGGGCGAACTCAGCAAGCCCTCCGACAAATTCGTCGGCGGCAAGAACCTGATGGGGGTGGGTATCTATTTCGGGCCGGGCACACCGCCGAACACTGACTGGCACCATTACACCTTCACGCTGGTCGCCACCGACCTCGACCCGAAAGCGCTGCAGCCGGGGCTAACCCGGGACGAGCTGGCCAAAGCCCTTGATGGCCATGTGAAGGGCTCGGCCGGCCTTGTCACCCGGTTCCGGCACCCCTCCTAGGGGCTCGGCGCTGATCCGTCCCAGGCCTGCTACGACGTCAGGCAATGCCGCGGGACGCCGTGCTCGCGGGGCTCGGCGTCCGGGGCCTTGTACGGAACGCCCTCGTCGGGGTCCGCGCCAACCATTGTGATGCCTTCGGCGCGGGGCTCTGCATTGGGATCGTTGCCGGTGACGATCGCGCCGCCCGAGACGACTTCATTGCGCCAGGGCCAGATCATCCGGAAGCGCTCGAGCCGCCGCGCGGTGCCGCCGGAAACGTAAACTGTGGAGCTCAACAGAAACGTGCGATCGGCAATTTCGGCGCCGACCGGCTGATGCGTCTGCGCCCAGATCACGGACTCGCCGCGAAACCAGGCATTGAGAGCTGCGGTGTCGTCATGCGCGCCGTCGCCCCATAAGACGTGCGGTGCGGCGGCGCAATCCGACCGCTCTTCCGCCATTGCGGTTGCAACGAAAACCACAACTGCGAGGAGCACAGCAGCGACCCGCGTCGTCACCGTCTTCTTTCGCTGTAAATAGCTCGCCTTAAGCAACATAGCGTTTGTCGACCCCTCCGAAAACGACCAAGCCGCGCAGAGATCACGCCGCCGCTGTCACGGAACTGCAAAGTAGGGTCGTCATAATCGCGCTCTCACCAAAAAATCCAGGGGACGGAGGATATGGCTGATGTTGCGCTACACGCAGATGCGGGGAGCGGCACAGTCGGAGTACGCCCTAAACTAGATCGGGCGCTCGACCCGCGGACCGCTATCATCTTGCTTCTCCTGCTCGCGGGAGGTCTGCTGTACGTGGCGTACAGCCTCTACGCCGACGTGGATGCCAGCGGCGCCAGAACCACGAATTTCCTGCCGTACCTGCTGCTCTTTGTCGCGCTGCTGATCGCGCTCGGGTTTGAGTTCGTCAATGGCTTCCATGACACGGCTAATGCGGTGGCAACCGTCATCTACACGCACTCGCTGCCGGCGGAGCTCGCCGTCGTCTGGTCGGGCTCCTTCAATTTCCTCGGGGTTCTGCTGTCAAGCGGCGCCGTCGCGTTCGGCATCATCTCGCTGCTGCCCGTGGAGCTGATCCTGCAGGTCGGGAGTTCGGCCGGGTTCGCGATGGTATTCGCACTGTTAATCGCCGCGATTATCTGGAACCTCGGCACTTGGTATCTCGGGCTGCCGGCATCGAGCTCGCATACGCTGATCGGATCGATCATCGGAGTCGGCATTGCCAATGCGCTGATGCATGGCCAGGACGGAACTTCCGGCGTCGATTGGGGGCAAGCCACCAATGTCGGGAAGGCGCTGCTGTTTTCCCCTGTCATCGGCTTTTTCGCCTCCGCGCTGTTGCTGCTCGCGATGAAAGTTCTGATCCGGCAGCCCGAACTATACCGCTCGCCGGAGACCGACAAGCCGCCGGCACGGTGGATCCGCGGCTTGCTGATCTTTACGTGTACCGGGGTCAGCTTCGCGCATGGCTCCAATGACGGGCAAAAGGGCATGGGACTAATCATGCTGATCCTGATCGGCACGGTGCCTACCGCCTATGCCCTCAACCGCGCGCTGCCCGACAGCGGGATCGTGCAATTTTCGGCCAATTCGGCCGCGGCCTCGAAGATCGTCGCAGAAAAGGCTGCAGGGTATAGCGTCCTTGGTAATCCGCGCCCCGCTGTCATGGAGTATGTTGCGCACCACAAAATCAACGAGGGAACCTATCCGTCCGTCGCCGTGCTGATCCAGGACATCGACAAGCAAGTCAAAGAGTACGGCTCGATCGCAAAAATCCCTGCCGAAGCAGTTGGAAATTCGCGCAATGACATGTATCTGGCCGACGAAGCCCTGCGCAACCTGATGAAGGACAAGGACAGCGATCTGTCGAAGGAGGAAGTGGCGACGCTGAATAGCTACAAGCAGTCGCTTGATGCTTCCACGAAGTTCATTCCAACCTGGGTGAAGATCGCGGTCGCCATCGCATTGGGTCTCGGCACGATGGTCGGCTGGAAGCGGATCGTCATCACGGTCGGGGAGAAGATCGGCAAGACACATTTGACCTATGGCCAGGGGGCGGCGGCAGAGCTCGTCGCGGCGGCGACCATCGCCGGGGCCGACATGTACGGTCTGCCGGTGTCGACGACGCACGTGCTGTCATCGGGTGTCGCCGGCACGATGGCGGCCAACGGGTCGGGGCTTCAACTATCGACGATCCGCAACATCGTGCTGGCGTGGGTATTGACCTTGCCGATGGCGATGATGCTGTCCGCGGGCCTCTACGCGCTATTTGTCCATCTATTCTGAGGCCGGTCCTATGCGAGCAATCGATGTCATGGTGCGCGATGTCGTGACCGTCCGTCCCGACACGGAGGTGGCCGAGGCGATCAAGCTCCTGACTGAACACGACGTCAGCGCCCTTCCCGTCCTCGACCAAGCCGGCGATCTGGTCGGCATACTGAGCGAGGCCGATCTGATCCGTCGCGCCGAAATCGGCACTGAAACACACCGCCCGTGGTGGTCAGAAGCGATGACCGGCGCCAGCACGCTCGCCGAAGAATTCGCCAAGTCGCACGGCAAGAAGGTCGGCGAGGTTATGACCTACGGCGTCATTTCGGTTACCGAGGAAACGCCGCTGGCGGAGATCGCCGCCCGCTTCGAACGCAGGCGGATCAAGCGCGTGCCAGTCGTTAAAGACGGCAAGCTTGTCGGTATCGTCAGCCGCTCCAACTTGATCCAAGCGCTCGCTTCTGTGGTCGGACGCATCGACCAGCTGGACGAGACGGACCGCCAAATCCGGCTCGAGCTGCTGTCTCGGCTCAAAGCTCAACCGTGGACCGGTTTTGGCGACCGCAATGTCACGGTTGGCAACCGCGTCGTCCATCTATGGGGCTTGTTGCCTCGGAGGAAGAGCGCAAGGCGTTGCTTGCGCTTGCCGAGGGCGTCCCCGGCGTATCCCGGGTTTCCGATGAAATGATACCAGGCTACTAATACCAGGATATCGGGCCCGATCCTGCGAATAGATTGGAGGGCACAAAATGGCTGATCTGGCAGTCGACCGCCGCCCTCCCGGCCTCACGGTCGTCGCACCGCCGGCGCCTGCGACGCAGCGATACATCAATCGCGAGCTTTCGTGGCTGGCCTTCAACGAGCGGGTTCTCGAAGAGGCAAGCAATCTGAACCATCCGCTGCTCGAGCGGGTGCGGTTCCTGTCTATTTCCGACAGCAACCTCGACGAATTCTACATGGTGCGCGTCGCCGGCTTGAAAGAGTTGGCGGCCAGCGGCGTTCGTGTGAAGAGCGAAGACGGGTTGACCCCGGCCGAGCAGCTTGGCGCCATCGACGAAGTCGCGGGCGGGCTTGTTCAGCGACAGCAACGGTGCTGGGCGGATTTGCAGAAGGGTTTGCGCTCAGTGAGTATCTCGATCCTCGACCACGAGGCCTTGGCGAGCGAGGATCGCGCCTGGCTGCGGCAGTTATTCACCGATCGTCTGCTGCCGGTTCTGACGCCGATCGCGATCGACCCGGCGCATCCGTTTCCATTCATTCCCAATCGCGCTCTGGCGCTGGTTGTAGAGTTGAGCCGCGAGGACGGCTCCCAAATCAATGCGCTGGTAATCGTTCCCGAACGCGTCGAACGCTTCATCCGGCTGCCCGGCGAAGCGGGTCGTTTCGTTCTTGTCGAGGAGGTCCTGCTCGCCGTCGGCCTGTCGGAGCTGTTTCCTGGAATGAGGCCGCTCAGCCACGGTGTGTTTCGGGCTTTGCGCGACAGCGACATCGAGATCGAGGAGAAAGCTCAGGACCTCGTGGTGATGTTCGAGTCGGCGCTCAAGCGCCGCCGCCGTGGCCAAATCATCCGGCTGACGTTTTCCGCCGGCACCCCCGAGCGCCTGCGAGATTTTGTGGTCGAGCAGACCGCAACTCAACCCGCCGATGTCGTCGAGCTCGATGGCATGGTGGCTCTGTCGGATGTCCGCGAGCTGATCATACCGGACCGGCCGGATCTATTGTTTCCGCCGTTCACAGCCCGCTTTCCGGAACGGATCAAGGACTACGGCGGGGATTGCTTCGCGGCCATCCGTGCGAAAGACATCGTCGTTCACCATCCGTATGAGTCGTTCGATGTCGTCGTGCAATTCTTGCGGCAGGCAGCGGATGATCCGAACGTCATCGCGATCAAGCAAACATTGTACCGGACCTCGGAAGATTCGCCGATCGTCGCCGCCCTCGTCGATGCCGCCGAATCGGGAAAATCCGTCACGGCTCTGGTCGAGCTGAAGGCGCGGTTCGACGAGGAACGCAACATCCACTGGGCCCGTAGGCTGGAGCAAGCCGGCGCCCAAGTCATCTTCGGCTTTGTCGATCTGAAGACCCACGCAAAGGTCTCGCTGGTCGCACGCCGCGAAGGCGAGACCCTGCGTTCCTACGTACATTTCGGCACCGGCAACTATCATCCGGTCACCGCGAAAATATATACCGACCTGTCATTCTTCACCTGCGACCCGGGGCTGTGCCGCGACGCGGCCCGACTGTTCAATTTCGTCACCGGCTATGCCGGACCCCGCCACCTCGAGAAGCTGGCGATCTCGCCGGGCGGCATCAGGGTGAAGCTGCTCGAACTGATCGATGTAGAGATCGCGCATGCCGAGGCCGGTCGGCCGGCGATGATTTGGGCGAAGCTGAATGCGCTCGTTGATGCCGGTATGATCGACGCCCTTTATCGGGCTTCACAGGCCGGCGTATCGATCTCCCTCGTCATTCGCGGCATGTGCTCGTTGCGGCCGGGAGTAGCGGGACTTTCCGAAAACATCACTGTGAAGAGCATCATCGGGCGATTCCTCGAGCATGCCCGGATCGTCTGCCTCGGTGCAGGACAAGGCCTTCCGTCGCCGGAGGCGCGGGTGTTCATATCCTCAGCCGATTGGATGCCGCGGAATCTCGATGGCCGCGTCGAGGCGCTCGTTCCGATCGAGAACCCGACAGTGCATCAGCAGATCCTCGGCCAGATCATGGAGGCAAACCTCCGCGACGACGCTCAGAGCTGGATGCTCGGCCCCGACGGCACATGGCAGCGCGTCATCCCCGGCCCCCACCCGCGGAGCGCGCACATCTACTTCATGACCAACCCGAGTCTCTCGGGCCGCGGCAGTGCGCTGCACGGGCGCAGCACGCACTGGCGCCGGATCTTTGATTGATATGCTCGGCATCGCCGAGGTCCGAACGACAGTCGCGCCAGTCCGGCGCGCCGTCGTCGCCTGCTCTCTCTACCAAGATGGTAGTGCCGTCGGCGATGTTCCTGTCGAGGGCTTGGGACGCTCGCTTGCCGACCCGAGCAGCAACGCTACTCCCGCTATGCATGGGAGCAATTTCAGGGCCTATTTGGTGCTGGACAAGATGTTGTGGCGGAAGCCGGACACGGCAAATCAAGGTCTCGCGAGCTTTTCGCGTCGGCTACGTTCCTCCGATCGCAAACCGGACGCATTCAATCCCTGTGTTCCTATCCCTGGCTCGAACAGGTCAGCAATTAGTCAGGCCGGTATTACACTTGCGAGCGGGGCCCCGTGTCAGTCTTCGGCCTGGGGCTGCACATCCAGTATTGATCGGCTGGATCAAGGGGTCAACTCGATGTCCCATTTTTTCGCTGGCGGCGCATCTTCGCGATTCCACCACCCGCCCCCCAATGCCTGGAACAATGCTGCAGTGTCGGCGTAGCGGGCCGCCTGCGCCTGGACGAGCGCTAACAGTGCGGTGTCATAGGTGTTCTCGGCGGTGAGCAGCCCGAGATAGCTGATCGCGCCAAGCTGCAACTGACGGCGGGCAATCTCGAGGCTCTTCAATGCGGCGCGCTCTGCCGCATACGCTGCCTTCAACGTGTCTGCATCGCTCTGCACTGCGTGCAGCGCGTCTGCGACGTTTTGAAAGGCAGTGATGACCGTTTCTCGATACATTGCCGCCGCTTGGTCGAAGGCGGCATCGGCGGCTCGCTTTTTGTGCAATAAAGTGCCGGCATCGAAGACTGTTTGCGCCGCATTGCCGGCCACAGTCCAAAACGCGGTGCCGGGCGTCATGAACAATTGATTGATCTGATTGGCGACAATGCCGCCATTCGCGGTGAGCGTGAACTGGGGGAGCATCGCCGCAACAGCCACCCCGATCGAAGCGCTCGCCGCGTGCAGCTGCGCTTCCGCCGATTGTATGTCAGGGCGCTGCTCGACCAATTTCGACGGCAGGCTGAACGGCAGATCCGTCGGTAATCGCAATGAGGCAAGCTCGAATTTTTCGCCCGGTTCCTGGCTTGGAAATCGGCCGGTCAGCGCTGTCAGCAGATCGCGCTGCACTGACAGTTGCTTCCGTAGTGGCGGCAATGTCGCCTCAGCTTGCGCGAGCGTCGCCTCGACCGCGGCGACATCCGCTCCCGCCACCTGCCCGAGCTCGAATTGCTTGCGCAGAATGTCGAGTGATTGGGTCTGGATCTTGATGATTTCCTCGGTCGCCGTGATTTGTCCGCGCAAGGAGGCCTCCTGCACCGCCGCGGCGACGACGTTCGAAGTTAAGGTCAGATAGGCTGCTTCGAGCTGAAATCGCTGAAATGCGGCCGTAGCCATGAGCGATTCGACCTCGCGCCGCGTCCCGCCGAATACATCCGGCGCATAGGTCACGACGAGCTGAGCGGTGTGGAGCGTGAACCATGGGCTGCCGGACGAGGCGGCGGTGAAAGTGACGCCCGTCGCGGTTTTGTTGCGGTTCGGCGAGTAGCTGGCTACCGCAGTCGGAAAGAATGCCCCCTCCGCCGCATACACATTTTCCCACGCTTGGCGCAGTGCCGCCTCGGCTGCCGGCAGTGTCGGATTGTTGTCTAGGGTTTGTTTGATCAGCGCGTTGAGCGCTTCGGAGTGGAAGAGCGTCCACCATTGGCCAGGGATGTCGAGATCGTTGACAAACCGTTGCTCCTCACCGCCCATGACCTCCGCGGCGCTGGTTTTCGCCGCCAGCGGCTCGCGCGAATAGCCCTCGACATCAGGCGCCGCCGGGCGCTCAAAATCTGGACCGACAACACATCCGGCAAGTATTATTCCGACAGCAGGCAAGCCGCCGCGCGCGACTTTGAGGCCGAGCATTCTACTCGGCCGGTGCGGGTTGGGGCGCTCCGGCGGGTTGCTTCCGCCGCGAGAAAAAAACGATCAGCACCGGCAGCACGAACAAGATCAGTATCGGTGCTAAAAAGCTGCCGCCGACCACGACCACCGCGAGCGGCTTTTGGACCTGTGAGCCGATGCCTGTCGAAAGGGCGGCCGGCAACAGCCCGACACACGCAACGATGCAGGTCATTGCCACCGGGCGCATCTTTACGGCGCAGGCGCGTGTAAGCGCCGCGCCCCGCTCGAGTCCTGCATCGATCAGCGTATTGAAATAGGCAATGATAATAATCCCGTTCATTGCCGAGATCCCGAACAATGCGACAAAGCCGATCGCGGCCGATACGCTGAACGGGATTCCCGTCAGCACCAGCGCGAATATTCCGCCGATCAAGGCCATCGGAATGGCGCTCGCGGCCAGCATTGTGTCAATCAGCGAACCGAAGTTCAAAAACAGCAGCATGCAAATGAGCGCGAAGCTGAGCGGCACAGCGACCGCGAGGCGGTCGATGGCTTCCTGCAGTTCGCCGAACTCGCCGACCCATTCGATACGTGAGCCGGGGGGCGACGGCACCTGCTCGGCTACTTTGCGCTGCGCCTCGAGCACGGCGCCTCCGAGATCGCGGTCACGCACGCTGAATTTGATCGGGACATAACGTTCCTGATTTTCGCGATAGATGAAAGAAGGTCCCGACACGAGGCTCACTTTGGCGACGTCGGTCAGCGGAACCTGAACGACCCCGCTGGCGCTCGGGTTTGGCGCGCCGATCGTGATGCGCCGGATCGCCTCGAGGTTCTGGCGGTATTGTGGCGCCAGTCTTACTACAATCGGGAAATTACGGTCGCTCCCGTATTCGTAGACATTGCCGGCGGACGTCCCGCCGATCGCCGCTTGGATTGTCGTATTGATGTCACCCGGCGCCAAGCCGTAGCGGGCAGCGCGCTCGCGGTCGATCTCGATGTTTACGGTCGGCTGACCGACCGTATCGAAAACCGCGAGATCGGCAACCCCGGGCACGGTCTTCATCACCTGCTTGATCTTGTACGCGGCCTTCTGGATTGCTTCGAGGTCGTTGCCGTACAGCTTGATCGAGTTCTCGCCCTTTACACCGGAAGCCGCCTCCTCGACATTGTCCTGGATGTATTGCGAGAAGTTGAAATCGACCCCGGGAAATTCCGCCGCTAGCGCATCGTTGATCTGCTGGGTCAGCTTCTCTTTATCGACACCTTCTGGCCAGGTGTCGGCCGGTTTGAGCGGCACATTGAATTCCGCATTGAAAAAGCCGGTGGCGTCGGTCCCATCATCCGGCCGCCCAAGCTGAGAGATGACCGTGACGACTTCCGGAAAACCGCGGATGATCTGGCGCATGCGGTTGACGTAAGGTGTCGCCTCCTCGAGTGAGATCGTCGGCGGCAAGGTGGCTCGGATCCATAAATTCCCTTCCTCGAGATGCGGCAGAAATTCGAGCCCGAGCGCCCGCACCCCGAGCACCGCGAATACCAGGAGGACCACCGCGCTGCCAAGCGCCACGACCCGGTTCGCGAGGGCGAAGTTCAGCACCGGTTCATAGATCCGGCGTAAGCCGCGCACGATCAGTGTTTCGGTCTCGCTCACCCGCTCCGGCAATAGCACAGCGCCCAACGCCGGCGAGATCGTAAAGGTAGCGATCAATCCTCCCGCAATGGCATAGGCATAAGTTTTGGCCATCGGGCCGAAGATGTGTCCTTCGACGCCGCCAAGCGTGAACAATGGGACAAAGCCGGCGATGATGATCCCGGCGGCAAAGAAGATCGCCTGGTTTACCTCGCTTGCCGAGCGCAGGATGGTCCGCAGCTTGCCGGTCAGGCCGAAGCGTCGGGCAATGCCCACGGGGGCATATTCCTGGTGTTGTTCGCCTTCGCTTAGATGGCGGAAGATATTCTCGACCATGATCACCGTCGCGTCGACGATCAGGCCGAAATCGATCGCACCGACTGACAGCAAATTCGCCGACTCGCCTCGCAGCACCATGATAATAACCGCGAAAAACAGGGCAAACGGGATTGTCGCCGCGACGATCACGGCGCTGCGCAAATTCCCCAAAAAGATCCACTGCACAAAAAAGATCAGCACGATGCCGAAGATCATGTTGTGCAGGACAGTGTTCGTTGTGACATTGATCAACTCCCGGCGATCGTAGATTTTTTCGAGCCGCACCCCTGGCGGCAGAATGCCTGTCGTGTTGATCTTCTCGACCTCGGCTTCGACGCGGCGGATCGCCGGCAGGCTCTGCTGGCCGCGGCGCATCAATACGATGCCCTGCACGATATCCTCGTCATCATCCCGCCCGACAATGCCGAGGCGCGGCTTATGGCCGACGATCACCGTGGCGACGTCTTTCACGTAAACCGGTGAACCGTTGTTCGACGTCAGCATCGTATTTCGCAGATCGTCCAACGTGTGGATCAGGCCGACACCGCGCACGACCGCAGCCTGCGGCCCGAAATTGATAGTTTGGCCGCCGACATTAATGTTGCTGTTGTTGAGCGTCTGCAGCATCTGCGGCAATGTGAGGCCGTAGGCGAGCAGCTTGTCGAGATCGACGGTGATCTCATAAGTCTTTGTCATGCCGGCCCAGCCGCTGACGTCCAAGACCCCGGGCACTGCCTTGAAGCGGCGTTCGAGCACCCAGTCTTGGAGCGTCTTCAGATCAGTGACCGAATAGCCGGGCGGACCGACGATGCGGTAGCGGTAGATTTCGCCGGTGGGACTTTCGGGATTGATCTGCGGTGTCGCCCCATTGGGCAACGGCGAGAGTTGCGACAGGCGATTGATCACCCATTGCTCCGCCTCGTCATAAGTAAAGTCATACGTGAACTGCACTTTCACGTCCGACAGACCGAACAGGGAGATCGTCCGCACTGCCGTGACATGCGGGATCCCTGCCATCTGGATCTCGATCGGAATCGTGATGTACCGCTCGATCTCCTCAGCCGACTGGCCCGGATTCTGGGTAATTATGCCAACCACCGGCGGCACCGGATCGGGATAGGCCTCGATATTCAGTTTCATGAAGCTGATGAAGCCGGCGACGAGCACGAACAGCAGCAATGCGACCATCAGAACGCGTTGCTTCAGCGCAAAGGCGACGACGGCGTTCATTCTGCTTCGCCGCCTTTAGTTATGTCATCCCGGCGCAGGCCGGGATCCAGGCTTCCGCCACTTCGGGCTTTTCAGCAATCGGCAACGCGTCACCAAGATCTCGGAATGCCCCGCGCCACGGCCAACTCGATCCCGGCCTGCGCCGGGATGACAAGACGTGCGGCAAGGCATCGTTTGGCAACCGTTCAATCCGCCCGGGCGGCACGATCGATAAAGACCGTACCGCTCGTCACGACCTGCTCGCCGGCTGAGAGGCCGGAACGAACCTCGACCATGCCATCGCTAATACGTCCGGTGCGGATTTCGCGCAGAGCAAGCGTATCGCCGGGGCCGGCTACCCAAACGCGCGCCTGCTCGCCTTCATAGACGACCGCATCTTGTGGAACCGCGGGTGCGTTCGCCGCCTCACCGGTGATGATGTTAAAATTTGCAAACATTCCGGGTTTTAATGCGCCATCGGGATTTTCGACGTCGGCGCGAACGGGCAGGCGGTGCGTGTTTGGATCGATCGACGGCGCGACATAAGAAATCTTCCCCTTGAAGATGCGGCCCGGGTAGGCCAGCACATGCACTTCGAGCGGCAGGCCGACACGCATTAATGGCGTATCGACCTCGCGGACATTGGCGATCAAATAGACGGTCGACAGATCGCTGATCGTGTAGACGGGGCTCATGGCGCCCGCGGCTTCACTATTGATGTATTGGCCGACCCCGATCTGGCGCTGCGTGATCGTGCCGCGGATTGGCGCTGCCACGGTTACCACCGAATCGAGCTTTTGCATCGGTTCGACCTCGAGCGACGCGATTTCCTGGTCGCTCTTGCCGAGGATGCGCAGCCGCCGACGCACCGCGTGCAGCGCGATCTCGTCGGCGCGGACGGTATTTTGCGCGGTGATCACATCCGTCTGAGCCTGCTGCCAGTCTTTGAGTGAACCGCCTTGCGCCAAGTAAAGCTCGTGCGCGCGCTTCTCGGTGGTTTGCGCCATCACCAGCTGCGAACGGGCGCTCTGCAGATTGGCGAGCGCGGTGATCAGGTCATTCTGTGCCTGCACGAATTCACTGGCGTGAATGACAAAAAGCGGAGCGCCGGGCTCGACCATGTCCCCCAGCATCGCAATCACTTTGACGACCCGTCCGGAGTAGTGCGAGAATACAGGGGTCGTCAGATCGTCATCGACGGCAATAGTCCCCTCCGTCACTTGCTCGGGACGAAAGGCCCTCATCGTCACGGGCTCAAATTTGAGACTGCGCCACTGCTGTTGCGTCGGCCGGAAGGTTCCCGGCGGACTTGCGGATGTAGTTGGCGGCGCGTTTTCCGGCTGGTTCGCGCCCAGCCCCCACATCAGCGCGGTGACGCCGGCCGCGATAGCCGCCGCCACAATCACAGCAGCGAGTTGCACGCCGCGCGGCGCTCGTCTGGCTTTATTGAAGATCCGCGGCTGCATGGCGGGCGTCTCAAACCTGCTCAACTCTATCGGAGCACTGGAACGGCATCACTAGACGCAGACACCTTTCGACGGCCTTTCCACCGCATTACCATTTGGTAATGCAGCCTTGGAGACCTTTGGCCGGTACCTGTGTGTGGGGTCGCGACCTGACCCCATTTCGCCCACCGACTAAAGCCAGCCGCGAGGGTTTCGGAGGATGAACGGTGGTCATCCCGTTTTCCGCGCTGCAACCTCGGCGATCAGCTCTTGGATCTGCTGGACGGGCGACGACCCATTTGTTGTGGGAGGGTCAGGCGAAGTACAATATTTCCCGCTTGCAGGGGTGACGCAAGGACGCAGACGAAGGGAGGCGGCGTATGGCAGCGGACTACAGCATATGTCTTGGAACGGTTGGCTGGGGCGTATGGCACAGTCCAGATGCCGGAAAGTCGTGGACACGGCATCGCGCCCCGTTCCCGCTCAATAGCCGCATACAGGCGTTGGTCGCCCATCCCACAGAGGCGCATACCGTTCTCGCAGGCGGCGATACCGGCTTGTTCATGAGCCACGATGGAGGGGCGCGGTGGGAGCGCATCAGCGCCAACGGGGCCCTCCCAACGATCTGGTCGCTGAGCATCGACCCCGTCGATCCCGATATCCTCTTTGCCGGCGCGCGCCCGGCCGGGGTCTATCGCTCGCGCGATGGGGGCCTGCGGTGGGAGAAATTAGCCGTAGACATCGCCCGCGAGTGCTCGATTGGCACACCCTTCGTAACCAGCGTCATCGCGGACCCCGACGATCATCGAATGGTGTGGGCAGCGGTAGAAATTGACGGCGTTTTCCGCAGCCTCGACGGCGGGGACAGTTGGACGCACCTCGAGACGGGTTTGTATGATCCGGACATTCACGCCGTGACGATCGCGGCGACGCAGCCCAAGCGCCTCTATGCCAGCACAGCCCGCGAAGTGTTTACCAGCAACGATCTGGGCGACACCTGGCGGGCCTTGGGCATCAAGGAGAAATGGCCGCTGCCCTATGCCCGCGGCCTCGTGGTCAAGGCCGACGATCCTGGCGTGCTGTTCGCCGGGTGTGGAGAAACCACGACGGGTGAAAAGGGGCACGTGCTCCGCACCACAAACTTCGGCGAGACCTGGGAGATCCTGCCACTCCCGACCCAGCCGAATGCCACTGTGTGGGGCCTTGCCACGCATCCTGCTGACGCCAACCGCATTGTGGCGTTTACCCTGTTCGGCGAGGTGTACGTCAGTGAGGATGCCGGCGCGTCCTGGCGCAAGATCGCGCGGGAATTCGGCGAGATCAGAGCCGCAGTCTGGGTGCCAAACTAATCTATGCCTTTGGCAAAGGAACGTCAGCGTCATAGTAAATCACATGAAACTTTTCTTGATCTGACGGGGGAGTGAAGTATCGCGTCACTTCATCGAACCGGTCTTCGCCGACAAAGCCGAAATAAAGTCCCACCGGCTTGGTCTCGTTACGCAGATGTAATCGCGCTTTGCACGATTCATCAGATGCGACGATGTAATGCAGCACATGGTTGGCATTGGCGCTTGCGAATATCGAGCGAACCCAGGTGCGGTCTTTCGGTGTATTTCCGGCGAAATCAAACACGATCGGCACACCCAACCGGAGTAGCCGGACACAAAGCGGAGCTAAGACGGCTTTCAACCGCTTTGAATGGCGCACATGGTCGGCCAGAGTGTTGATCTCGGCGTCAAGAAGCGTCAGCCATTCGTCCTCGCCAAACATGACTGCTGCGTGACGCGCCGCCAATTCTCGGGCCAATGTCGTCTTACCAGACGCGGCCTTACCGCAGATGAAGTGTAATGTTGCCATTACTAGAAGTCGCCCCTGGTTGACGCACCTGCCAATTCGCCGATGCTGCGGCCGACCATTTCGACGGTGCACCTGCCGTAGCAAAGACGCCGATTATTTTTGGGGCTCCCCTATGAATTACCAACTGCACGTCCCCGTGCGCGTATTTCGGATGAGGAGATGTCCAAGCGGAAATGGTGCTCGGGGATTTCGGTGAAGAGATCGGCATAGCGCCGCGGGACGGGGATGTCGTTCAGCGCGCGTACGCGGCCGCCCGCGTCGATGCGCACGGCCACCAGAAAGCTGCCCCCGCAATTGGCGATTTCCTCGAGCGCCATGTGCATCCGAACCTGGTCATCGCCATAATATTTCGGCCCAAACAGCCGCTCTGCTGTATCCGCGCCGACCACAAACGTCGTCCCCGGAAAGAGGCGCGACTTTTCGAGGAAGGTGGGCGCTCTCGTGAGTTCGACCGGCGACTTCCAGGCGAATTGCGCGACCCGGTGTCTCACCGTCTCGCCCGCCAGCGGCGGCTTGTCGACGTTTGTGACAGAGATTTCGAACGCCACAGGCTGCTGCCTGAGCTCTTCGGCGACCCGCGCCAGCAATACATGTCCCTCGTGCACCGGGTTGAAAGAACCCGGGAACAGCACAACGGGCTGCGGCGCCGACAGCATCATTTGACCATCGGGCTGGACGGTGACGCGATCGAGTTCGCCCACCAAGAGCTGATCGACCGTATCCACAGCCGCGACGACCGTCTCCGCATAATGTTCATCCGCATCGAGGAGGCTCTGCGGCGACGCTGCGGCAATCCCGCAGGCGCGGGCCAGCCACAGGACGATCGCGCGCGACACGAGGTCTTCTTCAGCGGCGCGATCACGTCGTCCCTTCGCCATCACGCAAGTGCAGTGCGCGATTTGGGCGGCGTTGGCGAATGCGATGTGAAATCGATGCTCGCCTCTATGCGGGCGATCGCTCACCAACGCCGCCGTCGCGCCGAGGCCAACCAGATCGGCACCTGCCGGCGCCAGCCTGCCGGCGCGTGCCCGTGCGCTTTGTGCCATCGCGATTGCGGTGTCAGAGCTGCACGCCTGTGCTGGCGCAAAGCCGAGAAATGCCGCAAGCGCCAGCGCGTCGTAGGGAACCTGCGCCTCGATCAAGAGCCGAGAGCCGCCGGGGACACGCAACAACTCGCCGACCGCCCCACTGCCGCCCCCGGTAATCGCAAGCGCAGCCTTGCGGCCGGACGCGTGTAATGCGGAGATCAATTGTTGCCACGCGGCGTCCGACGGGCTCATCGTGCGTGTGTGGTCCGAAGCTTAAAAGTGCCTCGCCAACGGTGAGAGACAGTTCGGACGGAGTCAACAGCGTACATGGGCGCGCCAGCAAAGCGGCCGAGGTCAGCGCGCGTTGGTGCACGAATGAGCCCGAAGCGATAATTGACGGGATTTGCCCCGGACCGGACCTCTCGGGTGGGTCGAGTTGGGGGTACGTCGCGGAAACGCGCCCGCCTCCTTTTCGAATCAGTCGCTGGGTTCGGCGACGGCAGATCAGCGCCGATGCCAATGTGGGCGGGGTTTCCCAAGTACGCTTGCCCTCGCCCGTGCGCCTCGCACAAGATCCCCGGACTAAGCATACGGGCGCGGCATTTTCTCGGGGTGCTCACGCATCACTGCCGTTTGCGGACCCGATAACGGCC
>Ga0126381_100003577_pt1 | contig 16857 bp, 19 predicted proteins | sample PanSoiMetPlot_28_FD_96465 | JGI IMG/M metagenome (GOLD analysis project Ga0126381, IMG submission 96465) | Tropical forest soil microbial communities from Panama - MetaG Plot_28 | ecosystem: Environmental > Terrestrial > Soil > Tropical forest > Bulk soil | place: Panama | collected 2016-02-17 | reverse complement strand
TACGATCTCTGGATCCTCAACCCGCAGGAGTACCTGCAGCTGGCCCGGATCTACGGGCCGGATCTGAACAACCTGCTCGCTTCGCTCAATCTGTCGATCTTCGTGACGAACCGCGTGCCCGCGGGCAATGCGTACGTCGTCCAGCAGAACCAGGTCGGTCAGATGCGCACGGAGCAGCCGCTGAACACGAATCAGTGGTACGAGCAGGAGACGGAGCGGTACTGGACGCAGAGCAGCGTCCGCCCGCTGATGTTCGCGGACAACCGCTTCGCTGTCCTGAAGTTCACCAACCTCGCCGGGTAAAGGAGGGGCGATGGCAGAGCTACACGGAATCGACCCCACCGAGAAGGAATCGGCGGGGTATGAGGTGCCCGAGGAGTACAGCGGGCAGGGCGATGACAGGATCGTACGCAACTTGCGGTTCCTGTACACCGTCCAGAGCGAGGATCCGACCGGCACGACCGTGATCGAGCCTCGTGAGGCGCTGTCCGGCGAGACCGTCACGCTGGAGCAGATCGGCCTCATCGCCCAGATGAAGGGCGAGAAGTCGCATGCGTTCTACACGGACACCGAGCGCGAGCGGATCGAGGCTGGCGCAAACCCTGATCAGCCGCTCTCGTCCGGTTCAAGCGGCGATGTCAGCTCGATGGGCGAGTACGAGCTGGCGGAGTACATCAAGGGTGCGAACCCGGAGGGCAAGGAGTTGACGGTGAACGAGACGGTCGCGCTCGCCGGCAACGATCCCGACCTGGCCCACCGGCTGCTCCAGGCCGAGAACATCGCGACCGACGGCGAGCCTCGCAAGGGAGTCGAGGCGGGGCTGAACGCGGTCATCTCGGGGTAGTCATGAACGCCTGGCACAAGAGCAACCTCCTGCCGCTCCGGGGGCAGGAGGTTGTGTGCCATTCGGGCGGTCGCTGAGTTAGAGATCGGTTCCCCGGAGACTCAGAGAGCGAGGCTTTGAATGTCTTCGGAGGGAGGAAAAATCCAAATGTCTCGGGGCTTTACTTCCGTCGCCCCGGAGGGTAGCGTAGGGGGCTAGATGAGCGTCGTACAAACATACGTCGTCAGCTTCCTCGACTACACGCCGGTGCCTCGGTTCGACAACGTTCCTTGGACGACCGTGATGATTGAAGAGTCGGACACAGAGGATGGAGTCTACAATCTGATCGACACTCAGGCTCTGTCGCCGGTGGACGCCGATCCGACCGACCCGATGTCCAGGAACATCACGACTAGCAACGCGACCATCGAGCACGGATGGTACATAATCTCGTTTGGTGACTCTCTCAACAACGTTCAGGCAACGCCGCCGACGTTCAACGGAGAGCCCATCGAGTGGACGCCGACTCTGCAGGATGTCGGGCACGTCATCCTTTCGCGTACTCGCGATGACAACGGGAACGTCCTGGGGACATTCACCGATGTCACCCAGCCGACCGACGACGAAGCGCGGATCATCATCCAGCAGGCGGTGGACGATTGCATCCCTCTGCTCGGGACTGACATCCCCGATGAACTGATCGGTGAGGCGCAGCACGTCTGTGCCATCCGCGCTGCGATGTACATCGAGATCACGTTCTACGCGAACGAGGTTGCGACCAATCGCTCGGTCTACCCAGAGCTGAAGACGCTGTTCGATGAGAAGGTCAAGACTCTGAGTCAAGCGATCATCTCCGTCGAGTCGGGCGGCGACATCGCTGACGCCGCCGCGGGCGCGGGCGGAACTCCCAAGTATCGGTACCCGCCGGATGATGACATGTATTGGAGACCGTTCTAGTGCCCGGCGGCGCGCTCAGACTGACGATCATCGGCGTCGATGAGGTCGAGTTGAGCCTGCGTGAAGGCATGACGGCGCTCAGCAATATGAAGCCAGCTTTGGAAGTAGTAGCCGAGGACATGATGGAAGTGATCGACATCAACTTCGGCTCCCAAGGTCGGCGCGGCGGCGGCTCGTGGAAGCAGTTGTCCGCCTACACGTTGGAGCGGAAGATGCGCGAGGGCTATCCGCCGATCATCCTGGTAGCCACCAGCGCTCTCCGCGACTCGATGACGTTGCGCCGAGATCCGGGGATGGAACTCAAGATCACTCGTTCCGAGGTAAGACTCGCATCAAACCTCCCGTACGCCAATGTCCAGGACAAGGGTGGCGGACGGTCTGATCTCCCCGCTCGTCCGTTCGCCACCTTCCTGGACAGTGATGTCCGAGAATGGGCGAGGATCTGCGAGCAGTACGTGATCGACGCGATGAAGGTCAGATGATGTGGGAACCGACTGACGACGTATTCGGGCCGATCTTTGACGGCAGCCTGCTGACGCGAGCGATCATCGCGACTCTCAAGCTCTGGATGGAAACGTACATCCGCGAGATCGAGTACCAGCGTGGATGGACGATAGGCGAGATCCCGCTCCCAAAGACGTACGTGGAGCGGTGGGCATTCGACTCCTACCCGGACGACAAGATGCCGGCTGTAGTAGTCGTCTCGCCGGGAATGACTGAACATCCTCGTCGCGACGGCGACGGGATGATGAACGGTTGGTGGGCCTTCGGCGTCGGCGTCATCGCCGCCGCGAGTACTGAGGACAACTCGGAGCGCCTGGCCAAGACGTATGGCGCGGCTGCTCGACTCATCCTCAGTCAGAAAGGCAGCCTAGATGAGAGTTGGTACTTCAACGGTACCGACATACTGGACGAGACCTATACCGATCTCCCTGACATCGAGCAGGCTCGGACGATGCGATCAGCTCATGTGATCGGTCGTGTCCAGGTACTCGATATGTGGAACACGAACATGGGGCCGCTCTACCCAATGGAGCCGCCAGGGACACAAGGGCCGGAAGTCGAGGCAGTGTTCACCGACATCGAACAAATAGAGGAGGGTTAGATGCCGCCAACGCCAAAGAAGCCTCCGGGTGGTGGCAACGGAGGGCCGACGCAATACCGCTTCGTCGGTGACCACGCGACCGTCTTGGAGAGCGGTCAACCGCTCGCTCCGGGCGAGTACGTCACGCTGGCCCCCGAAGATCTGGTCGGGCACAATCAGATGTTGCTGGACGATGGCACTCTGATCGACGCCAGCGACTACGTGCCAGACGTTCCCGGCGCGCAGCAAGCAGGTCAGGCCGAAGCGTCCGAGGCCAAGCCGGATCCGGACGCACCGCAAATCGAAACCAAGGAGAGTGAGAAGTGAGCACCGTCCTCATTCGCCCTGGTGTCAACGTCACCCTGCGGCCGACGCCGCCGACGCTCGGTGCTCCGACCGACACCGGCGTCTGGTTTGCCGTAGGGTTGGCCGACGCAGGGCCAACCAAGCCGACGCTCATCCAGAGCATGAGCGACTACACCGCTCTGTTTGGGCAGCGCGTCTCGTACAGCGTTCTGTACGACGCGCTCGACACCTACTTCCGCGAAGGCGGTGCGTACGCCTACGTCTGCCGGGTGGTCGGCCCAGCGGCCGTCACCGCCTCCAAGAACCTGCTCGACTCGGGCGGCGCGGTCTCGCTGATCGCGCAGGCGCTCGGGCCGGGTGCGTCCGGCAACTCCATCTCGGTCGGTGTCCGCAACGGTCAGCTCGCCGGGAGCTTCGTCGTGTTCGTCGTGATCGGCGGCGTCGAAGTGGAAACCAGTCCGGATCTCGCAGACCCGCCCACAGCGATCCTTTGGGCGCAGAACTCCGCGAACATCCGCTTCGCCGCAGGGCCGTCTGCGAACGACCCGGCGAACATCGCAGCCGCGGCTCTCACCGGCGGTACCGACGACCGGAACAACATCGTGGATGCTCAGTGGCAGGCGGCGCTCGACTCGATCACGACCGACTTCGGGCCTGGCCAGGTCAGCGCTCCGGGTCGTACGACCGACGTGGGGCATCAGCAACTCGTCTCTCACGCCGGCAGTCACGCGAGGGTCGCGATCCTCGATGCTCCGGACACCGCAACCGTCGCCACTCTCCTCGCGAGCGCGACCGCCTCGCGGACGGGAGCGCAGAAGTTCGCGGCGATGTTCTGGCCGTGGGTGCAGGTCGCGGGCATCGTCCAGGGATCCATTCGCACCGTTCCTCCGTCTGCGATCATCGCAGGGATGCTCGGACGCAACGACTCGGCCGGTCTCGGGGTGGATCAGGCAGCGGCGGGCGATGCGGGGATCACGCTCACGGCGCTCGGTCTCTCCGAGTTGCCCGTAAGCGATACCGTTCGCCAGCAGCTGAACACCGGCGGGATCAACGTGATCCGCTCGATGTATGGAACGTTCCGCAACTACGGCTGGCGCTCGCTGGTCGATCCGGTCGCGGAGCAGACCTGGGTCAACTTCGGCTGCGCTCGGCTCTACATGGGCATCGCCGCGAATGCACAGTCGCTCGGTGAGGGCTTCATGTTCGACAAGATCACGACGACGACCATCGCGCTCTTCAACGGGGCGCTCACCGGTCTGCTGCAGGGCTACTACAACGCGGGCGATCTCTACGGGGCGACGCCGGATGATGCGTTCTTCGTGGACACCGGCTCGTCGGTGAACACCCCGCAGACCATCGCCAACCACGAGCTGCACGCCGTCTTGAACGTCCGCATGAGCGAGTTCGCCGAGATGGTGCAGATCGAAGTCTTCAAGCAGCCGATCACCGGCTAGATGAGAGGAGGTAATCAATGAGTAGCACCGCAGGGTTCCTGGGCACTCGCCAGGACACCTTCCTGGTAGCTCTCATGGTCGAAGACATGAGAGCTGGACACTTCGGGAAGAACCCGCCCGAGATGGTGGACTGGGGAATCTGGGACACCAAGACCGGCGGCGATCTCGACTCGGAGGAGCGCCTGTACTACCCAGGCGGCATGAAGGATCCGTACAGCCTCGGCGGTCGGATCCTGCCGCAGCAGGTCACGCTGACCCGCAACTACCGGATCCATCGCGATCACTTCCGGATCCAGGAGCTTCTGAACTCGGTCGGGAAGGCGAACATCCAGATCTCGGTCTTCCCGATGGACAAGTACGGCGCGGAGCACACGCCGGCAATCGTCTACCGGGGAACGCTCAAGACCGTGACCCTCCCCGAGCACAACTCGGAGTCGTCGTCCGATCCGGCGATGCTCTCCGTCGTGTGCACCATCGACTCCGCACCCACCGCTGTCGGGGCGAACAAGTAAGGACGGCCATGACAAATATAGAAGATGAGGCCCAGCCTCTCGTCACCGAGATCACCGACGAAGAGGTCAAAGGGCCGGAAACCCTCGCTGAACAACTCAGGCTTCGCCGCAATGAGATCGCCGACACGCACGACGTGTTCCTCCCGCTCACCGGCTATGAGAAGTACGGCGTCCACGCAAGACATCGGCTCATGGATCGGGCCGAGGTAGAGAAGATCGGTCGCCGGGTCATGAACGAGACGCGAGATCGCGGAGAGCGCAACATGCGTGTCCTCCTCGACCTGATCGTCAACTCCACTCGCGGGTTCTATCTCAAGGACGAGGATCGTCCCGAGGATGACCAGTACGTGGAGATACGCGACGACACCAACGGCGGCTCCCACGTCATGACCTGGGGAATGATGGCGCACTACCTCGGGTGGACGCCGGACGTGCAGGACGACAACTCGCGCGTCGCTCTGTACTACGTCTTTGGCGGAAACGAGTTCATGGTGGGCCAGTACGGGATCCTCCTCAACCGCTGGATGAACAACACCGGACTCAAGGTTGACGAGGAGTTCTTGGGGGAAGTGCTCGCGTAGTTCCCGATGAGATCAAAGCAGCAGCCCAGATCGCTATTTCTGGCCAGGATGTCTGGACGTTCCTGGATACAACTGATCCCGCGAAGAGATCAGTCATGCTCGCCATTGCGGCCGAGTACCAGAAGACCCTACTGCTGCTCAATGAGGATCTCGCCAACAAGATCATCTCGAAGCTCGCGGAGGCAATGAAGCGGTAATGGGTTGGGCGTCTGCATCTCTGGCTGAAATCCGGATGGTGCTCTCCGGATGGCGTGAGTCACTCGTCGGAGTAGAGGCGGTCACCGGCGCGGTTGCAGGACTCAAGCGCGAGGTACACGAGTACGGCGAGACCGCTACCGTCTCAACGAAGCGGTCGTGGGCGATGAACCAGGCGCTGTTCACTATGCGGCGCTACGCCTATATGGGAACCCTCGCGATTACAGGGATGGCCGTAGCCGGTCTCAAGATGGGCTACGACTTCAACTCCGCGATGCAAAGCGCCACGACCGCATTGCTACCGGTGATGCACGGCACCGGTGCGGTTCGCGGTGAGCTGGAGAAGCTGTTCAATATCGCCAAGTATTCACCGTTCCAGTTCAAGGACATCACGACTTCGTTCCGGGCGATGTACCTGGCGATGCAGCCGCTCGGGATCTCGGCGCAGACGGTGACGACCACGATCCAGTCGATGATCGACGGTCTGTCTGCGACCGGCCGAACAAGCCCGATGCAACTCAACCGAGTCGCTGTAGCTCTCCAGCATATGGCGTACCAGGGACGGCTGACCGGGTTCACTGTCAACCAGCTCGCGCGCGACGGCATCCCGATCTTCGGCGCTCTGTCAAAGGAGCTTGGAGTCACAGGCGATCAGCTTCACAATATCTCCAAGCTCGGGATTCCCGCGCAGACCGTTCTCGACGCGATCAATAAGTACATCGAGACGACGCCAGGTTACATGAATGCCGCTCGGCGTCAGGCGGGAACGCTACACGGTCAGCTGACGACGCTCAAGGATGACATTGCTCAGACGTTCGGGGCGCTCACTCTTCGACAGTTCCAGGGAACGAGCCGAGGCGTGCTGCCGTCGCTCCTGCATATGTTCGACGGGATCTCGGCGATCATCGTCAAGCAGAAGGGGAGGATCAGTCTCGATCAGGTGTTCGGAGTAGTCACAAAGGACTTCCCATGGATGAAGCCGTTCTTGGAGTTCTTCAAACAGGGAGTCCAGGTAATCAAGATATTCTGGAACATCATCAAGAACGGACTACTCCCGACTCTGTACATCCTCGTCAGCGTGTTTGAGTTCTTCTCGCCAATCACGAACCTCGTTCTGAGGGCACTCAAGTTTCTGACGAAGCAATCATGGCTTCTCGTCCCGGTCACTACGCTACTGATTGGTCTCTACGTCATCGACCGTCTCGTCATGTGGCGGGCGGCGATGATGAAGAAGAAGCTCGCGGATATGACTTGGTTGGAAGCGACGTTGACCAAGAAGACGTTCACGATGAAGAAGCTCGATGTCTTCTGGACGATGATGCAGGCCAAGGCCACGAGAATGTACGGGATCCTGATGGGGAAGATCTGGGTCAAGGAGGGCGCGGGCGCGTACAAGTCGCTGACGGGTATCGAGAAAGCTGTTCGATCTCTTGGCATCGCGATTCGCACGCAGCTGATTCCGGCGTTGGTAGACTTCGGTGCCGCGTCGTATGCGTTCCTCGCTACGCCTGCGGGATGGATCCTTCTCATAGTCGCGGCCGTCATCCTCCTCGTCACCGGCCTGGTGATCCTCTACTTCAAGTGGAAGTGGTTCCATAACCTCGTCAATACGACATTCCACTGGATTTGGGAACATTGGAAGTTGATGGCCGTCGTCCTGATGCTGATCGCTCCGATCCTCGGGCTTCTGCTGATTACCGCTCGACTCCTCTACGATCACTGGCATTCGTTGAAGAAGCTCCTCGACGATCTCTACAATCTGACGCTGAAGCCGATCTACAACTGGCTCAACAGGATGTGGAACGATCTCGTCGGCCGTCTGTCGAAGTACTGGCAAGACATCCTCGATGTCGTGAAGGCGATTACGGGATGGTTCACCGGGATGATCGGTTGGATCAACAAAGCTATCAAGAAGATCGAACAGCTACTCGGTCTCTGGAAGAAGATTCCAGGAGCTACTTGGATCGTCGGCGCGGTCAAAGGAGTTGCCGGCGCGGTTGGGAGCGCAGCGACCAGCGTATGGAATCAACCGGGTATCGGTCGCCCTGCTGACTCAGGTTCGATCCCGACCGCTCAAAGTCAGATCGCCGCCGCGCTCGCGTCCGGTAACGCTGCGAACACAAAGATCCATACGACGATCCATAACCATGTCCATATCGACGGGAAGCAGGTAGCCACGAGCGTAGCTAAGCACAATCAGAAAGCGAAGGCGCGCGGATGAGAATCCCGACCAAGTACCTGTACACCTTCCGGTCGAGCGCGGGATCGGTCGTCAAGGTTCTGCGCGGGGACAACGCCGCTACCATCGTCGGCGGTGAGGGCGGTTGGACGATTGTAGACCGGCCGCGGCGAACCGGACTGACGCAATGGACTGGCCGGCAACCGTACCAGATGGATGTCCCGGTTCTCTTCGATGGTTGGAGGGCGTCGGAGAGCGTCGAGCAAGACATCCGTCGCCTCCAAGTCATGTCAGTCGGGTCGGACTTCAATCCGCCACCTACGGTCAAGATCGACGGCGCGCTACCTATCGGCGGCGCGACATGGGTGATCACCAGTATCGACTGGGGCACCGAAGTCTTTTGGTCTCAGACTCCTCGTGGACAGTTCTTCCGGCTGCGCCAGGACGCGATAGTGCATTTGACCGAGTTCGTCTCTGAGCAGCGCCTGAAGATCGTTCTCACCAACTCTCTGCCGAATACCTATGTCACCCAGAAGAAGGGCGAGACGCTACAGGACATCGCCAAGGCAATGTACGGAAACGGATCGCGCTGGAAGGAGATCAAAGCAGCGAATCCGAAGATCCGTGACCCGAACAATATCCCGGCCAAGACGACGATCAGGATTCCGTAATGGCGCCCAAGTCGAAAGCACTCACCGCTGTCCGGAAGCTGGAGCTTTCGAAGCTCAACCCGAACGAGATCCAGCGGGAGATGATGGGGAAGGATCTCGACCTTGGGAAGCTCGTTGTCTACTTGAAGAGCCAGATCCTCTTCGACTCAACTGACCGGGTGATCGACGTTGTCGTCAACAGAACGCTCGACGGAGCGAGTACCGTCGAAGTGACGCTGAATGACTACGACCGCGCGATCCTTCAGTCTTGGGCTCTCAACGCGAAGCTCGACATCCAGATTGACGGGTTGTGGTTCCGGCTCGTCTCCTGTTCCAAGCAGGCAGCGAGCGACGAGCTTCAGTTGACCTTCGAGCAGCGCGAGATCGCTCTGCTGCGCTCGTACCCGAAGCCGGACACGACGAACTACACACCTGAGAACGCGAAGAAATGGGTCAAGTGGGCGAGCCGGGACAAGACGACTCGCGCGGAGTTCGTGCTCAACCTGATTCGCGAGGTCAAAGAAGTTCAGATCCCGGTCGTGATCCCCCATCTTCATCAAGTGCAGAATATCGCGAAACAGACCGATGTTGCGACGCAGTGGTCTGATCCGACGGTCGCGAGCGCGAGCGGAATCCCCGCCGACATCAATACGAAGATCCTCAAGCCCAAGAAACTTCAGAAGACCAAAAAGGGCGACGGCTTCGGGAACATATTCACGACTATCGGGAACGCGGTCACCGAGTTCACGAATGCGATCTCGGGCGGGCCGCTGACTTCGAAGCACAAGAGGATGGATTCGGCGCAGATCAAGAACGCGAACACGATCCTGACGGTGGGGCAGCAGATGGGTGCTCGACGGAAGGTACTCGTGGCCGGCATAATGACGGCGATGCAGGAGTCGAATCTCTACAACCTCGCGGGCGGCGATGGCACCAGCGTCGGTCTCTTCCAGCAGATCGACACAGGGTGGGGGAGCTACTCCGACCGCCATGACCCTGCGACGTCAAGCCGGATGTTCTTCAAACAATGTATCCAGTACGACTCGGACAACCCGGAAGTGAGCTTCAACGATCTCTGTCAGGGAGTCCAGCGCAGCGGCCATCCGACTCTCTACGGGCAATGGCGCCAGGAAGCGGAGCGGATCGTCAGCGCGTTCGGGATTCCACCGGGCGGCGAGGGTAACGCGGTAACGGGCGGAGCGCCTGGAAGCGACGGTACAACAGAGGGCAGCGCCGCTACTGCCAACGCGATGGGTCAAACCTGGACGAATCCGGGTAACGATGGATCGTACTTCTACTACAGAGGGATCCCGCCGACCCGGAACAAAGGTTGGTGGAAGCGAGAGGATAACTGGACGTGCATTCAGCGGCTCGCGTCCGAGGTAGGTTGGCGCGCCTTCTTCATCGGTGGTGTCTTCTACTTCCTGGACGACGACGATCTGTTCAAGACGCAGCCCATCGCGACGATCAACGAGGAGACTCCCGGAGTCATGGGGATCGGATTCGACTACGATGTCGGTCGGAAGGGCGCGACAGTTGACTTGCCTTGTCAGGTGGGGCTGTTCCTCGCGCCGCCTGGATCGTTGATCGTTCTGACCGACATGGGGCCGCTGGAGGGTCGATGGCTCGTCAACTCGTTCTCGCGCTCGCTGTTCGATGACAACGCAGACGTTCAGCTTTCGAAGCCTCAACCGAAGCTACCCGAGCCTGCTACGGACACCTTCACCCTTCCTACATGGGCGACTGGTAGCGGTAATGCTCTGGCGGGCGCTTCTCAGGCAACCGGACAGAATCAAGCGGCATTCGGCGGTATCCCCGGAGCCAACAACGGAGATCGCAAGTCTGTTGTTGCTATCGCGAAGCGCGCGTTGGCCGAGCAGCAGAAATGGCCCTACAAGTAAATGAAGCTCGGCCGTACCCGAAGACGCTTTGGAGTGCAGACGCTCATACGGGTACCGGGATCGACTGCTCCTCGTTCTGCATCCTCTGTTACAAGGAAGCTGGTTGCTCGGATCCGAACAATACGAACTACGACGGCAACGGGAACACCTGGTCTCTGCGCGACTCGTCTGTAGGTACAACCGTGATAGTTCCGGCTCCAGCGGACATCATTCTTTACGACACCCCAGGTGGTGCTTGCGCTCACGCTGCGCTCTACATCGGGAATGGCAAGTGTATCGAGATCGGCGGATCGGCCGGCATCCACGAGACGCAGTTGGGAGAGTATCCATCCTACATCATCCGGAGCTTCCTGCCGCTATGAGCGACATATATCAAGAGATCACTCCTCCTGACGTCGCGCTCGGACAGATCTACAAGGGTGTCGTCAATAGACCGCCGAGTAAGTACGGCGACTCGATGGACATCATGATCCCGGACATGCACCCGGATCTCGTCTTCCCGGATGTTCCGTGGGTGCAGGGCGGCAACGATAATCTGCCCAGTCCTGGCGATACGGTTCTCGTGATCTTCGACAACAACAATGAGCCATGGGTCGCTACCTGGTGGGATCCCAACTTCAAACAACCTGTGTCGCCGCTCCCGCCGAGACTCATGGACGGTACGAACGCGAATCACGTCAATGATGCGAACGAGGCTCGGTCGAGCGGTTGGTATCACTCCGGGCAGGGGAACCCAAATAATCCGCAGGCAGGGTACCCGTTCAACCTGTTGGTTACATCGTACACACAGAATCAGTCGGATGTTCCAAATGCGGTCGTTGAGCAGATAGCGTTCAACTGTTACTACAACGAGATCTGGCTCCGTCGCGTCGCTTGGGATGTCTGGCAGCCGTGGGTCAAAATCTTTGGTACCGGAGCTACAGACGACACTCAGCTCCCTGGTCGCCTGCAAACCGTCGGGCCGTCGATCACAGACTGCAATGCGGTCTACGACAGCGGTTGGTACCGTCTCAATAACGGCGTCAACCAGCCTGCTGGCTACTACCCATACGGATTCTTGTTCTGTATGAACTGGGGATCCGGGAATAACGGGCAAACATTCCAGATGTACCATCCGATGTATACAGACGCGGTGTTCTGGCGCCGGTCTACGAACTACGCCTGGCAGCCATGGCATCAGATCTGGCCGGTCGAGGATGCGGCGCTCCGGACAACAATCAGGCAGTTCGCTGATACCAATCAGAGCGACTGTAACAACATGACGCAGAATGGTTGGTACGAGTTCAACCGAGACGCGGCGAACCGTCCGCCTATCGTCGGCGAGTTCATGATGGAGACTCTCGCCCTGAACCCAGGTTACATCGTTCAGGTCGCGTACTACCTCTATGATGCCAAAAACATCTTTGTTCGTAATGGAGGAAGTGGCGGGTGGACGGGATGGACGCAGATCTCTCCGATTGGCGATGCAACACTGCCTCCCCGCATAGCAAGTCTCAGCATGAATACTCTCGATCTGAACAACACCCAACAGCAGAATGGGTGGTACTTCGCGAACTACAACAGCGTCAATCTACCTCCCACCGGCCCTGTGCAGTGGTACGTTCATCAGATCATGTGGGGGTCTCCGGGTTATGGAGTTCAGATCGCGTACAGTCTTTATGGGAACGAGATCTGGTGGCGCAATATGCAGGGAAGTGTATGGCAAGGTTGGTTGCAACTCTCTCCTATTCCGGCTGGAGCTATCACAGTCAACGATACGAACCTACCGGCTCGCATTCAGTCTCACGCATGGCCAGCTCTGACCGACTGTAACCAGCAACTAGGCAGCGGGTGGTACTGGGTTAGTTCTGGTTCCGCGAACGCGCCAACTGGTGATCATGGAAAGCTCCTCGTCTGTGCTATGAACGACCCGAGGAACTGTCTCCAGGTCTGGCAGTCATACACCGTAGACGATATGTACATTCGTCGTCAGCAGGAGTACAACTGGGGGCCATGGATTCAAGTCTATCCGGCATCTGTCGGGGACAACAACCTGCCGCAGCGTCTAAATAGCAAAGCTGCTTACTACGGCTTTGCGTACGACGCGAACCAAATGCCGAATGGATGGTCTCAGTATTGGGATGGTTGGCCTAACTATCCAGGTGGATACGGACTCATCTTCAGCCTGCAGACTGACCCCAACGGCGCTCCGGGGAATGATGTAGGAAGGCAGATCGCGTACAGGTACGAAAATGACAGCTTTTACATGCGTCGTAGGATTGGGGTCAACAACTGGAGTGCTTGGTACCCGGCAGCGCCGTGGATGGAAGGAACGCAAGTACCCCGTCTAGCGAACGCTGCTTATCCGAACAACATCATCAACGACTGTAACTTGGCGACAGCGAATGGTTGGTACTACGTCCAAGCGAATGCCGCCAACAAGCCGCCTCCCGGTTACGCGGACGGAACGATCCGCGTAGACGCATACAACCCGGGATGGCTGACGCAGGTCTTCAACGATACCTCCACCCTGAATGTCGAGTATCGTCGCCAGTACCAGGCGAGCACCGGATGGACTCCTTGGGTGCGGACGTTCTACGGAGCTGACGCGAACTGGAAGTCAATCTCAAGCTACGTGGGATGGCAGAATGGTTGGTATGGGTATGGCGCTCCGTACGGCGATGTCTACTTCCGTAGAATGCCGGATGGCTTTGTCGAGTTCGTAGGGATTGCAGTCGTTGGCAGTTCAACTCGATGTCTTCAAATGCCTGTCGGGTATCGTCCGGCTACGCCTGGTACCCTCATTATTCATACAGCAAACAGTCAAGGCAAGGCGGACGAGACTTTTCGCCTAAACTCCGATGGAACGCTGGACAGCAGCGTAACTCCGGGTGCTTGGGTATCGTTCGTTGGTTTCCGTTACCTAGCAGAAAACTAAGGAGGCAAATGTTCATTCAAGCGAATATCTCTCTTGTTCCTGGCGATACTCAGCCTGGTTCTCCGAACGAGTGCGCGCAGATGATTTTGGAGGCGCTCGGCGGCGATCCGGCCAAGGACTCGTGCAACGTCACGATGACCGGAAGCGGGCAATATCCAGCCGCGACCACTCCGGCAGCGGGATCGGCCGGAGCGATGATGGGAATGGTTCCGCCGATGGGCATGCCGATGATGGCGCCGCCGATGCAGATGCCTCCACCGCCGGAGCCGGTCGCCGCCGAGCCGGCAAACGGCACGGAAGAGACCGGTGCCTGACGTACCGCACTTCGATCTGCCGTTCCAACTCGGCAAGGCCGGGGCCACCGTTGTCGAGCAGGGGTCGCTCGACGACGTGGCCAACTGCGTCATCGCTATCGCGAGCACGCACATCGGATGGCGCACCGAGGTACCGACGTTCGGCATCCCCGATCTCGGGATGCGTAAGCAGCCGCTCGGCGCAGAGGACATCGACAACTGGATCTCCAACCAAGAGCCTCGCGCTCTGCTCGCGGTCAACGAGAAGACGGATCGCGTCGATACTTTGATCGATCACATCAACATCGGCGTCTCGATTGTGGCGAAAGGAGGGTAGGTGAGCGGATACATCGATTACCCGATTGCGTCGGATCCGGCCGACCTTCTGGCCGAGGCGTATTCGACCATCAAGGACAAGGTTCCAAACTGGCTGGAGAACGACAACAACCTCGATACCTGGATCCTTCAGATCGTCGCGTCTCAGGCGTCCGACTTCCTGGGTCTGGCGCAGGACGTTCCGGATACGATCTTCCAGTGGTATGGGGCAACGTTGGTCGGGCTGCCGCCGCTCGACGCGACTTCTGCCATCATCGCATCTACCTGGACAATGCAAGACAATACCGGCTATCTCGTGCCGGCCGGAACGCAGGTCGCGATCCGGGACAGCGTCGGCGTCGATCATGCGTTCCAGGTGATCCTCGACGCCGTCATCCCTGCCGGATCCAGCCAGACGGCGGCAGGAGCTGTAGAACTCAGCTCGATAGAGACCGGAGCTGCGCTCAGCGGTCTCGGAGGAGCTGGGGTTCAAGTGCCTCTGCTGGACACGCTCTCGTTCGTGACGACGGTGACGCTCACAGGCGTCTCGTCCGGCGGTCAGGACGCAGAGCTATCGAGCGACTACAACAACCGGCTCGCGCGCAAGCTCCAGCGGTTGTCGCAGCGTCCGGTCATTCCGTCTGACTTCTCGCTCGCCGCGCTCGACGTTGCCGGCGTCTATCGCTCGGTTGTTCTGGATGGATACAACCCGGCCGACGGAACGTTCAATAACCAGCGGATGATCGGAATCGCCGCGGTGGACGATCAGGGGCAAGCGGTCAACGCTACGGTCAAGGCAAGTCTCGATGCCTACCTACAGTCGATGCGCGAGATCAACTTCGTCGTCAACGTCTTCGATCCGACGACGACGCTGATCGATGTTACGTTCAACGTCAAGTGTCTCGTCGGCTATACCCAGTCGGTGGTACAGGCGAACGCCGTACAGCGAGTGACGGACTACCTCAATCCAGCAAACTGGGGAAAGGATCCGACGGTCACCGATGTGACTGCTCAGGCGCAGACCTGGGTAGAGACGAACGTAGTCTACTACAACAAGATGCTGAATGTTCTCGGACAGGCTGACGGGGTGGATCGCGTTCTCTCTATGTCGATGGCTATTCATGGACAGCCGCTCGGAACGGTTGACATCAATCTTCCCGGCCATGCAACTTTGACGCAAGCTCAGAACATCCTCGGAACGGCGACTCCATGAGTAGCTACGGCTGGCCCATCGAAGACGTAACCCAGCGGCTGTACGACAACTTGGAGCCGCTGACCGGCGCGGAAGCTCGCCTGGGCTGGCCGTTGCTCGCTTACATCGACGCTATCGGCCAGATGTTCCAGGACGGAGCGGATCTCGTCCAGGACGGGCCGAACGGCGAGCCTGGTTGGTCAATCGTTCTCGACATCAACCGAATCCCCGACGCTGGCTTGGATTGGTTGGGCCAGCTACTCGGCATGCGCCTCTACGTCGGCTTGACACCGGCGCAGAAACGGCAGCAGATCCGAGATCACGCAAGTTGGCAGCGCGGTACGGCTGCGGCAATCGCCGCCGCGGTTCGACTCTTCCTGACTGGGACGCAGACCGTCAAGATTGACGAGCGCGATACCAGTCCCTACCACTTCACCGTGACGATCAATACTTCAGAGGCTCCGGCCGATACGAGCCTGACGTCGCCGCTCGTGAGATATGTAAACACGTACGCGAAACCGGCTGGTCTCAGCTGGACGCTTGTCGTCGGTGTCGCTCCGCCACCGACGTACGAGTTCATCTACGACCGGGGCGACACGTACGACTCGATGTACCACGCATTCCAGACGTACGCGAACATCCACTAGGAGGGCTATGCTCACTACAACAAGAAGGGGGATTCAGTATCCGGATCCTGTCAACCGGACTGACCGTGCTGACATCGCCCTCCATATCAGCTACGCGGCGCTCGCCGCCGACGTGGACGTTCTCTTCAACCAAGGTACCGACGCGGCTCGGCAGGCAGCTGCGCATCAGGCGGGCGGCGGGCGGTTCTGGTGGACAACCGATACCCGCATCATGTGGTACGACGACGGAGCTACTTGGGCCACCGTCGGATCCATCGCAGCTGGAGCGATCACATCGCTTCTGATCGCGGACGGTACCATCGTGGACGCCGACATCTCGGCGGCGGCGGCGATCCTGATCAGCAAGCTCTCAGGATTCCCGAACGACCGGACACGACAGCTACTGGGTGACGGTTCGTGGGCCATCCCGACGATCTCCGGGCCGAACGTCCGGCCTGGCAACTACACTCTGACTCTTCCGGATAGCAATAGCCTGGTCGAGATGAACGTCGCGGGCGCGAACACCGTGACGATCCCGAACGACGGGACAACGACGTTCCCGGTCGGCTCCCAGGTTACCATTGCCCAGATAGGCGCGGGGCAGACGTCCATCGCTGCCGCAGGCGGTGTGACCCTCCGCGCCTACAATAACAATCTGCGGATCGCTGGACAGTACGGAGTCGCCTCGGTGATCAAGCGTTCCGCAAACGACTGGTGGGCGGCGGGGAACCTCGTGCCATGATCGCTGCTGGCGTTCTCTGTGTTGATCGCGTAGTCCCGACCGTCTCCATCAACAGCCCGCCAGCCGGTGCTGTCAATGGCACCGTTCTGGTCTCCGCGCTCGCCGCCGATAACGACGCCATCGCCTACGT
>Ga0126381_100003575_pt1 | contig 16859 bp, 22 predicted proteins | sample PanSoiMetPlot_28_FD_96465 | JGI IMG/M metagenome (GOLD analysis project Ga0126381, IMG submission 96465) | Tropical forest soil microbial communities from Panama - MetaG Plot_28 | ecosystem: Environmental > Terrestrial > Soil > Tropical forest > Bulk soil | place: Panama | collected 2016-02-17 | reverse complement strand
GGCAGCAGCCCTACGACTCCAAACATCATGTAAGCGTCACATTGACTGCGTTGCTGTAGATCTGAGAACCGAAGTAAAGCTGGATGCTGACGACATCTCCAGGAACTGCACCGGGGACCACCGCAGTGAAGTCCGAGAAGACCACATCGATGGTGGTGGGACTGGTCAGTGTCCAACTCGACGGCGCACCCGTGCTGCCACCGAGCGCCCACGAGGCATTGACGACTTGGTCGGTGAGGTCACCGATACCTGCAGTGAGCGTGATGGTGCCACCGGTTAGAGGCATCGTGGCAGGCCCAGACAGATCGACCCCGGTGTCGGTGAACTTCGCTGCAAAGTCCGTCCAGAGGAGGTCATTCTCGTCTTGGCTGCCGTACTTGTCAGCGGGTAGCCACATGGGCGACACATAGAAGGTGAATGGAAGCATTGTCGGGTCAACGGGGAACCCTGGCGGATTGAATAGCTGCTCTGTCGGCGTGATCGTGGACGGACTCGTCACCATGATGTAGGCAGCATCGGCGGGCGGAGGATCACTTGAGATCCCGAACGTCTGGGGGAGCCACTCATCCGCCGGATAGTTGGCGAAGAAGAGGTACTGAACCAACGAGAGGTACTGACCGGGATTATCCGGGTCGGGGATCGCCATGTTCTGCCCGTAGATCGTGAAGTCGAACGCACTGGTGCATTGGTTACTCGTCGGGCTGAAGCCGCTGAACTCCGCGTCAGTGCCGCCGCCGCCACCCTCCAACCGCGGATCGGTCACCGTCACGCCCATGTCGGCGTGGTAGTCGACCATCCTCTGGATCTCAGACATCGCAGCTGTCTCGGTGGGGTCGGGGATCGGTACAGACGGGTCCAGTCTGACCACCTTGTTGGCGAGAAAGCTCTCGTAGGCGAACGTGTCGGCGGGCAACTCGTAGGGGTTGTAGTGCTTGAAGTGAACGTCGCCTTGGCCCAAGGAGGGGTCGCTCATTGGTTGGACTACAGGATCGGTCATGTCGCTTGCGACCACGATCCGATGTTCGCTCCACCTGAGGGCGTCGAGGGTCCCATCAGTCCCGTCGTCGCGTGCCCGACGGCATGTAGGCCGTGTCCCACATTCATGACATGACTCACTGTGCCGAGCGTCTGACCTACCGGGGTGTCGTTGAAGTCCCTCATCATGCCGCCTATGCGACCGAAGAGACCTCCACCACCGCCTCCGGCGGCAGCCCCACCGGCACCCTCAGCACCGGCACCAGCGGCGGCAGCTCCACCGGCAGCAGCCTCGGCTCCTCCCGCCTCTCCCGCAACGGCGGCTATTTCTGGAAGTGCAGCAAGAAATGCCATGACTTGAGCGTAGGCGGGTGGTCAGGGTCAGCCTGGGGCACTGAGTAAGACTTCTCCCATGGCAGAGAACGAAGTCGAAGACGACACCTACGAGTCCATGACAGTGGTGGAGTTGAAGGAAGAGCTGGCAGTACGAGATCTCCACACCTCGGGATCCAAAACCGAGTTGATCGAAAGACTGGAAGCCGACGACGCAGCGGAAGCTGAGGAGACTCAGGGAGACACGGAGGAACAAAGCGACGTACCACCAGACCACCTTCCTCCGGACGAGAGTGACGAGGGGAAGGTGGAGGAGGAAGCTCCTCTGATCGATCCTCCGAGGGTGTACAGCCCCTTTGAGCTACCGGCCAACACCGCCGCCGCCCAGGCGTTCATCGACGCCCACCCCGAGGCCGTGGACACCGAAGCCAAGCTCGACCCACCCGAGCGCCAGACCCTGGCCGAGGACAACATCCAGGACCACGTCGACTCGATGGCCGTCCTGGGCGTGGAGGTCACCGACCCCCGCCTGGAGGGCACCGGGGCCAAGGAGCGGGCTGAAAAAGCTGCGGAAGTTTCCGCCGAAGCCGAATCTGCGGACGAAGCCGAGGTAGAAGAGAAGACCGAGGAGGTCGCAGATGCCGTATAACCCACTCGCCATCCCCTACCAGGTCCACAACAACGAGCTGCCTGCCAACCAAGCGGCGGCTGCCGCCTACAAGGCTCTGGCTGCCGCCTGGAACAACGAGAAAGGCAACGTCGGCACCACCTGGTCCCAATCGCCCTACTTCCTGCCCAACTGGGGGGACGAGAGTGCGGCTCCGGGTAGTGCCGCAGCGCAGGCGATCAGCCCCGTCGCCACAGCTGCAGTCACTCGCCCCGACGCCGTCATCAATGCTCGCACCATCGCCATGAGCGCCTCGCTGAACCAAGAGGTGGTGCGCCTGAACAACATCGCGACGGCCAACACCAACGCCCTTAACGCCATCACCGCCCTGGCTCCGGTGCCGACGGTCTCCAAGATCACGCCGAGCACCACGCTGCATGGTGTCGCCGCCGCCGTGACCATCACCGGCTCAGGATTCAGTGCGTCAGCTCCCACCGTGAACATCGGTGGGGCCTGCACGAGTGTCGTCGTGCAGAGTGACACGCAGCTCACCTGCCTCACTCCGGCTGCTTCTGTGGCCGGGACGGCGAACGTGACGGTGACCACCACCAAGGGCACCGGCACCCTCACCGGGGGCATGATCTACACCTGATGTCGGTTCAGCGCGGCGTCTCGACGCCGCAACAGATCCCGATGTCGCGCCGCACCTTCATGGTCGCTGACAGCCCGCCGCCGTGCTACCGCGACCGCTGGGGTGACTGGCAGTGCGGTCACGATCACTACGAGCTTGACCTCGTGTCACTTGAAGACGTCTATCAACACGTACCCGGCTGGAATGCCCAGGGAGAGGGAGGAACGCCTATGGACATTGGTTAGGGTTCGGGTCAACACACGCAGACCTGTTCCCGCTCCGCAAGTCCCGAACAAGGAGACCCATGAAGCGACGAACAAGGCTGAAACTTGTCAGCTGTGCCGCGTCCTGCGGCACTTTTCTTTTATTGAGCACAGCACCGAGTGGTGCCAGTTTTCCGGGAGTCGTTGGCATAGCCCAACCGATGGTTCCGACCAGTGGTTCACCCCCAGGGGTTGTCCCAACGCCGATGGGGAGCGTCACCGTTAGCTCCGGAGACACGCTCACAGCCATCGGCGCAAGGACCTCTCGGACCTGGGAGCAACTGGCGGGCTTCAACCACCTTCCCAATCCGAATCTGATCTACGTCGATCAGGTCCTTACTATCCCACCTGCGGACTACGTCGCCCCACCACCCCCAACCCCGGTGGTCCAGGCACAACCCGTCGTCATCGCTACGGTGGAACCGGCGACGCCTACGACCGCGACCCCGACCCCGACATCTTCGCCAGCGCCACCTCCAACTCCCCCTCCAGGTGGTGCTCCCTCAAGTGGAGGGGGCGGGGCGTGGTCCAGAGTCGCCACCTGTGAAGAGGGCGGGGCGAACAGCCCGACCTACGGCTACTTCGGCATCATGCCGTCGAGCTGGGCGGCGTACGGAGGGACGGCCTACTCGCCTACTGCAGGCGGGTCGTCCTGGGACACCCAGGTGATGATCGCCAACAAGATCAGCGGAGGCAATGTGCCTGACGCCTACGGCTGCGCCAGTTGGTGAATCTGTCAGGTGATAACCGCTATCACCTGACAAATAAACGAGAGACCCCCTGCCGGAATGTGTGAACCCCGTGACGGTCAGGGGGTCTTCTCGTGCTCCGCTTGTTCAGCGGCTTCTTGCTGACGTGCCATCTGACTGGCTATCTGACTCTGAAAGCTCAGGATGGCCTCCGCCGTCTTGATCGCCTGGTAGTCGGCCAGCGCGTTCGCCAAGGCCGGGTAGACGTCAGCAGACGTGGCGAGACGATGCGCTGCGAACCGAGCGTCAGGGTCGAGCACGACCCGGCTCTGGCCGTTCATATCGAGCACCACCAAGAAGAGAGCCTCGACATCCTGGGTGAGCGCGGCGTGCTCTTCGACGTGGTCGCCTTCATTGCCGTTGGTCTCGCTCAATCTGTCTCTCCAGGTTCCCTCTTGTACGCCCCTCTTCGGTGGCGGATCTCGGTCATGACCGTCGAGGCGACGGGGCAGAAGTCACAGAGATAGACCTCCCTGCCCTTCCACTCCGCCGGGGTGAGCCTCTTGGTGTCGGAGTGCCAGTCGATGCAGTCGGTGCCCTTGGGGCGACGGTGAGCCTTGTAGCAGCGCAGAGCGTCCTCGGCGTAGGTGTCCTTGGTGGCGTAGAACTCGGGGTGGAAGCCCGTCCAGCGTTCCTTGAGGCCCTTCAAGACGTCGTCCTTGTGGCCCTCCCAGAAGGTGTGCCGCCCGAGCACACTGGTGCGACCGTGGCTCCTGCCGCCGGTTCCGAGATGGATCACCTGGCCCTTCTCCTCGCACAAGCAGGGGTCCTCTGAGGCCACCAGGAGGGCCGCACCGTCCGCTCTGAGGTCCCCGTGGCGCTGGACGTGACGGCGCACCACGTTGTCCAGCACAGGGTCCTGGTGCTCCAGCTCCGGCGGGCCGTCGTAGAGCGGCAGCTCCTCGATGGTCTGGCACTCCCGGCAGACGAGCAGCCGGGGCATCAAGCCACCACCCCGTGATGCGGGCACTTCGGATCTGTGGTCACCCGCACCCATCCCTTGCCCATGTTCATGCCATGCAAAGTGCCCAGGCTCTTGTAGTCGTGCAGACACCTGCAGGGAACTCCCTTGAGCGGGTAGACACCGTCCTTGCCGTAGAGCCAGTCAAGCTCACGCTCCAAATCCTCGATAGAACCCGGCACTACCGACAAAATCTGCCGTCCGGGGTCCTCTTCTCACCGCCGTCGGGACCTGCCTCAAAGACGCCGTAGCCGTTGTAGCCACGGTTGAGGTTCCGGCGATCCGCTGCCTGGAGGCGACGGTCAGGGTCGGGGTAGTTGGAGCGGTCGATGACGATGCGCTTGTAGGTCCCGTCACAAGTTCCCTCAAGTAGCTCCGCTTCCATGGAGCGATCTTTGATTGCAGTCATGGCTCTCCTTACATCCAGTCGGGAATGCCCCCGCTGAGACCCGCTGTCGACGGGGCGGGCATGCCAGTCACGTCTTCGACCTTCTGACCCCCAACACTCCCAGCTGTCGTGGAGACCGGCTGATCGTTGGAGTCCTTCGCTGCTGCCCGCTTCATTGCGCCGACGGCCAGAGCAGGAGCGAGGTCAGCGGCCCCAGCACTGACGGTCTTGAGACCAGGGATTCCGCCACCGACCTGTGACCAGTGGCCGATGTCGCCACCACCAGTGTCAGGACCGGTGGTACGACCACGATTGAACAGACCCTCGCCCTGTTGATCAGTTGCGGCCATTACCAGACGTCCTCCACGCCGATGTTACGTGCCGACGCCTGCGCCCCTGCGACACCACCCGACAGCTCGTAGCGGGCATTGGGGTAGGCCCGGTCCACACTGAAGGCCACCCGGATACCAGGCTGGCGCTCTGAATAATCGGGGTACCCGAACCGCGGTGGAAAGGGGATTATTTGAGGAAGGGGGGGCCTTACCGTTTCCTGGATCACCTGACCGGGGATCGTGGCGGTCATCAATGAGGCGGTGACCAGGGCCTCCTGGGAGGCATACGTCGGACCAGCCTCGTAGTACACGTCACCGCTGGAAAGCTGCTCCTGATTGGGCTGGGGGATTACCGGCATGTACGGCAGGTTCCCGAGTGTCCGCTGAGCCATGTTCAAGCCTTCCTACAACACCATCATGAACGGCACAATCTGGAGAGCTACATCTGAAATCGTACATGCCGACCCAGCGTGCATTAGCTCAATATCTGTTTCGCCTCCCAGGAGGGTGCCGTACTGCTGCAGTGAAAACGTGGACGAGATAGGCGACTTCGCGATGACATGAATACGGTTGTATGGCTCCGACCCCGCCGGGATCACATTCGCTCCCGAGATGTCCAACGCCAACGCCACTTCGGCATTGTTGACCGTGATATCGATGTGCGCCGAGAACAAGAACAAGCATTGCCAGTCGCCCCCACCGAAGTCGACGGCGATACGAACAGGGGTCGGCATCGACGCATATGTAGTCACATCCGCCGTGGCCGGGACACTCTCTGAACCAGAGGAATAGTCAGAGAGAGGAGACGGCGGAGCAATAGGGGGGATGTACACCGGGTAGGCGGGGTCGCCACCTTGAAAGAGACACCAGACGACGCTGCCGACAGCTGGAACCACGCCCCCGGCGATACAGCAGGGTGCCCAGATCTGAACCGGCATGGTGCCGAAGATCTGCGGGACACACATCTGGATGCGACCGGCGTGCGTCGGATCATTGGTCGCGTAGACCTTGGCCGGATACACACCTCCGTACTTGGTCGGAACAGGCGAGGTCTCTCCGGCGAGAGCCGCGGTCGGGCTAAGCGATTGCGACATTGGAGGCGTGCGCTGCTCGCCAACGATTGTTGACGAGCACAGTCACCGGAGCGTTGGAGATGGTGTAGGCGAAGGGATTACTGGGTGAGAAGGCGACCGAGGTGCCTTGGATCGGCATCAGACCGGTGCTCCCCGTGGCGTCACGACCGAGAGAGACATGAATGGAGTAGCTGGGCTGCTTGATCGTATGCACAGCCTCCTGCACCCACCAGGTGCCATCACTGGCTGCGTCAATGCCAGCGATCACGATGGGGACACCCTGGCGCACAGCGGTCAGTCCGCTGATGATCGCCGTGGCCTGATAGGCAAAGCGATTGTCCTCGTACATCCCTGCGAGAGTGTCCTGTGCGTTGCCCTGAGAGGAGACCACCGAGGTCGAGATCTGCTGAGAGAAAAACGGATAGTTCTGGTCCGCTCCCAGAGGCGTGGTGCCAGAGCCGTCGTTGACAGCGGTGACGATCTGACCAGTGGAAAGGTTCATGCCGCTGATGTTCCGTACCGCCTTGGTGTGACCACTCACGCTCAGCGACTCACTGGTCAGAGATTGAAACTGCGTGAGGGTCTGGTAGGCGAAACTGGGGGCGACCTTCTTGGACATGAATACCGGCATGGTGGACCAGTAACGCTGCATGGAGAGATCAGTCGAGATGAACCGGACCATGGTCTTGTTGCACGCCAGGCTATAGCCCACCTTGGAGGCCAACTGGGTGAGGAAGCACCAGGCCGAATCCCCTGGGGCCGACAAGTGCGGCCACACCGTGTCGTCAGTCTCGATGACCGAGGACAGGTAGTACTGATTCGCGATCTGCTGGACCAACGTGGAAGCCTGGGCGTTCATCCACGCTCCGACGAATGGTTCTTTGAGGGAGTAGCTGGCTCCCAGGCAGACCACGTCCTCAAGCTCAGAAGCCGTGCCCACCGTCCGGTCGAAGTGGTTCTCGACGTGGTCGACGTAGCCGTAGAAATAGTCGAGATCCACGTTCTGCCATCCGTACTGCATCTGCACCGGAGTACCTGGCTGCAGCTCCGGGAGGGTGGTGTCGGCACCTCGCAGAGTGATGACGGCGGTGTCATGCAATGACTCGGTCTGCAGGACCTTCACGCTCACCACGTTCTTGGTCACAGCACGACCCGCCGGGTCGAAGACCGGCAGCGCATAGGACCTGATCACGAGGCGGGGATCCTGATGATCGATCCGACCATGAGCTGGTCGGGGTAGAAGATCTCGGGGTTAGCGTCTGCGATCTTCCACCAGTAGTCCGGAATGCCGTACAACTCGTTGGCGAGGGTGTCCATACGGTCTCCCTCGCACACGGTGTAGTACACGAACGTGGCCGGGTACGTGGGCGGTGGTCCATAGACAGCCACAGCCTTGTCCCCTGCGGCGTCGACCGGCACGGTCAGCACTGGCTGTCCCATGTAGCGAGATCCGGCGACAATCATTTCGTGAACAACTGCCCGTTCGTGAGCTTCTGAGGACCAACCTGCCCTGTCTGGGTGATGAGTCCAGCGGTGAGGTCGGCACCGGACTGCGAGGGGTTGTACACACGCATCACACCGACATCGACATAGCACTCGATGGGGATCATGTTGACGTCGAAGAGGGTGTAGGTGTAGTCGAGGCTGGAGATGTAACCCTGAAACTGGATTGAGTTCGGTCCACCGAAGACCACCTGCACCGGCAACATGGACGCCGGGTACATACCCCAGCCGTTGTTGCCGAGACCGACGTCTCCGGTACCGGACTGGGCGTCGAAGATCCCCAGCAGTCGCTCCACGGCACGAGTGTCCCAGCGGCATCCCTCACCGGAGGGTCCCGGCGTCCCATGGGGTCCTGGAGAGTTGTTCTGCCAGACCTCGTACATACGGTTGAAATACAACGTGAAACTGATGCTCTGGTTGGCGACCCAGTACCCACCAGACTGAAAGATGTCAGGGTTCTGTTGAAACGGATTGAGCTGTTGCTGGTTCATCGCCAACTCAGCAGAAATCTGAGCCGGGTTCATCATGAAGTAGCACTTGAACTTCTTGGCGACCAGCTCCATCATGCCGCCACGCACGAGCTGCGTGGTTGGCATGAGCGTCGTCCCCGCCCTCTTATTCGGAGTGAATCGAAAGTCACCGAGCTGTCCACCAAAGGCTTGTCCCATGAAGGCAGCCGAGAAGGGAAGGTTGCTCTCAGGGTCCTTCAACTTGGCGATCTGGTTCGCCATCGCCTGCATATCCTGCGGAGACAGTCCTTTGTTGCCACCGCTGGACGTGCCGGTGTTCCCGGTGCCCGCACCAGTACCGACTCCGGCACCAGCCGTGCCGCCGCCCGTCACTCTCCTCACACCGCGGAAGGGATCTGACTGCCCAGCAAACGCCAAAGGGGTGTACCTGACCACCTGACCGGTGTACGGAGCCTCAATGCATTGACCCCCGCCGATGTACATCATGCAGTGTGCGGCAGTCCCACTATTGCCAGGAGCGAAGTAGTAGATGCAGTCACCGAGTTCCATCTGCGCTTCGGTGATCGAGGTGGGGATTCCGTAGGCACCCCCGCCATAGGCGTCACAGATCGTGGTCATGTTGGGGTTAGACCACTGCGACGCAGTGGTGCGACTGATGTCGACGCTCAGTGAACCAATGTTGAGATAGCAGTACTGCAGCAGTCCCGAACAGTCGAAGCCCTGCGGGCTGGAGCCGCCATAGACGTAGGGAATGCCCAACTGGCCCTTGGCAACACCAACCGCGGCATCGCCAGGCTTCCCCGGCCCCGAGGCACCAACACCGGTCTGGGTATCGGCTGTAGATGCAAAGGCGGTATTTGTCATGTCGACCTCGCAGCAGTGATGACTCCAGGCGCAGCAATGGCATTGACGAACTGGTTGGCGAGCGTCTCCATGTCCTGCTGGGTCGCAGACGCCGGGACCTGAAGCACGACGGACCCCGGTTTGAAGTTCAGGTGGACGTCACCGCCGCCACCCGCGCCAGCTGACCCACCTTTGTTGTACGAGCCGGAGGAATAGTTGTCAGCCGCTGGGATCACTGCCTCACCACGGTGAAGAAGAGCAAGCTGATTGCGGGCGACGTACTGGGTGCCCCGTGCATACGAGGCACCTGACGACTTCCCACCACCGTGCGACTGCACATATGGGTCGCCTGACCAAGGTTGCAACGTATTGCCAGCCTGCTGATACAAAGCCAACGCCGCCTTGGCGTTGTTGGTCGGATCAAGAAGGTTCCCGTACTTACCGTTCTGCGAAATGCCCGATGTCGGCGTGATCTGCCACAACCCCCAACCCGTCAGCCCAGGAGGCTGACCCTTCTGCACGTTGCCAGGTTCACGACCAGACTCAGCCTGGGCAATGCCAGACATTGCTGCGGCGACGTTGGCTGGTCCACCAACCGATTTCCATAGCTGCTGTACCTGAGCGTCGGTCAGTGTGCCCGTGGAGGGTCCTGTATAAGCAGTGCTACTGCTCCCACTAGTGCTGCTCTGACTGGTATTGCTACTGCTACTACCGGTCTTCGTGCTTCCAGGACCAGAGAACATCCCCGAGAGATCGACGGGACCGATCATGGAGTTGCGGTAGTGCCATGCCGATCCCCCGCCAGCACCTCCGCCCTGGGAGCCGGTCGTTCCAGTACCTCCGGGGAACGCAGTTCCTCCAGCGCCATTACCAAGTCCGAAGAGCACTGAGGCGACCGATCCGCCCTTCGGGATGGGCTGCGTCAAGCAGGCCAGGAGACTGTTCGTCGGCGGCTTGTTCGTCAGCAGTGAGTGGACACTGTCGTTCTTCGCTGCGGTTGCACTCTTTGATTCGGTTGCCTTCTTGGGTTCTGCGGCACCAGCAGCTGACCCGCCAAACAAGCCACCCAAGAAACCACCTATGTGTGAGGTGACACTGCCGATGGCCCCACCGACACCAGGGATGTGACCCAGGAGACCCTTGCCCAGTCCCAACATGGGGAGTCCAGGAAGTCCACCGCCACCGCCGAGAAGCCCAAGGATTCCACCACCCCCGCCACCGCCGCCGAGGCCAGGGAGACCACCGCCGACGCCAGGGATACCACCCAGACCAGGAACACCACCGAGAAGAGAACTAATGCCGCCGAACATCTTCCCGATACCGCCCTGTCCACCACCGAGGAAAGAAGCAGGCCCCTTGGCGAGATTGAGCAGCGCGTTCGCGGCCTGGTTGAGATCTTTGGCCGCTTGCGCCAGGGCGGGTTCGGCTTGCGACTCCACCTGGGACTGGCTGCTCTGTCTCTTCAGTTGCTGGTACCAAGACGAAGTTCCGATGCCAGCGCCCCCGGCACTTGCGTTGCCGACGTTGCCCAGGGTCTTGCCCGACTTCTCGACGCCAGCCTTCGACAGTGCGAAGTTCTGGAAGTTCTGGATGGTCTGCTGGTCCCAGCCCAAGCTCTGCAGGTTGGCCTGCCATGGTCCACCTGGACGCATCCAGTCCTCGATCTGTCGTCCGGTGGGCTTGCCGCCTGTGCCCTGAGAGAGCCGAGCGAAGACCTGCTCGTACATCTGCTGTGGCGACTCCATCTTGCCGCCAGGCGTGAAGTTGAATCCGAACGCCATTGCAGAGTTGAGAGTCCCCGGCTGGATCATTGCTCCGTACTGACCGATGGCCTGCTGACGGGTCAAGCCCGGTGACATAGCCATGATCTGGTTCAGCCCACCGTTCGGTCCCATGATGCGCGACCAGTTCTGAGACCCTGGCGCAAGACCGAGCTGGATACCTGCCGCATTGGCCTGCGCGTAGTCCTGAGGATTCTGCGCCCAGATCCCGTTCGGGATTGTGTACAAGCTGCGCTGACCGACTCCGAAGGCGGGCGCATACATCGCACCGATGGCCTGTCCCTGTATCGCAGACGCACTCAGTCCCTGGGCATACCCCGTCGCCGCTCCGATACCGGCAGGGATCATGGACTCGACCGCTCGCTGACCCATGGTGTTCGCACCCATACCGCCGCCCTGAGCAGTGCCCTGCGTCATACCGGTACCAGCTCCAGGCTGAGTGCCACCGTAGGCGGCGTTCACCCCGGCAGCAGATCCGCCGGAGAGCCGACGCCACATCCCAGACCACCAGCCACCCTGCGATGCCGTGCCTCCTTGCGTACCCGCCATGTCAGAAGCGTTGTTCACCATCGGTCCAGGACTTGGCTGCGGAGCGTTTCCCTGAGACCACTGGGGGGGCTGCGAGATGCCGGTGTTGTCGGCCTGTGGAATGTTCTGCGTGCTTTGAGGGCCAGGAGCACCGCCGCCACCACCAGTGGATGCAGCTGCCATGGTCGACTGCACCTGCTTGAGCTTGTCGATCAGACTGTCAGCTGCCTTACTGATCGTCCCCAAGTTCCCAGACGCATCATCACTGAACTTGCTGAAGGCGGTGGTGACTCCCGTCAGTTCTTTGGAGATCTCACCAATCGCTTCAGCGAAATCCTTCGGCCCCTTGGAGTCGAACAGTCCAGCCCCATATCCGCCGTTAGCCATGCTCGCTCACCACGACGTTCACCCAGTGCTCACGCTCGTAGAAGGGCATGGACTTGATCTCCGAGAGGTTCCAGCCAGGGAACCGCTCTGCGATGCGCTGGTACTGGAGGTAGAGGTAGTCGAAAGGAGTGAGGGTATTAGCGAAATAAGTCGACAAGGCTGATCGTATAGCTGGCCTCCCTTCCGCATTCGGTGCATGTCACCATCACCTCCTCCATGCGGGGGCCAGGTTGAGCGTCAGCCAAGGCGGCGACGACGGTGCGTCGGTCGGCCATGCTCATCTTCTGGGCAACAGGACCGGCTACGGGTAGCCCGTCGAGCTTACGAAGACAACGGTCGATAGCGATGGTGGCTTCCTCTGGGCCGGTGCGGTTCCCGTCACCTACCATCTCAAGCTGGATGTCACCGGTCAGGAGCGCGAGCGTCGCCGTGTGGTCATGGCGCAGCTCGATCTCGATCTCTTGCACCATGGGATTGGCGAGCTTCTCGATGACAATCGAGTCCAGCTCCACGATGGTGCCGAAGTTCTCACCACACATACGGCAGGGGAAGTCAGGCACCTCCCAGTCACTCCCGAAGGTCAGGACGCGCACGTCGAGCATGAGGGCAGCACGATCCCCAGTGAGCATGCTGCCGAGCACCTGAGCCGGGACCGGCTCGATGGTGCCGACAGCCTCCACGGTGCGCTTGAGGAGCAGGTCAACCACCTTGGGGATGTTGATGTTCGGGTTCCGAAGCTCACGAGCCAGAGCTTCCTCGTCGGAGCCGTTGATCTCTCGGATCCTCGCGTCGGTATGCAGGTTGCCGTCGGTATCGATGTAGCCACCAGGCAGCACGACGGTGTTACCCGACGGCGGCTTTATCAGCGGGATCTCTGGGGCGGTGAGCGCCTGAACCTGCTTGTTGGCTAGTTCAGGCTCAGTGAGGGGATCGAATCCCTCCGGCTCTGATTCAAAGACCGTCACGTTGTCGACAGCCCCGTTCCGGTCGACAGGTACTGACCAGCGTCCTGTGGACCAGTCCATACAGCCCAGCCCTCATGCGCCAGGGTCAGGTTCTCGATGAAGACGGCGTTGCCTCCGGCCTCCAGGTCCGAGAAGGAGTAGCCCATCGGCCAGGCGTTGTAGAGGATGAAGCGAGCCTTGAGCGGTGGCGGGTTGTCGATCCCCGCCGCGCTGTTCGTGGACGTGACGGGGTGCGCCAGCACGTCAATGGTCACGTAGACCCGGAAGTTGTAGGTGGGATTGCCGAAGCCAGCCCCGACATTGACCGAGAAGATCTGAGTGAACCACTCGTAGATCTCGTTGGTCCCGGTGTTCGTGATGGCCGATCCAGTCGCAGAGATCGGAGCGGCCATGAACCCTCTGGTGAGGGTGATGGGGCCGAAGTCGGACTGCCCAGGCATCTTGCGCGTGGTGGTGTTGTTGCCACCCTCACGGTAGGGGATCACCTCGTTGTTGACGGCCAGACCCGACATCGCCATGAACCCCATGCGCGCCATGGATGGGATGTAGGGACTGTTGATCGACACATGGAAGCGGAAGTTCCGCAGAGGATCCGAGTTGAGTGCTCGACTGGTCATGTTCGCTCCTTACGCTGCCGCGACCGAGACGGTCTGACCACCGGCCCACTGACCGATGTTGATGACGACGAACTCAGCGGGGTACTGCAGAGCTACTCCCACGCTCACGTTGACGATGCCCTGCTGAATGGACATCGGCGTGTTCACGGAGCCATCGCAGGTGATGTAGAAGGCATCGGTCGCCGTCTGACCCGACAGACCTCCGCTCTGCCAGAACGCCGTCAAGAACTGTGAGAGCACCGAGGAGATCTGGTTCCACAGGACCCAGTCGTTCGGCTCAAACACAGCGAACTTGGAGAGCGCCACGAGCTGCGTGCTGAGGTAGATGATCGTGCGCTCGACCGGCACATAGCGCGTGACCAAGTACGGCGACAGAGTGCGTGCTCCCCAGATCACGATCCCTGTCCCTGGCACGGCGATGATGCAGTTGACGTTCCCCTGGGTCAGGATGCCCTGCTGGTCATTCGTGAGCGTGGTCTCCAGCCCCGAGGCACCCAGAAGAGACGTGCCAAGACCAGCCGGAGCCTTGGCGACACCTCTCGATGCGTCGGTGGCGATGTACTGGCCGACCACGAAGCCACCCGGCGGGATCATCCTGGTGCGCCCAGCGACGGGGGAGTAGGGGTCAGAGATCTGGACCTGGGGGTAGTAGACCGCAACCTGCGGCGACGCACCCAGACTCTGCGCCGTCGACACCATCGTGGTCGGAGAGATCCCCGGCGGGCAGTCGACCACGACGAAGACATTCCCTCGCTGCTGCGCGTAGCTGATGACCGGGCCGAGCGTGGTGGGGTCGCTGATGGTCGGCAGGTTCAGCACGAACGGCTGGTCCGGGTACAGGTCGAGCTGCTGGACCGCCGTCACCATGTCATTGAGCGTGAGGGCACTGCCGTCGGCCCCGTTCATGAGCTGCTGCGACGCCGTCGTCTTGGCGGGGTTGTTGTGCGGAGCAGGCGTTGGCGTGGAGTTCAATACTGCGAGGTCCTTGACCGTGATGAAGTTGGATCCGGTGAAGTTGCTGTTAATGACGTCGGGTGCGTAGTTGTTCACCCCGGCGTTAGTCGAACCGGGAACCATCGAGACGTTCTGCCAGTGCTCCACGATGTTGGCTTGGCCGGTGCCCTGGTACTTGACCACCAGAGTGAAGGTGAGAGGCGTCGGGTCAGCCGAGCCGACAGGCGGCAAGACAGTACCGGGGTAGATGTCGACGTAGATGTTGTTGCCCCAGGACCCTGGGTTGTCAGCGAACACCTGGAGAGCAGGCTGAGGCTGAGTCGTGGACTGGTCATTGAAGGTGAACGACGAAATGGTCGGGCCAGAGGCGTCGGTGCGGTAGGCCCGGATGATGACAGCGGTGGTGCCGCCCGCCGAGAAGTAGCTGAAGACAGCCAGGTGCAGCGCGCTGGGCGGGTATGCCGTCTCAAAGCCGCCGTAGTACTGGGTGAAGTTCTTCCACGAGGTGACGAACGTGGGCGTCAGCGGTCCCCTGGGAGCCGCTCCGACGAAGCAGGCATTGGCCGTCCCCGGAGAAGCAGCGGCGTAGGTGGGGAATGAGGACAGGTCGACGTAGACACCGGGGCGGGTGAGAGTTGCCATTACAGAATCTCCTCTGAGCGGTACTGACCGGTTGGGGGATAAATGCCTGACTTGTCGGAGGTCTTGGAGACGAGGTCTTCTCTGACGATCTCTCCCGTACGCTTCTCGATCAGGGTCAAGAGCACGTTGCGGACACGGGTGGCGAGGACCGGGATGATGTCCTCGACCTCGGTGGGGATGCGGACCCGGTAGATCTGGCGGAAGAGCCGCTTGTCGGCTTCCATGCCGTTGGCCCTCGTGGTGCCGAGCATGTCCACCCGTCGCACCGTGCCCCCAGGGCAGGCGACGGTGGCGAACCGGGGATGCAACCGCCCCTGGAGCAGGGTGGCGCTGATCTGGGAAATGTGCTGGTTGATCCGAGCTGAAGCCGTGATCTCGTAGTCGAAATCCATCGGGATCGGCCAGTTCATCGAGGGCGGATTCTTCGGGTCGAAGGGGATGTTCTGGAGGTAGCGGTAGCCGGTCTGGACCCAGCCACGGTGCTCCCTCTCGTGGGCGACCCGCTCCCCCAAGAAGTTGATCGTGATGTTGGGGTAGGTGATCCGGCGCTCCTCCCGCTCCGGGTTGTGGAACCACACCGGGACCGGTCGAGGGGCATCGTGGGCGACGTTCAGGTCGAGAACCGTGACGCCCTGGAGAAGACTTTTTAGGCCCAGATCCTCCTCGGTGTACAGACCTCGGAAGGGCGGGTTGGGGACGACGTCGTTGACCGGGTTGGTGAAGGTCGCGCTCACTGGCTCACCGCCTGGGCCAGAGCGTCGTAGAAGACCTCCTCGGTGTCACCTTGCTGACGGGTCAGATCCATCACCACGTCGGACACCGGATACACCGCGTGCATCTCCAGGGCTTTCCCATAGAGCGCGTGAGAGTCAGGGAGACCCGCATAGACATTGCTGGAGTCTTCATGCACATGAAATGCGTCAGCGACATCGTGGTACTGCGAGAGTGTCGACTCACCTTTGATGGTGGTCTGCATCGCCTTGTTCAGATGCTCGCCCGCTTGCTTCGCCGCCCCACAGACCACCTTGAGCGTGGACATTTTCTTGTACGCGGTGGCCGCTTTCTTGACCTTGTCCAGGTCAGACGACTTCACGCAGGTGAACGAAGAGGAAGACATTTTCCTCGATCTATGGGCGATTTTTTTGGCGTGTGCTGCTGACCGGCGTTAGCAGACCGGACAAGTTCAACAGTAACGCCGGGTGGTCGAGGCCCCCTGACCACCCGTCGGTAGCCTTGCGAATGTGTCGATGACCGGGTCCGGAGAAGCAGCTCTGGGAGTGGCGGCAACAGTGATCCCGCCACAAACGTCGGGGCTACCCAATCCTTATGACGTCACGGCTGGGCAACCGGGTCAGTACCCCGACACAGATCAAGCGCTGCGGTATCCGCCGGTCGATCCCCAGTCCACCCAACGCATCGCGCAGATGACTCGCCTCCGTTTGCGCGACCTGCCGCGGCCCTTCTTGGTCCGACAGACGTGTTCGGGTGTGGCGTGGCGGTTTGAGCTTCCGGTCAACAACATCCAGCGTTCGACTCTCCAGGTCGTCCTCACCGACACCACGCCGGGGGGCACCAAGGGCCAGGTCATCGACCGAGATTTTTTCCTGGACGACCACGGCGGTGTCGTGACATTCGGCCAGGCTCCAGCCCAGGGGATGCTCATCGTCGCCCAGGGCACCTTCTACCGGGACTTCCTCCCCGAGGAGCTGGACCTGTACATCCGCACGGCATACATCCAGCACACCTACGGGATGGATCCAGCGGGCGACGTGGACATGGGTTTCCCCCCTACACCTGGGCCTCCGCAGCTCACCAGCGCAGGACCGCCCCTCGAATACGGCCACCCCCAGCCGATGC
>Ga0126381_100003574_pt1 | contig 16860 bp, 16 predicted proteins | sample PanSoiMetPlot_28_FD_96465 | JGI IMG/M metagenome (GOLD analysis project Ga0126381, IMG submission 96465) | Tropical forest soil microbial communities from Panama - MetaG Plot_28 | ecosystem: Environmental > Terrestrial > Soil > Tropical forest > Bulk soil | place: Panama | collected 2016-02-17 | reverse complement strand
CGATCGTGGCTTGTGTTGCATCAGCCACTTTGACGCCCGGCACGTCGGATACGAACAGCAGCTCCGATGCGCGCAGCGCAGCGGCCACCACGGCGGCGGCGCTGTCCGCGTTGACGTTCAGTGCGACCTGCTAGCCGGCGGGATCGGGGGTCACGGGCGCGATGACCGGCGTGAGCCCCGCCAGAAGCAGGCTCTCGATCAGCGAGGTCCGGACGCCGGTGATCTCCCCGACGTAGCCGAGGCCGCCGCCGATCTGGGCGGCAGTCAGGAGGCCGCCATCGGCTCCGGACAGCCCGATCGCGTCGAGGCCGGCAGTGCGGAGCGCCGTGACCAGCAGCCGGTTCACCGGCCCCGCCAGGACCATCTCCACCACCCCGGCCACTGGTGCCGTGGTGACGCGCAGACCGTCCCGCTTCTCGACGGGAAGCGACAGGCGCCGGGAGAGATCGGAAACCGCACGGCCGCCCCCATGGACGATCACCGTCGGACCGCCCGACACGAGCATACGCGCGCACGCCGACACCCATTCAGGGCGATCGAGCTCGTTGCCGCCGATCTTGACGACTCTCACCTTCAGCACGCCAGGCCCGCCGTTTCTTCGAAACCCAGCATCACATTCATGTTCTGGACTGCCTGCCCCGCCGCACCCTTCACGAGATTGTCGATGGCGGCGATGATCGTGAGCCGCGGACGCCGCACGTTCGTCACCGGCGCGACGCCGATGGCCACGCGGTTGCGGTAGACGACATGCTGGAGCGACGGCGTCGTGCCCTTCGTCACCATCACGCAGGGCTCGCCGTCGTACGCCGCCTCGTAGAGCCCCTCGGCGGTTGCCTGATCGACGACCCGCGTGAGCGGCACATGAATGGTCTCGAGGATGCCGCGCTTCACGGGCAAGAGGTGCGGCGTGAAGACCAGGTCGCCGTTGAACCCGCCCTCCCGCGCCAGCGATGCCTTCAGCTCGGCCAGGTGGCGGTGCGTGTTTCCCACCGAGTAGGCCCGGTAGTCCTCGGACACTTCGCCGAAGAGGAGCTCCCGCTTGGGACTCCGGCCCGCGCCGGTCACGCCGGACGCGGCGTCGATCACGATCTCCCGCGAGGGGTCGATGAGGCCGCGCTGCGCGAGCGGGACGAGGGCCATCAGCGCTGCGGTCGGATAGCAACCGGGGTTCGCGACCAGCTCGGCCTCGGCGACCTTCGGCCGGGTGAACTCGGTGAGTCCGTAGACCGCCTCGGGAGAAAGCCGGAAATCAGCGGAGAGGTCGACCGCCCGCTTGCCCGCCGCCCGAGCCTCATGGACGTACCGTCCCGACACGCCGTGCGGCAGACAGGACAGCACGATTTCGGCGGAGGCGAAGTTGACGTCCTGCGCGCGAATGAGCTGGTGGCCTTCGAGCGTTTCGCCCGCGCCCGTTTCCGCCGTGGCGAAAGCGACGGAGGCCCCCGGGTGCCGGCTCAGGAGCGCCAGCAGCTCCCGTCCGGCGTATCCGGAGGCCCCGAGAACGCCGACCGGGACCGATGCATAGTTATTCATCTCAGCGGGAATTTATGCACACCCCCGCTGGGCGCAAGGGCCGGCTGGACTCTAGGAGGGTGTCGGGGGGGCCACCGCCATGCCCATCGCGTGGTACCCGTTGTCGACGTAGACGGTGGTGCCGGTGATGCCGGCCGCGAGCGGGCTGGCCAGGAAGGCCGCCGTGTTGCCGACGTCCGCCGCCTCGATGGAGCGCGCCAAAGGCGAATTGGCCTTGGTGTAGTTGATCATCATGTCGATGAAGCCGATGGCCGAGGCAGCGCGGGAGGCCCAGGGGCCCGCGGAGATCGTGTTCACGCGCACGCCATGCCGGCGCCCCGCCTCGTAGGCCAGCGTGCGGGTGTCGGCCTCGAGGGCGGCCTTGGCGGACGACATCCCGCCCCCGTAGCCGGGGATGACGCGCTCGCCGGCCATGTAGGTAAGTGAAAGGAAGGAGCCGCCCGCGCGCATCAGGGGCCCCAGCGTCCGGACCATGGAGACCATGCTGTAGGCCGAGACTGAGACGGCGGAGAGGTATCCGGCGCGGCTGGTGTCGAGGAGCGGCTTCTTCACCTCGGGCGCGTTGGCCAGGGAGTGCACGACGACGTCGATGGACTGCCCGCCGAAGTCCTTCTCGATGAGGCCTTTGACCCCGTCGATACTGAAGTCCCCGACTTCCTTGTAGCGCTTGTTCTCCCGCACGTCGACGGGGGCGTCGGCAAGCGTGTCGTAGGCCGCGTCGAGCGGATAGATCTTCTCGAACTCGAGCTTGCGCCCATCCGAGAGATTCATCGACTCGTCCATCTTCCCCCGCTCCATCAGCTTGGTGAAGATGCCGAGCGCCGGGGGCCAGCTGCCCAGGCAGATGCTGGCGCCCGCCTCGGCCAGTGCCTTGGCGATGGCGAACCCGAAGCCCCCGTCATCCGACACCCCGGCGACGAAGGCCCGCTTCCCGGTCAGGTCGATCCGCAGCATGGTCACTCCACCCGTTCGAGTCTGGGATTGGGCAGGAAGCGCCGGCCCACCTTGGCGCAATCCCGGCCGTCGACGCGCACCACATCGGCGGTGAAATCGTAGCGCCCCTGGAAGAGGCTCGACCCCACGCCGTACATATCCACCGGAACGCCCTGCTCTTCGAACGCCCGGATTTTTTCGACGTTGAATCCGCCCGACACCACGATCTTCACCTGCTGGAATCCGTCGCGGTCGAGCGCGTCCCGCACATTGCGGACGAGCTGCGGATTCACCCCGGTGGGCTTGAAGGCTCCCATTTGGGGAACGATCGACCGGTCCACCAGCGTCTCGGACGTGTCGAGCCGCACGCCATACAAGCGGGACCCGAGCGCCTTCGCCACCTTCAGCGAGGTCCCCACACAGTCGTTGTCGAAATCGACGAGCGTGATGAGCGCGACGTTGGGATCCGACAGATCGGCGAACTTCTTCGATGCCAGCACCGTGTCGCCGCCATACGCCGCGATCAAGGCGTGGGGAACGGTTCCGATCCCCTCGGAGCCCCACCACGAAGCCTGCGCGTCGGTCGAAACGCCGATCGCCCCGGCGATGTGGGCCGCATACCCATCACCCGTTTGCACCAGCCAATGGTCGTGCCGGGCCGGAAAGAACATCACCTGTTTGGGACGGGCCGCCTCCACCACCGCGCGCGTATTCGTCCCTACCCGGGTCCGGCGGGCCAGGACGCCCAGATAGAGGGTCTCGAGCTGGGCGAAGGCGTCATACGGGCCTTCGATGAGGAGGACCGTTTCCCAGGGCGCGATGGGATCCCCATCGTAGAGCGCGGAGACGGTCAGCTCGTCCCAGCGGTCGGAGCACAGCTTGAGGATCGCGATGGCCTCGTCGATGCCGCCCAGAAACCCCTGCGTCTTTCCGAAGACCTGCATCGTCACGCGCGGGCGATGGCCGTCCTTCTGCAGCAGCTCGCGCGCCCGGACGAAGTACTTGTCCGAGTAGTAGCCCTCGCGCATGCGCTCGACGGGCAGATGGAAGATGGAGGGGTCGAGGCGTGCCTTTCGCGCCATCACGTCTCCTCGTTGATCCGGTAGCGCATCATCCGGCGCTGCATCCAGCGGACCGCCAACGCATCGGCCAGGGCCCGGAACACGCGGTTCCACATGCCGTATTTCGTCGTCCCGTAGCGGCGCGGCCGGTGATGGACCGGGACCTCCGCCACCGTACCACCTTCCATTTTCACGAGCGTCGGCAGGAACCGGTGCATCCCGTTGAAGAAGGGCAGCCCGCGAACGGCGTCCGTGCGGAACGCCTTCAGCGAGCATCCCGTGTCACGGATGCTTTCGGACGTCAGCCAGTTCCGCACGCCGTTGGCGATGCGGCTCTGCAGGCGCTTCCATCCGGTATCCCGGCGGTTGAGACGGTATCCCGCCACCGCGGTGGCGCCACTCCGTTCCAGCTCGGCGATGAGTCCCGGGATGTCGGCCGGGTCATTCTGGAGGTCGGCGTCGAGCGTCACCACCACCGGCGCCCGCGCGGACCGAAACCCGGCGGCGAACGCGGCGGTCTGCCCCGCGTTCCGCTCGAACCCCACTACCCGCAATTCCGGGTGCGCCGCAGAGAGCGTCCGCAGCTCGTCACGCGACCCATCGGTCGATCCGTCGTCGACCGCTACGATTTCGTACGACCGGCCCGCTGGCCGGAGCGCGGCGGCGATCTCCGCGAGCAGCGGCGCCAGGTTCTCGCGCTCGTTGTAGACGGGAATCACGAGCGACAGTTCAGGACTGACCAGAAGGACCCTCCGAAGAGGTCCGGAAGGCCCGCTCCACCTTCAACTCGGGTGCGTCCGGGAAGCGGGACGCGAGCGACGCGAGCAGCGCGTCCGACTTGCCCACGTCATTCCGTGCCGTGCGGTACAACTCGGCCAGCCGGATACCCCCCAGGATTTGCCGGTGCCGGTCCGCCTTCGGATCGGCGGCTAGTTTCTCCAGATAGGCGATCTCTTCGTCCGTGGTGATCATGGGGACGCCGTCCGCGACGCCACCCACCACCTGACCCCGGATGTACCGGGTCACCGGGTCGATGATCGTTCGGCGGAGGTCGCCGGCAATGATCCAGTACATCCAGAGTACGCCCAGGAAGGCCGCCATCTTGTCGTCGATGTGGCCTTCCGCCACCCAGGCGATGACGAACCCGATGCTCGCCATCACCACCACGGCGAAGAACACACCGCGCACGGCGGCGCCGGGATTGTCCCCGTCCAGCTTCACGGATCGGAACGTAGAGGCACCCTTCGGGGCCAGCAAGTTGACACCGGCCTCAAGAGCCCATAAACCTACGGCGCCCCTATTGCCCTTCCTCAGAGGAGAGACCGTGCCGGACGCCCTGTCCCGCCGAGCATTCGTGGCCCAGACGGCCCACGCAGGTGCCGTCGCCGCCACCGCCGCCGCTATCCCCCATGCCATCAGGCCTCCGCGGGCTTTGCCCGCCTCGACGCGCTGGGCCGCCAAGCCCGTGATCGTGTCGAGCGCCAACGGCATCCGCGGGGTCCAGAAGGCCTTCGATCTCATCATGGGTGGCGCCGATCCGCTCGATGGCATCATCGAAGGCGTGAAGATCCAGGAGCTCGACCCCGCGGATCATTCGGTGGGCTACGGAGGCCTCCCGAACGCCGAAGGCGTGGTCCAGCTCGATGCGTCGTGCATGCATGGCCCGACCCGCCGGGCGGGGGCCGTCGGCGCCCTCGAAGGCATCAGGACGGCGTCGGAAGTGGTCAAGTGCATCATGAAGTACACGGATCACATCATGCTCGTCGGCGCCGGCGCGCAGAAGTTCGCGGTGGACTACGGCTTCAAGATCGAGGATCTGCTCACCGACGAAGCGCGCGACATCTGGCTGCACTGGCGCGCCAACCTGAGCACGAAAGACGACTACCTGAACGTCCCGGACGGCACGCCGCTCGTGCACCGGCCGACCGGCACTATCAACATGGACGCGGTGACGCCGAACGGAGAGGTCGCATCGGTGACGACCACCGCCGGGCTCGCGTTCAAGATTCCGGGCCGCGTCGGCGACTCGGCCATCGTGGGTGCTGGGCAGTACACGGACAACGACGTCGGCGCCGCGGGATCGACCGGCCTGGGGGAGATGAACATCATGGGGACGGGCGGCGCGACCATCGTGGAATTCATGCGGCGCGGCATGAAGCCCACCGACGCGTGCCTCGAGACCCTGAAGCATGTCATTGCGATGACGGACGCGTCGCATCTCTCGCCCGACCAGAAGCCCAAGTACCAGCTCAGCTTCTACGCGCTGAACAAGAAGGGAGAGTTCGGCTGCGCGTCGTTCTATCCCGCCCCCTTTGCGGTGCACGACGGGAACGGAGCGAAGACGGTCGACGGTGCCCACCTCTTTGACGGGCCGCAGCCCTCCTGAAGCGAGGTTCGGTCGCAGGACTCGCCTTGCTGGCCATCATGGCGGGGGCGCCCTCCCTCGCCAGCCAAGGCGTCTGGACGAATACGCTTTACCCCTACGCCTACGCCGCCGGTGACGGCTTCTGGCTGGCGGGACACTTCAGCGAGTACGCGTCACTCGGCTTCGCACCCGGCCCCGAACCCAATGTCGCGGCGCTGAACCTCGACGCCGGCGGCAGTACCCAGGGGAGCTACTTCCTCACCGCCGACTTCCAGGCCCCCGCGTACTGGCAGGGCTGGCGTGTCGGCCTCACCCTCGGCGCCATCCGCGAGAATCGACTCGGTTTCTTCGGACTCGGTAATGCGTCAGTGAACGCAGCCGACTCGGTTGGCCCCACCAGCCCGTACTTCGATAAGGTCAGCCGGACCCGGCAAAGCGCGCGGCTCACGGTCCAGCGAAAACTCCCCTGGCACTTCCGGGCGCTCGTTGGCGGCCAAATCGTGCACACCAGCTTCCGGGCGCTTCCCGGGCAGAGCGTGTTCGCCGAGAATCTCGCGTCGGGACTGATCGATTCGACCAAGAATCCGTTCACCGACCCGTCCGTGCGGGCCGGCCTCGTGTTCGATACCCGGGACGTGGAGTCGGTGCCCGAGTCGGGGCTATTCCTCGAGGCTCTGTATTCGGCTGGGAAGGGCTACAATCGCCGGACGGCCTCGGCCAAGGTCTACGTCTCACCGGTGGAGCGGTTGGTGCTCTCGGCGCGCCTGGCCGCGGAAGCTATGGGTGGCCATCCCCCGCTCGCGGCCGAGCTGGCGATGGAGTCGTCGGAGCAGTCCTACGTCGCGGTGGGGGGCTATCACGCCCTGCGGGGTTACTACGACGCGCGGTTCACCGGACCCGGCAAGCTGCTCGGAGGGCTCGAGGCCCGATACGGCCTGCTCTGGGCGCCGACACTGTTCGAGCTGGACCTCGCGGCGTTCTACGATGCGGGCCGCGTGTTCGACGAGGGTACCCCGGTGTCCCTGACGACCAAGGGGCTGCACAAAAGCGCAGGCCTCGAACTCGGCCTGCGCTTCGGGCGCAACTCAGTCATGACGGTCGGCTACGGCCACGGGTCCGACGGCGGACGCGTGACCTTCGGGACGCAGTGGAGCTACTGAGGCTTCAGATCTCCCGGATGTTGATCCCGCGCTTCGCGAGCTCTTCGACGTAGGAAGCGAACGGCACCGCCTCATCCGGCGTGTGCACACCCTTCGCGGAAATCCGGCCATCCACCTGCATCAGCCCCGTGATCGACAACGAGTAGCCGGTCGTGCGCATCATCGCGCTGATGCCCGCCGTGGCGTCGTAGTAGTCGATGAGCTCCCACGCCGCGCGCTGCCCATTCTTGCCGGTGACCTCGACGCGGAGCGCGACCAGGTCCTGACCCTTGGGCTTCGTCAGCTTGGGTGACACGATGGAGATGAATGCCTTCCGCGGGATCACGGTGGACCCCTGCACCTTCACCGGCTTCAGGTCGAGCAGCCCCAGCTCGCGGATCGGGTGCATGATGGCGACATGCCCGGGGTAGCGCAGCGTTTTGTACTCCATCTGCCGGATCTTCCCCGCGTGGCTCCAGGGCATGCCCGAGATACCGCCGCCGGTGTGGAACGCCTCGAGACGGCCCACCGGCGCCGGGAAATTGATGTGCTCGAGCTCGGACAGGGCCTCGACCTGCGTCGGCTTGCCGTCGCGCAGGACCCACGAGGGCGTCGTGTAGTAGTCGAGCGCGCCCTCGAGAGAGTAGACGATCTGATAGTTGAGAGGGGGTTCGGGATGCTGCGGCAGGCCGCCGACGAAAATCTTCACAACGTCCGCATCACCGACCCGCTTGATTCCCTCGGCCGCGAGGATGTTCACCATGCCCGGCGCGAGACCGCAGTCGGGGACGATCGAGAGACCCTTCTTCTTCGCCTGAGCCTGCAGCTTCTTCTGCTGCATCACGATTTCGGTGTTTCCACCCAGATCGGAAGCGTGGAGGCCCTGGGCGACGGCGGCCTTGGAGACGATGAAGTTGAAGTAGTACGGAAGGGCGCACATGACCGCGTCATGTCCATTCATCAGTTTCCGCAAACTCGCCACCCGCTCCACATCCAGCCGGGCGACCTTCAGTCGCGAGCCTGAGCCCTTCTTGACGAACGCGGGAACGCGATCGGGGTGGAGGTCAGCGAGCGTGACCCGCTCGACGGCGTCTTGACGCAGGAGGTCGTATGCACAGGCCGAGCCTTGGAGCCCGGCGCCCAGTACCAGCATTCGCATTGAAAGAGTTTCCCGGGTCAGAATGTTCGAATCGAGGTTCAGCGCGGCGGAAAGGTAGCCGGGAGCTTCTGGAGCGGGAAGCGAGCGCGGAACTCCTTGCGCCGCATTAAATTCGCGCTCCATGGCCGTCGCCGATCTCACCCGCCAGCGTCTGATTCGCGCAGGGCTGGAGCTCTTCACCACACAGGGCTACCACGTCACCACCACGGTCCAGATCGCCAAGAAAGCCGGGGTCGCCGAGGGCACGATCTACAAGCACTTCGAATCGAAGCAACACCTCCTGAACGAGCTCTACCGGGGCGCCGCGCGTTGGGCCGCCCGGGCCGCCGAGGAGGCTGACGCCACGCCCGGACCGGTGCAGGACCGCCTCCAGCTCCTTGCCCATCGCCTGGTCGCCGGAGCCAGCCAGGACCCAGCCGTCATGCAGCTCTATTTCGTGGACCGCCACCGGAACGTGCTCGACGAGAAGTCCCGCGACGCGGGGCGGGAATTTCACAACGCGCTCGAAAGGCTGCTGGCGCGCGGCAAGTCCGACGGCGTCATCAGGCCCGGCGCCGCGGAGGTGTGGTCGGGGGTCTGGCTCGGGGTGGTCCGTCAGGCGCTGGAGCGCGTGGTGACCCGGGAGTGGTCGGAGAGCTCGGCAGGGGTGCGGCAATCCATAGAAGCAGCGTGGCTGGCGATTTGTCGATAGACGGAAAGACGGTTAGACGGAAAGGCCTTACCGTCTTTCCGCCTTGAGTTCAAACAACTCCATCTCCGGCGGCACGAATATCCTGATAGGCACCCCGACGACCCCGATCCCCCGGCTCACATAGAGCTGGCTCGCGCCTTCCTGGAAGTGCCCCATCACGTACTTGGTGATGAGCCTCCCCGCCGACCAGCCGACACCCGGCAGAAAGAATTGCCCGCCATGGATGTGGCCCGACAGCGTGAGCGGAATGTTGTGGAGCTTGGCCGCATCCCACGCCCCGGGCCGGTGCGCCATCAGGATCTTGAACGTGTCGGGCGGCGCCGTGCGATCCACCTCGTCCACCTCGGCGGTCTGCGGATCGTCGAAACGCCAGTCGAGCGGATCGTCGACACCGAGGATCGCCAGCGTCGCGCCGTTCCGTTCGACGAGATGATTCCCCGAGCGCACGAGCGTCTGCCCGGCGTCCTGCACGCCTTTGATGACCGCCGCCACTCCGGTGTAATGGTCGTGGTTGCCGAGCCCGGTGATCACACCCAGCGGCGCCCGCAGCTCACGGAACGCGCGCACGTAGTCGGGAATGAAGGACGGGGAGATGTCGATCATGTCCCCCGTCTGGAGGACAAGATCGGGCGCCAGCGCGTTCGCCTGCGCCACCAGCCGCTGCATCTTCTCAGGGCCCATGTGGATGCCGGCATGAACGTCGGAGAGGTGCAGGATCTTCAGACCGTCGAGCCCGGGGGGGAGGGTGTCGAAGTACAGGGTCTGCCGCGTGACTTCCGGAAGCCTCTCACCCTCCCAGAGTCCGTATGCCGACAAGGCCAGGCCCGCACCGGCGTAGGCGTACGTCCCGCGAACGAGGAACTGGCGTCTCGTCAAGGCGTGGGTTGGTGGGTGAGTGGGACTTTCATCAGACGGGCGGGACTGCGTCTCTCTCTGAGACTCCCACCTCCTCACCACCCCACGCACTTGTTGCCCGCACAGCACTACACCTTTGAACAGGACGTACGTCGCGACGAGGCCGAGGAAGATCCAGCCGAGCATCTGCCACGCGACCCACGGCCCGATGTACGGGATCCAGCCTTTCGACCACACCGAGCCGAACAGGACTCGCCGCGCGACGAAAATCCACGGGAAGTTGAAAAACGCGAAGAGGACGATCAGCGACCAGTGCACGATGCGGGCCTGGCGCGGACGCGACGTGTCGGGTAGGCGGTCCCGCAGGTAGATGTACAGCACCACCTGCGGCGCGATGAATACCAAGAGATAGATTAGGGCGATGCCGTCACGCATCCTGCTCTTGCTCCTTGCCGCCGCCCTGGGAGTCAGAACGGCCGCGGGTCAACAACTCTCCGCCACTGATCGCGCGCGCATGGTGGCCACCCTCTGGTCCGATGCACGCTACAACTACGCCTACTGGGACCGCGTGGGCGCCAACTGGGACTCCGCCCTCGACGCGAATCTCGCCCTCGCGGCGCAACGCCAGTCCGACGTCCTCTTCTGGCGTCACCTCGAGGCCTTTGTCGCCTTGTTGAACGACGGTCAGGCCGCCGTCGTTCCACCCACGACGGTCCGTTCCCGGACGGCACGTCCGCCGATCCGGATCCGCGCGGTCGAAGGCCGTCCGTTCGTCGCCGACTACGCCGAGAATGACGAGCTCCGGATCGCACGGCCCAAGCGGGGCTTCGAGATCGTCTCGGTCCAGGGTGTCCTCGCGGCCACCTGGATCCGCGACTCCGTGCTGCCCGGGATTCCCGGCTCCACGGCCGCCACCCGCTGGGAGCGCGCCGTCGCCGCGATGCTGGTCGGCGACCGGGGCACCCCGGTCCAGCTCGCGCTCAAGGGCCCCGGGGGCGTCGACCGCGGCGCATCGCTGACGCGGAGCATTGCGGCGTCAGAGCGCTCACCCTTCGAGCCGCCTCCACTCCTGGTGGACACCATCGACGCGGTATCGCGGTGGTGCGCCTCAACTCCTGCGCCGGCGCCGACATCGTACCCCAATTCGACCGCCGGTTCGCCCGGTGGACCGGCGTCCGGGCACTCATCCTGGACCTCCGCGAGAATGACGGTACGGGAGGGGGCCGCGAGTCGTGCTACCGGGTCCTCGCCCGCCTCATGTCCCATCCCTTCGTCACGTCCCGCTGGCGTACCCCGGACTATCGCCCTGCGTACCGCGGCGCCGACATGCCCGACTCGGCGGGTGCCTGGTTTTCCGGACCTCCCGACACCGTCGTCCCCCGCCCCGACCTGCCTGCCTTCGACGGCCCCGTCGCTCTGCTGTCGTCCGCGCGCACGGCCGGCGCCGGGGCCGATCTGCTCGTGGCGTTCCGGAACGCGCAACGGGGACCAATCGTGGGGGAACCGTCGGCGGGAGGGACGGGGCAGGTGCTGACCCTGCCTCTGTCCCGGGGATGGTTTTTCCGGGTGACCGTGACGCGGGATGCGTTCCCCGATGGCAGTGAATTCGCCGGCACCGGCATCGCGCCGGAGATGGCCGTCACCGAAACCGTCGCCGACTTTCAGGGCGGGAAGGACGCCGTCCTGGATCGCGCGCTGGCTTTCGTGCGCGACCAGATCCGCTAGGCTACTTGCCCAGCTTCGCCCGGAAGAAGTCGATGATGTTCGACCAGGCCGTGTCCGTCACCGCGGGGATGTCGCGGGACCGGATGAAGCCGTGGCCCACACCCGGATAGATCCGGTACTGATACGATTTCCCGAGCTTCTTCATCATCGAATCGGTTCCCGGCACCGACAACGAGATCCGCGCGTCCTTCTCGGCATACACGCCGAGCCCCGGCGCCTTCAGCCGCGCGAGTGACGTGGAGTCCGGCCCGGACCCGTAGCAGACCACGAAGCCCTTCAGCTGTGGATTGTTGGTCGCGTAGCGGAAGCTCTGGGTCCCGCCCCAGCAGAACCCGATTACTCCGATCCGGTCGGCCCGCACGGCCCGCACGCGCGTAAGGAAGTTGTACGTCGCGTCGAGGTCCTGGGTCAGCGTGTCCGGGTTGAGGCCGCGGATCATCTGGACCGCCTGATCCTGGGTCGCCGGCGTGCCGCCGCGCCGGGAGAGGAGGTCGGGAGCGATGGCGACGAAGCCGTCCTTCGCCAGCTGCGTGACGCGGTCCTTCACGAAATCGGACATCCCGAAGATCTCGTGAATCACGATGACACCCGGAGCCGCATCACTCCGCTCCGGATAGGCCAGATAGGCCGTGATCGAATCGTTCCCCGACAGGTACTTCACGTACTCGGAGTGAATGTCGACCGGTGCGGGACGCGGCGTCGCGAGGCGCCAGGCGGGCAGCGCGACGGCCAGGAGGGCGATGACGCCCAGACCGACACGCTCCATGCGATCACTTGCCATACGTGACTCTCCAGACGCGTCCACCCGCGTCGTCCGAGATGAGCAGCGAACCATCGGGAAGCACGAGCAATCCTACCACCCGTCCCCAGCGTGTGCCGTCGGGAAGCTGCCAGCCCGTCACGAAGTCTTCGCTCGACACCGGCTTGCCGTCTTTCACGTGAATCCGGATCACCTTGTCGCCGGTCGGCGTCGACCGGTTCCAGGAGCCATGGAAAGTGCCCAACGCGTCGCCCTTGTAATCCGGCGGGAACATGGACCCCTCATAGAACGCGAGGCCCAGCGGAGCCGAATGTGCCTGGAACGTGAGCGCGGGCGGCTCCACCGTGTCACATTTGGCGTCCGGGTATTCGGGATTGTTCTTGCCCGGGAGATAGCACTTGGGCCACCCGTACCACTTCCCGTCCTTGATGATGTTCAGATGCTCGGGAGGCAGGTCGTCACCGAGGTTGTCGCGGTCGTTGTTCGTGCCCCAGAGCTCGCCGGTCTGAGGGTTGAACGCGATGCCGACGGAATTCCGAAGGCCGGAGGCGAACACGCGCCCGTGCTTTCCCTCGAGGTCGTAGACCATCACGGCCGCGCGCCGCGGATCAGTTTCGTCGCAGATGTTACAGGTGGAGCCGATCGACACGTAGATCTGGTTGCCCTTGATCAGCACCGTGCGGGTGACGTGGTTGCCGCCACCCGGCAGATCGACCAGCTGCGTTTTCTTGCCGTTCGGATCGATCCGGAGCAGCGCGTCCTGATCCCCCACGTACAGGGTGTCCCCGCGCCACGCGAGGCCGAACGGTTGGTTGAGACCGGTCGCGTAGTTGACCGCTTTCCCGTTCTCGAACCGGACCACGCGGCCATCGCGCGGAATGGACGCATAGACGTCGTGGTGCGGCCCCACGGTCAGGTACCGGATGCCGCGCAGACTGTCGGCGTAGACGGAAATATTGAAACCCGTCGGAACCGTGAGCGTGTGCCCCGCCACCAGGACGGGGGTCTGCAGCATCAAGAGCGCGATGGCAGCGATCATTTCCTGGCCTCGGCGACAGTGGCGGACGAAGTAAGCAGGAAGGAGCCGTCTGGATCGATTCGCACCGCGGTGGGCACCCACGGCACGTCCAGACGCTCGGATTGCGGAGGCCCGTCGAGGTCGATCGTGCGCCGGACCGTCTTTCCGTCGGGCCCCGTGACCTCCACCGGAACGTTGCGCAGGCGGAAGACTCCCCAGGCGGTAGGCTGGGTCTGTTGCAGGTCGAGTACCGCCTGATGCTTGAACGGCTCGTAGTGCCAGATCACGGTCACCTGGGGATACCCCGGCTGCCAGAGCCACTGCTTGAAGAACCAGTCGAGGTTCTTCTTCACGCGCTTTTCGATGGCGGTCTGAAACTGTCCGGAGAGCACGCTCGAGTCCCGCCAGGTGGCGTAGTAGTCGCGGACGCCACGGAAGAACCCGGAGTCCCCGATTTCACGCCGGAGCATGTGCAGGACCCACGCGCCCTTCTGGTAGCTGTTGGCGTTCAACAGCTTGTTGGGATCGGGCTGGGCGGTGTCGACCAACGGCCGGTCCACCACGTTGGACTTGTAGTAGCTGGTCGCGTACGCGCGCATGCCGGCGGCGAGGATCGAGTCGCCATGCAGCGCGGCGCCGGCCACCAGATCGAAATAGTCCGCGAACCCTTCCGACAGCCACAGATGATGGAAGTCCCGCTCGGTCACGGCGTCGCCGAACCACTGGTGCGCCGTCTCGTGACGGACGACGCCCTCTCGCATCGTCCGGTTGGTATAGGGCCGTTCGTTATAGAAGATGGCCGAGGCATTCTCCATGCCGCCGTACTTGGTCGCGGACTCGATGTTGGACAGCTTCTCGTACGGGAACGGCCCGACGATGCGAGAGAGCACATCGACGACCGATGTGACGTCGTGGAACGGCACTGAATCCGCGAACGCCGAATCCTGTGGCCAGGTCCAGACATCGATGGGGACGGGCGTGGTGAGGGCATCGGCCGGAGGATGGATGCTGCGCACCATCGGACCGGCGGCCACGACCATCGTGTACGTCGGAATGGGGCGGCGTTCCCTCCAGGTCCAGCGCGTGCGTCCACCTTCCGCGGGAGACGTGTCCACCAGCGCGCCGTTCGCGACCACCTTCCACGCCGCGGGCGCCGACACCACGAAGTCGACGGCCGCCTTGTCACTCGGCTCATCGACCGTCGGCAGCCAGTAGCGGGCGCGTTCGGGCCAGTTGTCCGCGAACAATCCCCGATGGCCAAGGCTGTCCGACCCGGCGAGCAGGCCGTCGGTCGGAGTGCCGTGATAGATCACGGTCACTCGTCCTAACGCGGTTCCGGACTTCGGGGCCTGGGCGATGGGGATCCGCAGGAAGTGCCCGTCGTACTTGAAATGGTGCGTCGCGGTGTCGCCGAGGAGCGGATTCAGCACGGAATCCACTTGCATGCCATTCAAGTCGAGGCTCAGCGTGTCTCCGGCGCCGGGGGACTGGCGGAAGACGACGGTGGCGGTGCCCTGGAAGGCCACGCCGGTGTCGGCAAGCTGCAGCTCGAAGTGGTAAAGGAAGACGTCGATGCCGGGGAGTTGCGCGAAGGCCCGGGCCGGCGCGAATGCCCAGATCCCCAGAAGTGCCACAGCGGTGCAGACCCTACCCCGCATACACCCCTCCCAGCGCAGATTCCCCGGCCGGCATGGCATCCCGGCTCTTCGCGGCCACCTCCGCCGCGCTCTCGACCTCCGCGGTCACTTCGTCTTCGATTGTGGTCAACTCGGATTCGGACCAGCCGTGGCCCATCAGATACCCCTCGTACTGTCCGATGGGGTCACGGCGACCCCAGTCCTCGAACAGCTGGGCCGGGAAGGTATCCCGGGCCTCCCGTTCATCATGCGTGGCGTGCCCCCCCAGGCGGAACGTCTCGGCGACCAGGAGTGCGGGCCCGTCGCCGGACCGGCACCGGTCAGCGGCCACCCGGGTGGCGGCATAGGCGTCGAGGACATTGTTTCCGTCGAAGCCCGCCCCCCAGATGCCGTACGATTCCGCCCAGTCCGCGAAGTCGCCGGGGAGATGGTGCTGATCGACGCGCGTGCCCAGCGCCACCTGGTTGTTCTGCACGATGAAAATGGCGGGCACCTTCTGGACGGCCGCGAAGTTGGTGCCCTCGTGTGCCGTTCCGGTCTTGGTGGAGCCGTCCCCGATCCAGGTCAGCGCGACGCGTGGTTCCTTCCGGATCCGGAACGCCAGCGCGAGTCCCGCTACCACCGGGACGACGTCCGCGACATGCGAAATCGGCTGGAGCACGCCGCGCCCGAAATCTCCTACGTGGAGGTCCCGCCCCCCGCTGGGTGAGTCGCCGCTCCCCAGATACGCGCGGAACATGTCGGGGAGCGGAACACCGAACTCGATGCAGGCCGCGGCATTCCGGATCATCGGCGCGACGACGTCCTTCCCGGGCTGCAGGGCATGCACGGGACCGACGGTGGCCGCCTCCTCCCCCGTCCCGAGCCAAGCTTTGGAGATCACGCCGGTCCGGACCCACCGCTTCAACTGGATATCATGGAGTCGTGCGCGCAGGAGTGCGGCGTAGAGCCGGCGGTGATCGTCCTTGCGGAGGGACTCGATGGCGGCTTTCCGGGCAGGGTCACGCTCCAGGCGCTCCCGGTATTCCCGGGCCAAGGCCTGATCGGGCCGCCAGGAGACGTACTCCGGAGGGTCGAATGCGGGAAAGCGACGCATCGAAGGAAGACTAGCGGAACAGCTTGGAAATCAGCCCGCCACCGCCGCCCCCGGGGGCACTGTTTCCAGCCAGCGCGTCTCCGAACTCCATGGTGGTGGAGTAGCGGCTGTCGGGGTTCGTCTCCATCGCCTTGGCGAGGGCCTTTTCGAGGAACTCCGGGAGATCGGCGCGCAATTGCCGAAGAGGCGTCGGCGTGCCGCGCAGCCGCGCGATCATCATCTCCTGCGCGTTGCGCCCCTGAAACGGAAGCTTCCCGGTGAACAGCTCGAAGGCCACGATGCCGAGGGCGTAGATGTCGGACCGCGCATCCAGCGCTTTGCCCCGGATCTGCTCGGGGCTCATGAATTCCGGTGTGCCGAGGATGATGCCCGTCGCCGTGAGTTTCTGGATGGCCGGATCGGCCCGACGTTCCTTGGCCAGGCCGAAGTCCATCACGACGGCTTTGTCCGCACCGTTCTCCTGGACCACCATGATGTTTTCGGGCTTCAGGTCCCGATGGACGATGTGCAGGTCATGGGCATGCTGAAGCCCGGCACATACCTGTTTCAGGATGGCGACGCCCGGCGCCAGATCCATCGGCCCCTTCTGCACTTCACGGTCGGACAGGAGGTCGCCCTTGAGGAAGGGCATGACCAGATAAATGAGCCCGTCTTCCGACTCGCCGAGGCGGAGAATCTTGCAGACGTTGGGATGGTCGAGGCGCATGGCCAGCCCCGCTTCCCGACGGAGCCGCTCCACCGAGCTCTTGTCGGTGGCCAACTTGGGGGAGAGGACCTTGATGGCCACTTCTTCGCCGGACGAGAGCTCTTTGGCAAGGTAGACGTACGACATCCCGCCTTCGCCGAGCTTCTTGGAGATCTGGTAGCGGCCGTCGAGGAGCTGATTCG
>Ga0126381_100003573_pt1 | contig 16868 bp, 9 predicted proteins | sample PanSoiMetPlot_28_FD_96465 | JGI IMG/M metagenome (GOLD analysis project Ga0126381, IMG submission 96465) | Tropical forest soil microbial communities from Panama - MetaG Plot_28 | ecosystem: Environmental > Terrestrial > Soil > Tropical forest > Bulk soil | place: Panama | collected 2016-02-17 | reverse complement strand
TACACGGGGACGAAGGGGACGGACCTCGACATCCTGGAGGCACCAAACCGGACGGCGAACGGAATTCGGATTCCAGACGTGCAGGCGTTCACATACGAGAATTCACTTGCCGATTCCGAAGCAAATGCCGGTTCGATTCGCATAAGGAAACGGTTGTCGAATGGATTCTCAATCGGCGGGATCTACACGTTCTCGAAGTCGATCGATAACGCATCATCCATTGGTGGTGGAGCAAGCTCAGGCTCCGGTAGCCGCGGGCTAGGCGCTGGCGGAACGGGAACGGCGGGCAGTGGGGCGAGTGTCGCAGCGAGTGTCGCCAACGTGGCGCAGAACCCGTTCGATCTTGCGGCCGAGCGTGGGCTCTCGAGCTTTAACCAGACACACCGATTGACAGCGGACTACGTCTACGAGCTTCCCTTCGGACACGCCAAGCGCTGGCTAAATGGCAACTCAGTGTGGAGAGCAGTTTTCGGCGATTGGCAATGGAGCGGTGACATGACCATCGCTTCTGGTCTGCCTTTCACCCCGCGGTTGCTGGGAAATGCAGAGGAAGTAAATCGCGGCACGAACGGAACTCTGCGTCCTGACGTCGTTTCCCGTGAATCTGTGCAACTGCCGAATCCGTCGATCGGCGAGTGGTTCAATACGGCGGCCTTTTCTACGCCAGCACCCGGTCAGTATGGAACGGCGCGGCGCAACAGCATCATAGGTCCGGGAACCCATGTCTTCGACATGGCGTTCACTAAGAATTTTCCGCTAAAGGAATCACGAGTTTTGGAATTTCGAGCGCAGGGAACCAACATCTTTAACACGCCACAGTACACCACGATAGATACGGTGTTGAACTCGCCGACATTTGGCCGGGTGACAGGCGTAGGTGGAATGCGGCAATTCACTATAACCGCACGTTTTCGTTTCTAGAAACTTATGATCTGGCGATCTACATCAATCGCGAATCGAGTGCTTGCAGGCACGCTCGCGCTGCTGCTTTGCGGCTCGTCGGCGCCCGCGCAACAGGGCGACTATACGTTCCATGCCGAAACTGAGCTGGTTCTGGTCAACGTAACGGTCCGCGATAAAAGCGGCCGATTCGTTCGCGGGCTGAAGCAAGGCGATTTCACGGTTTTGGAAGACAACAAGCCGCAAAAAGTTGTTTCGTTCGATGTTGAGAATACGGACGCGGTCGCCATGCAGGATGTCGCCCAGGCAAAGCCACTTCCGGGAAGCGAGCAGTCCAAACCAGCCACACCAACCGCTCTTGCATCGGCTGACAGTGCGTTCAAGGATCGACGTCTAATTGTGCTGTTCTTGGATCTCTCGGCAATGGAACCGGACGAGATCGATCGCTCGGTCACATCGGCGGTGCACTATATCGAAACCCAGATGGCTCCTGCGGATCTGGTTGCTATCGTCTCATTGGGAAGCTCTCTACTGGTGAACCAGGATTTCACTTCGGATCGCGAACTTCTGAAGAAGGAATTGCTCGCCTTTAACACGGGCGCTGGACAGGGATTTGAAGAAGGAAGCACCGGCTCAACAGAAGGCACACCTGCTACGGGTCAATCTTTTACGTCCGACGATACCGAGTTCAATATCTTCAATACTGACCGGCGATTGGAGGCCATTCGGTCAGTTGCCGAAAGGCTCTCACACGTTCAGCAGAAAAAGTCATTGATCTACTTCTCAAGCGGCATGGATCGCACCGGAATCGAGAATCAGTCCGAGTTACGCGCCGCCACCAACGCCGCCGTGCGTGCGAATCTGGCGATTTACACGATGGATATGCGTGGATTACAGGCGCTGGTTGCGGGCGGAGAAGCGCAAAACGCAAGTCTACGGGGAGTCTCGGCGTACTCAGGCCGGTCGACGATGAACGCGTTGGAATCGAACTTCACAACGCAGGAGACACTTGTCACGCTTGCCAGCGATACCGGAGGAAAAGCATTCCTCGACTCCAACGACTTCAGTAAAGTGTTCAAGAGTGTGCAAGACGACACCTCTACGTATTACCTGCTTGGCTATCACAGCACGAATCCGGCGCGTGACGGGCATTATCGACGCATTACCGTCAAGATAAATGTTCCGGGCGTGAAGATCGACTCTCGCCGCGGTTACTACGCTCCTGCCGATTATCAGCATTCCACGAAAGACGACAAGGAAAGGCAATTGGAAGAGGAGTTGGCTTCTGAAATGCCGGCAACTGACTTGCCGCTTTACCTCGGCGCCCAATATTTCCGCCTTGATAACAACAAGTTTGCTGTTCCGGTCTCGCTGGTGGTCCCGGGGTCGCAGATTCCGTTCAGTGATCGCGATAAAGCGACTTTGGACATCATTGGTGTGGTAACGGACAAAGGTCATCGACCTGTAAGCTCGATTCGGGATACCGCTAAGCTCGCAGTCGATACGTCAACTGAGGTCAGGAAGAAGAATGTGCAGTACAACACGTCGCTCACTTTGGGAAGCGGCACCTATCATATGAAGTTTGTGGTGCGCGAAAATCAGACGGGTCGCATGGGATCCTTCGAGACGGATTTCATCGTTCCTGATTTGAAAACGAGCCCAGTAAAGCTCAGTTCGGTGGTGTTGGCGAGCCAGTTGCAGCCTGCGAAGAAAACGCGTGACGCCAATCCGCTCATTCACGATGGTTCCGAACTGATTCCGAATGTGACACACGTGTTTTCGTCTGAGCAGCGTTTGCTGCTGTACTACGAGGTCTACGATCCCGGGAAGACGAACTCGCAGGACCCTGCAACAGATGGTCAACCGAAATCGGGTATTCATCTACTATCGAACGTCGCATTCTTCCGAGGCAAAGTAAAGGTGTTTGAGAGCTCGCTCGTTGAGTTAACCGACATGAATGCGCGAGAGCGGAAAGCTGGTGTCTTCCGACTCGATTTGCCGCTGAACTCCCTCAAACCCGGCTTCTACACGTGTCAGATTAACGTGGTAGACGACGCGGCAGGACACTTCGCATTTCCCCGCCTGGCTCTCCTGGTCAGATCCGACAGCGCTGTAACGGCACGCCAGTAACGCGCGGTGGCGCCCCAGTACTCAGGCGCCCCTTTGTTTACGTTTTTATGCTCCTCTGCGCCGCTGGCAACCGCCTCCGCCTTTTACTGTATTGAGGAAGCTGATCCCGACATTGATGATGTGTACAAGGGACCCGGTGTGTTTCGTGGCTGGAGATGAAATCGCCGATCGTGCCACGAAATCTCTACGTGAGGAGGCAATGTGAAGAACAACGAAGTTTGGAAAGGCTGCGCAGCGGGACTTGCGGGAGGACTGGCTGCGACGCTGGTTATGACAGGTTTTCAGAATGCGTGGAACGCGGTGAGTGACAACTCAAGAGAAATGTCGCCCAAAACGAATGGCAATGGGACGAAAAGCATCTCTCAACAGCTCGCAGAAATACGTTACGGCGAAGTGAAGCCGCGAGAAAAAGCCAGCGCTGCCAAGGAGAATCCCACCGAAACTGTGGCGGCTACGGCTGTTTCGGTTACGGGCAAACGACTGTCGCAACAAGGTAAAAAGAGAGGTAGGATGGTAGTGCATTACGCCTTCGGAACGATCATGGGTGGCCTGTATGGCGCAGCACTTGAGTTCGCACCATCGTGGCACCGTCGAAACGCAATCCCCAGCGGCCTGCTGATGGGCAGTGCACTATTCGCGGCAGCGGACGAAGTCGCGCTTCCTGCCATGCAACTGGCCGACACTCCGGCGAAGACTCCGGTTTCTATGCATCTTTACGGACTCGCGTCGCACTTGGTTTACGGGGCTACGGCAGGATTGCTTATACCAGCGTTTCGAAAAGCGATGTGAAGAATTGCGATTCAACCCAGGGAACAACGTACGGTATTCCATGGACCGGGTCTACAGCCTGTGATTGATTGCTGCGAGCCTAAGATCGCGGTATTGGTCAATAGTAGGCTCTGTTAGAAGGCATCAAGAAGCGACGGAACGGAGGTCACCTCAATGCGATCATTTGGAAGAGGATACACAGCGAAGGAGTGGGCTCGGCTTGCGATGAAATTTGGTTTGATCGCCACCGACGCGAAGGTGTGGTCCTCCGTGAATAGGCAACTGCGGCAGGGAGCCAACGACGTGAACGATGTGATCAGACGCAAGTTCGATGAGACCACTGGTCGTCTGAATTCCGCACGAGTTGAACTCCGGACACATAGTGACTGGCTAGCCCGTGTGACCAGCCTTCTGGCTGGCGTTGGAATCGGAATGGGTGTCGGTATGTTGTTGGCTCCCACCAGTGGTGATGAGATGAGAGCCGCGCTCCGGGATAAACTCACTGATGTCAAAAACAATGTGGGCGACATCGCTGCGCGCGCAACGCGGGCTGCCCGACCATCTGCCGATTTCAAATCCACCGGAACAATTGGAGACTAGCAACATTTTGGGAGTGTAAGAAGGTGACGGAAGGGGCGCTGAGGCGCCCCCTATTACTTGGTCCACGTGACGCGGGGTACTGAGTGGTGACTTTCACGTTGGACGTGTACTGGTCGCAGCGTACACTCCGCAGCGTGTCAAAGTGAGTCAGGGTTTGCGCCTTCAAAACCGCTTGTGATATTTTCCGTCGATTGAAACTCCACCGAGCTGGTCCCTAGTCATGGTGGCGGACCACCTTTGATTGATCTGATATTCGCCCTGGACAATTTCGTTGCCCGGTTGCGACACGTCGGTGGAAAACGTAAACAGAAACTTCTTCGAGACTCGCTGCTGGATACCGACCCGTGCAGAGGGGTTTGCACTGTTGCCGCCCAATGTTGGATCGATCTGTAGGCTCGATAAACCCGCAAGCTTCTGCACGCTACTGCTGAGTTCGCTCGCCGCACCGGAAGCAATCATCGAGTCGGTGCTTTGACTACTGGCGGCCGACTCCTGGGTCGTCTTGCCCCGGGCGACTAAGTTGATAATGTCGGCGGTCGCAAGAGGCGGATCCGAAACGTAAGATGTTGTGAGCTTGTCGAGCGGACCACGCAACGTAAGCGTGAGATTGTACTGTTGGACAGTAGTGGTCACGGAAACGTTCATCATCGGGTGGGTTTCGTTCGGATCGTCGAAGGTAATCACGCCGCGCTGCAACTGGTAGCGCACATTGCGATAGAAGAGTTCTCCGGAATTTAGATTCGTTCTTCCGGTGATGACCGGTTCGGCCGCCGTGCCGACAACCTGCAGATTGACGTTTCCCCCGATACTTACCTGAGAACTGGTTGCGGCGAGATTCTGTTTTGACTGCACGTTGATCGCGAGTTTCACCGTATCGGCGAAGCCAGTTTGCGTGGGCGTAGTCGTGCCTGTACTGAATTGGTCGGAAAACTTTGCCAGATCGAAGTCTGGAGTGAAGCTCAAACTGTCGATCAGTACGCGGCCACTCAACGTAGAGGCCTCGGAAGTTCCGGTTAGCGCCAGATTCGTATCGAGAGAGGACCGCAAACCATCGGGATATCGCATCCAAAGCGATTCTCCTTGTAAGGCCACGTTGAACTGCAAGCTAGGCCGATACGCGATGGAGCCTCCGAGGGAAACCTTGCCACCACCGAGTTCGCCGGTGAGATTCGAGAGTTGAACGCGATCATTGCCAACATCGATGTTCCCATTCAAGTTCGTCAATTTAACTGGAGCGTCGGTGGTTGTGAGCGATACGTTCTTTACCTGTAATTGTCCTTCGACGGATGGTTTGGCTACGGTACCGGCTGTTCGGACATCGATCGCAACGATGCCGGAGCTCTGCACGTCAGGCTGAAGAATACGCAGAATGCGAACATCGACGGCACCTTGTGCGACAAGAGTTGGTGCTGTACCTCCTGCCACCGGGACGTTTCCGTGAATCTTTAATGACGTTCCAGTGCCGCGGAACTCTGCCGGCTGCAAAGTTATTACGGAATGACCAAAATCTGCCCGGATCGGTTCAGGAATTCCGATTTCTAAAGATTGATATGTTGCTTTGAGTGTAGGAACTGTGAGGTGTGCCTCAAGCTGAGTTTTATCTTTAAGTGGACCCTTCAGGTTTGCATGGAATTCGGTCTGTCCCTGGAATCCGGTTGGAGCGCCCAATCCATGAGCCGCCCACAACTGTTCGAGCGGAATGGTGCCGGTATCAATGGCTGCTTCAGTGTAGTAATTCCCGGTTAAATCGATATGACCGTGAGCTTCGACTGGCGCCTGGTCTACATTTGATTGGAAGTTTACGTCTGCTTTTTGGTTCGCCACGCGTAAGTCAGCCTTGAATCCGCCGATCGTTGTTTGTGGCGTGGCAAGCGTTGGGATCGATATCGTGGCCGCGAGTTGCGGGTTGTCGACCGTGCCTTCCCCTGTTGCCGAGGCCGTGACTGTTCCACTGATCGCCAGGTTCTTGGCTTGCACCGTTCGTAATTTCTGCAACACAATCCCGGGTGCATCGAGCCGCAGAGTATAAGCCCGGATTTTTGGGGTGTAGTGCGCATCTGCACTTACAGAGCCCGCTATCGCCGCCAGATTAATGTTAGTTGTAATCGTTCCATTTGCAGCGCTGAACCTGGCAGTCACGGCCTGCAGCGGTTCATCGCATGCCTCCGCATTCGTGATGTGGATCGATCCTGACCCGCGCGGATCGAGCTGAGATCCCTGAAGTGAGATATTTGACATGATTGTTCCAGAGATCGGGTAGTGCACATCAGCCAGTCTTTGAAGATCAGCAAGCTCAAGGGATCTCACAGATAGATGCGCCTGGATCGGGTTCAATGGTTCGTAAGACCAGTTCTTCAGATCCATCTTGCCGTCAAAAGTCGCCTGGCCGTGGTGAGCGTTTAGCAAGACACCATTCTCCACGGCGATTTGAGAGGAACTCGCTTGGAGGTCACATTTCAACGAAGACCACTCACTACCTTCTACGACGAGGCTTTGCGCCGCTAGCTGACCAGAAACTTGAGGATTTCGCATTGCTCCGTGCACAACCGCATTGACCGATGCGGAACCGGATACAGCGGGAATCTTTGCCGAACCGGAAGAAAACGAGGCTGCGAGTGCAGCGAGCTGATGCAGGTCCTTGGCGAGAAGCTGCACCGTCAGATTGGAGTGATTGCTGACTGCGCCTTCGGCTTTGAGGGTAGCGGACGGGATTTCGAGTTGCGTGTTTTGTACCGACAGTACATTCTGCACCCCGTCATACTTTCCATGAATCAGACCCTTGACCGGAACCTCTGCGGCGGATGGATTTGAAACGCTGGTAGCCCCAGCTCGCACTATGAAATCCGCCCGTGCTTTGATGTTATTAACACTTCCCTTCCACGATGCCTCGGTAGTCCCGCTGACACCACCGGACAGACGGGCACTGTGTAGTGCCCCTTGGCGCAAGGTTTCCTGGGCCGCGCGCAGCGAGATGTTATTAAGCGAGGCGCGAATATGGGACTGAGGTGTCGTATCAAGATTTTTAATTTCTGCGCTTGCCCTGATATCTCCACCCAAGGTCTGGAAATTCACACCGGACAGCCGGAGCGTTCCATTGGCCAACTGATATTGTCCTTGCAGTTTCCTTGCTTCGAACGCCGTTCCTGACGCCGCGGCCCCTAACACTTCACTCGCAACTTCTCCTTCGACCGAGATACTTCGCAGAAGAGGCGTATTCAATGACGATTGATAATGCAATTTGCCATTCAGTAGCACGTCGCCTGCCGGCTTAGCTGACGGTGACATCGCAGCAAAGTCCTGCGTGTGCATTCGAATTTCATATTTGCCATCTGCCAGCGGATCTGCGTAGTTTGCGAGGGTAGACCGAAGAGTGATCTGCGAAGCACCAAGATTTAAAGTCAGGGGCTCGAGGACAAATTTTTCTGGCGTAGCGCTAAATTTCGCGTCAAGTTTGTGGGGCAAAGACAAAAACTGCGCGTACTGCACGCGGCCGCTCGCATACGACAGCGCGCCCCGGTAGGCTTTCGCGAGCGGATCGAAGCGGATGTCCGTGCTGAGGCTGTACAGGTCCGCTTCCACTGGGATCGAGCGGTCGTTGTAATTGACCTCGCCTCGGGAAACCGCGACGTGCCCAATCGCCAGATTGAAGATGTTGGTCTGGCTTGATCCGCCACTCGTCGTCGCCTGCGGCAAATTGGTCTTGCCACTGCGGTCCGCCGTCATGTTTACAACTGGATGCTCAATCAGGATCTCCTGAAGATCAATGTTGCGATGGAGCAGCGACCGAACCTTGAAACGCACCGTCACCTTCTCGGTATGCAGGAGCGGCGAAGCATCCACAGGTTCTAGGCCTCGCATCGTGATGTTGTAGAGGGTCACGGTCAAGCCTGCCAAACGGAAATCGAAAGATTGGACCTGCGTTTTAGCTCCCGTGGTGGCATACACTTCGTCCGAGAGCTTTTGCAGGACGTAGTTTTGGAATGCATTGCTCCTGATATAGAAGAGGCCTGCCACGGTGGCCATAATCATGACCGCAGCGATCGTTGCTAGCGTCCAACCAACCAGTCGATTTGGCTTCATACAGGCAATCCTGAACGTCGGTTCTTAAAAAGCTTGTCCCACCGTGATGTAGTACTGGGTTGACTTGATCCCAGGCACCGGATTCAAGTTGTGACCGATATCAATCCGTACCGGTCCGATCGGGGTGGCGTAGCGCAAGCCGAAACCGATCGTGTTGGTGTAGTTGTTCACGAAATCGTTGAAGTTGATCGCTCTGTAGACATTTCCGCCGTCATAAAAGACGACTCCGCCAAGCGCCTTCATCAGCCGCAGCGGGAAGCGCAGCTCCGAATTCAGGATGAATAGCTGCCTTCCTCCAACAGGCACTGTGACATTCACACAGCCTGATTGACCCTGCAACACGTTACAGAAAGGAACGAGTCGTTGCGGTCCGGCTTGATCGATGGGAAAGCTTCGCAATGACGTTCCACCACCCGAAAAGAAGAGTTGGCTGGTTGGGACGAAGCTTCCAGCAAATGCCTTCGCCAAACCCAACCGAATGCTGTTTGCAAAGACCACCGGCCCAACAGGTTTATAAAAGGCGTATTGTCCGAAGAGCTTGGTGAAATTCGCACTTGAGCCGAACGCTGTTGGTGTGATCGCCAGATCCAGTGTCGAGAACATGCCGCGGTGGGCGTCGAGTGGTTTGTCGCGCGTATCGTGTATAAGAGTTCCCGAGAAAGTAGAGAGTCGGACATTGCGATCCTGCTCGAGCACAAGGTCCGGCACCAACAAGTGAGACAAAGCCGTTTTGTTGAAGTCGTAGCGCACCTGCAGCCGCGTATTGTGCTTGCGACTGATCAATCGTTCGACCTGAAATGACAGGTCGCCAAGACTCGCAGTGAATAATGGGTTCTCGCTATTACGTTCAAGCGAGAAGCTCGTGAGCGAACCCCACTGTGATCCAACAAAATGAGGCTGGGTATAGGTCATAAGAACGCGCTGGTCGAGTCGGGACAGCAGAAGCGATGCGCCGGCGGTCTCTCCGAGACCGCGCATATTTCGGCGATTGAATTCGATGCTTCCCCGAGGACTGGCAAAGGTGGATTGGCTCGGCGCGATCTGGTTCGAACCCAATCCAATCGTTGGGCCGCCTCCAGGAATGGCGACGGTTCCGCCCGGAACGTTGCCTCCCCGATGAGACACTTCGAAACCGAATCCATAAGTGATTTCGTTTCGTTTGGCCTCGTGAACTTTGACTAGAGCTTCTTCGTCCGTTTGGTTGGTGATGGGCTTGCGTGGACCGACACTCGACCAGTCAAAGATATTGAGGTCATAGAGTCGGCTTTCGGCCTGGAGCATTTGGCCTCGGCGCATCGGAGTTTCGGGAGGAATCTGAGCGGTTTTCTTAATCAGCGATAGCCGTGTGCGCCTTTGTCCCAGATACACTACATCGCTCAGCCGAACAAGTTGACCTTCGGCTATGGCATACGAGACGTTGACTCTATGCGGATCAGTTCTGCTTTGGCTGATTGAAGCTTTCACGTCGGCGTTCAGATATCCGCGATTTAGATATGTAGCCGAGATTCGATTGCGATCCTCGGCTAGCTTTCGTGGAGAAAACGGGGTACCGGATCGCAGCTGGAATCCCGCCGGAACCGTCAGCTGTTCATAGGGAATATTTTGATTTCCGGTCACCTCGACACCATCGACGACGGTCTGTGCCCCTTCCTCGATGTCGAAATCAATGTCTATCTTCGGCTCATGATCGATTGCCTGGGGAGTAACTTTCACATCGTCGTAGCCGCGGTCCCGATAGTGAGCTTCGATGTTCGCTGCGCTCTGCTTCAACAATTTCTGGCTGATACTGCCGTGTGTCCATAGGTGGGATTTCTTGATGGTCACCTGGGCCATGAGTTCTTTTTCAGAGATTTGATGATTGCCGCGAAAGCCGATGTGTTCAACTTTGTGTTTCTTGCCGCGATCGATTGAGTAGGAAACGAGAATCTGATTTGGCTGGTGCTGAAAGGCGGTGCTGACCTTGACATCGTAGTACCCCTGTTTCTGAAAGAAGTCGGTCAGATTGCGCTGACCTTCGTCGACCAAATCACGGTCAATCGTTCCTTCCGAGTAGACAGGAATGAGCTTTATCATTTCTCGCCCAGCCATGAAGGGAATCCTAGTCAGCCGTGCGCCCGTCACCTTGACTGTCACAACAGGCCCAACCTCAACCTTGAAAGAGACGTTAACGCGATTGGTTTCCGGGCAAAATTCGGGTGGATTTTCCTGAACATGGCTCGCCAGCCGCCGTTGCCTTGCGAGCGTCTTCTTCATCAGCGCTGTCGCTGCCTCGATACGGGGTGCCGAATACGGCTTGCCGGATTTTAGAAGACCGCCGGAAAGTTGCGCCCGCATGGATCGTAGCGAACGGACGAGATGTGTCGCCTCGGGTTCGCTTGGTCCTTCGACCGTGACGGATCCGATCCGCGCCTGTTTCCCCAAGTTCACGACGAACGTCACATTCACAATCTGGTGGTCATCATCGATTTGGGTTTCGGGGTGAACGGTGGAGAGGAAATATCCGTTTCTCTTCAGAAATTGGAGAAGTTCGTTTGCAGCTGCAGCTATCCGTGCAGGATCGTAGGGATCTTCATCCTGAAGGTTCACGACCTGCAAGAGTCGGGTGTATGAAAAGTTTTTCGTCGCTCCCGGAAAATCGAGTACACCCAGATACCAGGCGGGCTCAAGAATAAAGTTCACCTGCAAACCATGGATTTCGGGCACGACGTCGATCTGTACTTTGTCGAAGTGGCCTGCTTGCTGAAGAGCCTCTCTGCTTTCATCGATCTTTTTTTGCGAATACGGTTCCCCGGCTTTTTGCGTTAGAACGCTGCGGAGGGGATTAAGGTCGCGATGAGGGTTGGCTACAAGAGAAACAGAACTGACGTTCTGCCCTTCGTAGGCCGCCTGTGACTCTCGGGGCGCAAGTTGAGAGGTCGCGAAGCAAATGGCCCACAACTGGAGCCACACAAGAATGAAAGCTGACCGCATAGAGAGACCATGTGCTGCAGCGCCAGACCTGCGTCCTAGGTGATCCACTCTCCACTGACTGCGCCGACGCAAATTTGTGATGCCCCATAAAATTTAGCGGTTGTCGTGATGGTAGAGACTCAAGGATTTTCTGTACGGATGCATGTTCGAGAACTGATGTGGATAGCGAAGTGCTTTTTCTGTTTCTATCGAGAGGCGGGGTTGTTTTGCCTCTGACGAAAATCGCGACGCGACGGAAATAAGAAACGATAAATTGCTGGCGAGCGGAGACAGCGCCCTTCTACCATTTTTCGTGTAGGACCGTGCGTGCGGTTGATTTTGGTCAAAGAACTTGTCACAGCGCCGGGCACGAACGAGCGCGTGACGAACCTGGTATCCAACCTGAATATCGAAATGGCGCATCGCAGAGGCCAAAAAACATTTCACCTGCTGTTACTCATTGGCTCTCCGACAACTACATTGAATTCAGGGTCAACGTCACATGTCCGATTCCCTGCTCAGTACAGGCGAACAAATCGAATCGATTTGGAAGCTGGGCGGGTTATCGTACGAGGAACTCACGCATCGGGTATGGGGAGGAATCAATCAGAACGACCTGGTCAATCGGGCCTATGAACTCGCGTACAACTTCCTGCTGGCGATGTTTCCGATACTGCTTGTGTTGGTAGCACTGCTCGGGGCCTTTGCATCGGAAGGAAGCGGGCTGCGGAGCGATCTCTTCCTCTACCTCCAGCCCGTTTTGCCACCGGCCGCCTATCACGTTCTGGTGAACACCCTTCAAGAGATTACGCGAGGCCCCGCCAGCACCAAGATCACTTTCGGATTGCTCTTTGCCTTGTTTGCAGGGTCGGGCGGCATGACGCAGCTAATGTCGACACTGAACGAAGCGTATGAAGTCCGAGAGGGGCGCTCGTGGATCAAGGTTCGGCTCGTTTCGCTGGCACTAACGGTCGGAATCTCATTCTTGATCATCCTTGCGCTTATTTTCGCTTTGGCGGCGGGATGGCTTTTACAAATGACCGCTCAAACGCTCGGGCTGGGTCGTTTCATTTTCATCGGAGTTAAAGTTCTGCACTGGGCGATCGTACTGGGATTTGTGATCTTCTCTTTCGCGACCCTTTACTACTTTGCTCCCGATGTAAAGGAACAGCACTGGTACTGGATCACCCCGGGTTCGGTGGCAGGTGTTGTACTGTGGGCACTCGCATCCGCCGGACTTCGCGGCTATTTGCACTTCTTTAACACTTATACGAGGACCTACGGCTCGCTAGGTGCGGTGATCATGCTCATGCTTTGGTTTTATGTCACCGGACTAGCCATTCTTATTGGCGGGCAGATCAATGCAACCATCGAGCACGCAGCTGCCGAGCATGGGCATCCCGAGGCGAAACCTGTAGGCGAGAAGGCAGCTTGACCAACGATCCGACTCTTTAACACTATCCACTTTGCTTTGGCCGCAACCTCCCTTCGTTGTTAACAAGCGGCGACAAACAGCCATCGCCGTCGTGGCATCAAAGGCGAAGTGCTGAAACTATCAAGTCGGGAGGATGCTGATGTCTCATTACGGAGCTTTGGGCGATTATCGATTCAAAGAGGTTGCGGAGGATATTCGAGGAACCACTCTCTACGGTGTCGGGGACGAGAAGCTCGGGAAAATTGACGATGTTATTCTCGATCACTCCAGTGGAAACGTAAAATATGTAGTAGTCGATACAGGTGGCTGGCTAAGAACGAAAACTTTTATCGTGCCGTCGGATCGCCTACGGGCTTCCACTGAGCACAAGGGTGACTTTGCATCGGATCTGACCAAGAAGCAGGTTGAGAATTTCCCTCCCTACGACGAAAGCGACCTGAAATCGGACGAGCAGTGGGCCGACTATGAGGGACGCTATCGCTCCAAGTGGGAAACGGGGCCGGTGATGCACCGAGCGGCGACCGATCGCAACATCACACCAACAACCGAACAACTACAAGGAAACCCGGTGTCGACCTCGGCGGAGCGAGGTAGCACGCGCCCGATTGGCGTCGGAAGCCCCTCTGTGAAAAACATCGACGATGAAGGTACATCTCGCGCCGCAGATACCGATTCGGCGCGCATCGTTCCAGGCGGCACCGACTCTGTGGTTATCGACAACACTGCCGTTGGGATTGGAGGGCGGTGGGATACATTCCAGGCGCGTCTGCGCGAGCGCCGTAAAGAGGCCGTAGCCGGTTGCTCCACTTGCTCGGTGGGGCCAGCCGCTTCGAAGGGTTCAGAGAGCGCTGACACTCTGAAGAAAGCGGTCTAGTCATTCCTTGTGAGTGGCCGGGAGCACGCGTATGCTCCCGGCTCATTTTTACATTCCCGTCCAACTCCGATTCACATTTCGGACTACGCCAGGGCTTTGAGATATCGGTCTGCCGAAGCAACCAGTTTCTGCTTCGCCCCACTCCACACGGTTCGCCCGGGAAACGCACCGTAAATCCGATCAAACTGAAAGATTTCAAGACTTCGGCAGATGTCTTGGACCGCTGTAGCGCCCAGCGGCACAAAGTTCGGATAGCTGTACATAAATGACAGCCAGTTCGAGTCCATGCACACCTGGGGCTGGTCGCCAGCGAAAAGCACACCTCGCCCGCCAGCGCCCAGCGGGCAGTGCAGCACCTGAAATCCATCGAAATGCCCGGGTGTATGGATAAGGGTAAGGCCGTCATGAAGGTGAAGATTGGTGCCGGACCAGAATTTTATGCTGGCATGCGCGCGCTGGACCCACGACCTGTCGGCCTCGTGGAGGTAGATCGGAGCGTTCCTAAAAGCGAGACTCCACTCGACCATCGTTGTGTAGTAATGCGGATGCGAGATGGCGATAGCATGAACGCCACCGAGACGCTCGATTGTCGCGACAGTCGCCTGATCAATCAACGATACGCAGTCCCAAAGCACATTGCCGCCCTTCGATTGGATCATCAGTCCCCGTTCACCAATCGCAAAGGTTGGACTAGTGTGGATCGAGTGAACCCCCGGCTCTTCTGGTGTGAAAACGTTTGTATGTTTCTCGCGAAGCAGTTCGAGAGTCGTCCAACGCTGTCCGCCAGGTGCAACGAACTGTCGAGCGTCGGTACAGATCGCGCATACTGGCGGCGGTTCGGAGGACGGGGGGTACTGCATTCCACAAGTCGTACAGACAAAAGCACAATTACCTGACGAGGTGCTCACGGTCATTTTTGCTGACCCGGGCTCGGCTCAACGTTGAGCGATGCCTGCAGTGCTTGAGTCGTGGTCAATAGCTTGCTTCGATCTTCTGGGTCTAGCCTTCGCGCAATTTCGGAAAAAGCCGGCGTCGGTCCCTTCCAGCGCAAGTCTTCGATTGATTCAAAAACTGGAATGTCGGTACGCAGGGTGGCGAGTGTACGAAACAGCGTGGCGGACTCTCGATCGCGAAACAGATTCTCAGAGAGTCTTGCGGGGCTGGCGACCTTGGCGTCCCACTTGTGCCAGTCGTCAGGAATCTCCTCCAAGTGGCGGTAGCGTGCCAGCAGAGCCGCTGCGGACTTTGCACCCCATCCCTGAATGCCGGGATAGCCGTCGGCAGTGTCACCCACTAGCGCCAGATAGTCAGGAATCGATTCGGGTGGAACTCCAAATTTAGCGATCACGGCAGCCTCGTCGCGCAGCACTCGTGCACGGCGGTCCATTTGAACTATCTCGGCGCCCCGAACACACTGGGCCAGGTCCTTGTCTGGCGTGCAAATTACGACCTGGTCGACGCGTGGGTCCTGGGCGGCAGATAACGCTGCAGCGGCAAGGGCATCGTCAGCTTCGAACTCAACCATCGGCCACGTGCACACACCCATAGCAACGAGGGCTTCTTCGAGCACAGGAAACTGCGCCCATAACTCCGGTTCGATTCCCTCACTCGTTTTGTAACCGGGCCATAGATCATTGCGAAACGATTCGATGACGTGGTCCGTCGCCACTCCGAGGTAGATGGAACCCTCTTTCAACACACTCAGCACTGACGTGAGGACACCGCGCACCGCTGCGACCTCAGCCCCATTTATGTCGCGAGCGGTTGGTAGCGCGTAAAAATGTCTGAACAACTCGTACGTGCCATCGATCAAATAGATCTTCAGTTGATGCTCCCTAGATCGCGCACCCGTTAGGACATCAGGTAGCAGCGATCGATCTACGTCCATTCGGTTGAAGCTACGCCACGCGTTCTGACTGCCGGTTTGTTGTGGTCTGGCGCTCGAGAACTTGCCGCGCCGTTTCTACTTCTCCGACGCCGTTCAGTAGATGACTGGCATACGCCACGTAACCATCAGGCCGTACAAGCATGATGCCCTTCTGTTCTGTTTTTCGTACCTCGACGACATCGGCAAACGAATCCGCTAATTGCTTCGCCGCTTGCGCACTGGCTGCTTGCACTTCAGAAGTCAGCAACAAAAGGAAACGATTTCGCAAGCCAGAACCGCCTCGGACCGAATCGTCAAAAAAGCGTTCGCCTGCGCCTTCGACAATTGCGCTCCCATGATAGGCGATGCCTAACTCGGAGAGCCTATTTACGAACGCGTGTTGGAATGGCGCGAGGCGCGAGACCATCGGGATTACCGTGTTGCGTAGGGCTTGGGCGAACTTGTTGGGTGTTCCCATGACTTTTGTCAAGTAGTCTGTTGTTTCAATCACCTGCTTGATCACAGGGCGTCGTTCCGCTGTGTAGCTGTCCAGCAGATTTTCAGTGGCTCGCCCCCGGACCGCCAAGTCGAGTTTCCACACGAGATTCCAGACGTCATGCAAGCCAGTATTCATCCCCTGGCCGCCGAAAGGGCTGTGGATGTGAGCGGCATCGCCCGCGATGAACATGCAGCCGACACGCATCTTCCCAGCCTGACGATGGTGAATCCGGAAATAACTGCTCCAATGAAGCGCACTTGCTTCGAACCCGGCGGGGCCGCGCTGACGCAAAATCTCCTGAACCAAACCGAGCGACGGCGCGTCGCCGTCGACACGGTCGACCGTTGCAACGACCCTGCGGCGATTGGAACTCATCGGAAAGATCGCTACAGGCCCAAATTCACTGGGGCACAACTGCAACTCGTCCTCTGAAAGGGCATCATTTGTCTCGACATCGGCAAGGATGAACGAATCGTTGTACTCCGCTCCTTCGAACGAAATATTCAACAGATGCCGGACGGCACTGTGTGCGCCATCGCAGCCCACTACGTACTTTGCGATAACCTCACTCTGTTGGCCATTTTGGTCCAACGTAGCAATGACCTGATCGGCTTGCTCGACCGCAGAAATAAACGAGGTGTCGTACTCGACTTGGCCATCCCTAGCCAACAATTGTTGTACAAGGAGCCTCTCCGTCACATCCTGGGGAACCATCGCAACAAAGGGATAAGGTGTGTGTTCTGGTTCAAATCGCATGTGTGCGAGC
>Ga0126381_100003572_pt1 | contig 16868 bp, 15 predicted proteins | sample PanSoiMetPlot_28_FD_96465 | JGI IMG/M metagenome (GOLD analysis project Ga0126381, IMG submission 96465) | Tropical forest soil microbial communities from Panama - MetaG Plot_28 | ecosystem: Environmental > Terrestrial > Soil > Tropical forest > Bulk soil | place: Panama | collected 2016-02-17 | reverse complement strand
GCCAGAAACCTCCAGAAATCACGCTGCACAAGAGCCAGACACGCTCCGTAGAGGACGCCGATCACGGCGAGTGCAATGAGGAGAGGCGCGATGGCGTGCGACTGAGCAGGGAAGAGGCCGACGTGGAAGCGCAGCATGGAGTAGAGCCCCAGCTTCCCCGCAACAACCATGGCCATAGAGACAGGGGCTTCACCGAACGTATCTGCCAGCCAGCCATGGAGCGGGAAGACCGGTACCTTCACGGCAAAGGCAAAGAGAAACGCCAGCGCAACCCAGAAAAGCGCACCGGCGGGTACTGCCCCAGCGGCAATCAGCACGCGAAGTTCGCTGAAGTTGAATGTGCCTGTACGCGCGTAGAGCCAGAGGATCGCGACCAATAGCGGCGCCGAAGGAATGAAAGTGAAGAGGAAGAACTTTGTCGCCGCTTTTTGGCCTTCCTTGCGGCCGTACATGGCGATGAGGATCGCCATGGGAACCAGCGACAGCTCCCAAAACCCGTAGTAGAGCATGAGATCAAGCGAGACGAAGACGCCGTACATTGCCGTCTGCTGGACCAGGAACAGAGAATAGAAGACCTTCTGACGGCGGTTGATCGCGTTCCAACTTGCCAGCACGCCGACGGGCCCGAGGAGCCCGACGAGGACAACGAGCCATAGACTGAGGCCGTCAACACCGACGTGGTAATAAATCGCCGGGCTCTCGATCCACTGTTTGTTGACCGCGAATTGAAAGCCTGATTGATTGACGTCGAAGTGCGCCGGCAGATGGAGCGTCAGCCCAAAAGTGACAAGGGTCGTCAGCAGAGCGAGCCATGCGGGAAGTTTCCCTCGGTCGGGCAGAAGTGAGACCAGCACCGCGCCCGCGAGCGGCACGAGGAGAATCAACGTGAGAATCGAACCGTTCATTGATGTCATCTCCTAGTGCCCTGCTATCCCGATATGAGGTACGGCCGTCCCGAAGATCTGAGGACCGAGAACGAAGTAGAGGAGAACGGCAGCCCCGAGCGCCAGCCATGCCGCATACGATCGGAGATTGCCCGACTGCCAACGCTGAAGAATGGCGCCGCCAAAGGAGGCGATCCCGGCGAGGAACCACGCAAGGCCGCCGAGGATTGCCACGTCGACGACCCACTCGAGCACATACTTCGAGATCGCCAGCAGCGGCTTGACGATCGTGAAGCCATAGATCTCATCGACGTAATACTTGTGGGCAAGAAGCTTGTACCCCGCAGGTGTGCCGGGGACGAGCCCATCTGCGGTCTTTGGGCGGTGGTACATGCGGTGGGCGATGAACCAGCCTATGGCCCCGGCAAGGACAGCGAGAGGCGTCAGCAGATACTCGAAGTTACCGGGAGCTTCTTCGGGCTTGATGCCGACCGACGGAGCGAGAAACGCGCCGAAGCGAGCCGCACCGGTCCATCCGCCACCAACGGAGAGTATGGCGAGGATGACGAGCGGTCCGAGCATCACCCACGGACTCTCGTGAGGGTGCGCCTCGTGATTGCGAGACTCGCCCCAGAATGTCAGGTACCAGAGCCGGAACATGTAGAAGGCGGTGAGCACTGCCGTGACGATTCCTACGAACCAGAGAATCTTGCCCAAGCCGCCCGAGTTAAATGCTGCGGCGAGGATGGCGTCCTTCGAGAAGAACGCCGATAAGCCCGGAAAACCAGCGATAGCGAACACCCCTGTGGTCATCGTGCAGAAAGTGATCGGGGTTTTCCGGCGCAGGTCGCCCATCTTGCGCATATCCTGTTCGCCGCCGAGGGCGTGGATCACAGAGCCTGCCCCCAGGAAGAGCAGCGCCTTGAAGAAGGCGTGTGTCATCAGGTGGAAGATCGCAGCGGAGTAGGCCGCGACACCGCAGCCGAGGAACATGTATCCGAGCTGCGAGACGGTGGAGTAGGCGAGGACGCGCTTGATATCGGTCTGAACGAGTCCAATGGTGGCGGCGAAGATGGCTGTTGCTGCACCAACGATTGCGACTACGCTCAGCGCGAAGGGCGAACGGTCGAAGATGAAGTGCGTGCGAGCGATCATGTAGATACCGGCCGTAACCATCGTCGCGGCGTGGATGAGTGCGGAGACGGGCGTTGGGCCTTCCATCGCATCAGCCAGCCAGACGTAGAGGGGAAGCTGTGCGCTCTTGCCGGTGGCGCCGATAAGCAGGCAGAGGGAGATAGCGGTCAGAACCCCGCCGGTCCAGGCCGGATTGGCGGCGAGTTTTGCGGCGATCTCGTTGAAGGTGAGTGTGCCGAAGTTCGCAAGCAGAAGGAAGAGCCCGATCAAGAATCCGAAGTCGCCGATGCGGTTGACGATGAACGCCTTCTTGCCGGCATCGGCAGCAGAGGTCTTGTGAAACCAGAATCCGACAAGGAGGTACGATGCCAGACCCACGCCTTCCCACCCGACGAACATCACCAGAGCATTGCCGGCCTGCACCAGCACCGTCATGAAGAACAGGAAGAGATTCAGGTAGGCGAAGTAGCGCCAGTAGCCCTCATCGTCATGCATGTAGCCGACGGAATAGACGTGGATGATCAAGCCGACGCCGGTGACGATCAGAAGCATTACCAGCGACAGCGGGTCGAGGACCGACCCGAAGTCGACGCGCAGCGCGCCGAGCGAAATCCATGCCGGCGCACCCTGCTCGACGAAGGGCATCGTGACCGAGCCGGACCAGACGAGGAAGGCGTCCCGCAAGACGATCAGGAATGAGATAAGCGGGGCAATGAGAGCGATTGCCGAAATGACTGCCTTGGGTAAACGATGGCCAAGCAATCCGTTGAGCAGGAAGCCAACGAACGGCAGAAGCGGGATTAACGGCAGAAAGAGGAGTGGTCCGTTCATAGTTTCATCAGGTCGATGCGGTCGACAGCCAGCGTCGCGCGCACGCGGAATACAGCAATAATGATTGCGAGGCCGACGGCTGCTTCAGCCGCGGCCACCATCATCACGAAAAAGACGAAGATCTGCCCCCTCACCTGATGCCATTGATGCGCGAAGGTGACAAAGGAAAGGTTCACGGCGTTGAGCATCAGCTCAATCGACATGAAGACAGTGATGAGGTTGCGCTTGATCAGGAAACCGACGACGCCGAGGCAGAAGAGGACGGCGCTTAACAACAAGTACCAGGCGAGAGGGACTTCCTGATTGATAAGGTGCATTGAATTCACTTGGTGTCCTCCCTTTCTCCGCCCCCGTGCCGCGCCAGCGCTACAGAACCGAGAATCGCGACCAGGAACAGCACCGATGTGACTTCGAAGGGGAGCAACAGCCTGGTAAACAGCACTGCGCTGAGTTCATTAGTGCTGGTAACGTGATTCTCGATAACTGCAGGGCCCAATCCCTGAATGCGCAAGATCATGGTGGCGATAACGGCCATGATGGCTGCCACCGCCGGAAAGCCGACAATGCGCGCAGCGCGGCTGCCCAGGGTTCGCTCTTCGCGGCCGGCATTGAGCAACATGACCACGAAGGTGAACAGCACCATGATGGCGCCGGCGTAGACGATCACCTGCGCAGCGGCAAGGAACTCCGCACCCAAGAGCAAATAGAGAACAGCCAGAGATGTCATCACCACAATCAGCGAAAGCGCGCTGTTGATGGGGTGCGTCTGCAGCAGGAGGTTGACGGCTCCTATGAGGCAGAGTGCGGCAAAGACGATAAACAGAATCAGGTGCATCGTTCCGTCACTTAAAGGCGAGTGCCGGCGAACGACTCCGGCAGGTTAGGGGAAGGCGCCGATTGAGAAGTCAGTCTCAACTCGGAAAGCCCCTTCCGATTCTAAATGAGCGCGTCGGGCGAGCTTGTGATCGATGAACTCTACTCGCCCAGCGGTGTGCCGCGCGTTCCCTCAGCGATAAGCAAGCAACAGGCTCGTACCCACGATGTTGAGGATGGCAAGCGGCATCAGCCACCGCCATCCGTAGTTCATTAGCTGGTCGTAGCGGAAGCGGGGCAGGGTGCCGCGCACCCAGACGTAAAGAAAAAGAAAACTGAAAACTTTGACCACGAACCAGAAGATGGGAAGCAGCGTGCGAATAACGATGTTGTCCGGTGCCGGGAACAGATGGCCAAACGGACTGGTCCAGCCGCCTAGAAAGAGCAGTGTCGCCACGCAGCCTACCATGATCATGTTGGCGTACTCGGCCATGAAGAACATGGCGAATTTCATGGAGCTGTATTCGGTGTGATAGCCGGCGGTCAGTTCGCTCTCTGCCTCGGGCAGGTCGAACGGCGAGCGATTGGTTTCAGCGTAGGCCGACATCAGGTAAATGAAGAACGCAACGAACTGAAAGCCGCCAAAGAGATTCCAGCTCAACATGCCGTGCCTTTCCTGGCTGCGCACGATCACAGCGAGGTTGAGCGAGCCTGCGCGGAGCACCACGCCTACGAGGGACAATCCGAGCGCCAGCTCGTAGCTGACGAGCTGTGCGGACGATCGCAGCGAGCCTAGAAGCGAATACTTATTGTTGGATGACCATCCGGCAAGCGCGACTCCATACACGCCGATTCCAGTAACGCCGAGAATGATGAGCAGTCCAATATTAACGTCGGCAATCTGGAAGAAGTGAAAGTTGCCCGGGCCCACGATGCCCGGATCGCCGAAAGGAACCACGGCAATCGAGATGAGCGCACAGCTGAGAGCAATAATCGGCGCGAGCAGATAAAGTGGCCGGTAGACACCCGTGGGGATGATGTCCTCTTTGAGAAAGGACTTCGCTCCATCTACAAGCGGCTGAAGCACTCCGAATGGACCGACACGGCTCGGCCCCCAGCGATTCTGAATGCGGCCAACGAGCTTTCGCTCAAGGAGAACCGTGTAGGCAACGGACAACAGAAGCACGATCGTCACCACCACGACCTTAAGCAAGCTCCACAAGAAAAACTGCAAAATCGTCACGTGCCTTAGCCTTTCTCGAAAGAACTTCAGTCTGCTGCTGCCGTTGCCACTCCGGCAGCCTGATGCTGCTCCAGGTCTTTAAGACCGTGGCTGTATCGTCCGAGAGTGCCGGAGGTGAACAGTCCATTGTGTGCGGGATTTACAGGATCGGGACGCGACGCAGCCAGGGCCGAGACCGGAACGAAGCTTGGAATCAATCCGGGCTCGATTTGCACGTCGTTGCCGCCGAAGAGATTAAGCCGATCCAGTTTGTACGCCGGAACCAGCCGCTCGATCTCGTCGAGGAGCGCCAAGGGATCGAATGGGCTCAGCTTCGGCTCGAGACCGTTCGCTGCAAGCCATACCGCGTGCCGGTCAGCCTCGCCTGCCTGCGCGCCGCGCGACTGGCCGAGATCGGCGGTGACTCCACGCTTTCCAAAGGGCACCAGCGCCTTCACATCGGCGCCAACACTGTCGGCGAGGCGAACGAGGATCTCGAAGTCGGGCTTCACGCCGGCGTGGTCGGCGGCTTTTCGCGCCAGTTGCAGATCGCCGAAGCTGTTCGTCACAGTGCCGGTCTTCTCATAGAGGCTCGCGGCAGGGAATACGACGTCGGCGGCTGTGGCTGTTTCAGTGAGAAATATGTCCTGAACGATGAGGAATGTATCTTTTAGCGTTACCGGACCGGATCCTACCTGGTCGAAAGGATTGGCACCGACGATAAGCAGTCCGCCCAGAGCTCCGTTCGTTGCAGCCGTCAACATCTCGGGCAGTGTTTTGCCTTGGGTGGAAGGCAGGCCAGCGTATTCCTGTGCGAATGGGCCCGCATCAGATGCAGGGACATAGCCCGGCAGCATGTCCGGCAGGAGACCCATGTCAGCGGCGCCGCGCGAATTGGCGTAGTCGCCGAGGTAAGCAAACTTCACATTGCCCTGGCCGACGCCCCACTTCACAAGCTCTTCGACCGCGGTCCCACGGTATTCTTCGCCAAAGACGACGACGAGCTTTTCCTCGCCGAGAATGGCTTCGCGGAAAGCTGAAGTCTTGATGACTGAGTCGCTGCCTCCGAGGTACCCGGCCATAGCAGCGTACCCACCGGAGGGCAGCCGCAGCGCAGCCCTGGCCTGGCGCTCGAGCTTGATCTGGCGCTCATTTGCGACGTAGAGGCGAGCACGGTTCAGGCGCACGTTTGTGCGAATACTCCAGGCGAGCAGCGGATGTTCGTTGGTTGGATCGCCGCCGATGAGCAGGATAGACGGCGCAGCTGCAATCTCGCGAAGGCTCGCAGTCTTCCCTGGATGACCGGCGATCGCCCGGGCGAACGCAGCGTAATCAGTTGTGCGTTCGTGGTCGATATTGTTGGTGCGCAGAACCGTCCGCGCGAACTTTTGCAGCAGGTAGTTCTCTTCGTTGGTGGTGTGGTTCGATCCGACGACACCGATCGCATTCCCACCCCGGCTGTCACGGATCTCCTTGAGCTTCGCTCCGGCGACTCGAAAGGCCTGTTCCCAGCTCACGGGCTCCAGATTTCCCTCTGCATTCCGAACCAGCGGGGTGGTCAGGCGCTCCGGATTCTCGACGAAATCGAATCCAAAACGGCCTTTTGCGCAAAGGAAGTCGCCATTGATTCCGCTCTTGTCGCGATTGTCCGCGCGAACAATCTCCGATCCGTCAATTGCCTGCCGAATGCCGAGGGTGACCTTGCAGCCATCGCCGCAGTGGGTGCAGACGGTGGAGACGTGATTCATCTCCCAGGGGCGCGTTTTGTAGCGATAACTGCCGCTGGTGAGCGCGCCAACCGGGCAGACGTCGATGCACATGCCGCACTGTTCGCAGTCGAGCCGTTCCTCCTGGTTGGGCGCGATCACAGAAACAACACCGCGATTCTGAATACCTAGCGCCCAGACGTCCATGCCTTCGCCGCACATGCGCGTGCATCGGTAACAGAGGATGCAGCGCGGTCGGTCGTAGAAGACGGCCGGCGACCACTGCTGCTCGTCCCTGTGACGCTTGGCGTCCACCATGAGGCTCTCGCCGGCGCCGTACTTGAAGGTCATGTCCTGTAGCTCGCACTCGCCGCCGGCGTCGCAGACGGGGCAGTCGAGCGGATGATTGCCCAGCAGCAACTCGATCGTCGCTTTGCGCGCTTGGGCGATTTCGGGCGAGTCGGTGATGAAGACCTGACCTTCAGCGACCGTGGTTGTGCAGGCGGTCTGCAGCTTCGGCACCTTCTCCTGGCGCACGACGCACATGCGGCACGCGGCCTGCAGGCTGAGCCCGGGATAGTAGCAGAAGGCGGGGATCTCGATCCCGGCCTTGCGGCACGCTTCGATCAGCAGCGTCCCCGCGGGAGCTGTCAGCTTCTTTCCATCGACTGTGAATGTAACGTCTGCCATTGATCTCCGCGCCCTTCTAGACCACCGCCATCTCGGCGTGTTTGGCAAACGGGCAGGGCTTCCCGTCGAGGTGATCCTCAAATTCCTTGCGGAACTTCTTCACAAATCCCAGCGTGGGCATCGCCGCGGCGTCGCCGAGCGGGCAAAAGGTGCGACCCAGCATGTTTTCGGCAAGGTATCGGATGTTGTCGATGTCCTTCGCTGTTCCGAATCCGGCATGAAAGCGCGTCAGCGATTTTTTCAACCAATCGGTTCCTTCGCGGCAGGGAATGCACCAGCCACAGCTCTCGTGCTGGTAGAAGCTGATGGTGCGAAGCGCGAATTCGACGATGCAGGTCCGGTCGTCGATAACGACCACGCCGCCGGAACCGAGCATCGATCCGGCCTTGCCCACCTGGTCGAAATCCATGCCAAGATTTTCAATCTCTTCGGGCAGCAGAACGGGTGTAGATGATCCGCCGGGAACTACGGCCTTGAGCTTTCGGTCGCCGCGAACGCCGCCGGCGACGTCGTAGATCATCTTCTTGAGGTTGTAGCCCATGGGCAGCTCGTAGACGCCCGGTCGCTCCACGTGCCCGCTGATGCCGAAGAGGCGGGTGCCTCCATTGCGGGGCGATCCAACCGCCGCGAAGGCTGCCCCGCCCATGTTGATGACATGCGGAACGGTAGCGATGGTCTCAGCGTTATTGATGACGGTTGGGCCGCCATAGAGGCCGACAACGGCCGGGAAGGGCGGCTTGATGCGTGGCACGCCGCGCTTGCCTTCAAGCGACTCCATCAATGCGGATTCTTCGCCAACTTCGTATGCGCCGGCGCCACTCTGCGTGATTATCTGGAATTCGGTGTCGGTGCCGAAGATGTTTTTGCCGAGAAAGCCTTTGGCATAGGCATCGGCGACCGCCTTCTCCATGATCTCCAGCAGGTAACGATATTCGCCTCGAAGGTAAATGAAGCCCATCTTTGAGCCGATGGAGAGGCCTGCGATGAGAGTGCCTTCAATTACGGAATGCGGATCGTGCAGGAAGATCAGGTGGTCTTTGCAGGTGCCGGGTTCACTCTCATCGCCGTTGACGAGAACGTACTTCGGCTTGGCCGACTGCTTAGGCACGAAGGACCACTTCATGCCAGTCGGAAAGCCTGCGCCGCCACGGCCACGAAGATTCGAGGCCTTCATCTCTTCGATGATCCAGTCAGGGCCCTGCTCGAGGCACTTCTTTGCCGCCTGGTAGCCGCCGAGTTCGATGTACTTGTCGATATCCGTGGCGCCCAGTCCGAAGCGCTTCGAGACGATCTTCACTTCATCGGGATGGGAGACGAGCCTAGGCATTCTTTTCCTTGTCTTGGACTTTTCGATACCGGTCAAGAATCTCCGGCACGCTCTGGGGTGTCAGATCATCGTGAAAGTCGTAATTCACCTGGATTGCGGGCGCCCAGCAGCAGGCGCCGATGCACTCGACTTCTTCGAGCGAGAAGATGCCGTCGGGCGTGACGCCTCTGTGACCGATTCCTAACTCTTCCTGGAACTTTTCGAAAACGTCGTAGGCACCGCGCAGCATGCAGCTGATGTTGGTGCAGACCTGAACGTTGTATTTGCCGGCCGGCTTGAAGCGAAGCATCGAGTAGTAGGTGGCAACATTGCGAACGTCGAGCTCGGTGATGCCGATGCGGTGGGCGACCTCTGCGATGACTGCATCGGATAAGTAGCCGATCTCGTCCTGTGCGTAAAGCAGCATGGGAACCAGCGCCGAGCGCCGCACCGGATACTTTTCGACCAGCGCGTCGAACCGAGCCGCGAGTTTCGGCGAAAAGATGCTCATAGTCTCTGCGCTCATTGCATCAGCTCCCGCGCCCATGCTTCGGCAGCCATATCCATTTCTTCCTCGCCTGCTTCGCTACGCAGCCGTCCTGATTCAGTCAATTCAAGCAATCCTTTTCGTCCGTCTTCCCGGCGCCATACGATTCGTGGTCCGTTCCGGATCAGATCAAGCCACGCGTTGCCGTGGCGGACCATAATCTGTTCTTCGCCCAGCTCGACCGTCGCCTGCCGATCGCCATGCAACCCGTGCGCCGCGGTATAGCTGCGGAGCAGCGAAGCGAGCGATACCCAAAGTTCTGCGTACAACTGCGCCGTCTCCGGCACTATCGATCTATCTCCCCCAATACAATATCGATCGAGCCGATCACTGCGACCACATCGGCCAGCATGCGGCCCTGGCACATGGTCTCCAGAGCCTGCAGCGAGGCAAATCCTGGATAGCGCATGTGCGCGCGATACGGCTTGGCCGTGCCGTCGGAAACAACGTAATAGCCCACCTGGCCGTGGCCCGATTCAATTCCCTGGTAAACTTCGCCCGCCGGAACATTGAAGCCCTCGGTCACGATCTTGAAGTGATGGATCAGGGCCTCCATCTGGGTCTTCATCTTCTCGCGGTCGGGCAGAATGATCTTCGGCGCATCGGCCTTGATCGGTCCGCCGGGCATGCCGTCGAGCGCCTGCTGAATGATCTTGACGCTTTCGCGCATCTCGTCGAGCCGAACTTCATACCGGCCCCAACAGTCGCAGCGATTTGAAACCGGCACCTTGAACTGGAACTTCTCGTAGCTCGAGTAGGGCATGTCACGGCGCAGGTCGAAATCAATGCCCGAGCCCCGCATCGTCGGCCCCGTCACCGCCAGCGCGATAGCATCTTCCGGTGATAGCATGCCGACTCCCATCAGCCGATTGCGAAAGATCGGATTGCCGGTGAGCAGGTTCGAATACTCGTCGATCTTCTCGGGGAAGGTCTTGATGAAGGCCTGGATGCGATCGAAGAGATCGAGCGGGGGCTCCATCGACAGTCCGCCGATGCGGAAGTAGCTGGTCATCATGCGCTGACCCGCCACTGCTTCGAAGATCCGCAGAATCTCTTCGCGCTCGCGGAATGTGTAAAGGAATACTGTCAGCGCGCCGATGTCCATGGCGTGCGTGCCGAGCCAGATCAGGTGCGAATTAAGGCGCGTGAGTTCGGTGAGCAGCACACGGATCCACTGCCCGCGCTCGGGAATCTCGAGCCCCAGAAGCTTTTCGACCGCCAGGCAGTAACAGAGATTGTTGGCCATCGGGCCCAGGTAGTCGACCCGGTCAGTGAGCGGCACCACCTGCTGATAAAACTTTGCTTCGCAGGTCTTTTCGATTCCGGTGTGCAGGTAGCCGATCTCGGGGTAGAGCCGGACGACGATCTCTCCGTCGATCTCGAGCACAAGGCGCAGCACGCCGTGCGTCGACGGATGCTGAGGTCCCATATTAAGGACCATGTGCTGGTCTTTGGCGCCTTCTGCCTGGGGAGCCTGCAGAATGGGAGTGCCAACGTCAACCGTCATCGGTAGCCCTCCACCGGATAGTCCTTGCGGAGCGGATGTCCCACCCAATTCTCGGGCATCATGATGCGGCGCATGTTCGGATGGCCGTCAAACCGGATTCCGAAAAGATCGAAAACCTCACGTTCGTAGTAATTAACTCCCGGCCATACCGACGTAATCGATTCGATTGCCGGATCATCGCTGCTCACCCACGTCTTGATGCGGATGCGCTCCTTAAACTGATGCGACAGGATGTGATAGCTGAGCTGAAATCGCGGTTCATTAGGCAGCCAGTCGACCGCTGTCATGTCTTCGAAAGCGTTGTAACCGGCCTCCTTTACAGCCACGACGGCCTCGCAGATCTTCTCAGAAGGAACGGTAACGGTAAGCTCACCGCGATCGAAAAGCGCATCGGACAACGCACCGGCGTTCCACGCGAGAAGTGCCTTGAGCGCTGGATGATCCGGCAGGCGTTCGAGTACGGCCTGTTTTCCGGCGAGAGTTTCCTTTGGAGCGTCCGCCATCAGAGATCCGCCTTATCCATGCTCCAGTTCAAAATGCCCTTGCGCACGATGTAGTACAGACCCACCGCAATGAAGCCGAGATAGACAACCATCTCCCAGAAGCCGAAAAGTTTCGAACCGGTAATGTGCGGAAGCTGGCGGTAGATCACCGCCCACGGCATCATGAACACCGCTTCGACATCGAACAGGATGAACAGCATCGCAACCATGTAGAAGCGAACGCTGAAGCGTGCCCGCGCGTCACCGACGGATTCAATGCCGCACTCGTATGCGGCCAGCTTTGTGGGCAGGTTCCGATGCCGGCCGATCAGCCACGAAGCCAGCACCATGGCCACTGCAAGTGCCACGACAAAAACAACTTGCATCAATAGAGGGAGATACTGCCAATGGTAGGGAATCATCTGCACCCTGTTTGCACTGGTCTACGAGATCTGCGGACATGAACAATGGGCCAAAGTGAGCTCACTGCAATAGCCCGCATGGTTTGAGCTTAGGTTCCCGATCTCATCCCGTCAAGGTGCTCCCCTTCAGGGGTTTGCGTCGCTCGAAGGATGTTGGGTTGCCTGGATCAATCGGTTCGGATTTGAGCCTGGTGATCGATGTCACACAATTCTCTTGCTTGTGTGTAAGCGGTGCGGAATCCATGCATCTGTGAGGCGCGTCACACGGCTAAAAATATTGCGCAAGAGCAAGGACAGACCGGAAGGAGAGGCCGCACTATTAGAGAAAGTCAGCGAACTGCCGGTAGGTGGAAAGAGGTGCTCTTCGAGTGCGAGAACGTGTTGTAGATACGATAGCGGCAACAGTAGATTTTGATATTCACGAGTTGGCGAACGCCCCTGTCGCTCCTATCGCCACCTCAAAACGTCGTCGTCGAATCAGCCCGGAAGCCGGTCGCGGGCTCGAGATTCTCGGTCATGCTATCGAGTACCTCGCCGACGAGTATATCCATTCATCGAGGACATTCTCGGCCAACGATTCGGAGGTGCAGGCGATTCAGCTGCTCATGGCCTTCAACCGACAGATCTATTTTGAGTGTCCGATAGTGCCGACAGGGGCGGAACGGCTGCGCTCATTCTTTAGCAGGGGTGCGAAATAGATTGAGGCGGGACATCGAGGCTGACTCTTTCTCTCTGTCTCTTTGGCGCAGGGCGCACGATGTTAGTCTGAACCCGTGCATCTTCCACTTCGAGAACCCCTGAAGCGGCGCGCGCATATCTTCCTCGCTTTCATCTCCATTTGCTCGCTCTTGCTCGACGCTTCCGCAGCTCGCGCCGAAAAGATCGACGTAAATCCAACCTTCACGATCACCAGGTACTCGCCTGGCTCGCCGATTCACATGGTGGGATACGGTGATATGCGCTTCACGGATCCCTCTGTCAAAGTCGGCACCAATCCACGTGTTCGCAAGTGGTTGGCCGAACGCGTGGGAGAAGAGAATCCCGAGGTCCTGCTGCTCACGGGCGACATGCCATACATTGGCGGGACGGACGCTGACTGGCAGGTTTTTCGCGATGAAACTGCCTCCTGGCGAAGGAATCAAGTCCTTCAACTGCCCACGATCGGAAACCACGAGGTTCGTGGAGGGTTTCAACGGGGAATTGCCAATTATCTACAGAATTTCCCCGACATCAAGGGACACCGATACTACTCGGTGCTGATGGGCAGCGTCGAGGTGATTTCGCTCGATATGACCACGCCCTCCGGCGGGACCAGCACCCAGGCCACGTGGTTTGCGGCACAGCTCGATCATCTCCCGAAGCAGGTTGAATTTCTGTTCATCCTCTACCACACGCCATGGGTGGTCGACGAGCAGTCGAAGCTCTTTACCAATCTGCCCTCCAAAGAGGCCTTAACGCTTCGGCACCTGCTGGAAATCCACCTCCACAAGATGCACGCCAAGGTCATCGTCTTCACTGGCCACGTTCACAACTATGAGCGCTTCGAAAGAAACGGTGTGGAATACGTGATCTCCGGCGGTGGCGGCGCAGAGCCGTATCCACTGCTTTTTCGAGGACGAGAAGACCTCTACCGGGATACCGTGTTTCCGGTCTACCACTACCTGACGCTCGACTACCAGAGCGGCAAGCTGCGTGCAGTCATGTGGAAGGTGAAGGATCCGGAGGCTGATACGCTCAGCGTCGAAAAGAAGGATGAGTTCACGCTGATTGCCGAACCCAACAAGACAGGCGTATTCATCCCGCTCAAGAAAGCAGCGGTTCCGCGCCTACCCTGAATCCTAGACACAGCGAGTGAGTCGTCAAGCCTGGAGGGAGTAGACCTTTACTGTCCGACCACGAGCACGGCGAAGAGAACAAGCCAGGCCAAGCCCATGGCGTGCCAGTACCATGCAGTTGCATCGACGGCGATTTGGCGAAGCTCTACGCGTTTGAGCCGGTGGACGATTGCGACACAAACGGCCAGCGCGAGCACGCCGAAAATCAGGTGCGCGGCATGAAGTCCGGTGATGATGTAGAAGAAGTTGCTGGCCGGCGTTGACGAGCGATCGAAGGCAAATCCCTGTCCCCAGAGCTGGAGCCATGCCATCCACTGCCCGGCGAGAAAGAAGGTTCCCAGCCCGAGCGCGGCCAGTACCCAGGGGATGGTGCGACGCAAAGCTGGATGTCCCAAGCCGAGCCACTCCTCAAGCACATCGATCTCGCGAAAGATATTCTGTCGCGCGATCTCCATGACGAGGCTGCTCAGCAAAAGGACTGCCGTATTCAAGTAAAGGATGGGCGGAAGGAGAACCGGGTGCCAATCGCCGATCTGCTCGTGAGTGCGCGAATCCATATGTGTGCCGGCCTGGCGCGCAAAGAACACGGCCACCAGGATGGCAAAGAACATCATGTCGGCAGCAAGGCCTGAAAACACGAAGAAACGAATTTTGTGCAGCAGTTCGCGAGGTCCGCGGCGTTCGTGCTGCCGATCGTCATCTCCTCCGCCACCTCCGCCGCCGGTTGGCCGTCGATCAAGAGGAGGTTTGCCGCCAATTCCTGGCTCTTTCCGTTCCGTTTCCGCAGGGGAATGCGTAAAGGTCGCGGGCATTAGAAGCCTCTGTGCAATTCAGACTACACCACAAATCGTTGGACGCGGCCACTTCCGAAGGGGATGGCCTTTTTCTAGAATTCCGCATTACCCGGCCCCAGGATTGCTTCACGCTTCAAATGCGCGATGACGAGGTCTACGAATGCCTTATGGACGCGCCGGTCCGTCGTGAGCTCCGGATGAAACGTGGCAGCCATCAGTTTTCCCTGGCGAACTAGCGTCGGCAGCCCTTCGCGCCGCGCAAGGACTTCGACCTCGGGACCGATTTCCACAATCCGCGGAGCGCGGATGAAGACCATTTCCAGCTTGTCGCCGGGCAGTTTCGAGTCTGCAAACAGGATGGATGAATCAATCTGCCGGCCAAATGCGTTACGTTCGACGACTGCGTCCAATACTTCCAGGCTGCGTTGCTCTGGATTCCGGACTTCGCGAGCCAGAAGTATGGCTCCAGCACAGGTGCCAAAGACCGGATGCGCGGAACAAAACTTCTTGAGGTCATCAAAAAGATGACGGCGTTCAAGAAACTTCAGCATGGTGGTCGACTCTCCGCCCGGAAGGATCAGCCCATCGAGCCCTTCGAGTTCTTCGCGTTTCCGTACCTCGACCGGAATCGCGCCGGACTCGGCCAGCGCCTTCGCGTGCGCTGCGTAGTCGCCCTGAATCGCCAGTACTCCAATGCGGGGTCGTGCTGGTTCCGCGTTCAAATCTGATCCTCCCAGCGTGTGGACTTTGCCTGAAGCTTGTGCAGAGCTCGCAATGGAATGTGATTCAGATTGCATGGAACACACTCATTCTGTGGGAGTGTGAGCGAGCAAGAATACACGCCTAACGCGTGGGCGTAGCTGGTCGAAGACGTCTACCAGCCCCGGGTCTGGAGGAGCTGCGACTCTTCAATCGCTGTAGCAGCAAGACCCTTCATAGTGCCGGTGACCTGCTCGCTTACTTCGGCCAGAATCTTCGGATCGTTGTAGTGAGTGGTGGCAATTACGATTGCCTTCGCACGCGAGACGGCTTCTTCGCGCTCTGCCGTATGGTTTTCGACGTCCAGCGGCGTGGCGCGCTCCTTCATAAAGATCCCGGATCCAACGAAGATAGCCTCGGCGCCGAGTTGCATCATCAGAGCGGCGTCTGCCGGGGTCGCGATTCCTCCTGCCGAGAAGTTCGGTACCGGCAGTTTGCCCGACTGCGCGACCATTCGGATCAATTCATAGGGAGCCTGATGCTCCTTCGCTGCAGCGTACAACTCCTGCTCGCTCAATACCGTAAGCGCCTTCATCTCTTTCACAATCTGGCGCATATGCTGCACGGCGTGCACAACGTCGCCGGTTCCGGCTTCCCCTTTGGTACGAATCATAGCCGCGCCCTCGGCGATGCGCCGCAGCGCTTCACCCAGATTCCGCGCTCCGCAGACAAACGGGGTCTTGAAGGCGTGCTTGTCGATGTGGTGCGCTTCATCGGCGGGGGTGAGAACCTCGCTCTCGTCGATGAAATCGACTCCGATCTCCTGCAGAATCTGCGCCTCAGCAAAATGGCCAATTCGCGCCTTTGCCATCACTGGAATCGAGACGGCCTGGATGATCTGCTTGATCAGGCTGGGCTTTGCCATCCGGGCTACACCGCCCTCGGCTCGAATCATCGCCGGAACGCGTTCCAATGCCATCACCGAGGCCGCGCCCGCCTCTTCGGCGATACGCGCCTGTTCAACGCTCATCACATCCATGATGACCCCGCCCTTCAACATCTCTGCAAGGCCAACCTTCAGGCGGAGTCCGGTTCCCGCAATGGTTTTGTTTTCATTTTGTTGGGACATTTTCTTTGACCTCGAGTTTCAACTGTCGCGCGCAGATTCTTCTCAGCAGTTTCTTCTTTCTAGTGTAGCAGCGATGTGAACAGGCATTCATCGGGGCGGGCGATAGTTCGCCGGCGTCCCAGGGCGGGAGCGCAATCATGAGAATCTTCCAAGAATTCGCACCCGAATTGGGCTCTATCACTGCTTCATTCCCAGCAGGAGGTCGACAACCGAACAACTGCCAGACGGGCAACGACGGATACACAAGCGCTGACGACGGGCACTCAAATTGCGGCTCGCAACAGAGCGTGACGATCGACAACTCTCTAACGCAGCCTACAGCGGCTTCGCGAGCGATCACCCGAGAAGACTCAGTTGACCGCGGCCCAGACGGACCTGATGCACGCTGATCTGGCAACGGTGGCCACACGGGGATCGCTAGCGAAGACGCAGGAGACCGCACTCGAATCGGTGATTGCGCAGCTTGGTCGGGAAGTCTTTCGACAAGTTGCGGCGAGCGGCTGTTCTCAGCTCTTAGCTTCTAGCCTCTTATCTGCTGGCTTCCCTCTTTCATCGACTATGGATCGGTGAATCGTACAGTTCGGGCCAGGGATTGACCATGGGCGATTAGCGCGCGTCGTCTGGAGACACTCGTCTCTCCATTCATTCTGGACATCTAACGCGGATCTGGGCTGCGATTTACACTCTCATAGAGAGAATTTCGGCATGTTTGGCACATTGCGGTTTTTGTGGAATGCGACCAGAGGGCATCGGCTGACGCCGTGGCGGAGCGAGTTTCTGCGATGGCGCGTGGAGACGTATTCGGGCAAGCCGGCCGAGAGTCTGACCGCGCGCGATGTGCTGGGGTTCTTCTGGGAATCAAGATGG
>Ga0126381_100003571_pt1 | contig 16874 bp, 14 predicted proteins | sample PanSoiMetPlot_28_FD_96465 | JGI IMG/M metagenome (GOLD analysis project Ga0126381, IMG submission 96465) | Tropical forest soil microbial communities from Panama - MetaG Plot_28 | ecosystem: Environmental > Terrestrial > Soil > Tropical forest > Bulk soil | place: Panama | collected 2016-02-17 | reverse complement strand
TCTACGAACGTTTATGCCGATTACCTTTGCCACGTATGCGGTTGGCATGCTGGCTTTGTGTGGCTTTCCGCTCCTCTTCTCCGGCTTCTGGAGCAAGGACGCCATACTGCACGCAGCATCTATGTGGAGCATTTCGCGAGTACCGTTCTATCTGGGCGCCATCGGCGTGCTGCTGACGACCTTCTATATGACGAGGCAAGTGATCTACGTTTTCTTTGGCAAGTCGCATCTCGTTGGGAGGGCCGAATCGCATCCTGTAGAAGCTATCGGCAGAGCACACCACGGCCTGAAGGTTCCAGCAGAAAGCCCTGCGATCATGACGTCTCCGTTGGTGATTCTTGGTGCTCTTTCCATATTGCTAGGGCTCATCGGAACTCCTGCATGGCCATGGTTCAGCTCGTTTCTCAACAGCCAACAAACGATGTTCGATCTCCAAGGGTTCACAGAACATGGCGTTCTTGCAGTGATGCTTATGTCGACGGTTCTCTTCTTTGTCGGCCTCGGCATCGGGTGGCGGTTTTACGGACGCAAGCCAGTTGAAAGCGTTGAAGCGCCGGACCCTCTCGAGCAGCTTCAGCCTACAACCTTCGATCTTCTGCGAAACGGATTCTTTGTCGATAAACTCTACCAGGCCACCTTCGTCCGCCTCGTCTACTGGTGTTCCCGCGGCTGCGACTGGTTCGATCGATGGATCTGGGGTGGAGCAGTACGGCTCGTCTCTTACGTTGTTCTGGGCCTTTCCCACGTAAGCCGCTCGTTGGATATCTTCGTCGTGAATCGTGGCTTTGACCGGGGCTGCGATGGCGTGACTCTCAGTGGTCAAATGCTTTCGCGCCTGCAAACAGGTCGTGCTCAGAATTACCTGCGCATCATTGGAATTGCCTTTGCCGCCCTGGTCCTATTTCTAGTCTGGGGCCGGCGCGGATGAATGCATTTCCGTTCATCTCATTGCTGACTGCCGTGCCGCTGATCGGTGCACTTGGAACACTTAGTTTTGGCGCACGTAACAAGAACTTCGCGCGCAATCTGGCATTCAGCTCTAGTATCGTTGCGCTCGCGTTGACACTAGTCCTGTGTTATCGGTTTGACTCTGGGTCAGGTGAACTTCAGTTTCAGGAACTGCATTCCTGGATACCGGCGATCGGCGTGGAATATCACTTGGGTGTTGATGGTCTTGGGCTTGTGATGTTGCTCCTCTCAGCCATTGTTGTTCCAATGTCGATTGCAGCGTCGTGGCAGGTTAAGGAAGGGCCGCAACTCTACTTTTCGTTGATTCTCTTCCTTCAAGCCGGGCTGTTCGGAACATTTACGGCCTTAAATTTCGTCCACTGGTTTTTCTTCTGGGAACTGAGCCTTATCCCAGCCTTCTTCCTGATTCGCCTATGGGGTGGCCCTCAACGCGCCACGGCTGCAACTCAATTCTTTGTCTATACGATGGTCGGTAGCGTGGCGTTGCTACTGGCGTTCCTTGCAATCTTTCAGTGCACAAACAGTTTCGACTTCATAAGCCTCGGCGAACTTGCGCGGAACGGACAGCTAATCCCAGCCTTGGCGAGCAAATTGGGCTGGCACAGATTAGCCGCAGAAATTATCGCGCTGATTATTTTCTGTGGAGTATTTCTCGGCTTCGCAGTCAAGGTACCACTGATTCCATTTCATACATGGCTACCTCCGGCATATGCCGAAGCACAGAGCGGCACTACCATGCTGCTCACTGGGACGATGTCAAAGATGGGCGTCTATGGCTTTCTCCGAATTCTGCTGCCGATCTTTTGCGTCGAGATGCGATCTGTACTCACGCATCTCCTGTGGCTCGCCGTAGCAACCATCGTTCTCTCAGCATTTGCGGCGCTCGCACAAAACGATCTGAAACGAATCCTCGCGTACTCCTCAATCAATCACCTCGGATACTGCATGCTAGGGATCTTTGCGGCTGCAAGATTCACTGGCGACAGCGCAGCATTGGCAACCGATAAAGTTGCCGCACTCGATGGCGTAATTCTGCAGATGTTTAATCACGGTTTGACCGCCGCGACGCTTTTTTGGTTCGTGAGTTTGTTGGAGAAACGCAGCGGAGGCTTGCGCGGACTGAACGACTTCGGTGGCCTGCGCAAAGTTATACCGGTCTTTTGCGGCTTGATGGGCATCGCCCTGTTTTCGTCTCTTGGCCTTCCCGGACTAAACGGCTTCATCGGTGAATTCCTGATCTTCAGAGGTGTCTTCCCTCTGGCCACATGGACCGCTGCGCTTGCCGTAATTGGTTTGCTCGTAACGGCGATCTTCATTCTTACAATCCTTCAACGCGTCTTTTCTGGACCGCTCAATGAGAGATGGTCCACGATGCCGGATTTGTCGATCGGCGAACGCCTCGCGCTCTTGCCTCCAATCGCAATCATGTTCGTACTAGGTCTTTATCCGCAACTTGTGCTTGGCGTTATCAACAGTACCGTCGTCAAGATGGTGCAACAGGTGAGGTACTGACCACCAATGCTCGCCTGGACTATCTATATTTCGTTCCTCGGAGTGCTGGCGCTGCTATTGCCGAAAGTCACCCCGCGAGCCGCACGCATTATCGCGTTGTTGACCGCAGTCGGGGGACTTGCAACGACTCTTGGGGGATTCCTTCATCGTAGTGACGGCACCATGATCACGATTATTCGTGTGCCATGGATTCCATCCCTTGGCATCGAATACCATCTCGCAGCGGATGGTATCAGTCTAGTATTACTCCTGCTGACTGGCATCGTGGCGATCGCCGGCGTCCTCTTCTCCTGGAACATCGAGTACCGAACTAAAGAATTTTTCGCTTTCTATCTCGCCCTCATCGGTGGCGTGTACGGCGTATTCCTGAGCATCGATCTATTTCTACTTCTCGTCTTCTATGAGATCGCCATCATACCGAAGTACTTTCTGATAGCCATATGGGGCTCGACTCGGCGGGAATATGCCGCCATGAAGCTTGCGCTCTACTCGTTCGTTGGCAGCGCACTGGTGCTCATTGGGTTGATTGCGGCGTACGTAGTCGCAGGCGGGAAGACGATGAACCTTTTCGTCCGCCCGCGGTTTCCATTCCCTCTCCATTTTCAGATGTGGGCCTTTCCTCTCGTATTTATTGGCTTCGGCATTTTGGCTGGTCTATGGCCATTCCACACCTGGGCTCCGACAGGCCATGTGGCGGCGCCCACCGCAGCCTCTATGCTGCTCGCCGGCGTGGTGATGAAGTTGGGTGCATACGGCTGCCTGCGAGTCGCCATGACGCTGTTCCCACGCGGACTGGATTCGTGGGGGTTTCATGTCCTCGGATTTGGCTCGTGGCGTGACGTGTTCGCGCTGCTCGCACTCATCGGAATCGTGTATGGCGCGATGGTCGCCCTGGTGCAACAAGACTTCAAGTTCGTCATAGGCTACTCGAGCGTGAGCCACATGGGTTTTGTACTGCTTGGCTTAATGACCTTGAGCCAGGTCGGGCTCACCGGAGCGGTGCTGCAGATGTTTTCTCACGGCATCCTGGCTGGGCTTTTGTTTGCTGTCGTCGGCCGAATGGTCTATGACCGCACACATACTCGCGATCTTGCGATGCTGGACAAGATGCATCTCTACAAATTCATTCCTTTTGCGGCTGCCACATTTGTTATCGCAAGCATGGCATCTATCGGCCTGCCCGGTTTTAGTGGCTTCGTTGCCGAACTTCAGGTGCTTATCGGTGCGTGGAGCGCATTTCCTCTATATGCTATCGGGGCTGGATTTGGAATCGTGATTGGTGTCGCTTACACATGGCGCGCTATGCAGAAGGCATTCATCGGAGAGGCCGAAGGCACGAGCGCGGATCATTCGTTGCCGCCAATCTCAATCCCTGAACGCGTCGGCACTCTTGTCTTGATTGGGGCAAGTCTGGTCATTGGACTCTATCCTCAATTGCTTCTGAAGCTGGTCATTCCGGCGCTAAACTCACCGCTGTTCAGCAACCTGCGAAAAGAAAGCTGGTAGTGATGACGGTAGGCTATTCAGAGTTGTTCCGACTGGTTCTTCCAGAAGTGATCGTTGTTGCCGCTGCGCTGGCCGTTCTGACGACAGATGTTTTGTTCATGCGCAATGCCGGAACGCGTGCACGGTTCGCCATTGGTGCTGTGATTTCCTGCATTGGCTGTGTTGGAGCAATCGCCTGGATGCTTATCGCCCCGCAACAAGCGAATGTCTTCGATGGAACGCTTGCAATAGGGCCGCAGACACAATTGATTCAAATTTCATTGTTGGGCATAGCGATTCTTGTGATTGGGCTGTCGATCGAATCGACTTTCACCACCCATGTTGGCGAGTATTTAGCCCTCATTCTCTTCGCTACGACCAGCATGATGTTCCTTGTCAGTACTCAGAACATTCTATTGATCTTTATTTCACTAGAGATGCTGAGCCTGTCACTCTACGTCCTTACGGCCTTCAGCAAGCGCAGCACCAGATCAGCAGAGGCCGCGTTGAAATACTTCCTCTTCGGCGGCATGTCCGCCGCATTCACGCTATTTGGGCTTAGTCTTATCTACGGCTTGTCCAACTCCACCAACCTCATCCGAATTGCCAGTGCAATTAGAGGGCCGTCTTTGAACCCGTTGTTGGCGGTTGCGATTGTTATGACTGTCATCGGATTTGGATTCAAAGTGGCTGCAGCCCCATTCCACTTCTGGGCACCTGACGTTTACCAAGGCTCGCCGGCATCTACTGCTACGTTGATCGCGTCCAGTTCAAAGGTTGCGAGCTTCGTCATCTTTTACCAGGTACTCGTGATCGGTTTTGCGGGAGCCGAAGGTCGCGGTGGCTGGGGACAATACATCCCGGGCTGGGTGCCGGTACTTGCAATCGTCGCCGCGCTTTCGATGGTTCTCGGAAATCTTGTGGCCATCATGCAGACCAGCGTGCGCCGACTCCTCGCCTATTCGGCGATTGCGCATGCTGGTTACATCCTGCTGGCACTTATATCGCATGCTCAACAGAGCTTTGACGCCTTGCTTTACTACACGATCACGTATGCGCTGACAGTCATTGGCGCATTCGGCGTCGTGGCCGTTGTTGAAAATCAAATTGGCAGCGACAGTCTCTCCGATTTTGCAGGGCTCAGCCGACGTGCTCCGGCACTGTCTTTCTGCATGCTAATTTTCTTGTTGTCGCTTGCAGGGATCCCACCACTGGCTGGGTTCTTCGGCAAGTTCTATCTATTTGCATCGACACTGAACGCCGAACCGCAAACGCTCGGAATACTCTGGCTGGTCATTCTGGCGATCGCGATGAGCACCGTATCTCTCTACTACTATCTTCAAGTGCTCAAGCGGATATATATCGCTGAACCACCGCCGCAAGCCGCTCCGATACGAACGCCAATCGTGAGCCAGGTTGTCATTTGTCTGATTGCACTGAGCATCATGCTGCTCGGTTGCGCGCCGAATATCTTTCTCTCGTGGCTGCAGCAAGCACCGCGTATTGCTCGATTTTAAAAACGGTACCGCTAACAGGCGGCTAGGATTCACTCTCCGTAACGGCCTGGTAACACTTGGCAACCTTGATCACTCTAACGAGTTCCTCAACGGTTCGCACATCCGCCTCGATCTCTCCTATCCGCAGCCGGGCCGTGCGACCGCGGCGGGCCTGTAACCAGGAGCCAACCGGCGTTTGCAGAATCGGCGCCAGCGCATCGTCGAACTTGACCTTCCACTCCCCTGTGAGAGGAAGCGGAGTCCCGGCGCGTGCGGGCTGGCTGGCAACGTCACGAATCTCCAAACCATCCGCCTTCAGGGTCAATCCGAGGTTCCGGAGTTCCGACTGGTAGTCATCGCTCCTCCACGGCGGATCTTCTGGCGACGGAATCATGCTGATCTGAAGTTCCATGGCAACCGAGGCTATCAGGATTTTCGTGAATCGTAAAATGCGTCTTTCGCGTCTGGGCAAGATTAGTCCGCGCATGGCAAATCACGAATAAATTTCTTGATTGCAGACAACGCGGCTTTCGTCCCGAACCGGATCGTTGATGACAAAACAGAAGGTCCGGCAAAGAGCCGGACCTCTCCTGCAAAATCAACAACCGTGGACTAGTGGTGATGTTCCCAATAGTGGTCGCCATGGTCCTCGTGCGTCCAATAGCCTTCATGAACATGCCAGCCGTCAGGGTAGCGGTCGTAGTGCGGATGCGCCCAATACGCGCCCGCATACGGAGGGCGCTGCCACTCACCATGACGCCATTCCCATCGCCCGCCTTCGATAACCCAGTAACCGTCAACCCAAACATAGCCAGGTGCCGGCATCGGCGGAGGCACTTCGTATCGAAGTGGCGGAGGAGGCGTGCCGATGGTGACTCCGAATGAGACCTGCCCGAACGCCGGGATGGAGAGGGCCGTTGCTATGAGACTTCCGAACAACCATTTTGCTTTCATTTGTCTTCGTCTCCTTATGTTGCCTGCCTCGGTACGATGCCACGTTGCAAATTGAGGCTGTTCGAGCCTTTGGTTGCCTGACTCTATATGAAAGAACACCAATTCTCTGTTGAGGATGCGATGAGAGCAACAAAAAGCCCGCGTCATATGGGCGGGCTTTTCGTACAAATAGAAATCGCGTTCAACCCAGCGGAGGAACACTAAGCTGCTGTCCTACTTTGATGAGATTCGGGTCGGCAATTGAGTTAGCCTTCGCAATGGTGTTGTACTTGTTGGCGTCTCCATAAAACAACTTGCTCACCTTTGAGAGGCTGTCTCCTGGTTTGACCGTGTAGGACTGATTCGGTCCACCGGTTGTCGCGATCTCGTGCTTGAGATCGGAGTATGTGGGATCGACCTGCTTGATCACGTCCCACACCCGGTTTGCGACCACCTGCGAAGGAACAGATCCCTTGATGTGCAACTGGTTGCCCTCAAGATCTACCTGATCTACCTTCGCCCCGTACTCAGAGAAGCTCTGAATGGTCGTGAGGACGGGGGCGTACTTCTGCTTCAACTGTTCAAGATCAGCCATGACATTCTCCTGGGTTGGCCTGGCACCAACCGGTTATCGTGCGTGCTTGATTGCGACTACGCCTTGAGCTTGCTGAGGAACTGCTGGGCGAGTCCTCCTAACTCACTTTGCTGCGTAGCCTGTCCGTTCGGGGCGAAGTGTTGAATCGCCATCGGCAAGATCGCCGCGAGTGCTGTGGAAACGATTGCGGGGGACACACCGGCGTGGTCCGCGATCTTCTCGAGGAAGCCGGAACCGCCGAGACCTTGCTGGACTTGCTCCGGAGTTGCTGTGCCCTCACCCTTTGCCCAGTCGCTGACGTGCTGCCCTAGCCCGTTGGCATTGAGGCTGCCAAGTATTCCCTGAATCCCATCAGGGTGATTTGTAAGGGCCTGGATGAGACCACCCGCTACCTTTGCGGTATCGCTATGTGAGTCGTCTCCTGCCTGCCCTGCTAAAGATTGAAGTGTGTCGAGAATTCCCATCGTTTTTCACCTCGAGATGAATCGTCGTTCTGCGTTCAGGGCCTGGATTGCTGTGAGAATTTGCGTCTTCCGTTTGGAGGGCAGATTTTGCCACCGGGTTGCCGCAACTCCTTGCGTAGGGTAGAGGCTTCGGCGATAGACTGGCGGGTATGGGAAATCAAAATAAAACTGCAATTTCGACGAAGGAAGCTCCTGCTGCCATCGGGCCCTACTCGCAGGCCGTACGGGTGGGGGACACACTATTTGCCTCCGGGCAGGTTGGGCTTGATCCGGCGACGGGGCAGATTGTGGCCGGCGGGGTGAAAGAGCAGACCGTCCGGGTGCTCGAGAACATCAAGGCGGTGCTGGCTGAGGCCGGGCTCGACCTGGTGCATGTGGTGAAGACGACTGTGTTTCTGAAGAGCATGGGCGACTTTGCGGCGATGAACGAGATCTATGCGAAGTACCTTGCTCCCGATGGGGTTGTGCCTCCGGCTCGATCGACCGTGGCGGTTTCGGCTCTGCCAAAGGATGCACTGGTGGAGATCGAGGTGATCGCCAAGGAATCGTCCAGGGCTTGAATCCTCCGTGCATCTAATCTTTGGAGGGAGAAATGGCTGAGACGACCAACAAAGCTGAAAAGGTTCAAAAGACGGAGGCCGAGTGGCGCGAGCTACTGACTCCGGAGCAGTTCCACATCATGCGCGAGAAGGGCACCGAGAGGGCCTTTACCGGCGCTTTGCTGGACAACCACGAGACCGGCACTTATAACTGCGCGGCGTGCAATGCTCCGCTGTTTACGTCGGACAAGAAGTTTGAGTCCGGGAGCGGGTGGCCGAGCTTCTGGCTGCCAATCTCGGCGGAGGCGATTGAGGCGCATGAGGACAACTCGCACGGCATGCGTCGGATCGAGGTGACCTGCGCGAAGTGCGGTGCTCATCTGGGACATGTGTTTCCGGACGGGCCGCGTCCGACCGGGATGCGGTATTGCATTAACAGCGCTTCGCTTGGGTTCGAGAAGCAATAAGAATCTCAGGAAACACGAAAAGCCCCAGCGGCAGATGCCTCTGGGGCTTTTGTTTTGCCTGAAGCCTCGGGCTTAGCCCTTTACGACTTTGCCAGTCTTGATGCAGCTGGTGCAGACGCGGATGCGCTTGCTGGCGCCGCCGATCTTCGCCTTGACCTGCTGGAGGTTGACGTTCCAGCGGCGCTTGGTGACGTTGTGGGCGTGCGAGATGTTGTTTCCGAACTGCGGTCCCTTGCCGCAGAATTCACAGACTTGTGCCATGACGTAGAACTCCAATCTTGAGTCGCAGAGGCATCCTGAGGAGCGATTGAAAGCGCGCTTATGTCAGGAGATGGCAGGCAAAAGCGGATTCGCCGCTGGCCTCTACCGTGTCCGGTAGTCTGCCGAGTCTTTATATTACCATGCTTTAGGTTTGCGCCGGCTTGAAAGAGCTACCCCTCCCCTATCTTCTTATCCAAAGATCTCAAAAATAAAGGCTTAGGTCCGGACTTCGATTCTCCAATGCGGGGGTTCTCCGCGTATTTTCTTTTGCCCAGCTTGACCCTGCTTCCATTGTAACAACGTTGAGAAACTACTGTGCCATGGTTATCTGGTTTATCTTGTTAGACTTATGCCGCTAAGGCTCTTGACAGGTCTTGCATCGAACCTACGTTGCGGGTTGTAGTTGGTGGCTTGGGGTGGATTGGGCTATCTGGAGTTCTTCCTCGGTCATGTCAGCGGGAACGTCGGCGAAGAGCGGAGTGCTGAGGTAGCGCTCGCCGGTGTCGGGAAGCATGCAGAGGATGGTTGAGCCTTGAGGAGCTTCGGCGGCGACCTTCAGCGCGGCTGCGAAGGTGGCTCCCGAGGTAATTCCGACGAAGATGCCCTCCTTGCGGGCGAGTTCCCTGCTCCAGCGCATGGCCTCGGCGTTCTGGATGCGCAGGGTCTGGCTGATGACCTTGCTGTCGACGGCATCGCCGGTGAGCTTTGGGATGAAGTCGGGGCTCCAACCCTGGAGGGGGTGGGGCTTCCAGGAGGGGTGGCTCGCGGCGGCGGAGCCGTCGGGGTTGCGATCTTGGGGGAGTCCGCTGGAGAGCATGGGGGCGTCATCGGGTTCGGAGACGATGATCTTGGTTTCGGGGCGCTCCTTGGCGAGGACGCGGGCTACCCCCTTGAGGGTACCTCCCGTTCCGAAACCGGTTACCCAGTAGTCGAGGCGCTGGCCTTCGAAGTCGCGGAGTATCTCCTGGGCGGTAGTGCGGGTGTGCATGTCGGCGTTGGCTTCGTTCTCGAACTGGCGGGTGAGGAACCAGCCGTGGGTTTCCGCGAGTTCGACGGCCTTGGCGACCATGCCTGAACCGCGGGCGGCCGCAGGGGTGATGATGACCTTTGCTCCGAGAAAACGCATGAGTTTGCGGCGCTCGACCGAGAAGGTCTCGGCCATGGTGACGACGAGTGGGTAGCCCTTTGCGGCGCATACCATGGCTAGGCCGATTCCAGTGTTGCCGCTGGTGGCCTCGATAACAGTCTGGCCGGGCTTGAGCTTGCCGGTCTTTTCGGCGTCTTCGATGACTCCGAGGGCGAGGCGGTCTTTGACGGAGCCGAGCGGGTTGAAGGCCTCGATTTTGACGAAGAGGTTGATGCCCGGTGGGGCGAGACGGTTGATCTTGACTACTGGAGTGTTGCCGACGGTCTCAAGGATATTGGCGAATCTTGCCATTCGCTGCTCCTTCGGATTGCGGATCGAGCAGATGTGCGCGGTTGCTCGTTACCCCATTGTCGATGATGGAGGGTTGGTCAAAGATACAGGTTTTGTAATTTGTTCGTTAGCTGAAGGCGGAATGACCCGACATTGCTAGCTGTCTTTGCGGTAGAGAAGGTCGCGGATGGCTTTGCGGCGGGCTGCGTTGGCTTCGCTCTCAGTCTTGCGCTCATCAGCATCCACGTGGCGCTTGGAGACGGGATCGGCCTCTTCAGGTTCGCTGCAGTTTGGGCAGCGATTGGCGAAACCGGGTTTATCGGGCCTTAGCTCAAATTCTTCGTGGCAGACTACACAGACTTTGATCGGGAACGGCATTGCAACTCCATTTTAATTGGAGACGATTCATTTGGGCGAACGTCACATGGCGCGGTTCTCCATTGTGGCGAGATTTGGGCGGTGCCGGACACTCTGCTAACGGGCGCGGCCTTGGGATCTCAAGAGGCGCTTGCGCTCGGCAATGAGGTGCTGGCGTTGGCGCGTGGGCATGGTGAGGGCAGCCCGGGTGCGCGCTGGAAGCTTGGCGAAGACGAGGGCGTGGGCAGCGGTGAGTTCGGATTGCCATTCGGCAGGACGGAAGACATCCCAGCGGGATGCGGCGACCCAGTGGGCCCGTGCGAGGTAGGGCGCGGGCGAGATGCCTTCGATCTCGAGGAGTTCGGAGTAGTGCTCGGGGCCGGCTGCGTAGGAGATGACTCCGCTCCGGCGGTCTTCGTCAAGGTTGACGAGGGCGAACATTTTGCCGCCAATGGCTTTGTCTCCGGCCCAGAAGACGAGGTTGGCTCCCCACTGCATGGTCTCGGCTACATGAGGGAGAGTGAGGAGGAAGGCGCGGATGCGTTCGGCGTCCACTCGAATGAGTATAGATGAGGAGTAATGTGCGCGAGCTGAGCGGTACTTATCGCTGCCTGTCTGTTGTGTAAAGGACGACCCGGTAGATATGCACGCGATGCGGATCCATCGAGAGCTGGCGGCCCTGGTTAGTCTGATCACCGTTAAGGCGTCGTAGGGTTTGCCAGCTTCCGTTGACGCGAGTCACTTCTTCGACGCTGGCAATGCCGACGGTCTTGTCGTCGGTGTCCGGGTCGCGGAAGAAGGTGATAGTGAGGCCGGTGCCGGCGAACACGAACTCGTTGGGAGCTGATTGGATGATAAGCATGGCGCCGTCGTCAGTGGCGAGGGCTCTTGCGGGCCATGTACGTGAGAGGGTTGCTTCGAAGAGGTAGCTGCCGAGGGCGACGGTCTGGGTTGGGCGTGGGCTGGTGGCGTGGAGGACGAGGCCACGGGTCTTGTTTTGGGACTGGGCGGTGAGGATGAGGTCGCTTAGGCTGTCGAGGGCTGCATAGGTTTCCATCATGAGGGGCTTGGGAGCCTCGGAGGTGGAGGGTGGGTCGAGGCTGTCGATTGCGAAGGGTGAAAATCCGAAGGCGTTCGCTGCGCCGTAGGCATAGAACGCATTGTAAGGACCGGCCTCGAGGCGGGCCTCGGGGATGAAGACAGGATTGCCGGGGAGGTTGTAGCGCTCGACCCAGTATTCGAAGTTGGGCCAGTAAATGTCGGGCGAGTAGAAGTCGATTGCGGGTGCGGTGCTGCGGTAGATGTCGAGGTAATAAGGATGCGGGCCGCCGCTTGGGTATTCGCCGCCACGTTCGGCGGGCGCGGGAAGCTGGGCGTTGACGTACATGGGCAGTGGATAGGCGCGCTTCCCTGCTTCGACGACGGTCTGGATGTAGCGCGCGTAGTTCCAGGTCATGAAGACTTCGTCGGCGGCATCGCCGAAGGCATCTTTCCATGTTTTTCCTGCGGGGTTGAAGTGGGCGGCGAGTTCGGGCGAGAGGTGGTACCGGTGGGCGGTTAGCTTGGCGATGAGGTCAGCGGGGACGGGGCTTTGGAATAGGCGATTGGCTTCGACGGAGCGGTCGCGGCCTCCTCGGCCGAGGTAGCCGACTTCGTTTTCGACCTGCACCATGAGGACGGTCTGCTGAGCTTCGTCCTTGTCGCGTAAGTGCTTCATCAGTGCTGCAAATGCGCGGGTGTCAGCCTTGAGGGTTTCGGGGCCGAGGGTGGAGAGGATTTCGGTCTCGGTGCCATCGGCGGAGATCGCGCGGGGGAAGCGCTTGGTGTCCTGTTTGACCCAGGCGGGGGCGTAGTTGGAGAAGGCGTTCTTCCAGGAGCCGAACCAGAGGAGGACGAGGTGGAGGTTCTGGGAGCGGGCGGTGTCGATCCAGTGATCGAGGATGGTGAAGTCGTAGGTGCCCTCGGTGGGTTCGAGTTGCTCCCATGCTACGGGCATGAGGACGGTGTTGACGTGAAGCTTGGAGAGGCGGGGGAGGATGGTGTCCGCCTGGGCGGCGGTTCCCGCGGAGGAGTTGCCGAGTTCGCCGCCGAGGATGAGGTAAGGTTTGCCGTTGAGGAGGAGTTGGCCTCCGTTGGGAGATTTGGTGATGTTGGGGGACTGGAAGGCTTGGGCGACAGTGGAAATGATGGCAAGGATAACGAGAGCGTGGATGCGGAACAGAAATGGCAAACGTCGCATTTGTCTCCACATGGTATATGGGGCTGCTTCTGTCTGGCGCGAGCGGTTTTTTGGGGATAGAGAAGGCGGCCCGAAAGCCGCCCTTCTTCTGCCAGACTGTGACACTTACTGGATGGTGAGAGTGATGCTGTTGGAGGCTCCCGAGCCAGGGTTCTGGGAGGTGAGCGTGATAGATTGCGCGGTTGCAAGATCGGCCGCGGCGATTGCGACCTGGAGGTGCGCGTTGTCGGTGTAGGTGGTGGTTCGCGGCAATCCGTTCCAGAGGACGGTGGCTCCGGGGAGGAAGCCGGTGCCGGTGATGGTGAGATAGATGTTGCCGGTGCCGACCGCGACGGTTGACTGACTGGTGGAGGTGAGGGTTGGGGCGGAGTTGGAGACGGCCTCGGCGGGGAGGACGAATGGGCCGCGCAGCAAGAAGATCTGCGGCGTGGCGCCGCTGGTGTTTGAGGTGGTGGCGATGTAGGCTATGCCGTCCTGTCCGAAGCGCGTGCCCGATGTAGGTGAAAAGTTGCTGCCCGGCGCCTGCAGCTGCTGGTCGAGGGTGAAGGTTCCGGTGTCGAAGCGCTCCAGGGAGTAAGGTGAGTTGCTGACGAATGTGAAGGCTTTGGACTCCGCCTGATAGGGGATGACACCTGCGGACAGGTTGCAATATGTGCTCCCAACACAGGCGGGGAGTACGGCGACCTGTGACGGCGGCGTGGTGCTGGGGTTGACGATGCCTCCGGCGGCACCGAAGACTAAACCACCGTCGACGGCGACACGGCCGCTGAAGCCGCCGATGCCGTTGAGCGTGGTGCCGTCGATAAGCGTAGCGCCTGAAGAGTCGATGCTGTAGCGATAGAACTCAGCGCCTGACGTCTCCGAGTCGTACGCATAGAAATGCGTCGCGTCGCCGAAGACAGGAGTGTCGCCGGCGTAGATTCCGGTCAACTTGCTGCGGAAGGCGCCGGTTGAACCGGAGACATCAAAGATACCGATTCCTGCCTGACCGATTTGAACAGCGAGACTTGTGTCGGAACCGGGGACTGTGGCCATGCTTGTGGCGGCCACATTGCCACTGTTGTAGACCGAGGTCGACACGATTGGGATGGTGGCTTCGAGCGACTGGGTTAGAAGGTTGAACCGGCCGAGGCTCTTGGCACCGCTGAGGCCGATGTACATGTAGTCTCCGTCGCTGGTCTCGGAGAGGAGGTTGGGCTCGCTGCCTACCTGAACGGGAGTGCCGACGGCCCCAGTAAGGGGATCGATCTGGACAATACTGTTGCCAGAGAGAACGGTTGCAGTACTGGGCAGCACGGCGTAGAGCTTCCGGGTGAAGGGATCGAAGCTGACCGCATTCGCCGGGACGTTGAGAAGTGCGTAGATATGCAGCGGCATAGGAGACGACAGGCCGCCGCCGGGAGTAGGCGTCGTGACGGAAATTTGCGCCCAGCCGAGTTGCGAAATCAGCGAAGCATCGACAGTAGCAGTCAATTGCCCGGAGCTGACAAAGGTTGTCGGCAGAGCGTTGCCGTTCCAGTTGACGGAGGAGCCGGAGGTGAAGCCAGTGCCATCGACGGTGAGCGTGGTTGTGGAGCTGCCGGCCTGGATGAGCGCGGGCGAGAGCTGGGTGACGACAGGTGCGGCGTTGTAGGGGTTGCCGGTAACCGTGACGGCTGCGCTGGCCTGATTGTTAGAGGAGGTGGGATCGTAGCTGACCGAAGAGCTGTAGCTGGTGAGGCTGAGCGATCCGGCGGTGGTTGGAGTGACGGAGATGGTGAGAGTTGCGGAGCTGCCGTTGTTGATGGTACCGAAGTCGCAGTAGAGAACGGCGTCTCCGTTGCAGGAGCCCTGCGAGGCGGTAAAGGTGCCGCCGATGGTGCCGGCGGGGAGGACAGTGGTGAGGATGACTCCAGTTGCTGTGTTCTGTCCCTGGTTGGCGACCTGCACGGTGTAGGTGAACGAGGTGCCCGTCGTGGCTGTGGCGGAAGCTTGAATACTGACGGCCAGATCGGCTGGAGACGTCGTGAGATCCTTCACGAGCGGACTTTGCAGAACGTAAAGTTGCGTGGCCGTGTGGAAGGCCAGGCCGTTCTGGCCCCAGCGGATGAGATCGGCTGGCTGAACAAGTCCCGAGCTGGCCCCATAAGAGCCGACTCCGGTTACAGGAATGCTGCCGATCGGGTCGAAGGTGGTCTCGTCGTAGGCGACGATCTGGTTTTGTGGGTTCGAATAAGAGGTCGGGAGGATCCATGCACGTCCGAGCGTGGAGTCGGAGACGATGGGCCCACTTGCAGCGACGGATTGATTTGAACCGGTGGTTGAGCTGGTTGAGAACTGGCCGAGCTGAGTTCCGTTCGCGGCATTCAAAACGGCGCCGGTGGCTAGATACAGGCGGTTGTTGTCGTACTGAATAGAGTTTCCTCCAGCATTGCCGCTGCCGATGGAGGTGGCGGCGGTGACGCCTGTGGAGTCGATCGTGAGGCCGTAGAGATTAGAACCTATAGTGTAGGAGTTCAGGTAGAGAGTGGACGCAGAACTGCCAAAGGCGAGACTGCCGGAATTGCTGTTGAAGTATGTGCTAAGGCCGGAGCTCGTTTTGGAGCGGGCCACGCCAGAGTCATAGATCGTGACTACGCCGTTGTTGGCGTAGACGGCGACGGAGTTGGGCTGGCCTGGCAGAACTGCAAGCGCCTGGGCGGTATAAGGCGGATTGTAGATACCGGGACCTCCACCGAGCGAGAACTGTGTGCCGGCGGTAGCGGTGGTGAGATTGACCTGACGTACCGCGGCTGCCCCGTTGAGACCAACAAAGAGCTGGGTCCCGTCGCTGGAGAGCGCGATTTTTGTAGGCTCGCTGCCAACAAAGATGGTCTTGACGATGGAACCGGTCGTGGGATCGATAGCGGCAATGTTGTTGCCGAGCCCTGTGCCGGCCGAGCCGGGGATAGATGCGTAGATAAGGCCGTCGGCGGCGTTATAGACGATGTCGTTGATGGGAAGGGCGAGGAATGTCGTGAAGGGTTGGGCTGGAGGTGTGGGACCGGTGTTTTCGGGCGTGGAGACCTGGATACTAACCTGAGCGAAGCCGGAGATCAATGCGGCAGGGATGATGGCTGTGAGCTGGGTTTGGCTGACGTAGGTCGTGGACAGCGAGGTGTTGTTCCAGGTTACGACCGAGTCCTTGAAGAAGCCGGTGCCAGTAACGGTGATCTTGGTGTCCGGGCTGCCGGCCGGGACGGAATTCGGCGAGATGGTGAAGTTTGTGTTGGGAACAACGACGGAGATGGTCGCGGCGTTCGACTGGACTGCGGGCGAGCCGGGATTGGTAACCACAAATTGGATGGAACCGGCAGCGGCGAAGAACGATGGCGCAAGCTTGGCAGTGATGCTGGTTCCGCTCTGCGCGGTGATCGGCAGGAAGGTGCCATTCGCCTGAATGGTGGCGTTGGCGGCGAATCCGCTGCCACTGACGATAATGGTGGCGGGTACGTTGGTCGAAGTGTTGACCGAGATGCTGTTTGGGTTGACGTAGGTGATCGTCGGGGACGTCGCGGCGATGAACAGCTCTGTGGGAGTGGTTGTGCTGCCCCCAGGGCCGGGGTTGTTGACAGTGACCTGTCCGGTGCCGAAGCTCTTGACGTCATCGGCCTTGAGGGAGACCTGGAGGGTGGTGCCGTTGACGAACGTCGTTGGGCGCGCAGATCCGTTGTACATGACGACGGAGTTAGCCTCGAAGCCGCTGCCGTTTACGGTGATGACAGCATCTGCGCCCTGGGGGACGACGCGAGGCGAGAGTCCGGTAACGGCAGGTGTCGGACTGTTGACTGAGAAGTCGACCGGCGCGGAGTTTCCGCCTCCGGGAGTGGGGTTTGAGAGAACGACGGTAGCGACCTGTCCAGCGGCCAGCGCCGACGCAGGCACGGTGGCCTGGAGGCTTGTGGCGCTGACGTAGGTAGTCTGGATGGCTGCGCCATTGAAGGTCGCGGAGGTGGATGAGAGATATCCGGTGCCAGTGATGTTGATGGTTTGCGAGGGCGAGCCGGCGAGAACGGCGCGGGGGGTGAGGGAGGTGACGGTGGGAGCGGGATTATCCGCCGGCGTTACAGGAGGAGTTGGCTGGGTCGGGGTCGTTGAGGTTGAGTTTGAGCCACCACCACT